>Ga0268280_1000604_pt1 | contig 28486 bp, 56 predicted proteins | sample saktaG_9_FD_190139 | JGI IMG/M metagenome (GOLD analysis project Ga0268280, IMG submission 190139) | Saline water microbial communities from Sakinaw Lake, British Columbia, Canada - sak_2011_5_24_40m | ecosystem: Environmental > Aquatic > Non-marine Saline and Alkaline > Saline ...
CGGGACAATGGACTGTTACGCTAAGATTGACGGTAAACTTACCCTTTTAGATTTTAAGACAGGCAAGGGGATTTACGACGAGTATTTTGTCCAGGTTGCCGGAGGATACCTGATACTTCTTGAGGAAAACAAGTATGAAGTTAAAGAAATCCAAATCTTAAATATCCCAAGAGCAGAAGACGAGGCATTCCAGATACAACCTCTGCCTCGTATTAAGTGGGGGATTTGTAATAGAATATTCTTGAACTGCCTTGACAATTACCGGTTAAAAAAACAATTAAAGGAGGAGTAAAATGCTTTGTCCAGTTTGTAACGGAGAGATGTTTGATAATACAACAAACAAAAAGAACCCTAGGGGGCCGGACTACAAATGTAAAGACAAAAACTGTAAATACGAGTTAGACAAGGATTCGGGGATGTATAAACCTTCTGAATACGGAACAGGAGTTTGGTTGCCGAAAACTAGACCTGCCACACAGACACAACCGCAAGTTAAACCTGTAGCAGCAAGCAAGCCAGTTGATAACATTATGAAAGAAAAATCTATGTTGATGGCTTATGCTAAAGACTTGGTAGTTGCTCAAATAAACAATGGGACTTTTGCAGGAACACCTGCGGAGGCGGTTATCGCCATTTATAAGAAACTTTTAGCTGAACTATAAGGAGATATATGGATAATCTTGATAATCTAAGCAGTGCGGAAATCTCAAACCTGATTGACACTAAAGAAAAAGACCTTGCTCAAGCTCTTAAAGACTACTACATCATTGAACAGGAAAAGTTAATCTTGCAGAGAGAAATCTTAATTAAGCAAACTGTAAAGAAAGACTTGGAAATTGCATTGAGTAAAGCCGGACACTCCCTAAAACAAATCGGGATTGAGTTAAAATTATTACGGAGCAAGTTCTGGTCAGTTCGTAATAGCGGGACATAGTAGGCTAAATATGCCCCTATTTTGCCATTTAAGGGGGCAAGGAGGCAAGATGTCAGTAAAACACAGGGTATTGACCTTGTTACGCAGTAAAGCGTGGATTTCAGTAGAGGATTTTGAAAAAGAATTTCCTCCAAAAACAGAAGGGCATATGTCTTGGGGGCAGAGAAAAAGAGAATTGACTTCAGAAGGTTACAATATCATCAAGCGCAGGAAAGCCGGATGTCCAAATACCTGGGAATATTCATTGATTACTGAACCCGAACCCTCACGCTCAGAGCAAGAGGAAATTATCGCAGAACATAATTTGCACGCAGAAGAAAAGATAAATTATAAAATGGTGGGGCAACAGGTTAGTTTTATTATCTAATGATAGAAAATGCAAACCATTAAACGCTCTTGGGCTGAAAGTTGGACAAATATCTTAATCGGATTCTCTATTAATTCTATTGCTAACTTTATGATATTACCTCTTTTTGGTTTTACTTCTTTAACTTGGCAAAAGAATATTTATTTGGGAATTATTTACACAGGTATTTCGCTTTTGCGTTCATTTTGCATTAGGAGAATGTTTAATCGGGGGGATAAATGAGTAAATTAAAGAAAATTGTTAATCATATGTTTAAACAGGAAGAATTTTTTAAAAGAAATATTGAATTTATTAAGGTTGATTCAGTTATTGGTTCAGGTTATGAAAATGATGTTGCGAAATTAGCTATAGAAGATGAGGTTGCTTATAGAGCCGCCAGGAAAAATATGCAGATACATTCAGCAATTATATTAAAAATTGACGGTAAATTCTCTGGATTTTTTACATTTCAAGTAAATCACGAAGTAGGGGAATTTTGTCTTTTGCAATCTGCAATGTCTTTAGACAAGAAAGATAAAGAGATTTATAGTCAAATGGTAGTCAAGATTATTGAACAAAACACTTTTGGTTATCCTATGATAATGACCGTTAGCACAAAACACGATTTAGAGTGTCCAAAAGTTTTTGAGAAAATAGGGTTTAAAACATATTTGAATTTAAGTGGATATGAATATATGGTTTATGGAACATTAGACCAGGTAAGAATGAAAAGATTAGCTCACGCAACAATGACAAATGCTTGGACAACAACAAGAGCAGATTGGTTAAAGATGAAGAAGGAATGGAATGAAAAAATAGAAAATGCGGGGATTAAATATAAAGTTAAAAATCCAAAATTTGCCTCAAGAGATGGTTGTTGGCAAGGTTCAAGTGGTATGTCTAATGTTGTGTTATCTACACAAACAGTCGAAAATGGAGAAATAAAAAATGAAAAAGGGCGTTCTTTCAATGGTAATGCTTCTGTTCTTGACCCTGTTGCTTGTGAAGTTATTGTTAGATTTTTTATGCCAACGCAAGGGAAAAGAATTTATAATCCGTTTGGGGGAGGAGTTCAATTTGGTTTTGTTTCCGGAAGTTATGGTTATGAATACATAGCCAGTGAAATAAGGAAAAATCAATGCGATGCCAATAATACTATATGTCAAGACTTCAAAAACTGCAAATGGATTAAAAGTGATAGTTCAAAGTATAACCCAAAAGGAAAGTTTGATTTAATATTTTGTTGTCCACCGTATTATAAGGTTGAGGAATATCTTGATTATGATGGTAAACCACCAGAGGGAGAATTAAATTCAATTCCGACATATGAACAATTTAGAGATACTTTATTTATGGGTTATAAAAAAGGAATAGAGATATTAAATGATAATTGTTTTTTTGTTGTAATGACAGGTGATAGTAGAAATAAATATGGTGCTTATTATGGATGTGAGGCCGAACACGAACTATTCTTTAGAAATCAGGGTCTTCATATTTATAATAAGATTGTTTATTTAGAGTGTGAATTTACTCGTCTTGCACAAGCAAAAGTTACTTTAAATTATAGAAAATTTCCCAAAAGAGAACAGAAAATTTTAGTTTTTTATAAGGGGGATATTGAAAAAATCGGTGAACTTTATCCAAAAATTGGGAGATTATAATGAAGAAATACAAGGGAATAATAACACTTAATAAAAATAATAGGGGTTGTTATATCCTTGATACAGTAAAAGGTTGTAGCGGTGGAAGAACATATAACAATAGGGGTTGTTATGGTGATTGTTATGCTAAAAAAATAGCAGATAGATATGGATTTGATTTCTTAGATACCAGAAAAAGAGAATTTAATAATAAAAGCGACCAATTATATTTCTTTGGATTTAGTGATTTAACACATACCAATAATATTATCCATCAAATAAAAGATATAGAAATGCCTTTTGTTAGGATTGGCGAAATGGGCGACCCTTCAGAAAGTTGGGAACACACTCTTGAAATATGCACCGCAATTTCAAAGACTAATAAACCAATAGTCATTGTTACAAAACATTGGAAAAAAATACCTGATAAATTGCTAAAAATAGTTGAGGAATTGAGGTTGTGTATAAATACATCAGTATCGGCTCTTGACGAAAATGATGAATTGCGTTATAGACTTAATCAGTTTAATCGACTTAAAAGTGTATGTAATTCAGTTCTTAGGATAGTTTCGTGTGATTTTAATAAAAATAACGAAGATGGATTTAATTTATCAAAAATACAAAATGAACTATTTAAATATGATAAACATATTGATACTATATTTAGACCCAGCAAAGATAATCCGTTTGTTTTAAGTGGAGTTATAAAAACTGAAAAGGTTAAATTCTTAAATTCTTTAGTATTAGTAAGTGTTTTTAATAAAAATACATATTTTGGTAAATGCAATAATTGTCCTGATATGTGTGGTATCAAAAAATAAATCCCTTGACAAGAATTTTGTGGCGTGGTAATATGAGGTAACTTGGGAGAGTTAAATAATGAGAATAAAAATGTCAAACAAAAAAAAGAAAACCAGCGACCAGAAAAACAGTTGCTGGTATTTTTGTGTCCAGCGGTCTCTCCCAGAGTCAAATGAGGTATTCTCAGCCGCTGGATGCTTTATTTTAAGGAGTAATAATGGCTAATCCACAATGTGAAAATGGGCATACAAGAATAGCCAATGAACTATTGGAAGCATTAGCTTATAAGATAAATAACTCAACTTGGTTAAAAATAATGATTTATCTCATAAGGATAACTTATGGTTTCCACCGACTTGAGGTAGAAACCAACTACCAAGCTATTGCTACCAAGACCGGATTTACTAAAGATACCATACGGCACGCCTTAGAAGATATGCACAGGTTGTTATTTATCAAAATTCGGGTGGTGAGCAAAGAACGCATTTGTGTAAGTATTATAAAAGACTATGATTTATGGAAAATTTAACACTCCTTTAAAGGACTTTAAATGGCTTTAAAAGGCTTAAAGATATCTTTAAAGATATTCTTAAAGAAAATTAAAGATAAATATCTTTAAAGAAAGCCAGATTTATCAATCTGGTTCTTAAAGAAAAAAGGCGGTTTATAATGAAAAAATATCTTATAAATAACGATAGGTGGGAAACCGTAAAGGGGCGTGATGTAAAACCAAGGACTTGGGTGGATTATCCTTGTGTTTATGCTTTTTATCTTAACGAAGAACTTGTTTATATTGGGCATACAAATAACTTTTATTTTAGATTTAATTTACATCGTATTCATAAAGAAGGGAATTTTTGGGTTACAAGGTGGGGGAAGTTTGTGGATTTTTATATCAAAATTAAATATCCAGTTGAATATGGCAAAGAGGCAATGATTGAAAAAAGATTGATAGATAGGTTAAAACCTAAATACAATATAAGAATTTGTAAAAGAACTAAATACATATCACATATTTTTTAATGACTAAGTTTGAGTTTAAAGAGAGGATCAGGAAGGCAAAATGGGCAACAGAGAAGGTATCCGGCAAGAAATTGACCAAACAAGGCTTGAGGGATGTCCAAAAAATGGTTATGGAGATAAACCATATAAAGACCTTGGGCGCAGAGCCAAAAGAAGTTTACCGTGTGCCTTCAAAAGCTGAATGGCAAGCAAGTCAGAAAAAGCCGGAAGATAAAAAGTTAAAGGTAGATTTAAGCAAACTTGTAGGAAAGAAATTCTAACCCCATAGGGGGGAATGGAGGATGAGGGGTGAGTCAATACAATAAAGAATTAGGTATATTTACTTTTAGCGGTGAAGAAGAAGATGTTGCTTTTAGATTTATGTGGACTTGTCTTATGGATTTGTCTTGGCGAGGAAAGATAGAAACTATCTGGAGAATAATAATTAGAAAACCCCCAAAACGGTATTTTACTGATTGGGATACTGAACACGCAGATAATTGTCCATCGCTTAAAGGACAACCTGTATGCACTTGTGAACATTTAAGGAGATTCAGTTGAGTAAGAATTTAGAATTTAAAGAGATCCGGCGAAATAGATTTGGACGCAGATGGGCTATAAAACAGAATGGCAAAATAATTCATCAAGGTTATAACTTTGTTTTTGGGAGAGAATTATTTGAGAAATTAAAGACAGAAGATGTTGGCTTGTGGCGTAAAATGGATAAAGCGTGCCCGAAAGGGTATGATGCAGGTTCAAGTCCTGCCAAGCCACTAAGGAGATTATGAAATGAGATATTTAACACTTAAAGAGTTTAATAAAAGAGTGGAAGCAATACTCAAAATAGAAGCTATGATTGGGTCAACCGTGCAAGATGAAATTAGATGGAAAGTTAATGAGATAATGAAATTAACTCGCATTCCAGTAGATATATCCTATAAACAAAAGGATAACCCTACATCAGATTATGATTATTGGGATGACTACAAAAATTGGCTTGAACAACTAAAGGCGGGAGATAAACACAAAGACTTATCGTTAAAAACACAAACTTTTACAGAAGATGATTTCTTAAAAGAAGTATCACAGAAGGAAAAAATTGCAGATATTATAGACAAATGGGGGTCAAGCAGGATAATGACTCGCACCGCTCGGATGCTAATAGCAGAAAAAATTATTCAGTATTTGGAGGAGGAGGGATGATAACTAAGCTGGCAGTAAAATGGTTATGTAGGCAATTGAAAAAAGATAAGGAACTTTGGTATGCCTATCAGTCAAATATAGCTATGACTATATCGGATAATATGAATAGGTATAGAAAAAGTAAAAGAGACCCTGCGATGGATAAAGAATATCCATTATGCCCAAGATGTGGAACTCCAACTGTTGCGGGTGCTCATATGACAAGTAATGATAAAAGAAGTTTATACTGTGTAAACGGAAACTGTAATTACGATGTAGCATTTAATTCTTTAACAACACCCGTATTGCTCAATGCGGATGGGGGGATTAAAGACGCATCGCCAGACCCTTTAAATAAAGATTATTTACCAACACAACACGAATTTTGCAATATATGTGCTAATGACTTTTTAAAATTATTAACAAGGAGTTAAAAATGAAAAAATGGTGCCATAAAATAAACCTTACGGCGGTTAATTTGGAGCCTGAATTAAATGCTTTTTCTGAACAGGGATGGGAAATTTATAGGGTATTTAGATGTCTCCACGATAATTATGAAATTATAGCATTTAACGAATACGATAAAAAATTCAACGAAGAAGAAATAAAAGAAGTATTATATATGTTTCAGTCGGAAGATTTAATGACTCATAGCGGAACAGCTAAGGTAGCTCACGCCATAATGCAGTATTTAGAAAAGAGGTAAAATAATGCTCTCTCTTAAAACCGAACTCTCTTGTTTAGTCCAAGAATTCTACTCCGGCTCTACAGAGGACTGGTGCAAGGAGAGATTTAATAAATCAGTATCCGAATTGACCGAGGATGAATTAGGCGAGGCTCTTTTTATGGCAAAGGATGAAGCAGAGAGGAAGAGGAAGGAATATAACCAATTAACGGAGGTGTCAAATGTGTAAATTTTTTAGTCTATGCTCGCAAGGTGATGGCAAGCCATTATATTTTAATGCTGAAATTCGCCAGAAGATTTTAGATAAAACCCTAAACTATGAATTAGATTCTCATACTTCAATCGCTGATTATTATGGGCATAAAGCAGAAAAAGAAGATTTACTTAATAAATATGAATACAATGTCTGGACAAAATATTTAGAGATTGACCATTTAGGGGCAAAAGATGATTCCAAACAGATAAAAGATTTTTGTGATAAATTGGATTTTAAGACTGTTGTCCCTAATTTAATAATCAAACCAGTTATAAATCCATTAAAAGATATTCAGACTCTAAAAATTACCAAAGCAGATATTAAATTATTAAAAGAGTGGGATTCGGTCGGGGCTTCGGTCTGGGCTTCGGTCTGGGCTTCGGTCGGGGCTTCGGTCTGGGATTCGGTCGGGGATTCGGTCTGGGCTTCGGTCAGGGATTCGGTCAGGGATTCGGTCGGGGCTTCGGTCTGGGCTTCGGTCGGGGCTTCGGTCTGGGATTCGGTCTGTAATTCGGTCAGGGCTTCGGTCTGGGCTTATATAGCAACTTTTGTAAAAGCAGAATATAAATATAATCTAAAACCTGCCCAGAAACTTTGGGAACGAGGATTAGTCGCAAGTTTTGATGGGACTTCGTGGCGTTTGCATGGAAAAGACGGAAGAGAATTATACAAAATTACACAAGAGGAATTAAAGAAATGACCCCCACAGAGAGGAGCAGGGATAATGCCACATCTTGAAAAAGATATTCAGTTGCAAATTCTTAAATACTTGCGAGCCATAGGAGCATACGCAGGAAAGACAAAGACAATGGGGGTCAAGCGTGGCAGGGCATTTTGTTTTGACCCTTATGTATTTAAGGGCTTCTCTGATATAGTCGCTTTTTATAAAGATAAAATATATTTTATTGAAGTGAAATCAGAAAAGGGCAGGCAATTTTATGAACAGATATTATTTCAGAAGTTTGTAGAGAATGCCGGATTAACTTATATTTTGGCAAGAGATATTGATGATGTAATAAAAGTTTTACCTAACCCCCAGGAGGAAAGATGATAACTCCGATAGAAAATATATTGATAGAGTTAAAACACGATGCTGAAGTTGGAGAAAATCCTGATGTATTAAAAGCCCTCTCCGCCATCAAATCAGAATTGCGGAAGGCAGGACCAAAGGATAAGCCAAGACTTACCGATATTAAAAAAATGAAAAAATATAAAGACTTAGTTGTAGAAATGGATTGGAAGCATTTTGGTTTTAATCTTAGTAACCAATTATGGCTTGAGGCGATAGAGAAGATTTAGAAAGGAGTAGAAATGAATTTAACCTTAGGGGCATTAGAGTTTATCTTACGAATTGTGATAGAAATTATGATTTTAATTTTTTGCGTAGGATATGGCTTTGCAATACTTTTTAGCTAAATGAAAGGAGGAGAGAGATGAAATGGGATACTTTTATAGGTAGATTAGAAGATTTATTCATAATACTTTGTTTTATGGCATTGTTAATAGTGGTTTTTAAAATAATTTTTGTTAAGTTTTAACCCAAAAGGAGTCCCAATATGGAAAATATAAGAGAGAAGGTAGCAGAGATAATAAGTTTATCTGAGCATACTGGAGAACATATAAAACCTTGTAGTGATTGCCGTAAGTTAGCAGACCAAGTCCTCGCCCTCTGTTTATCGCAGGATGAGATAGAGAAGATAATACACGATACTGGATTTATATTCGCCAAGGAAAGAGAGAAAGATTTAGCCCAAGTTCTCTCCTCTCACCTTATTCCGCGAGGGGTGGATGCAGAGAAGAAATGTATTTGTGAACCTTATGATAATTTTTTCGTAAGAGTTAATGCTAATTGTCCTATTCACGGAAAATTAGCCCATTTCCCTGCCCAGCCGGAACAGAAGTCTATTTGTGATACTTGTAAATTTCCTTGTGCTGCTACTCACAGAAGGGCTAATTGCTCTATGTATGAACCCAAGCCCATACCGGAACAGAAATATTGTGAGTGTAAAGAAATAGATAAACTTGTAGGAGGTAGATGTTTGATATGCGGATTATTTCCCAAGCCCGCAAATGAGGAAATTTCGCCTTTAATATTCAAAAATAATGGTATCCCTTTTGAAAATCAAATACAGGAAAAGATAGAAGAAATCCGAGTAGCCGTCAACAAACTAACTAAAGGGGGGTGAAGGGATGAATACAGATAGTGGAAACATCTATAAAGATTTATCGAGTTTATTTGAGGGCGAAAAAGAAAAAGGAATTGTAGTTAATAAAAATAATCTTATAAGGTTTGGTCTTGGCGATACAATGGAATGGAGAGGTGCTAAATTTGAGATTACAGAAATTAAACCTTATCCAGAAAACATATTAGTTCTGCATAGTTTAGAGAAAGGCATTTACTAACTAACCTCTCCCTAACAGGGAAGAAAGGATGTGGGAAGATGTTTAAGGAAAAAGATTGGAACAGAAATAAAGAAAATGGAAAAGAATAAATATTATTTTGTTTTAAGTAAACGATACAAAGGCAGAGGGCGACCAAAAAAAAGTGATTGGACAAGAGTAAGATACTAAAGGACCTCTCCCTGGTGTTCTTATTATGTTTATGGCACAATGATTTATTTTATGAATTAACTAACAAGGAGGTAACAAAATGGGTGAAAAACTTAGTGAATTGATACAAGAAGTTATTAAAGATTGTAGGAATAAAGAAGTAACACATTATCTTAATTTAGCTTATTTATTGCAGAAACAAGAAGAAGAGAGTCCTAAGCAGTAACACCCTAATCCTGTGAGGGGACTTGTGATATTACTTATAGTAATGCTTAAGCAAGGTTCAACTTCGGATTAAAGCGAGGTCGGCAAACAGCAGGCGACACGCCTTGCCAAGTCCCCCCGCAGGTGAGGAAAGGAGAAGACATGGGTAGTGCAATTTGTGGTGGCGTAATGAGTTTTTCTATGATGAAAAAGGGTATGAGAAAATTCGGTGCTTATTTTGGAATGATGTCTTTTGTAATGGCAGATAACCAATATAAAAGGTTTATCGCCTATAAAAAACAAGGTAGAGAAAAACAAGCCAAGAAATTATTTGATAGATATGCAATTAGTCAAATTTAAGGAGAGCTGATATGGCTAAATTGAGGAAGAAGAGTTTTGAAGGTTTTACATTTATAAAAAATCTCATAGATTGTAATATAAACAATTTGAATTTGTATGAAAACCAACCAAGATATGAGAATGGTATACCTGATAGTAGTTTTGTTAAAGTCCGTATCACAATAGAGGAATTGAAATGAAAGAAGTTAAATGGGGCATAGTCGGTGAGGTAAATGCCTTCGGAGATATTAAGATAGAAGAAAGAGAAAATGGGCGTGTAAAAGTTATTTACGCTAATCCGAATAGAAATATAAAAGATAGTAAAGAGGAGATTAAATAATGGAAAAACACTGTGTATCACTTGAGATTGCCAAGCAGTTAAAAGAGGCAGGGTGGAAGAAAGAAACAGAGTTTTGGTGGGTAGAATGTTCAGATAAAAGTTGGGCTATTAACAACACTTTTGCCCAGAATTATAAAAACAAATACCCCTCCCCTCTCGCCACAGAGATTTTGGAGGAGTTAACTAATGACCAAATAAGTGAATACACGGAAAAAGCAGACAGTATATTAGATTGGGATGATACTGTAAATGTTTTTAGAAGTGCCAACGCCCTCGCCAAGATGTGGCTCTGTCTGAAAAAGAAGGGTTGATTAAATGACCCCTTGCACCTGTAAGCACCCATTACCTAACCAGCACAATACAAGCAAGTGTTTTTGGTGCGATAAAATTCTTCCTCAATTCTGTCCTAAATGGTGGCAGAGAATAATCTCTCCGGCCTGGGGAATAGTGGTTTGGATAATCTTTGTTACATTTATGATTTTATTTTGTAGCCAATGGTAAAGGAGGAAGGCGATGATGAATAAATTGATTTTAGTATTAGTGTTGTTAATGGCAGGATGTTGTAATTTGGAACAGTCAGGACGTTGTTCTGATAAATGTTACAAGGATTTGACACCATATATGAGTGGTGGTGGATATATAGATAAAAATGGAATAGCTTGGCAAACAACAGGAGAGGGAGTTTATGTAAACGGAAAATCTTTTCCGTTTAAAGGTAATGAAGATTGCTACAAGCCATATTTTTGTAAAGAATGTTCCACGACTGTTTCGTTAAACCCTCCTGCTATAAAAAATAGATGCAAAGGTTGGGAAATGGAATTAGAAAATTCGAGATTAAAACAGTTAAGACGGGGAAATAAATGACCCTCACTACTCTCTGTTCAGTCCTGAAATTTAACTTTGATAAATATACCCTAATCTGGCTGGCACTCGGCGGCCTGTTTATTCTCATTCTATACTTTGGCTATGGGAGCACTATCAGGCGCAAGATTATTCAGGCGAGGTGGCACAGAAGGAGGTTAAATGGAAACAAATAAAACTCTATGGGTATTAGCGTGGATATTTATATTCTGCCTGCTAATGGAAACTCAAATGATTAGAGGATTGTTGGAGAAGCAAGAGGCAGAGAATAGGGGGGCAATAGATAGTTTACGAAAAGATAGGGATAATTTTATCTCTCTTACAAATGGGGCAATTAAAAGTTTAAGGTTAATTACCGAAGAACAACAGGGGCAAATAAACCAATTAAAATCTAAAAAATGGCACAGATAAATAAATTATATCTATGCCCTTTGGCAATCATACTTTTAATCTGGACACATTTTTTTCCGGATAAGTCGGAATATAAAAGTGAGGACTGGGGATAATGGATAAATTCTACCATCGTTATTGGCAGGACAAGCACATTAAAATTAATCCATTTGACCATATCCCACAATGGACAGAAGAAAACTTTAAATATCATATTAAATTTTTTGACGAAACCGTTGAGGGGGTAGTCTTAGATTTTGGTGTAGGCGATGGATATTTCTTAGATAAAATTAGAAGTTCCTGCAAAGAAGTTTATGGTATGGATATTTCTAATTTAGCAATCACTAAAGCAATGGTTTTACATCCTCATCTTAATTTAGGATTATCGGAGCATTCCTATACCTTCCGTGAGGGATTTTTTGATACTATCTTTTGTCTTGATGTTTTAGAACATATCTTAGATATTGAAACTACTTTAGAGGAATTTTACCGGCTATTAAAAGTTGGCGGTTATTTGTGTATCACTACTTCTCAGCTCACAAGGTTAAAACTTTTAATGATTATAATGTCAGGTATAGATTTATATTTCTACCCTACCTCTCCACATATCCGATATTTTACCAAATGGAATTTAGAGGATATTCTAAAGAGGAAAGGATTTCAAGTGATAAAATATCAGGCGAATAGAAAGTATTTTGGGATAATCCCACAAGGGCAAATGGTGATTGCGAGGAAGATATGAAGAAAAAAATAAAATGGAAAAGGAAAGGATGGAAAAATCCAATATATTTCCCTTATAAAGAATGTGGTTTAAGATTAAAAGATGTTAAAAAAATGTTAAGTGATATAAGTAAAGCCAATGAAAATTTTATTAGTTCAACCCTTTAAGGATACTTCTCTCGGCAGGCAATCCTATCCTCCTCTTGGTTTAGGTTACCTCGCATACAATCTTATGCTCTTAGGGGTTAAGTATTGGAATGTATCTATTTTAGATTGCCTTATTGAGAATAGGACTTATAATGACTTCGCTAAGTCTTTACACTTCTATAAACCTGATGTAGTGGGCATAAGTGTGTTTTCAATCTCTGTGCCTTATGTAAAGCAAATGGTAAGGATAATTAGATGCTTATACCCCAAATGTAAAATCGTATTAGGCGGGGCGCATATCTCCGCTCTGCCTGAAAGAGTAATTGACGAGTTCCCGGAAGCAGATTTCTTTATCCGAGGTGAGGGCGAAGTGCCTTTTACTAATTTGTTAAAGTCAGATTTTAACGCCCCTAAGATTAACGAACCTTACTTCGCCAAGAACATAGAAGATTATGGTTATCCGGCGTGGTTTGAAATTCAACCACAGAGATATTTCAAGTATCTAAATATCGGCAGGGATAGTGCGCCGGTATTCTTTTCCAGGGGTTGTCCATTCCCTTGTACTTTCTGCGCCGCCAAAGTTACATCAGGACAGAATCTAAGAAAACGGAGTATGGGGCATATATTTTATGAGTTAGAAAACTTAAAATACTTCCACAAAGTCAGGCGTTTTATAATTGAAGATGAGGGTTTCGGGACTTCTAAAGATTTCATTATGGAGTTCTGTAATGAAGTATTTAAGCGTAACTTTAAGGCAAAATTTGTAATGGGTGTTGGTATGCGATTAGACATTATAGACAGCGAATTACTTTGTGCTATGAGGGAAGTAGGTTTTAAGAAAAATATCCCTTTAGGAATTGAGAGTGGTTCACAACGCATTTTAGACTTAATGAGAAAACATACCACACTTGATTTAATCAGGGAAAAAGTAAATCTAATGGATAACTATGGCTTTAAGCCTTCTGGCTATTTTATGCTAGGCTATCCTACCGAAACAAAAGAGGAAATGGAAGAAACTGTTAAATTATCCCTATCCTTGCCCTTACGAGAGGCTGGGTTCACCGCATTTCAGCCTTTACCGGCAACAGAAGCCACGAGATATTTAATGCTTACAGGTGAACTCCCAAGCGATTTTGATTTTACTACTGGCACACCTAATAAAATTACTTATGCCCCCAAAGGCACGACTTTAGAAGAATTGGAAGGAATACGGAAAGGAGCAATTTTAAGATTTTGGTTACGCCCTACACACTTTTGGCGGTGTTTTAATTTATTCTCGGTGATTAAATTGATAACGATATTTTTTAGAAACAATACGAGGAGATAAAAATGGAATTAACGAATGATAAAGATTGGTGTCCTAATCATACTAAAGAATATATTCTAGGCGGTCTTAAAGGGGGTGCTATTCCTTATTTGCTTGATACAGTAGACAATTCTGGATTGGTTTGTTATAAATGTCATAAACTATTCACTTGGGAGGAAATTGAAGAGATTGCTGAAGTAAAAATAGAAATTGGTGAAAATATATTTGGTAACAGAAGAGTTGATTAAATTATTCACAATATTTTTCAGGAGGAACTATGGCAGTTAAAGGCGGTGGTAATCAGTGGCAGAAACCTGGCTTTTCAGTTTTTATGGGAAGCAATACTGAACAGAAATATGACAAATGCCTAAAATGTAGGTTATATAAAAGCCCCAAATGTAAGACTTGCAAAAAGTATAATAAATTTGAGGATAGAGGTTGGGTTTTGGTTGACAAGAGGAAATATGACAAAACTTCGTAAATGTGGACTATGTAAGAAACCTTCAGGAAAATTAGCACAATGCCATATCTTTAAGACATTTATGCGAACTTACGGCAGACCTCCTTCATATTTTTTAAGGTTTCCTGAATTTTGTAAAGAAATGAATATTCAGCCTGAACGAAAGATAGAGGAAATTTGTGGAACATCTACGGTATATTTGTGTGATGATTGCAAAAGAAAAGAATATACTCGTTGCGGTAAGAGTTTTAAGCCAAAAATATTAGAAGATGATTATTTTAGACCTCAAAGAAATCCTAATGACCCTACGACTTGGGTTAATTATGAATTTACAAAAGAAGATGATAAGGAATATGGGTTATGAATGACTTAATCTCAATCTGGGAACAACACTGGCAAGATAAACCAATAGAAGAATATCCTGATTACCATAGTCATTGGTTTGAGTCGCATAGAAAGATTTTAGACAGGTATTTATTCAAAGGAAATCTTGATGATTTTTGCGGGTTTGATATTGTTAATGCCGGATGCGGATTAGGTCAATGGGTATTTTATTGTGCAAAGCAAGCCGCAGGTTGGGTTACTCGTAGAAGGATTATAGGTTTGGATATTGCTAAAGATACGATATGCAGATTAAATATCTTCATAAGGGAAGAAAGGTTTAATAATCGGAAAATGAGATTTATGGTTGATGATATAAGGGATATTAAAAGCATTAAAGAAAATTCCTGCCATTTAGTCTTTAGTTTCGGAGTGGTAGAGCATTTCAAAGAGGATAGATTAGCTTTAGAGCAATTTTATAGGATACTCTGTTTTGGCGGTTATGCTATAATAAGTGTGCCTAATCTTTATACTACTACGACTTTAACAGAACCTATTGCGAGGTTATTCGGTATATGGGGATTGGGGAAGCAGAAACACTATACACGGAAATCATTAAGAAAGATAATCCCTGAAGGTTTTGAAATCATAGAAGAAAACATATTGCCTACTGGTGAATTGCTCGGAAGTTTTGCGATAAGAATGCCCTTAATCGGTAAATGGTTATTGGGAGTTTTACAAAGGATAAGTTTATTTATTGAAAAACGCTCTAAAGTATTCGGCTTTATGAGGTATGTTGTGATTAAAAAAAGGAGTTAAATGTATTCTTTATTGATTATTCTATTAGTTTTAGTAGTATTTTTTCCCACCTTAAGAAGCGGTTATGTTATTGATGATGAAGACGTCAAGAATGTCGCTCGCCACGAACCTAAAAATAAATGGCAGAAGTTTTACTGGCAATTCAAGGGTTATAAATACTTTGATTCACAACCTGAACATTTAATCAATCTTATTTTACATCTCATGGTTTGTCTTTTGATTTATTTTGCTTTTGGGCAAGATAAGGTTTCTTTTTTAACAGCTTGCTTATTCGCAGTAAATCCGGCAGGTACACAAGGCTCAATCTGGCTCTCTGGAAAAGGATATACCCTAACTGCTATTGTAATGCTCTTGGCGTGGTGGCTATGTCCCTTGTTCTATCTTCTAACCCCCTTTGTGGCTTTAAGCGGAATTTTAGCCCCTTTTTTGTTCTTAAAGACTTCTTGGTGGTGGGTGGGGTTAATTCCTGTTGTGGTTATTTTTATGAAATATTCACCAACACAAAGCCACGCCTTAAAACACAGGTTAAATGAAACTGCCGGAATAGGGAATAAGATTTCTCCCATAAAGGCAGTCATTGCATTAAAGACCTTGGGTTACTATTTCTGTCTTGCGTTGTTTCCTATCCGTTTAGGGATTTACCATAAATATTTATACACCTATTCGCTTTCGGAAGCAGATAATAAATACTGGGAAAAAATAGACAGGTTTTTTTGGATAGGGCTAACAGTATTTTTAGTCTTAATCTATAACTACTTCTTTAACTATAATCAAACTGTCTTCGGTTTATTCTGGTTCTTTATCTTTATCGCTCCATTCTTAAATCTTATGTCATTGGGTCAGGCAATAGGGGAGCGATATTTATATTTGGCTATGATTGGAGTAATGTATTCATTGGCAAATATGATTATGTTAATCCCTGATTACTCTATAAGGTTAGTAGTCTTTACTTCAATATTTGTTTACTATCTCACCCGTTTACAATTCCATATCCCTACTTATAAGAACATAGAAGCCTGTGTTGAATATAATATGTTAAACTTTCCTGATATGCACGCAGTATGGCTATGGAAAGGACAACTTGACAGGAAGAATGGTTCTTACTTCACTGCTTTAGAAAACTGGTTCAAGGGCTGGAAGATTAGAAAAGTTGACTTCCGGCTTAATAATAATATCGCTGTAATGCTTACCGAGTTAGGTTTCTTAAATGACGCAGAAGCATTCTTAAAGAACGCCGAAGAAAACATAATCCCGGAACAAAGGAAAATCGCTATGGAGTATATCACCAAACAACGGGAGATAATCGCCAATGAAAGGAAAAGATTGAATAACCAGCATATTGCAAACAAGATTATAATGCCAGGAAGGAGAAGTTAGGTGAGAGCAGAATTTACTATATTAGAAAAAAGCCAACAGGAATGTATAAAGATTATTCGTGATAGTGGAGAAGAAGACCGCTTATGGGAAGCTATTATGGAACATTGTTGTAAAGCATATTCTCCAAAACAATTATCTGAAATTTATAAACAGTTATGTATCCAACTTTCAAAGATACCTAAAGATGAAATTCCTTTTTGTTATTTTGAGATGTTTGAAGAATTTAAGGTGGCATTACAAAACTTAAAAGTAATTATTTAATCATTACTAAAAAGGAGGATAAAATGCACTATACAAATTTACAGGTTTGGTTAATTTTAACAGGGATATTAGTTTACTTGTTTATCTGGGCGGCTTTTACAGCTCTTGTCTGCTCTCAGATATTCTGGTTGAATTTTGAAAGGGTAACGAATAATATAGAAAGGAATGTAAAATGAAATGTTCTATGCGAGATATAAAGAATTTCTTGAAGAAGTTTTACAGTCCTAATTCAACAGTAAGGAGAAAAATTGAAATAACTCCTCATCTTCGCCAGAAAGTAAAAAGATATATCAAGTTTATTAAAATGATATACAATAGAAATTGGCGAGGGTTAAGGTTAAAGAGTGTAAAGAAAGAACGGAGATTAAATCGCTTAGAGGAGCAGTTAGCAAATCTATTTTGATGACTAAACTATTTGTTTTTACTAAAGTAAAAGTAACAATCCCCGCTAAATCATTGAAGAAAGAATACGAGAAACATAAATATATTTCATTCAAACTTTATAACAAAAATAATAAGAAGCTAAACGAGATTGAAGAAGCTATGAATAAATTAGCCCATATTAAGTCGCTGATAGAGAAAATAAATCTGCGCTTTATCCCCTGAATTATCCCCCTCCAAACTATTTTCCCCTAAACCCTTGACAAATAAACTTTTATAGCCATATATTATACATAGAGCCGGTAGGGGGACAAACATATTACTTATCCAATAGCTCTTAACTCACCGGCTCACTAAAACTATGTCAAACTTAGCCCCAATAGCAGATATAAGAGTTAAAACAAAAGTAATAGAAAATGCCTGGAATTATGTCTTTGAGAATTTCCATAAGTTTACTAACGCTAATAAGATAAAAGTTGTTTTAGCGATAATCACAAAAGATATGCCTTCACAATTAGAACATTCTGGAAAGATAGACTTGACACAACCTATTCTTGTCGCTATACCACCCGAAAGACAAACTGAATATGCCAACAGACTCCAAGGAATCCCGACAGGCTGATTTTATCCTGACGCCTTTTCAATTTGATTATGTCTATAACAAAGAGAAGTTTCCAGCTATGGTGTCAAGTTGGGGAACGGGTAAGTCATTATGTTTAATTTTAAGAGCTTTACTTTATGCCCAAGAGATACCCAATAACTTAATCTATATCCTTAGAAGGGAATGGGTGGACTTAAAAGACTCAACCATTAAAGACTTTGAACTCTATACCGGAATGACAGTAGGCTCAGATAGGAATATCACCTTACCCAATAAATCAACCATAATGTTCAGGCATATTGAAGAACTTAATAGAGCCGGCAAGAACTTGCAGAACATTAACCTTGGTGCATACTTTTTTGAACAAGGAGAAGAATTACCTACTGACAGGGAATTCTTTATTCTACAAGGCCGTCTAAGGCGCAAGGTAACACCAAGCGATTACTTTAAGCGCTTAGGTTTACCAGAGCATACAGGCTCTATTGTGGCTAATGTAGCGGGTAATAACTGGATTAAATCATTATGGAAAGACTCACCTGAAGCAAGCCCTCACCGCAAAGACTTCCCGCTTATTGAAGCAACTACTTTTGATAATGCTAAGAACCTGACTAAAGATTTCTTAGATACCCTTGAAGTCTTAAAAGTCAGAAAGCCGGATATATATAATCGCTTTGTAATGAATGACTGGTCAGCAGAGGTAGAGGGTAAGGTCTTTAGAGGCATAGAGAATATAATCGCAGGAGAGTTTATAGAACCTAAAGAAAGCTTTGATTATATCTTAGGCGCAGATTTTGCAAGGACACACGACTTTAATGTAGCTACGGTTATAAACCGCCAGACTAAACATATAGACTATGTTGAGAGATGGAACAATACTTCCTGGAACTTAACTAAAGAACGCTTTGCCGCAATCTCTAAGAAATATAACAATGCCCTCTTAATCCCTGACTCAACTGGAGTAGGGGACCCGGTTGTTGAAGATTTACAGCGTGCAGGGGTAAGGGTTTATTATGACGATAAGAATAATCCTGGCATTAAATTTAACTCTGTCAATAAAGAGAATATGATTGAGAAATTACAAATTGCTATTGAGCAGGGCTTAATCACAATCCCCAGGCACGAAGATTTAATCCAGGAATTAAATGACTTTGAATGTATTATGATGCCTTCAAGGGCGTATAGATACCAAGCCCCTGTTGGCAAGTTTGATGATTGTGTTATCTCATTAGCTCTGGCGGTATGGGGGTTATTTATCTACTCACCTGAATACGAAGCTCCTAAACCTGTAACTTCAGCAGAGGAATTCTGTAAGCGGGTTGAGAAAGACAAAGCACATTTTAATTATGTAAACTCTACCGAAGAAGAAACACACGAAGTTTCGGAAGATGAAGCGAGGATGATATAGATGTTCAAACTTAGGAAGGGCATAAACTCAAGTTGTGGTCAAGCCCTAAGTATAAAAGAGGGGACTGACTGTCGTGATAAAGCGCCCTATAACCTGACAGCCCTGACCGTGATAATTCTTATCGGCAGATATTGAAAGTATACTCTTTTAGTATAGAATTACCGTAAGAGGTAGTTTAAACCTTTTTCAAGATGTATCACGGGAAAAAGAGTTTAAGGACGCGCTATACTAAAAGTAAATAATAAGAAGGTTTAATATAGAGGTGAAAATGTTCGGAAAATGTAAAGTATGCGAAAGATTAAGAGCAGAGAACGAATACCTCAAAAAGTTGATAGATAATCTTCTATCCTCAAAAGGTATCTCTCCTGTAACTATGGAAGAAATCCCATTGGAAGAAACCGAAGAAGATAAAGCTGAAAGGGCAAATGTAGAAAAGGGAGTTATTAAATATGGCGACTAAAAAGGAGGATTGATGGGGGATGCAATAAGTACAGCGGCGAAGAACATATTGGCAAATGATAACTACAATTATGACCAAAAGAAACGAGGAAAAGTTCCAGATAGTGATAAAGCAAAAAGTGAAAAACAAAGATGGGAAGAAACTTTCGGGCCCAATTGGGCTGAGTGGGATGAAGAAGAATATAAAAGAAAAAAGGCTCAACACGATGCAGAAATGAAAGCAAAATATGGGGATTAACCAGGAAGCGGCAAGGAATATGCTTTTACAAGAACAGGAAATCGCTAAGAGAAATAAAGAAAAGCCAAAAGTAGATTATAGGGATTATGATGATTTGGGCGGTCTTCATATTGAGAATCATAGAAAAGGAAGAAAATAATGGCTGATAATGAGGAAATTTTAATCCCAGGCGAGGACACAACTATCCACGATATACTGGATAAGAAGAAGCAAATCCAGAATGCAAGGAATATCTTTGAACGCCAATGGCTGGTAAACTTAGCTTTTCTTTATGGCAAGCAACATTTCTTAGCTGAGAGTAAAAAGATTTCTACCGGCTTAGAAGAACGCATACTCTGGGAATTAAAATCAGAAGAGAGAAAGAATAAGACTAAACGTTCCTCAAACTATATCCTGCCTTTATATCGTTCTCTCTTAGCTCGGCTCTTGATGATGAAAGCTAATATCACAGTTGAGCCTACCACATCAAGCGAACCCGATAAATCATCTGCAAGAGTAGCGCAGGAAGTCTTGGAAGACCATTGGCAGATAGTCAATAAGTCTAATCCGCTTTTGTCTGTTAAAACGGGCGGTATGCTTCGTATCTTAGCCAAGCTATTCGCTTCTTTATTGTCTTGTGGTAAGGGTTATCTCTGCCCATTCTTTAATCCTAAGACAATGTCTAAGGCGGTATTAAATGAAGAAATAATCCCTGGTGAGATAGGCGAGGTAGAAACTAAAATCTATACTCCCTTTGATGTCTTTGAGGACAGGTTAGGGACTTATAAGATAGTCCAGGAAGTCTTGCCTATTGATGTAGTCAAAGACCAATATGGAGTTGAGGTAACCGCAGATGAAATGTCTACTACTGACCCCGAACAAGAGTTACTTAATATCTTAGAGGGTTCAGCTAATTCACCTAAAGTAGAGAACGCTTGTAAAATTTATTCTTATTGGGAGATACCTTCAACTAAATATCCGCAAGGTAGGCATCAGATAATCACTAAGTCTAAAGTTATCTTAGATGATGTTATCCCCCCAGAGTATAAAGGGAAGATTCCTCTCTTTGAGTTTGATTATCTTGATTTACTGATGTCAACCTTCCCCCAAGCAATGATTGAGCAGTTAATCTCACAACAGGAAGATTATAATTATACACTCTCTCGTCTTTACGCTTACAAGAAATGGTTTGCCGGTAAGTTAAAAGTCCCAAAGAAATGCAAACTTGAAACTAAATATGATGATGAGATAGGGCAGATTATTTATTATGAACCAGGTTTCGGAGAACCTCATTTTGAAACTCCTCCACCGCCTCCGGCTTTCTTAACTGAGGAATTGATACGAATACGCAAGGATATGGAAGATATATCCGGTGTTCACGATTCCAATATGTCCCCTGCTCGTATGGCTGGTAAGTCAGGAGTAAGTATTCAGAACTTAAATGAATTAGACAATTCTCAACTTATGCCTATTCTTATGGGGATAGAAGCACAGTTAGAATTTTATTGTGAAACTGTCTTGGACATTGTAGAAGCTAAATATGCCGAACCTCGCATTTTAGCCATAACAGGGGAGAACTTAGGAGCTGATGTTAATACCTTCTCCGGGCAGAATGTAAAAGGAAATAGAAGGATTAAGATTAGCTTAGGTTCTGCGCTTCCAATGTCTAAATCAGACAGGCAAGCGTTCTTAATGATGTTAGCTGATAAAGGCTACATAGACAGGTCAAAGGCATTAGAACTTATGGAATTTGGCGACTTAGCGGGAATATATATCTCGGTTGATGAGAACGCACAGAAGCAGGAAATAGCTGAAATGCTAAAAGGCATTGAGAGTATTCCTCAGCAGTTAGACTATCATCCCACGCATTTGAAGGTAATTGAGGATTTTCTGAAAGGTCAGCAGTTTAAGAAACTTCCTCCAGAGTTGCAGAAGATATTTATGAATCATTATTCAATTCATCAAAAATATATGCAGGTAGAAAACCAAGCGACACAACAAATGACAGGCGGATACGAAGCACAAGGACAACCGCCACAGGCACAAGCACCACAAGGGGGGATATAATGGAAGCTAAAAATATTCGCACAGAAAAAGGTAATCCTTCGCCATCACAGAACGGACAAGGTTCAACTTATTTAATCCCTCTTGATGATATGCCACAGGGGATAGTAAGCGGAGAAAATGGGGAGTTAATCATTGAAGGGCTTTTTACCACAGATGAGCAAGGTTTGATTATTAAGGTTGACAGGATTTCAATGAGAAAACCTCACGATAGAAATGACCCTTTACAGAGTAAGATTGAGCAAGGGCTTGATATAGAAATTAAATTAAGTAAGTAAACCAATACCGACCAATCCTATGGAAGTCGGCAAACAAGGAGATAAAAATGGCAGTAGAGAATTTAGAACAAGAGTTAGAGAACGAAAATACACCAGCAGTTAAACCAGAGCAAGCTCCTGCAACCACAATGGACAGTAGCACTCAAAAAGTAACTCCTGATGACCCTGAGTTTGATTTAGGTCAAGATGATAAGGGGCAACCACTGAAATTCAAGAAATCACAAATCCTTGAGTTTCAAAAAGGGAATATGCTCCAATCAGATTACACTAAAAAGACTCAGGAATTATCGGCTGAAAAGGAAAACCTTAAGGAAATGTCCAATATCATTGAACATCTTAGGGCTAATCCTACTAAAGCCCAACGTGTTATAGCCATACTTGATGAGAAAGAACAAGCACAAGAAGCAAAGATTGACGATATTGATGAGGTATTAAAAACCCTGCCTGAAGATGACCCTTATGCTAAAACATTAAGGGCATTAAAGGCGCAGAATAACGATTTGTTAAAAACTACCAGAGAACTTTCTGGCAAGTTAGGTCAGTTTGAGCAGAAGAATCAAGCTATTGAACAACAAGGAGCAGTCAAGCAAGCCGAGGTCGTATTGACTAAAGCACTTGATGATACTTCTAAAGAATTAAAGTTTGATGACGATGACGATAAAGCTGACTGGCGTAAAATGGTTTTAACTTATCTTGTCAATAACCCGAAGAAATATAATACCGAAACTGATTTCCTTGCTGATATTCAGGCGGTTGGTAAAGCAGAGTTTGATAATGTTACCAGACGAAACGAAAGGATAATGGCTAAGTATATTAAATCTAAAGGCGGTAATGCGGCAATCCCTACTCATCCGGCAGGCGCAGGCGGTAAACCATTAACTAAAAAACCAACAGGGGATAATCTTCAGGATATGCTTGAAGAAGCTCTTGAGGCAGAAAATAAGGAGTAATTATGAGTTTGACTATTTCTAATATTAGTGCGGTATTAAAAAAGATAATCATACCCACTATTCAGGAACAACTACCGAAGCAGAATCTTCTCTTTGATAAAGTCAAGAGAAATTCAGGCGTTACGGTAGCAAATAACACTATCTATATCGCAGCCCGTACTCAAAGGCATAGCGGTATATATAGCGTTGCAGAAAGCACAGAACCAAGAAGCGGTAAGTCAGCATATTCTAATCCCTATGATTCAATCAAGTATTCATTCGGGACATTGGAATTAACTGACCAGGCGATTGAAGCAACCTCCGGCGGAAGCGTTAAAGCTTTAGCTTCTATCTTGCAGACTGAAATCAATGCTTTAAAAGATGACATCATTGCTGATTTCAACAGGCAGATGCACGGAGCAGGTAGAGGTAAACTTTGCACCATAGGTTCAGCGGCAACTGGTTTGACAGTTTACTTAGGCACAGCAAGCGGTTCATTATCTCCTACGGGAAATGACCCGACTGAGTATTTAACACCAGGGATGTTTATTCATATCAATACAGGTGCGGCAGTTGAGATTGAAAGCGTTACGCCTTCAGCGACTGTTCCGACTATTACATTAGTTTCAACCGCAACCAGTGTATTGCATCCTCATGTTTTGAATTTTGTAGTTTGTAAAGAACAAGGCACTACAATCTTAGGCACAACTGGTTCTTCTGTTGAGATTATGGGTTTAGCAGGGATAATTGATGATGGCGATAATATTCCTACAATCCATAATATCACTCGTTCAACTAATGCTTGGGCTTGCGCTAATGTTGATGACACCGCAGGGACATTGACCGAAGCACAGATGGTTAGTATATTCCTGAAATGCCAGAGATATGGCGGGGCAAAAGCGATACTGATGGGTGAAACATTATATTCACGCTTTGGTGCGCTTATGATGGCTCTCAAAAAATCAGCCGATACCAAAGAAGTCTTAACCGGTGGCTGGAAAGGTTTAGACTTTATGGCTGGAACACCTGTCATATGCGATTTTGACACCTGGGAAGGTTATGCTCAGTTTGTTGATTTTGACGCTTTGACTATTGCCGAGATGTCAGAACCCTGGAAATGGTTAGAGGCAGACGCACACGGCGGGATATTGAAGCGTTCGGCTTCAAACAGGACGATATGGGAAGGAACTCTAAAATATTACTGTAATATGATAGGCAAAAAGTTCAAGTCACAAGGTCGTTTAAGATTAAAAACAGGTAATTAACAACAACGGAGGGGAGAGGGCTAATAACCCTTTCCCCTTTATTAAATGGGATATGCTGAAAAGTTAAATAATAAAAGTTCCTGGTTTAAGAAAAGAAATCCTGAATTTATAGACAAAACACCCGTCATCATACCTAAAGAAGAAATTAAACCTGGATGGTTTCAAAAACTAATACTTAAATGGCTAACAAAATAAATCCAATGACTCCCGAGCAACATACTCGGCTTGATAATATAGAGAAAGCAGGAGCAGGGAAGAAATTTGTCAGGGAAGCAAGGGAATTTAAAGCACAACGCAAGGAATGGGCTGATAAGGAAGTCTATCAGTCCGCTAAAGAGGCGGCTAGTTATTTAATCGGGCAATCAAGAGGGCGGGTATCAGTTACAATAGACCCTAATGATTGGGAAAGGATTTTTAGGCGTGATAAAAAACATAACGGATAAACCTATTACAATAATGTATGGTTGCACTCAACGGACTATTGCCCCTAATGAGATTGTAGATGTCAATAAAGAATTTGATTGCCAGATTGAGCAGAGGTTCGCTGATAAGTATGCCGGTAGTTTAGTCAAATATGTTGAAACTACTGTTACGTTTTCAATTGAAGATAAAACTTTGACAGCTAATATCACTCCTGAAATAAAGATAGAAAAAGTTACCATTAAAAAGCCTAAGCATAAAAAGAGGTAAATTATGATAATGTCAGATTTAATAACAGAAGTAATTACAGAGGTTGGCGGTGATACCTCCGACACTACCCTAACCGCCAATATGCTTATATTCGCTAAGGGCGCGCTCCGTAGATTCCCTCTATTCTCAAGGGACAGGTTATTGATAGATACCTCATACGCTACTCTTTCAGGAAACTACCTTACCGTTCCCACAGGATTTTTAAGGGAAATATCTCTTTACTATCTTAACGACGGAGCAAGGAAATATATTGAGAAATTAACCGAGGGCGATTTCGGCTCAATAGTCAATACTTCAACATCAGGTAAACCCATATATTACCGTATCGTAGGAAATGTCATTGAGTTTGACAAGACCTATTCCGACTTGGTGATTTATGTTGAACATTACAAAACGGTAGATGAGGTTACCGCTTCTTCAACCTTCTTCGGTGATAACTCAATGATTGAGGTTGTAAAAGACGGAATCAAAGCGACTTACTACAGTGATTATATTGAGGATACCGTAAAAGGCGATAAGAAATTCGCACTGTTTAAAGCAGGGCTTGATGAGTTAGAAAGTAAATTTATTATGAACGAGCAAGGTGGATACATAGACGAGGCATAGATGGCAACCTCTTACGCTAATGCGGGAGGCACAGGAAACCGCACATCTTCAATAACAGTAACTACCAATATCACTCCAGAAGCAGGGGCGGTTGTAAATTTAATAGATGGTAATAAAACGGCAAATGCCACCTATGCTTTTGCCTTTACTGTTGACGAAGCCAACAGATTTATTACTTTTGATTTTGGGGTGAGTGCTTCAAAAATAATAGATGAAATGAGTTGGTTTGGGCAGGATGGGGCTAATAATAATGGCACTTGGAAAGTATCAGGTTCACAAAATAACTCCGACTGGACAGATTTAGGGAGTTCATTTGTTCTTTACGATGACCCTCCGCCTGTTGTCATTACTTGCACAAATACGAATGGTTATCGATATTATAGATTGCTTCAAATCTCTGGAGTAACCTTAAATCAGCGTTTTCAAACAGAACTTGAATTTAAGATTGATGATTGGGTTCCACAGAACTATACCAAAACCCTTACCGAAACTTTTATCTCGGCAGATACTATTCAGAGAGCTCCTGCAAGGACTTTTGCTGAAATCCTTAAATCAAATGATTCAATCCTTAAAGCGGCTACAAAGGTATTTGCTGAAATAATAAAGTCATCCGATACTATCACAAGGGCATTTACAAGGGTATGGACAGAAACTATAATTGCCTTAGAGGTAGCAAATAAGAATATATCTATATTCTTTGAGGAGATAGCAATAGCATCCGATAACATCGCAAAAGGGTTTACCCGAACATTTACCGATACTATAATCTCAAATGATACCTTCTCCCAATTCCTTAAATGGCTTCGTGAAACACATATCGCAGGGATTTGGAATAAAATTTCTCGGACAACTTCTACTTGGGGGAAAGATACAAAAACTAATTCAACTTGGAATAAGAAATATGGATAAGATAAAAGAAATAGCAAAGGAAGGAGTAATAATAATTGAAAAAAATGTTGGAGAAATCCACTTAATATTAAAAGATAAACACGGGAAATTGAAGGAAAACAGATTAACCACAGACAAAAGGAGAGAGAAATGTTTAACAGAATAAGAGGTTGGTTTCGTAGCACAGGAAACGGATTTCTTGAAAGACCTAAGATGAACGGCGAATTGGATTTAATCGTAAGGGACTTTCAAGGTAGATTAAAAGAGCATAGGCATATTAAAAATACTATCACAGGTGTAGGTAAAGCTATGATGGCGGCTCTTTTATGCGCTGATTCAGGTGGAACAGGCATAGATTATATCGCCATAGGAACAGGAACACCTTCTGCAACTGCTTTAGGCGGTGAATGTACCACAGTAGGCGGAGAAAGGCGTGGTGGGGCTGATGTGGCAGGGACTATAGTTACAACTGGCACAGCAGGAGATACGGCGCAATTCGTTACTACATTCACCTTCACTGGTTCATTTGCTCTGACAGAAGAAGGATTATTTAATGCTGGGTCGGCAGGGACAATGCCAGCAAGCCAGACTTTTGCGGCGTTAAATGTGGTATCGGGAGATACGCTCCAGATAAGTCACAAAATCCAATTTACTACATAAATAATTTATTAACTTTTAAGGAGGGGTTATGAAAAAGATTTTAGTTTTAACAGTTTTGTTTTTAGGGTTTTTCAGTTTTGCCTTTGCCGGAGCAGTTACCCTTACCAACTTTGATGGGACAGGTGAGGGAAGAATAAACAATGGAGCTTTAAGAATATCCGATAAAGCAAAGGTGATAAAAAATGGCAGAGGTTCAACGGTTGTTTATGATTTAGGAGCTTGTAATGTTTTATCAATAAATATGTATGCTCCGACCTCTGGGGATAATATCGCAGTATTTGATTTAGCCACTCCAAACACATTTGCTTACGGATATGCCGCAGCAACAGCAGTCCCTGAATTTGAAATTGCTATATCTGCGAATACAAGCACAGTCCAAATGGATACGAAAGGTGCTCCATTTACAAAGGGTATTTATGTTTTGGCTACCGATACTGATGTTCTTTGGAGTGTAGTTTATGACTACTAACTTAGTAACAAAAGTTTTTAAGTTACTTCTTTTATTATCCCCTATCGTCATAGGTGCGGATATAAATATGGATATGTTTGACCTGATATTTTTCCGCACAGGGATAATTATATTGTTTATGGCTTCGCTAATTGATACGCCAAAAAGAGTAATGCCTGTATGGGTAAATAAAATTGTATTCGGATTTATGGGGCTTTGTATCTTCAATATCTTTATCCATACCTTCGCCCCTTGTGTAATGTCGGTAACTATGAATTTATTTTTATCAATCATAGGAATATATATTACTTATACCTATCTTGATAAAACTGATTTGACAAAGTATATCTTATTAGCAGGGGCGATAAATTTAATATTCCTTTTATTCCAGAGGATAGGATTTGACCCTATATTTGACCAGATACCACAAAGTCAACCTTATCTTGCAGGAGCATTTTTAGGTAATGCTCCGAGATTAGGGACTTACTTCGCTTTGATAATTCCTTTTATGTATGTTCTTTCTTTGCCTCTTGCGATAATAGTAAGTCTTTTAATCGGGCAGTATGTAATGTTAATCCCTATCGCTATCTTGCTTTACACAAGGGATAAAAGTAGAGGATGGAAACTTTTAATCGGGGGTTTTAGTTTAGCGTC
>Ga0268280_1000606_pt1 | contig 28473 bp, 27 predicted proteins | sample saktaG_9_FD_190139 | JGI IMG/M metagenome (GOLD analysis project Ga0268280, IMG submission 190139) | Saline water microbial communities from Sakinaw Lake, British Columbia, Canada - sak_2011_5_24_40m | ecosystem: Environmental > Aquatic > Non-marine Saline and Alkaline > Saline ...
TCGAAGACTCCTTAATTCCGAACTGTTCGGATCCGCGGCGTTTTTCAGTGCAATATTGTAACTTTCAAAAGCCTTGAAGAGCCATCCGTCCGACATCTGGCTCTTTGCTGTCTGGATGTAATATGTGCCAAGCTTCTGCACAACTGTAGCTATAAGCGGTTTTAGGGATTCGTCGCCCGGCGCATACTCAAGGGCCTTGTTATAGGCCGTAAGCGCCTTTGACCAGTCCTGGGCTACAGCCGCTTTTTTACCCTGGTCTACGAAATAATTTTTGTTGTCCCTTTCTTTTACAAGGGCAAGAAGGTCAAGGGATGGTTTATGGTCGGGTTTTAAGGAAATGGCTTCGTTAAGGTATCTTGATGCGCTCCTGAAGTCATCCTTGTCAAAAAAAGTCTTGGCCTTGCCATACAGAGCCTCTGAACCGTTTAAAGCAGTCTGGGATAAAAGTTGTGAGGAATCCTCATAATTTGGGAATATTCCCTGAATCTGCTGAAGGCTGAAATATGCTTTAAGCCATTCTTCCGCTGTAATGAAATTCTTTGCCTGTGCATAGAGATTTTTCGTTTCTGAAAGCAGCGAATTTTCATGCCTGTCGATTTCACCGGAAAGTTTTTTAACGGAAGGATGATTGGGATCAATCTCCTTTGCCTTCACCAGTCTGGCCTTAGCGGAATTAATGGCCGTCACTGTAACCGGGGACTGGGCGCTTATGGCTTTTGAACCCTGTGAAACATAATCGGATATAAGAGTCTCTTTAAGGTCTGAAAGGGCTTTCTGATACTCAACATTGTTCGGCTCCTTTTCAATGGCCTGTTCCAGGTAAGCAATTGCATCGGTGTTCTTTCCCGCTTTGCTGAGTTTCATGCCGGTTTCAAACTGCTGCTGCCCTGCTGCGCATGAAAACAGAAAAGCGGCAAGTAAAAAAACTAATCCTGCATTGATTGGCTTTCTAGTCATATCCTGCCTCCGATTGCTTATATTTATCAATTGATTCTTATAATTATTTTATTACCTTCGACACTTTCAACCGCAGGGTTAAAATATTTCTTCTTAAAATAAGACATCTGAATTTCATTTAAAAGATGTTCCGGCCACCCTTTATATTTGATATTGAACTCGGCTGTCCCGTTCTTGAAGTTTGCCATCTTCGCATCTATCATGCCGCTTACATCCGATTTAAAAATATTTGATATTTCAAGGGCTCTTGCATGGGACGGGATCTTTTTGATAACCAGGTTTATATCCCTTTCACCGTAAAGTTCCTTTTCCCATACCTTGATGAGTTTGCTCCTAAGGTCTGACCAGATTGAATCGATGCAGTATTTTGCTCCTTCATCGAGAACTTTAAGCTTGTTTTCGCCTGGAAGAGATTTTACAGCAGAGGCAGTCCCCAGTATCTCCCCGTCATCCGGGCGGTAAATGTTAGCGCTGAGACTGATCTCGTTTACGGAAAGGTCTATGTTCTGATATGAGGACTGTTTAGATGAAAGCTCAAGGGAGAGGCCGACTAGAAGGCCCATCAGAGATTCCTGGCCTTTGGAATGTTTATATACGGTAAAGCCGCCCTGTTTCAGTTTATCGGTTAAAAGCGCTGATGATTTCTGGGCTGCCGGAAGGAAGCTCTTGTCGGTATCCTGATCTATGACGATGCTTATACGGGGGTTTTTCTGCCAGCTTAAGATTTTTTTAAATCTGTCGAGATCTTCAAGTATAGCAGAAGTTTCGACATCGGCTTCGATTATGACCTCAATTGTTCCCATGTCGGTCTTTTTTTCTTCGATTATTTTTATGTTCTTTAAATACCCGGCGGTTCGGCTCATAATCTGGTCTTTGATAACTGTGAAGTTTTCTACAGTTGTGCTTGATTCAACCGTCGCCCCGATTGCCTGCTCAAGGGCGGCCCGTTTTGCTTCGTCAATCGCCTTGTCCCGTGCAATCAGCTCCCGCCCCGGTTCAAAGAAACTGATTCCCTTTGCAGTTACAATTTTGCCGGCGAGAAGGTTTGATGGAAAAAGAAATAATAAAAAGACGAAAAAAAGGAAGAAGAGTTTAAAATTCATCGGCAGATTCCATAAAAACCATTTAGTTTATTTAAGATTATCCAGGATAAAATATATTGATAAATTCTTGGAATGGATACTATTAATAGAATGATTATGTCAAGTTATAAAATAGCTGAAAAAGGCTACGAATCGGAAGGTTGAACCGAAACATCGAGTGCTGATCCCATTGCTTGCGGCGGGGAGTTTCAATGGCCGAAAGCCATTTAGGAGCCGTTACGAAATAACCTGTACTTTTTTTGATTCTTTCGTTACGGCTCCTTATGCCGTTTTTGACATCCAGATGACTACTTTATTTTTTTACAGCGGCTTAATCCATGGCGCTTTCCACCTTGAAGCCTTCTTTTTCAAGAGCCTTCCTGATGCCTGTTGTCCTGCATGGAGAAAGGCGGAAATAGTATGTTCTTTTTGAGCGTTTTGGGTTTGCAGTCATTCCCACACTAATGATATCGCCACCATTATCGTGTATAATCTGAAGAGCTTTTTTAACAGAGCCTGGTTTTTCGCCAACGATTATGTCTATTCGTGAACTGGCTGTCAAAAGGCCCATCATATTGATGAATGCCCCTAAAATATCGGTTACCGTAATGATTCCTACAAGCTTGTTGCCTTTTACTACCGGCATTCCCCCGATTTTGTTTTTGTATATTTTCTGGGCTGCAATTTCCACATCTTCATCGGGGGCAACGGTTACGGGATTTTTTATCATCAGGTCATCCAGGGATACTCCCCCGATCATTGAAGGAATAAGCCCCTGTTTCAGATCTGCAAGAGTCACAAAGCCTTTAAGTATTTTGTTCTTCCCGACAACAGGCAAATGCCGGATTGAATTGACTTTCATCAGCTCAATTGCTTCTGCAACGGAAGCCTTCTCAGTAATAGTTATCGGGTAAGGGATCATAAGAGATTTAATTTTCATGGCGCGCACCTCGTTTTAAATCGCCGGTTCATAGTAACTTTCTTCCGGTCTATGGTTTCTGGTTGTAAAAAAGTGTTAAATGTCAGGAAACTTATCCGCCACCCCTCTGGCTTTCCGATTCGAACTTCTGACATCGAATTTCGATATTCCCTTTGTGCCTCACGCATCGCGCCTAAATCCTGAAACAGGTTCATAGCTGCATAGAGGCTCTTCGGCCATAAAATCACCTGTTGCCTCATAGGCTCTTGCGCGGCATCCTCCGCAAACCCTCTTGAATTCACAAATTCCGCATTTGCCTTTAAGCTTATCAAAATTTCTCAAAGAAAGAAAGACCTCAGATGAATTCCATATTTTTTCAAAGGAATTCTTTGTTACGTCCCCGCATTCGATGTGCAGAAATCCGCAGGGCTGGACAATGCCGGTGTGCGATATAAAGCAGAAGCCTGTCCCGCCAAGGCACCCTCTTGTAACGGCGTCAAGGCCGTGGGATTCATATGTAACCGATTTCCCGTCCTCTCTGGCCCTTTGCCTCAGAATGCGGTAAAAATGGGGAGCACATGTCGCCTTGAGCTGAAGTTGAGTCTTCTCCCGCTGGTCATAAAACCAGTTGAGGGTCTCCTCGTACTCTTTTGAGGAGATTTCCTGGTCGATAATATATTTTCCCCGGCCTGTCGGAACAAGCAGAAATATATGGTGTGCGACTGCGCCGAGGCTTACGGCCAGGTCCTGAATATCTGGAATATATTTCAGGTTCAGCTTTGTTATTGTCGTGTTTATCTGAAATTCAAGACCTGCCTCTTTCGCAAAAGCAATGCCGCGGAGCGCTCCTTCAAACGCGCCTTCCACCCCCCGGAAACTATCGTGACTTTCTTTAGAGGGGCCGTCAATGCTTATGCTTATTCGTTTGATTCCGGAAGCAACCATTTTTTTTGCCGTTGATTCGGTAATAAGGGTGCCGTTCGGGGCCATTACCATCCTTAAGCCCTTTTTTGTGCCGTATTCTGCAATATCGAAGATGTCGGGTCTTAAAAGGGGTTCTCCGCCGGTCAGTATGACGATCGGATTTCCGGTATCTGTGATCTGGTCGAGAAGTCTTAAGGATGATTCTGTGTCAAGCTCTCCGGTATACGGTCCCTTTGTAGCAGATGCCCGGCAGTGAATGCAGGAAAGATTACAGTTGCGTGTTATCTCCCAGGCGACAAGGCGAAGGGAAGAAGGTTTCTGGTTTCCGGTTTCCGGTTTATGGTTCATCATCTGAGATCCGATATTTGTTTATCGATCTACGATTCACGATTCTTGTCTCTAATTACCTGTGCAGCTTCAACTGCGAAATAAGTCAGTATCATGTCGGCTCCGGCCCTTTTGATGGAGGTTAAAGTCTCCATCATGACCCTTTTCCCGTCTATCCATCCCATCTTTTCGGCGGCCTTTATCATAGAATATTCGCCACTTACGTTATATGCGGCTATGGGCAGATCGATCTCTTCGCGGACGCGGTATATGATGTCAAGATAGGGAAGAGCAGGTTTTATCATTATTATGTCGGCCCCTTCTTCTATATCCATCGTGACTTCGCGAATAGCCTCAAGCCCGTTTGCCGGATCCATCTGGTATGTTCTGCGGTCTCCGAATTTGGGAGCCGAGTCGGCGGCGCTCCTGAAAGGGCCGTAATAGGCCGAGCAGTATTTTGCCGAATATGACATTATGGGGATATGGCTCAGGCTGTTTTCATCGAGGATATAACGGATCTCCGCTACGCGTCCGTCCATCATGTCAGAAGGCGCTACCATGTCTGCGCCTGCCTTAGCATGGGAAAGAGCGGTTTTAGCCAGAAGATCAAGAGTAGCATCGTTGTCCACCGTGCGCCCATCCACGATCCCGCAATGGCCGTGGTCGGTGTACTGGCAAAGGCATACATCCGTTATTACTGCAAGCTCAGGCAGCTTGTTCTTTATTGCCTTTACAGCCTTTTGAACGATGCCGTCCTTAGAATAGGCGCTTGTTCCCAGAGGATCCTTCTTATCCGGTATTCCGAAAAGCATGATGGCGGGTATTCCCAGCGCGTATGCTTTCCTGCATGTTTCAACAAGATTTTCAATTGAAAGCTGAAAATGGCCCGGCATCGATTGTATCTGATTCCTGACTCCCCGGCCGCCTATGGCAAAAAGGGGAAGAATGAGATCATCAACCGACAGAACGGTCTCCCGGATCAATCTGCGAAATGCCTCATTTTGTCTCAGGCGCCTCGGCCTGTAGTCTGGAAATAACATAACAATCTCCGTTTATGGTTTATGGTTGTAAAAAGTGTTAAGTTATCGAACTTAGAATATAGTACATCGAATATCGAACATCGTGCATCGGACCTCGTTCTTTCCGATTATTGATTACTGACAATCGATCACTGGTAGCTGATCTCCTCATCGGTCAGGTAACATGCCGGATCAGGCGCCCATACATCTCCGGTGATCGCTTCGGCCCGAACTCTGAAATTTCCAGCGCATATATCGAGCCACCGGCATCCTGCGCATCTGCCGGTTACATGCTTCTTTTTTTCTTTAAGCTGATTCATCAAGGGATTGGATAGATCCATCCATATTTCGGAAAACGGGCGCTCTTTTATGTTCCCGAAACTGTAATGCCGCCAGAACTGGTCTGCGTGCACATCTCCGTTCCAGCTTACGCATCCTATGCCTCTTCCTGAATTATTCCCCTCGTTCATCTTCAGGAGTTCCAGAACTTCACCTGCTCTTGCGGGATTTTCTTTCAAAAGTCTTAAATAAAGGTATGGTCCGTCCGAATGGTTATCAACGGTTAAAACCTCTTTCTGCTTTCCCTTATCATGGAGCCTCTTGGTATGGTCAATTATCGTATCAACCGCTTCCCTTGTCTCCTTGTGGGATAGATCCTCTTCAACGAGCTTTGAGCCGCGGCCCGCATAGACAAGATGGTAAAAACAGACACGGGGTATTTCCATCTCTTCAAGAAGATTGAATATTTTCGGTATTTCTTTAAAATTGTACTTGTTGACTGTAAATCTCAATCCGACCTTGATACCCGCGGCCATGCAGTTTTTTATGCCGTTTATGGCTTCGTTGAAGGCCCCTTTGACTCCCCTGAAACGGTCGTTTATCTCTTCCATGCCGTCTAAGCTTATCCCGACATATGAAAGACCTATTTCCTTCAGCGTTTTTGCAGCCCGCTCCGTTATCAGGGTTCCGTTTGTTGAAATAACCGCTCGCATGCCCTTTTTCACCGCGTACTCCGCAAGTTCGGGCAGGTCTTTCCTCATCATTGGTTCTCCGCCCGAAAAGAGAAGAACAGGAGCGCCGAAACCGGCAAGATCATCTATAAGTTTTATCCCGTCTGAAGTTGAAAGCTCGTTCTCAACAGGAGCGCTTTTCGCGTGCGCGTAACAGTGAACGCATTTTAAGTTGCATTGTCTTGTTATATTCCACACGACAACAGGCTTCTTATCCGATGAAAACTGCAGAAGGTGGGATGGAAGCTGAGAGGAGGAACGACTGTAACGAAGAGCATCCGACGGCTCAACTGTGCCGCAATATAATTTTGATATTCCGATCATTTTATGAATTAGAACCTTTCTTATTTTATATGGGAAGAATTGACAATCCAGTAATATCCATAACAGCCTTCGGCCTAAACTTCCGCGTTCATCTGCGTCCCCAAAAAAAGCCTGTACAATAAACTCAACTTATAACCAAGGGCAGGTTAAAAAGCAAGCATGGGGTATCGCCAGCTTTCCTTATGCCTGACACGGCTTACGGCTCCTTATGCCGGTCACGGCATTTCAATGTTACGGTTATTTTTTTAACGACGGCTTAAAGCGGCATCCGGGTATTTTCTTTTGAATTCACCGTAAAAAGCTTTGCCGCGTTTTTCGACCTTGCTCCAGAATCTTTTTTCGTTCAGAGCGGATTTAATATCTGTGTTCCGGTAAACTCTGATGAATCGCAAAAGGTCGCGGTTTGTCAGCCCGATATCCATGCTCGAAAAATAAAGAGCTGCAATATCTTTTGCTTTCCAGCGCGGAGGTGTTTTCCGGCGGAACTGGACACGGTGGAGGTCAATAAGATGAAGATCAGGGTTTTTGTTGTCGATGACTGAAGATAAATCAAGGAGGAAGTGGCAGATGTAAAAATCCCTGTGGTTCATGCCGTTTTCATGGAGAATTCTTGCTGTTTCGGCGATTTTTGTTATGAGAGATTTCTTAAGGGTGTAAGAAGGCGGCAGTTTATGCCAGTTGCGGCAGAAATCCTCCAGGCTTGCGGTGTTTGTCAATTCCTCCGTTATTACAAATGACTGGAATTTTGCGGGATTTATTCCCCTTTTCCCATATCCGGCAAGGGGCATTGTTTTTATCCCGAGTTGTTCGAGTCTCTTGATTGCCGTCCACTCATTTTGGGCGCCGATTACAGGCAGCCGGAACTGAAAAAGGTTTTTAAGCAGATCTTTCCAACCGATTCCGCTGTGAAACTTGCCGAAATAATTCTTGCCGTCTATTGTGAAGCGGATGGTTTTGCGCCCTTCTTTATTGCGGTAAACCTTTCCTTCAAGGGCAAAAAGCCTGTCAAAGATATCCTCTCCCTCCCATTGTTTTGCCCATTCTTCAGGTACAACAATCATCAGATAACCTTATAAAATATGTTGAATATTTTATGCCATTCTATTAAACAAATATCTCTTTCCCAAGATATAAATGAGAAATCAATAAAAAGCAAAATTCATTTTGCATGGTACATTGGAACCGAAACAGCGAGCGCAATCACCGCTGCTTGCGGCTGAGTGAGCGGGCGAAATAAAAAAAGATAAAAAGTCCTTAAGATCGAATCCGCCTCAGGCTGACCTTAGCCTGCTTCGGGGATCTTCAAATAATTTTGCAAGCTCAATACATATTTGCTATAGATTAACCAGACTGCTAAAAAATCCACCTCAGGCGGATTAAAACCATGAAGAATACTAAAGATCTGATGAACACGTTAAAATATAATTATCAGGAGAAAAATCATGGCGATAACTAAAGAACTGCTCGAGATTCTTGCGTGTCCGAAATGCAAAGGGGATATCTATCTTAATAATACTGGCGACGGGCTTATATGTGACAAGTGCAGGCTCATGTATGAAATACGGGATGATATTCCAATCATGTTGATAGACGAAGCTAAGCCGTTATAGCAGAGGAATTCATGAGCACTCCAAGGGCGCCGAAGCCTGCAAAGCTTGTGACCGGGATCATCCTGAAGGATAAGGGGCTCATTGAACAGCTTGCGGATGAGCTTGAAGGAAGATTCGGCCCGGTTGATATTATCAGCCGGTGGTTTTCATTTGATTATACATCTTATTATGAACCCGAAATGGGATCACCCCTTTTCAGGAGGATGTTTTCTTTCAAAACCCTTATAGAGCAGCAGGATTTGTCTCAAATAAAGAATTATACTAATGATGTTGAATTGAGATACTCAGGAGACGGGAAAAGGGCTGTAAATATAGATCCGGGATACATGCTGTGCGAACGTTTTGTTCTTGCAACGGGCAAGAATTACACTCACAGAATATATATCGGAAACAACATATATGCCGATTTGACTCTGATTTACCAGGAAGGCGGATTTAAAAAATTGCCTTGGACATACCCTGATTATGCCGATGAGAGTATCCTTTCTTATCTTAAAAATGTTCGCGATAAATATATTGCCGATCTGAAACGGAACGAAGAGAAATGATAAAAAGCATGACCGGGTTTGCCCGATCCGAAAAAACGGGCGAAAAAATAGAGGTTGTGACGGAAATCCGCTCATACAACAGCAAGAATCTTGATGTTAACCTGCGCATTCCACATGATTATCTTTCACTGGAAGAAAAGATCAGGAGACTTATCAGCGACAGAATATCAAGAGGCCGTATTGAAATCAGGATCGAGATAAAAAACAATGCCAACAATGTAAGGGATTTTGAAATAGATGAGGGGAAGGCGGCAGCATATTATAATGCTCTGATGCACCTTAAAAACTTTTTGAAAATCGACTCCGGAATATCCCTTGATATTATATCAGGAGCCGAAGGAGTTATAAAGCCTGCCGGTATTGTTAAAGATATTGAGGCGGAATGGCCGTTAATAGAGGATTCTCTGAAAGATGCCCTCTGCCGGCTCGAAGAAATGAGAAAAAAAGAAGGTGAATTTATTGCCGGAGATTTTATCTCGCGGTTCGGCATTATTGAAAAGGCGTTGAGTCGAATTGAAAATGAATCTCGCGGTCTCCCTCTCTTCTACATGGAACGCCTGAAGGAGCGAATATCTTTATTGGCAGGGGATACTGTGGAACTGGATGCCGGGAGGATAGCCCAGGAAGCGGCATTCCTTGCCGACAGATGTGATATTTCGGAGGAAATTGTAAGGACAAAAAGCCATATCCTCCAGTTTAATATGATAATGAATTCAGGTGAGCCTGCCGGAAGAAAGCTCAATTTCCTTTTGCAGGAGCTGAACCGCGAGTTTAATACAATGGGATCAAAAACCGAAAAGGCTCTTGTCTCCCATACCATTGTGGATGTTAAGTCGGAGATTGAGAAGATCAGGGAACAGGTGCAGAATATCGAGTAAGAAGCGCGAAGTGTAATCATCGGGAGGAAAATGGAACAGACTTTGTTGAATATAGGTTTTGGAAGTTCAGTGGTAGCAGAGCGGGTTGTAGCGATAGTTTCACCTAATTCGGCTCCGATGAAGCGACTGAAGGACGATGCAAAAGAAGAAAAACGCCTTGTTGATGCGACGCACGGGCGCAAGACACGGGCAATAATCGTCATGGACAGCAACCATGTTGTGCTTTCCGCCATTCAGTCTGAAACGATATCACAGCGCTACGCCACTCTTAAGGAACCCAAATAATATGTCATGCCTTCCGGAACTCTTATAGTGAATGCAAAGAATGAAAATATGGCGGCTTCCGGAAGGGGCCGCCTTTTTATCCTTTCTGCTCCTTCTGGAGCCGGGAAGACCACGCTTTGCCGGGCTTTGATTAAGCGCTTCAAGGATATGCTTTACTCTGTATCTTATACAACCAGAGAGCCGCGGAAAGATGAAATAAATGGTGCCGATTACAATTTTATATCTAAGGAAGATTTCACAGTAAAAATAAAAGAAGGGAAATGGGCGGAATGGGCTGAAGTCCACGGAAATTATTATGGAACATCGGCAAGCTTTTTGAACGAGGCGATTGCTTCTGGAAGAGATGTTCTTCTTGATATAGACGTCGAAGGCACTAGACAGATACTGAAGAGATATCCGGACAGCATTACGGTTTTTATAATGCCTCCTACTCTCGAGATTCTTCGTAAGCGGATAAAGTCAAGAGGTGCGGATAGCATGGAAGTAATCGAAAGGCGGCTGAAAAACGCCGAGGAAGAGATCTCCCGGAGAGGGATGTATATGCATGTGATTGTCAATGACAGTCTTCAGGAAGCGGTTGCAGAGCTTGTCGGGATAGTTGATATTTACCGGAAAGACGGCAGGCAATAGGGAAAAAGCATGAGGGATCAGGGGCCAGATGTCAGGAAAAGCGCGGATACTATATATTGAAAAGAAAGAGGCAGAGGGGCAGAAACGCAAATGGAATGAGGGATTTCGAATGCCGAAATTCAAAATTCGATGTCCGAAGTACGAATAATGATGAAAACTGAAATACTATACGGAGTTCACCCTGTTTTTGAGGCTCTTAAGGCGGGCAGGAGAGAATTCTTCGAACTTTATATTGTCGGGGAGAGGGATTCAAGACGTTATAAAGATATAACAGACATGCTCTCGCTGCGGAAAATACCGGTAAAAACAGTCAAACCTTTACAAATGGAACAAATGACCGGTTCGGTCCTTCACCAGGGCATCGGGGCAAGGGTAAGCGAATATCCACTGACTCCCTTTGATGATATTTTAATCAAGATAAAGCCAGGTGTCATGGATTTTCTGATATTGCTTGACAACATGGTCGATCCGCAGAATCTTGGTGCACTTGTCAGAACGGCGTTATGCGTCGGGGCAGGTGGGGTTGTCATTACAAAGGACCGGTCCGCTTCTCCCACTCCCGCTGTTTCGAAGGCATCGGCAGGCGCACTTGAGCATATATCTTTGTCCAAAACAACAAACATGATAAATGCCATGAAAGAGATCAAGGATAAAGGACTCTGGATCGCAGGCCTGGATGCTATGGCCGATATGCCGGTCTATTCTTGCGATTTCAGGTCTCCGATTGCCCTGGTAATAGGCGGAGAAGGAAAAGGGATAAGGACTCTTGTCAAATCAAACTGTGATTTCCTGGTTTCAATTCCACAGAAGAAGGGGATCAGTTCCCTTAACGCTTCAGTCGCCGGAGCTGTGGTGATGTATGAAGTGTTCAGGCAGCGCGATTATTGAACCGCAACAGCCGAGCGCCAACCCCGCTGCTTGCGGTGTGGAGCTTCAAAAAGGGGTCGAGGATTCGAGGGGGCAAAGGTTAAAGTGAAAAGATCTGCCACAAAGGCGCAAAGACACAAAGGAATTATACTTAGTGGCTTAGTGCCTTGGTGGCGATGACAAAAAGTGCAATTCAATATTCGAAGTTCGAAGTACGATATTCGAAGTACGAACCAGAAACAGGTCAAGGAGAGGAAACATATAGATGGTCGGAGTAAAAATTACTGTTAACGATGATGGCACACTGAATGTTCCGGATTTCCCGGTTATTCCTTTTATCGAAGGGGATGGTACCGGTCCAGATATCTGGAAGGCGGCAAGATTAGTGATGGATGGTGCCGTTGCAAAGGCTTATAAAGGTAAAAAGGAAATCAAATGGCTGGAGATACTGGCAGGTGAAAAAGCTTTTTCGAAAACGGGCAAGTGGCTTCCTGAAGAGACGTTAAAGTCTATTAGGGAGCATGTTATTGCCATAAAAGGTCCGATGACTACACCGGTGGGTAAAGGTATAAGAAGTGTTAATGTCTCTTTGCGCCAGAAACTCGACCTGTTTTCATGCGTCCGCCCTGTAAAGTATATCGAATCCGTTCCAAGCCCCATGAAAAACCCCGAGAAAGTTAATATGATAATTTTCCGGGAAAATACGGAAGATGTGTATGCCGGAATAGAATGGGAAGCTGGAAGCGAGGGGGCGGATAAAATAAGATCCTTTCTTGAAGAAAACATGGGTGTTTACCTTCCAAAAGATGCCGGTATCGGAATAAAATCCATAAGCGAGAAAAACAGCAAGCGCCTTGTGGCAAGCGCTATTGCATATGCTGTTGAAAACGGTATTTCAAGCGTTACCCTTATGCACAAGGGCAATATAATGAAATTCACCGAAGGCGCTTTTTCAAAATGGGGTTACGAGGTCGCAAAAGAAAAATTCAAAGATAAAACAATTACCGAACAGGAGCTTTATGATAAATACAAAGGAGAGAGGCCTGAAGGCAAAATAGTAATAAAGGACCGTATTGCCGACATGCTTTTTCAGCAGGTACTTCTCCGTCCCGAAGAATACCGGGTAATTGCTACTCCGAACCTAAACGGTGACTATCTTTCCGATGCTATCGCTGCCCAGGTCGGGGGACTTGGCATGGCGCCGGGCGCCAATATCGGAGATGCCTGTGCTGTTTTTGAAGCCACCCACGGAACAGCGCCAAAGTATGCAGGGAAAGACATGGTGAATCCGGGTTCGCTTCTTTTATCAGGTGCCATGATGCTCGACTACATGGGATGGAAGGAGGCATCCGGACTGATAAGAGTGGGGTTGCAGTTAACCATTAAAGACGGCATTGTAACTTATGACCTTGCGCGCCAGATAGAAGGCGCGAAAGAGGTAAAATGCTCGGAGTTTGCAGTTGCGATCATTAACAGAATCGGCGGGCTCTAAATGATTTTGATCCGTCTGGCGGAGATATTTAAAGAGGCTCTTTTCCCGACAAAATGTATTGTGTGCGGTTCCTTTTTCAGATTTTCCGGAAAGAACGATTCGCTGTATATAAAAGATTTCGCAGACAAGCCGTTTGAACCGGTAAGTATTGCTTTTGAAAAATTGATGGCTCCTTTCATATGCGCGGACTGCCTCGAGGGGTTTTTGCCTGCTGAATCCCCCGTCTGTTGCATGTGCGGGTTTGTTTTCAAAAGCCGGGAGGGGAAAGACCATCTTTGCGGAAAGTGCATTGAATTTCCGAAGCGTTTTGGTAAAGCCAGTGCAGCCGGTCTTTATTACCGGACGTTAATGGAAGTCATTCACTCCTTTAAGTATAAGGGCAAGCTTCAGCTTGCCGGACCGCTTGAAACACTTCTTTTTTCTGTTCTGATGCTGCACTGGAATATAAATGATTTTGACCTTGTTGTGCCTGTTCCGCTTCATGTAAAGCGCTTCAGGGAGCGGGGTTTTAACCAGGCTTATGTTCTTGTAAGAGACTGGGAAAAGCTGGCGGAAAAACTTATGCCTGAGCCGGGCTGCCTGAAGATAGGCAGGGAGGTTCTTGAAAGAACAAGATATACGGAGCCGCAAACCGGCCTTGGGCGGGAAAAAAGGATGAAAAACATCAAGGGGGCTTTTACGGTGAGGGATGCTTCGGCGGTAGAAGGAAAGAGAATCCTGCTTGTCGATGATGTTTATACTACCGGGGCTACAGCTGATGAATGCGCAAAAGCGCTTCTTGAAAGCGGTGCTATGAGTGTTGATGTGCTGACGCTGGCGAGGGCGGTTTGACAGTAGAAAGTGAAAAGAAAGGGGCTCAAAGGAAATAAGGAATATCGAATAGTGAATGTCGAAATTCGAAGTCCGATGTCCGAAGTACGATGCCCGGAAGAGAAGATAGCGATGGTGAAATTATTGACGAACAGTGAAATTGCCGGAGAGGCAAGCCGGCTGAAGAAGGCCGGCAAGCGCATTGTTTTTACAAACGGATGCTTTGATATCCTGCACGCCGGACATGTCAGATACCTTACCGCCGCAAGGGCGGAAGGCGATATTCTTGTAGTCGGCCTCAATTCCGATAAATCCATCAGGCTGATAAAAGGCGAAAAAAGACCGGTTGTTTCCCAGATGCAAAGGGCTGAGGTTCTTTCCGGATTGTCATGCGTTGATTTTGTTGTTTTATTTGATGAACCGGATCCTCTGAATCTTATCAAGAATATCAGGCCTGATATTCTTGTCAAAGGAGGCGACTGGGCGGAAGAGGATATTATCGGGGCTGATTTTGTCAGGGCAGAGGGAGGGAAGATCGCAAGAGTTCCCGTGGTGCAAGGAATATCGACATCTTCAATTATAAAAAGGATCCTGGAAATATCCGGGTAATATAAAGAAGAGGTATTTTTGATATTAACAAAAGTAAACGGGGTTTCGTTTTATCAGTTTCCGAACCTGGTCTCTTTTCCGAAATTAAGGCATGGAGTGTTTACAAGAAATGGCGGGTTCAGCAAAAAACCCTACAGCAGTTTGAATCTTAGCTTGTCGGTAGGGGATGATGAAGATTCTGCTATGCGGAACAGATCGCTGGTTTCCATGTGCATGGATGACGGCGAACTTGTTTTTACAAGGCAGATGCATGATGCTGATGTTATTGTTGTTTCAAAAGCAAATTCTTTCCCTTTTATCGGCGATGCACTGGTGAGCAATGTTGAAAACAGAATGCTTGCTATAAAAATTGCAGATTGCCAGTCGGTTCTCATGTATGATCCGGTCAGGAATGTAGTCGCGAATGTCCATTCCGGTTGGAGGGGAAGCATTAAAAACGTAATAGGCAGCACAATAGATGCAATGAAAGAGCGGTTTGACTGCAGACCCTCCGACATATTCGCAGGAATCAGTCCTTCCCTCGGGCCATGCTGTGCTGAATTTATCAACTATGAGAGAGAGATACCGGAGCAGTTCTGGAAATACAAGGATTCCTCAAATCATATTGATTTCTGGCGTATAAGTAAGGACCAGCTATGCTATGCTGGTGTGATGCCAGGGAATATTTATTCAAGCGGAATCTGCACAAAATGCAACACGGATCTCTATTTTTCCTACCGGGGAGAAAAAACAACGGGAAGATTTGCAGCGGTTATAGGGATGACAGGAGACAAGAGGCGTGCATCGTGAATCGAACCACCAACCAAAAATTACGAAGCACGGGATACGGCGGGGCATGAATATGGTTATGGAAAAAGCTCAGGTTTTGTGGAATAAAAAATTAGGTGCTTCTTACTACAGAATAGGACTAAATTGCAGCAGAAAATTTATTTCTGCAAGCCCCGGTCAGTTTGTCATGCTGCGCCTTACTGACAGGACTTCGCCTCTGCTTAGCCGTCCATTTTCAGTTCACAGGATAATCGAGGGCGAAAAAGGGATAGAAATCCTCTACAGGGTTGTGGGAGAGTTTACGGGCAGGCTTTCGGAAGTCAAAGACGGAGAAGGGGTCGACATCACGGGCCCTCTCGGAAAAGGTTTTTCTTTGCCTGAAAATATCCGCAGAATATTTATTGTGGCGGGCGGAATTGGAGTTGCCCCTTTGCTCTTTCTCGCTACACATATTCTTGAAAAAAAAATGGCCGGTTCTTCCAATATAAAAGTCTTTCTTGGGGCAAGATCGAAAGAGGATCTTTTATGCATGGATAATTTTATAAATCTTGGCCTTGATGTGATGATTACCACAGATGACGGAAGCGAAGGAGAAACCTGTCTTATAACAAACCCGGTTGAGGCTTCTTTAAAGGAAAAGCGGCCCGAAGTAATTTATGCTTGCGGGCCTTCAGGTATGTTGAAATGTCTTGCAGGAATAGCGGAAACATATAAAGTTCCTTGTCAGATATCCGCGGAGAGTGTTATGGCATGCGGCATCGGAGCCTGTCTTGGCTGTGCAATTGAGGGGAAGGATGAGGGCAGGTATCTGCATGTATGCATGGACGGACCTGTATTTGACAGCCGCGATATAAGGTTTTGAAAAGTGAATAGTAAATGCATATCTGCGGCAACCGGGAACCGGAAGGCAAAAAATGGAAAAAGATAAAAAAATATATTTGACTGAAAAGGTCCGGGCTTCAGGCTGAGCGGCAAAGATAAGTCCAGGGGTCCTGGAAGAGGTAATAAAGAGCCTGCCCGTAAAAGCCCATCCGGATCTCCTTGTAGGCATGGAGACTTCGGATGATGCCGGTGTTTTCAGGCTTGATTCTGAAACTGCCCTGGTGCAGACACTTGATTTTTTCACGCCCATCATTGATTCTCCGTATGAATTTGGCCGTATAGCGGCCACAAATTCTCTGAGTGATGTATATGCGATGGGAGGAAGGCCGGTAACGGCCATGAATATCGTATGCTTTCCTGTCGGGGAGCTTTCCGAAGAGATCCTGAAAGAAACCCTTGCCGGAGGGCTTGAAAAGATATATGAGGCCGGCGCCGTGCTGGTGGGCGGCCACAGTGTTGATGACAGGGAATTTAAATACGGGCTTTCCGTTACGGGCATTGTTCATCCGGACAGGATACTGACAAACAGAAATGCAAAGGCGGGGGACAGGCTGATTTTAACCAAGCCTGTCGGCACCGGAATAATAGCGACTGCCATTAAGGGAAAAGTAGCTGATGAAGAGGCGATAAGAGCGCTTATTGAAGTTACGACAACCCTTAACAGGAAGGCCGCTGAAATAATGCTGAGGTTCCGGCCAAATGCCTGTACGGATGTAACGGGATTCGGTCTTGCAGGGCATGTGCTTGAAATGGCCAAAGGAAGCGGCAAGAAGATCATCATTCATACCGGCTCGGTTCCCTTTATTAAAAGGGCTGAAGAATACGCCCTTATGGGACTGATTCCTGCCGGAAGCTATAATACAAAAAATTACTGCAGCAAAAATATAAGTATCGATTCATCGGTAAAACAGGTTGTTGTTGATATGGTATTTGATCCACAGACATCAGGCGGACTGGTAATATCCCTTCCTGGAAAAATGGCTGAAGAATGCCTCGATACTATGCGGAATGAAGGCGTTTTTGCTTCGATAATCGGTGATGTTTCGGAAGATGATCAGGCCGGGCATGTAGTTATCAATTAATTGCCTGGCAAGTGCAAAAAATAGTGAACAAAGGACTGGAAAGTGCTTTATCGCGCCAGGGTTATATCGATTATAAATATGTAATTTTAATGAGTTAGCGGGTATGCCTTTATCTTGAAAAAGGATGCAATTTTGCATTGACTTGATTTAAATCATATGTTAGAGGGCAGAAGCTTTACCGGGGTCGTATAGACCCTGTAACCATATAAGAGAGCGCTCTTTTTGAAGAGAGAAACAAGACGATATATAAAGGAACTTGCGTATTACAGCAGTCTTGGCTTGCAGGTGGCTCTTTCGATATTTATCGGACTTGCAATTGGAGTGTATCTTGACAGGCGATTTGATCTTTATCCCTGGCTTACACTTATTTTTCTTGGACTTGGTATTGCCGCAGGATTCAGAAATATCTGGCTTGCGATAAGAAAGAGCGAGAAGGCCCCGCAGGAAAGAGATTTATTATGAAAATACAGCAGCACATACTGGAATTTGTTACCCGGACAAACTGGGTGCTCTTTTGTGTTGCGAGCATCGCAGGGTATATTATTGCTTCTCCAAAGTTTGCAATGGGAATAGTATTTGGAGGACTTATTGTTACGATAAATTTTCATTTGCTTTACAGGACGCTTAAAAAAGCGCTCACACCTCCACAACTTGCTTCCCATAATGTTGTTCTGGCTAAGTATTATGCCCGTTTCATGGTCAGCGGGTTTATTATATTTATATTGATATCGGGGCATTATGTTCACCCCCTCGGTCTTTTTGTCGGGCTCTCTGTCGTGGTTGCAAGTATAATGATAGCAACCATGCTGGAACTTACAAAACTTATTTTCAAGGAGGCAATATAAGGTGGTACATCCCTATCTGTTTTTTGTAAAACTGTTTGAGGCTATCGGCCTGGGGCATTTTGCTCACGCCTATCCGCATGTTATTTATTCATGGGTGGTAATGATTCTTCTTATCACTTTTGGAGCGATAGCAGCAAAAAGCGTCAGCCTGATTCCAGGGAAAGCGCAGAATGTATTCGAAGTTGTAATCTCCGGAATCGAAAATTTTATGATTGATGTTACAGGCGAAGAGGGACGCTGGCTTTTCCCGCTGGTTGCAACTATATTTATTTATATCTTCAGTTGCAATCTGATAGGCCTTGTTCCTGGTTTTTTTCCCCCGACCGCCAGCCTCAACACGACAGCTTCATGCGCGCTTACGGTAGTCATTTTTACCCATATTATCGGCATTAAATATCATGGGGTAAAATATATCAAACACTTTCTCGGGCCTGTATGGTGGATGATTCCAATCGTTTTCCCTATCGAAGTTATCGGACATCTTGCCAGAATACTGTCTCTCTCTTTTCGTCTTTTTGGAAACATGATGGGTCATGAACTTGTGCTTGGTATCCTTTTTGTGCTTGCGGGGCTTTTCTTTGCACCCCTGCCTATAATGGCTCTCGGTATATTTGTCGCTCTTGTTCAGGCGTTTGTTTTCTTTTTGCTTTCAATAATGTATTTTACCGGCGCAATGGAACACGCTCATTAATCCGTCGTTCAAAAATAACCGGAACATTTGGATGCCTTAACCGGCATAAAAAATAATTTTTTATGGGATAATGGAAGAAGCAAAGAAAAAAATCTAAAAAGGAGGTAGTTAAAGTATGGAAGCTCAAGCATTACAATTCTTCATCGCATGCGTTACAGCCGCCGGTTTCGGGATTGCAGTTGCAGCCTTTGGTTGCGGTATTGCCCAGGGTCTTGGCCTTAAGGCCGCAGTTGAGGGTATTGCAAGAAATCCGGAATCATCAGGAAAAGTTACGGTTACAATGCTGATCGGTCTTGCCATGATCGAGTCTCTTTGTATTTACGCACTTGTAATTGCCCTGATCCTTATTTATGCACATCCTCAGGCAGCTGCTATTGCAGGGCTTTTCGCCCATTAATTGTGAAGAGTTATGGTTTGAATAAACAGGGCTGTGCCTTTTGGCACGGCCTTGTTTTATTTTATATTTCTCTGTGCCTTGCTTGAAGCACCCCGCTGCAGGAATTTTTTTAAAAACTGCCCGGTATATGACTCGCTGTTGTCCGAAAGCTCTTCAGGATTGCCGCATCCTACGATGTAGCCTCCCTCATCCCCCCCTTCAGGTCCAAGGTCAATGATATGATCCGCCGTTTTGATTACGTCCATGTTATGCTCGATTACAATGACGCTGTTTCCGGAATCTACAAGCCGGTTTAATACATGAAGAAGTTTCTGTATGTCGTCTATATGGAGGCCTGTTGTCGGCTCGTCAAGAATATAGACGGTTTTGCCAGTTCCCTTTTTGCTGAGCTCCCGTGAAAGTTTTACCCTCTGCGCTTCGCCTCCTGAAAGGGTTGTTGCAGGCTGGCCTATCCTGATGTAGCCGAGGCCGACATCCGATAAAGTCATAAGCTTCGTTTTTATATTACTTATCCTGTCAAAGAAAACAAGAGCCTGATCAACTGTCATGTCAAGGACATCTGCGATATTCTCCCCCTTGTAGCTTACTTCAAGGGTTTCGCGGTTATACCTTTTTCCGCGGCAGATATCGCAGGATACGTAAACATCGGGCAGAAAATGCATCTCTATTTTTATGATGCCGTCTCCGCCGCATGCCTCGCATCTTCCTCCCTTGACATTAAAGCTGAATCTGCCGGGTTTGTAGCCTCTCATTCTGGCTTCGGGCGTTCTTGCGAAAAGCTCCCTTATATATGTGAATAGACCGGTATAGGTACTTGGGTTGGATCGGGGTGTTCTTCCTATCGGAGATTGGTCGATGTTTACGACCTTATCGATATGCTCAAGTCCCAGCACCGATTTATGAGCGCCTGTCGTTACCCGTGCATTGTAAACTTTGCGGGAGAGTAAGCTGTAGAGGGTTTCAAAAACAAGAGTTGATTTGCCGGAACCTGATACGCCTGTAACGCATACAAATTTGCCAAGTGGAAATTCAACGTCAATGTTCTTGAGGTTGTTTTCCGAAGCCCCTTTTATGATGATTTTTATTCCATTACCCGTTCGGCGTTTGGCCGGTACTTGAATCTGTTTTCGGCCGGAAAGATACTGTCCTGTCAATGAATTTTCGTCATCCACAAGAGCGGCCGGAGGGCCTGAAAATACTACTTTTCCACCGTTGACACCGGCCCCAGGGCCCATGTCAATAACATAATCGGATGACAGGATTGTCTCTTCATCATGTTCAACGACAAGAACGGTATTCCCCAGATCCCTCATTTTTACCAGAGTTGCAAGAAGCCTCAGGTTGTCTCTCTGGTGCAATCCTATGCTTGGCTCATCCAGCACATAAAGGACGCCGGTCAGTTTGGATCCGATCTGGGTGGCAAGCCTTATTCTCTGGCTTTCTCCGCCGGAAAGGGTATAAGCTGACCTGCTGAGCGTAAGGTAGGAAAGGCCGACATTTTCAAGAAAGGCAAGCCTTTCTGAAATCTCTTTAATAATTCTTCTTGCGATAATCTCTTTTTTCCCTTCAAGCTTAAGATCTTTAAAAAAAACTGCGGCTTTTGATATCGAAAGCGCCGTCGTTTCAAATATTGCTGCGCCCCCCATTCTTACAGAACTGCTTGCCTTGTTTAATCTTGTTCCCCGGCACTCGGGACACGGGCTGAAAGTCATGTACTGCCTGATCTCTTCTCTCGTCTGGTTTGAATCGGTTTCCATATAGCGCCGCTGAAGCTTCGGGATTATGCCTTCGAAAGATTTTTTATAAGTGAAACGGCGGTTATTCTGTTCAAAGAAGAATGTTATTAGTTCGTCGCCTGATCCGTAAAGCAGTACATACCTGAAATTATCCGGCAGCTCTTTGAACGGTGTATAAATATTAAAGTCATAGTGCCTTGCCAGCGATTCCAGAAAATCATTGAAATGAACCGAATTCCTGTTTGCCCATGGAGCAACCGCGCCCTGGCGTAAGGAGAGCTCACTATTTGGAATGATAAGATCAGGGTCGAATTCCGTAGTTGTTCCGAGTCCGTCGCATTTGGTGCATGCTCCCTGCGGAGAATTGAATGAAAAACTTGCGGGTGTGAATTCGGGATAGCTGATTCCGCATGTGATACATGCGGATTTTTCACTGAAAAGGATCGATTCTCCTCCCTGGACATCAACCGTAACAAGTCCGTCCGACTGTGACATGGCCAGTTCGAGGGAATCTGCGAGTCTGTTTCTTATGTTGTCTTTTATGACCAGGCGGTCGACCACGACTTCTATTGTGTGTTTTATATTCTTATCAGGCTTCTCCGTTTCCTCAATCTCGGAGATTTTACCGTCTATCCTGACTCTTGAAAACCCGTCTTTTTTCAGTTGCTTTAAAAGCTTTTCAAAGGACCCTTTCTGGCCGGAAACAAGAGGGGATAAAATAACAATTTTTGTTCCTTCGGGAAAAGAGATGACCTTGTCAGCGATCTGATCGAGAGACTGGGCGGTTATCGGTTTTCCGCATATATAACAATGAGGCGTTCCGGCCCTTGCATAAAGAAGCCGTAAATAGTCATATATTTCAGTTACAGTTCCAACCGTTGACCTTGGGTTGTGGCTCGCAGTTTTTTGTTCGATTGCAATTGCGGGAGAGAGCCCCTCAATCGTATCTACATCGGGCTTTTCCATGCGCTCCAAAAACTGGCGGGCATAGGTGGAAAGTGATTCAACATACCTGCGCTGACCTTCGGCATAAAGGGTATCGAACGCAAGAGTTGATTTGCCGGATCCTGAAAGGCCTGTGATTACAACCAGTCTGTTTCTCGGCAATTCGACGTCAATATTTTTAAGGTTGTGCTGTCTGGCACCACTGATAATTATCCTGTCGGAACTCATTTGAAAATCCTTTTTCGGCTTAAACATTTTGCCTGGAATGCCGCCATTTTTATTGCTGCGATAAGGCTGCCGGGATCGGCCTTTCCTTTTCCGGCAATATCATAGGCGGTACCATGATCCACGGAAGTCCTTATTATCGGGATTCCGAGGGTTGTGTTGACACCATCGGTAAAATGTATCATTTTAAACGGAATAAGTCCCTGATCATGATACATGCAGACAACAGCATCGTAACTTCCCTTTAATGCATTATAAAAGATTGTATCAGGCGGATAAGGACCCGAAACTCTAAACCCTTCGCAAGCCGATTTCTCTATAGCAGGCTTTATGATATTTTCCTCCTCGTTTCCGAATATCCCGCTTTCACCGGCATGGGGGTTGAGTCCTGCAACGGCTATTTCCGGGGAATCAATGCCGAAACGTTCAGTAAGAGCCTCTCCCGTGATTCGTATTGTTTTTAAGATATTTTCAGTTGTAACGGACTCTGACACTCTGGAAAGGGGCATGTGGATGGTAACGAGGGATACCCTGAGCCTGTCACCGGCAAGCATCATGACATAATCTTTTGTTCCTGTGCTTTCTGCAATAAGTTCGGTGTGCCCGTTATAATCAAATCCTGACATTTGCATTGCTTTTTTATTTATGGGGCATGTAACGATTCCTGATATCTCTTTATTTATCGCCATGCCGGTTGCGGCTTTGATATATTCAACCATGGCTTTCCCCGTCTGCATCGTGGGATTTCCCCATGACTTTTGGTTGAAATCAAGTTTGGAAAGAGATATCAGATCAATAGACCCCGCCTCAAATCTTCCTTCGCAAGGATTAATGACGGGATTCAATTTTATTGCGTGGCCCAAGCATTTTTTTACCACAGAAAGAACCCCCATGTCTCCTATTACAATAGGTCTGCATAGTTCATAAAGATATGGCGTACTCAGAGCGGATAATATTATTTCCGGGCCGATTCCCGCCGGATCTCCGGCGGTTATTCCTATTATGGGCCTGATATTTTTCATGGCAAAACCTTTCATAATTTTGATAAGAAAAATTATACTACAGAGCCGGGCATACTTTTTCAACAATTTCCAATGTGTTTTGAAAACAAAAACTCATTAAGTAGATTATGGCAAAAAATGAAAGGTAATCGTAGAATTTACGAGATTATAAAAAACGAGGTTAATGTTTGTTTGTGAAAAGTAAGCACCGATATGCTTAAAATACCTGAAAAAATTACTCCGGAAAAAAATGATTGCAGATGAAGGCCTTTACATGTTTATGCGATAATTATTATTTGATATCAATGAGATAAAAATTGTTAATAACTTTTATCAAAATATGCGAAATTCAGTTTTTATCCGGTTTGACACAACAGCTCTGATGCTTTAAAACAACACCAAGTTTAATTGAAGCTCCCCGCAGCAAGTTACGGGGAATCTTCAACCGCAGGGAATAGCGTCTATTTATAATTTGCTCGCTAACCCAGTCGTAAATCCTCCGCGGTGTATCTTCGGCGAGGAATGCGCTTGCTGTTTCGGTTCGGCTGTTTGAATCACCGGGTAATAAATTTTGGTAGTGTTTAATGAACATCTCTCTTCAGTCACAGAACATTAATCGGTATTAAATATTTAGCAAAAAATAATTATGGAAGCTGTTTGGAATTCGGTCAAGGTGGCGTTAAAGGAATCTATTCCAGGTCACTGCTACAGGATGTGGGTGGAACCTCTTAAGTTCAGCGGGACCGTTGACGGTGTCATGGTCCTTTCTGCTCCTAACCATTTTTCCCAGAAAAGGGTGCAGGATCATTACGGCACCCTGATAATTTCGGAATTGAAAAAGATTTCAGGAGAGGAGAGCAGTTATTTTATCGAGGTTTCCGAAGGGGAAAAACCCTGCTCTGACAAACCGCAAAACAATTTTCAGCTGACACTTCCCGGCGAAAAAGCACAGTCCAATTACGGGCGTTTTTTGAGAAAAGATTTTACGTTTGATCATTTTGTAGTGGGTGGAAGCAATGAGTTTGCCTTTACAGCCTCCCTTTCTCTTGCCTCAAAGAAGAATTCACAGCAGAATTGTCTTTATTTGCTGTCAAAGACCGGGATGGGCAAGAGCCACCTCTCCCAGGCGGTAGGCCACCATATTATTTCTCAATACCCGTCGGACCGGGTTTATTATATCACGGCTGAAGATTTCAGCAATGAAATGGTGCAGGCTTTCAGAAATGATACAATTGATAAGTTCAAGGGCAAATATCGAAAAGAATGCGATGTCCTTCTGCTTGAGGATGTTCATAATTTAAGCGGAAAAGAGCGTACGCAGACTGAGCTTGCCCTGACCCTTGACTCTCTTATGGATGCCGATAAGAAGATAATCTTTTCAAGCTGCTATCTTCCGGGCGATATCCCCAAACTTAATGATAAACTGAAATCGCGTTTTTCCTACGGCATTATTTCGAATATTGAACCGCCTAATTTCAGGACAAGAGTCAGGATACTTCAAAAGAAATTGCTTTTAAACGGATTTGTGGTGCCTGAAGATATTATCAATTACCTTGCAAGTGAGTTGACTGAAGATATCCGGCAGCTTGAAAGCGGACTTATCGGAGTAACCGCAAGGTCGTCTCTGATGGGTGTTCCCATTGACCTCGGACTTGCTGAAAGTGTCGTAAAAAACATAGCTCAGCAGAGAAAAAATATTACGATAGATGTTATAAAAAAACTCGTATGCAAACACTTCAATATTTCTTTAAGCGATATTGCGTCTGTTTCCCGCAAGCAGGTATTTGCACGTCCGAGACAGATTGCAATTTACCTGTCCCGCCGTTATACCGACTCGCCGTTGCAGACAATAGGAAAGAGCTTCAACAGATATCATGCCACAGCTCTTCATTCTATAGGCATAGTCGAAAGAGGCGTAAAAGAAAACGGCTCTTTGAGAAAACAGGTCGAATATTTCTCTCAGAAACTAGAGTCCGGCAAATTTTAAAACGGTTCTTTTACCCGGACAATTTATACGAAAACCCCGCATGTTTTTCGCTGTTTTTCAGCGGGCAGGAGCAACAACATAATTTAACCTTTTCAGGAAGTCCCCCGCTACCTTAAATGGCCATTAACGATTTAGTCTTCAATAAAATATGTGATATAGCCGGTTCTGAAAACTGCAGCAGGGCGAAAGAGGACCTTGCATGCTATGCCTATGATGCCACCGCAAGCCGTTATTTGCCGGATGCAGTTATTTTCCCGAAGGAGGCTGGCGAAGTATCGAAGATTTTGAAGATTGCCAACGAGGAGAATATTTTCATTATACCCCGCGGCTCCGGTTCAGGCATGACGGGCGGCTCTGTTCCGGTTAAGGGCGGAGTTGTTCTTGCCATGACCCGCTTCAACCGCATTATTGAGATCGACACCGATAACCTTACTGCTTTTGTTGAGCCGGGAGTTATAACGGCACGGTTTCACAGAGAGGTCGAAAAGCTCGGGCTTTTTTATCCCCCGGATCCGTCCAGTTCGGAATTTTCCACTCTTGGCGGAAATCTTGCGGAATGCGCCGGGGGACCCAGGGCCGTAAAATATGGCGTTACACGTGATTATGTGCTTGGGCTTGAAGCGGTTCTTCCAACAGGGGAAATAGTCAGGATGGGTGTGAAAACCGCTAAAGGCGTTGTCGGATACGATTTGACGCGTCTTTTAATAGGATCGGAAGGGACGCTCGGGATAATTACGCAGATGACGCTCAAGCTTTTACCCCTTCCCGAATCGGTCCGGACGATGACAGCTTCTTTCAATGATCTCGAAAGAGCGGCTGAAGCTGTTTCTGAAATAATAAGACGCGGGATTGTTCCCAGAACCATCGAGTTCATGGATAAAGCATCAATAATCTGTGTTGAAAATTATCTCAAAACAAAAATATCCTCTGATGCCGGGGCATTGCTCCTGATAGAGGTAGACGGAAGAGAGGATGAGGCTGAATCTGCAATCAGGCGGCTTGAAGAGCTTTGCAAATTCCTTGGAGCAGGGGAGATCCGGATAGCAGCGACAAAGGAGGATGCCGCAATAATCTGGAAGGCCCGAAAGGCGATCTCTCCCGCATTATTTGCGTACGCTCCGGACAAGATAAACGAAGATATCGTGGTTCCAAGGAGCAAAATTCCGGAGATGGTAAGAAAGATTGACGAAATGAAAAAAAGGACCGGCCTTACCATGGTCAGTTTCGGGCATGCGGGTGACGGGAACATACATTTCAATATAATGCTTGATAAGAAAAACAGGCAGGATATGAATAAGGCTGAAGCCGCAATTGAAGAGCTGTTCGACTATACGGTCAAACTGGGAGGTACAATCTCAGGAGAACACGGGATAGGCATTACAAAAGCGGCATATATGACAAAAGAGATAGGCCCGGTTGAAATTGAACTTATGAAAAACATAAAAAAACTTTTTGACCCGAAAGGGATATTAAACCCGGGGAAGATCTTTACGTGATATCAGGCCTGCTTTCTTCAGCCGTCAACTATGAACGATATTCGATGTACGATATACGAACCAGACTATTGAGTCTTTCCTTTATATAAGCTGTCTCCATGTATTAGCTCTTCAAGAATTTCAATGCGGGCATTCTGATCCCGATCTATATAGCATCTTAAATTAAGAGCGCAGAGTTTTTTACATATCGGATCATCAATTGAGAAATTTCCGAAGCATCCTACATGATTGTTCAAAACATCCTTTTCTTTCAAGACTTCCTTCATTTTTTATCCTTTTATTTCCAGCAACTTTATCATCTCCTGGTGTATCATTCTATTTGTTGCCAGAATCTCTTTTTTATTTATGTCAAACGGATTTCCCGAAAAATCAGTTATCAGGGCTCCGGCCTCCCTCGCAATTATAAACCCGGCTGCCGTGTCCCACGGTTTGAGGTTCTCTTCCCAGAATCCTTCAAAGCGTCCCGCTGCCGTAAAACAGAGGTCTAAAGCAGCCGACCCGAGCCTTCTGACTCCCTGCGATGCCTGAAGGCAGTTGAAAAAACGAACCTTGATATTTCTTATGATATTCTTGAAGTCATAAGGAAATCCGGTTACGAGCAGGCTTTCTGAAAGCGTTGCGGTCTTTGAGACATGTATCGGAAGTCCGTTTAACTGCGCTCCCTCGCCTTCGGTTGCGGTAAAAAGCTCCCCTGTAACAGGGTTTAATACTATTCCAGCAACGATATTTCCCTTCACGGCAAATGCTATTGAAACGGCAAAAAGGCCGAGATTATGAGCAAAGTTCGTTGTTCCATCAAGAGGATCTATAATCCACATGCATTCGGCGCCTTCATTCTGACGACCGCTTTCTTCCGCCAGAATCCCATGCGACGGAAACACCTTCTTAATTGTTTCGATAATCACTATTTCGGATTCCGTATCCGATTCCGTAACAAGATCTATAGCTCCCTTTTTCCGGATTCCGGATCTCCTCCCGAAGTTTGTTTTCAGTATTCCGGCGCCTTTATATGCGGCCGCAATACCGATCCTCTTGATTAATTTCATGTCCATAAGGGTCTCCCTTTATATTCGTTTCCTGGCTTATGTCAACCCATTTTGTGATTTCTTTTGATTCCCGAGACTTTCCATAACATCTGAGACGGGCCGGATCAGCTTATGCCCTGATTCGTCAAAGGATAGTTATTCAAAGCTCTCTCAATGCCTCCGGGCTCTGTGCGGCTGCCTGCCAGCTCTGGTGTTTTTTATGTTTCGGGATGCTTTGTAAAAATGGATTCTATTGAATGTTCCATTTTTTCTATAAGAGGGGCGAGGGTCGATTCGCTGTTTGCCGAGATGGGAATGGAGTCGTAGAGGCGGCATAAATTTTCCACAGTCTCTTTTTTCACAAGATCCTGCTTGTTAAAAACCCGCAGCATGGGAATTTTGTTTAAATTGAGATCCGACAGCAGTCTTTCAACAGACTCTATCTGATCTTCAAAACGTGGATTGCCGATATCTATCACATGGAGCAGAAGATCCGCATTGTTCAGCTCTTCAAGGGTTGCGCGGAAGGCGACAAGAAGGTCCTTCGGGATATTTTTGATGAAACCAACCGTATCGGTTATTATTACCTCGGTCTCTTTCGGGAACTTGAGCCGCCTGCTTGAAGGATCGAGAGTCGCGAAGAGCCTTTTTTCGGCAAGGACATTGCTTTTTGTGAGCTTATTTAAAAGAGTCGATTTGCCGGCATTGGTATATCCGATTATTGAAATAACGGGCAGGCGCTTCTTGCTCCGTTTTGCCCTTTGCTGCCGTCGTTGCCGTATCACCATTTCAATCTCTTTTTCAAGCCGGTTGATACGGTTCCGGACCAGCCTGCGGTTCAACTCAAGCTTTGTTTCTCCGGGGCCTCTTCCTCCTATGCCGCCTGTTAAACGGGACATGGCCGTATTTTTAGTGACAAGGCGGGGAAGCAAATATTTAAACTGGGCGAGTTCCACCTGGAGTTTACCTTCCCTGGTCCGGGCTCTCTGGGCGAATATGTCAAGAATAATCTGGGTCCTGTCGATCACCTTTATCTCCGTTTGATCTGTGATCGACCTTATCTGTGACGGATTGAGCTCCTGGTCAAAAATCATCATGGAAT
>Ga0268280_1000609_pt1 | contig 28377 bp, 36 predicted proteins | sample saktaG_9_FD_190139 | JGI IMG/M metagenome (GOLD analysis project Ga0268280, IMG submission 190139) | Saline water microbial communities from Sakinaw Lake, British Columbia, Canada - sak_2011_5_24_40m | ecosystem: Environmental > Aquatic > Non-marine Saline and Alkaline > Saline ...
CCCGGACTCGGCGATTTCGTTGCTACGAAATTAAGCCTCCGTCTTCACAAAAGCGAAAAAGACTGAAGCAGTTCAGTCTTTTTAAAAACGCGCTTTTGTGACCCTACGCAGAATCGAACTGCGCTTCCAGCCTTGAGAAGGCTGTGTCCTAACCGATAGACGATAGGGCCGAGAGCAAAATATAACAAATTATCAGCAATTAGTAAATATTTTACCGAGCTAACCACTCTTCCTCCTGACGCACCAATAATTCTGAGGCGCGACCTGGCTCCGCCAATATTTCTTTTACCACCTTTTCCATTCTGGTAGATTGGGAACCCTTAAAGAGAATAATGTCTCCCTCTTTAATTATATCTCTAATATACTTTCCCGCCTCTTCAGAATTATCAAATTGCAAGACACTGTCCTCATCTAGACCAACATCGATAGCACTCTCTGCTAAGGCTCTAGAACGTAGGCCAACGGTCACTAATAGATCACAGGCCGTCGCTGCCAAAATACCAGCATTTTTATGCTCCTCGGCCGTATGTCGTCCCAACTCCATCATATCTCCCAAAATAGCAATCTTTCTATTTTTTGTCTTTAAATTTTTAAAAGTATTCAAAGCTGAGCCAAGAGCGACGGGTGATGAATTATAGGTATCATCAATCAAAGTAGAATTTTTAATTCCTTTAAGTAAATTCATCCGGCCTTTAGGTGGAGTAAAGTTCGCCAGATTTTCTACGGCTTCTACTAAATTTAAATCTAAACCAATACCCACTGCGAGAGCAGCCAAACAGGAATAAATATTATTTGTACCCAGAGTACCAATTATTCTAACCGGTAAGCAATTACCTTGATATTCAACTTTAAAATGAACACCAAATGGTTCGCCTGTTTCCTCGCTATAATAGACGGAATAATTATCCGCTCGCACTTCCGCATCCCCCATTAGGCCGTAGGTTATTATTCTATTAGCAGTTTTACTACTAAAAGCAAAAACGTCAGCATCATCACTATTTAAAACAAGCACACCATCATGTTTAAGGGCGTCTACTAGATTTCCTTTTTCAGCTATAACTTCCTCTCGCGACTTAAAATATTCAATATGAACCGGCACATTAGCGAATTTAGTTACAACAACCACATTAGGCTTTAACCATTTAGCAATCTTCTTAATATCCCCTGGTCGATCAGCCCCAACTTCCAGGACCAGCCATTCCGGATATATTTTATGAGAAAAAATTAATATTAAACCTTGCCAAATATTTTGACACCATTTAAAAGGATTACTCCAAGCATTATTACAGCCTAGAATAGTCAGAGGCACACCTATTTCACTATTAAAACTTTTTTCATTTCTTCGAGTATAAAATGATTTAGATATAACTGCATAAATAGCATCCTTAGTAGAGGTTTTACCGACACTGCCGGTAACAGCAATAATCTTGGGTTTATATCTTTTTAACACCGCTCGTGCCTCCCATTCTATAATTTTAGCTATTATTTTTTTAAAAATATTTTTCATTTTTTGTGGCGGTCAACCTTGAACGTTGTGGCAACATGCCAGGTTGACCACTTTTTTATCGGTCGGGTGGAATATTATAGTAATTTATCAAAAACTTTACGGTGTCAATAAATGGTATTGTTAATGTCTGCGAAGCATATTGAATTCCTTTCGGCTCCACCGTATAAAGAAAGATCAGAAATCTTGGTTGATAGGCTGGAAAATAGCCAAAGAAGGAATGCAACCATCTATCATCATAATACCCTCCGCCCGGTTTGGCAATCTGAGCCGTCCCAGTTTTTGCCGCCACGCTGTAATTTGGTAAACTAACACTACCATTCATTAGAGCTTTATCTACTACGGTTACAAGCATTCTAGATATTTCCTCTGAAGTTTCCTTCTTTAATATTTGCTTAGCCTCATTAACATAAGAAATGTTATTAAATAACCCAGAGCTATAATTAATTCTTTTTACAATATGAGGCACAACTAGCTTTCCACCGTTAGCCAAAACTGACAGGGCTCGAGCTGTTTCAATTGGCGTGAGTGAAATCCCTTGGCCAAATGAAGCCGTAGCGTATTCAATATCCCGAGGACTATTTAAATTTTCCAACCGACCGTGATTTTCCACGGGTAAATCGATACCTGTTTCCTCATTTAAACCATAAGCCCGCATATAATCAGCAAAGACATCCTTCCCCATTTGACGAACAACAAATGAAACCCCGAGATTTAATGATTGATTCAATACCTCTTGCATATTTACTAATCCTCTCGCTTTTTTATCATAATTATAAATTGTATAATTATCCATAACTAATGAGCCGGTGTCATTATATTTTGTTTCTGTAGTGACGGCCCCAGTATCTAATCCTGCCGCCATAGTAAGTGGTTTAATAATTGAGCCCATTTCATAAAGACCCTCCACTAATGGATCATTGAAAATACTAATGTCCGTTTCCTCACCAAATTTATTTAAATCAAAGTTTGGTGATAAAGCCATAGCATATATTTCCCCCGTCATAGGATCAATAATTATTCCACCTGTTAATTTGGAATTATACTCGGCAGTAACTTCATTCATTTCCTTCTCTAAATAATTTTGAACAATGGGTTCAATAGAAGTGACGATCTCACCCTCACGCTTAAAATCATCCCCGATAGTCTGCTTAATATTAGAAAATATTTCAGCAAAAAAATTCACATTAGTTTGATTATTCTTTCTAGAAAGAACATCTTCATAATATTTTTCTAAACCATAACGACCCACCAGTTCATCACCATCATAAGCCACAAAACCCAAAACTCTGGAAGCTAAACTATCGCCAGGATAATAACGCCACCTTTCTTTTTCAATATTCAAACCAATAATATTCAAATCCTCTATTTTCTTCATCGTCTCCTCCGAAACTTGCTCAGCAATTTTTTGATAAACACTATTTTTTTGATTAGCCTTAGCGTAAAAGGTATCAATATCTATTGGTAGAATTTCAGAAATTAAATTATATATATCCTCAGGTTCAACAATTTTTTGTGGATTAATAGAGATAGTATAGCCGGTCATTAACGATGCCGCTGCTAATAATGATCCATCCTTATTTTGAAAATATATATTACCGCGATTAAATATATTGTGAGCCGGCGAAACATATTGTCGATCAGCTTTATCAATATATTCCTGACCATGAATAATCTGAATATAGTATAGCCTAACAATTAAAATAACAGCAAAAATTATGAAACAAAATAAAATAAACCTGATTCTATTCTTTTCACCATTAGAATTCATACTTTGCTTAATTACCTGAGATTAACAACGATAAACCTAGATTATCAGTATTTTGGGTAATAAATTTTTGAGTGAACACATTAACGAAACCTAATTCCTCGGCATAGTCCTTGTTTATCTTATTTTTTGCCCTAATAAAATCGGACTCTAAATCAATAACCTGAGAGCTAAGAACTGAGAGCTTCTGCTCCATATTCTGCCTAACTACAATATTGACAATAGCTCCGCGCACCAAAAAACCATAGGAAAAAAGACAGCAAACTATCACCAAAACTGCTGACCAAAACCATATTTTACTTGGTTCCTGACTACTTATTCTTTTTTCTTTTTGTCTAAACATTATATTTAAATCTTTTCAATAATTCTTAATTTAGCGCTTCTAGCTCTGGGATTCCTTCCAGTCTCATCGGCCCCGGGAATAATTGGTTTTTTATTTATTAAAAGTACTTTCTTTTCCTTTGCTAGCTCTCGAAAGTAATTTTTTACTAATCGATCTTCCCCGCTATGAAATGAAATCACGCTCATCCTTGCACCATGACTTAAACTCGCAAAGCCCTTTCTTAATCCTTCTGTCAAAGCACCTAATTCATCATTTACTGCCATCCGTATTGCCTGAAAGGTTTTAGTGGCAAAATGAATTTTTCCTTTTCGATAAATGGCCGGCACGGCGCTGGAAATAATATCCACTAATTCCCAAGTCATCTCAATGGGCCTCGTTTGTCGATAATCAACAATTTTCTTAGCAATCCTTTTGGCATATCTTTCATCAGCGTAGGCGTAAATGATATCGGCCAAAGTTTTCTCCGCCCAATTATTTAATATCACTTTGGCGGTCAAAAATGGCTTATCCGTTGGGGCCGTAAAGGTCATAAAGAGTGGTTCATCATTTCTAAAAGAAAATCCCCGACCACTATCATCCAACTGATTAGAACTCAAACCTAAATCCAAAATTATACCTTGCACTTCCTTTACTTTTTGCTCATCCAAAACTTGATCGATATGCCGATAATCAGAGAGGGTTAAAATATAATTTGCTCCAGCTTTCTTTAATCTTTCCCCCGCTCTTATCAGGGCCTCACTGTCTCGATCCACCGCAATTATTTTTACTCTCGGACCAAACTTCTCGGCGATATAGGCACTATGGCCACCGCCCCCAAGAGTGCCATCAAAAACTATATCTCCAGATTTGAGATTGAGTCCGTCAACTGTTTCTTTTAAAAGAACTGTTTCGTGTGTCATTTTTTTGTGAGAACCGGAATTATTTGATTTTAAAATGTCTGGCCTGTGCAACAAGGAAACCCGAGGACTTTTAAAATTAAATGATCACGGTTCTCATAACATTCCCGCATTACCCAACTTCTCCGCTAAACTATCGGCTTCTTTCTCCACTACCCCCTTATAAGATTTCCAAGCTTCCTCATTCCAAATTTCCACCCGATCCTGCACCCCAATCAGAGCTACCTTATTTTTTAAATTAGCTCGCGTCACCAGAAAATCCGGCACCAACATTCGTCCCAGAGCATCCACTTCCACTTCAGTGGCGCTACCAAACATATAACGATTGAAACTTCGATTATCAGCTCGAAGCATATTTGCTTCAGAAAGTTTGGCAGAAATATTTTTCCACTGCGCCATCGTAAAAATAAAAAGACAATTATCTAATCCGGAAGTTAACACAATTTTCTTACCCATTTCCTTACGAAATTTCACCGGCAATGACAGCCTTTTTTTATCATCTATGGTATGTATGTATTCTCCAATTAGCATAATCTTGTTTTTATTTGTTTATCGATTCGTATTATTTGTTCATTCGTATATTCGTTTATACCACTTTATTCCACTTCCCTACTATTTTATAACACTTCATCCCACTCCACAAGCCAAATATCCACCCAGCTGTGGATAACTTTTTATATTTTAGACATAAAAAAGCCTTATATTATAAGGTATTCAACACGCCACTCGACTGTCGTATTGGGTAAAATAAGGGTATTTACCTTCTTACTATTTCTTAGGCTTTAATAATGGGAAAATTTGACAATCCCGACAAGGTTTATCCATTAAGAAACTAAATAAACGTTCGCTGACACCAAAGCCAAATGTTGGAGGCATACCGTGTTCTAGAGCTTCCACAAAATCCACATCATTCATCTGCGCTTCCTCATCTCCCGCCTCGCGCAATTTAGCTTGTTCTGTAAAACGTCCTGCCTGATCAATAGGATCATTTAATTCACTAAAACCCTTACCCATTTCCGAGCCAGCTAAAATTACCTGAAATCTTTCCACCAAATCTGGATTGCTTTCCATCCGCTTAGCTAATGGTTCCATCATTACTGGCACATTGACCAAAAAACCTGGACCAGCAATTTGCTTACGACAATATTTCCATAAATTATCAATAGCTCGAGTCAAATTAAATCCATTCTTACTATCATATTCTACTTTTAATTCTCTCAATTTATTTTCTATGGTTTTCAAATCTGCCTGTAAAATATTTATGCCGGTCATTTTCTCCATGATGGAAACGTAATCATATTTCTCCCACTGACCACTTAAATCAATATCAAAATTCTTTATTTTAAATTTCAAAGTATTAAAGGTTTTTTCAGTAATATATTTATACATCTCTTCCACTAATTTCATCCCGTTCTCATAATCAGAATAGGCTTGATAAAATTCCATATGGGTATAATCCTGCAAATGTTCCGCATCCATTCCTTCATTCCTGAAGACCCGACCAATTTCAAATACTTTTGGAAAACCAGCTACCATCAAACGCTTCAACCAAAGCTCCGGAGAAATTCTTAAATAGACATCTAAATCTAAAGCATTATGATGAGTAATAAAAGGTCGTGCTTCGGCTCCGCCAGGCATATTCTCCAGAATCGGTGTCTCCACTTCCATAAAATTTTTCTGCCCTAAAAATTCCCGCATCGCCGACCAAAATTTAGATCTCTTCTCTACCATTTCCTTCACCTCGGGATTAAATAAAATATCCAAATATCTCTTTCTTAATCTTTCCTCTTCATCCTGTAATCCATCCCATTTGTCAGGTAACGGCCGTAGGCTTTTAGCTAAAATGCTCCAGCATTTCACCTGAATGGTCTGTTGGCCTTTTTTAGTAATAAAAAGGTTTCCAGAGATTTCCACAAAATCACCCATATCCACTGTATTGGCAAATAGATCAAAAATCTCCGCTTCCATTTCATCCTTTTTCAGAAGTCCCTGAAAAACGGCTGTCCCATCATTAATATTGAAAAAGATTATCGCCCCTTGCCCACGAATAGCGGTCACCCGACCAGCCAGAATTAAGCTTTCTTTTTTTGATAGCTTCTCAAATTTTTCTATTATCTCATTTAATGAATATTCACGATTAGTTTTTGCTGGAAAAGGATTGATGCCTTTTTCCTTCAGCATTTTTAACTTTTCTAGTCTAGTATTTCTTATTTCATCAATTGATGCCATGAAGATATAATATCATACTTACTATTCAATCCCAATGATTTTATAGGTCATTGTACCACCAGGAGAATTAAAGGAAAATGATTCACCAATTTTTTTACCAAGGATAGCAGCCCCCAATGGACTTCTATTTGATAATTTACCTTGGGCCATATCTGTCTCCTCAGAACCGACAATCTTGAATTTCTTATGTTCCTTATCGCCATGTTTTTCAATAATCACAGCTGAACCAATACGCACATGCTCGCCATGAGCTTCACCAGTCATAATAGTAGCATTCTTCAAAATAGATTCCAGTTTGGCAATTCTATCCTCGATATTAGCCTGCAATTCCCTAGCCTCATGATATTCCGCATTTTCTGATAGGTCTCCTAGGCCCCTAGCATAATCCAGGCTCTCAGCTACCTCCTTCCTCTTAGTCGTCTTCAAATTCTTAAGCTCCGTATTTAATTCCTCAAACTTCTCCTTAGTCAGATACTCTCTTTCTTCTTTCATATGCTTGCCCTGTCAAACTGATTTTTATTTGATTAGGGTAAATTAATTATTAATATTATGCCGTATACTAGCATATTTTCCCTAAAAAACCAAGTTATTGAAAATACTTAGGCTCATTAAGAGCTATAAAATCTAATACCTGACGCATAACAAAAGTAGCCCCAGTGGTATTAGCTACTGGTCCTTTTTCCATAATCACCACAAAAGCATATTTAGGATTTTCATAGGGAAAAAAACCAGTCACCCAGGAATTCACAAATTGTTTATAAACTCCTAATTCCGCCGTTCCAGTTTTAGCAGCCACCGAATAATCACCACTATTAAGTCCTCTAGCCACGCCATAATCTTTTATGACACCGTCCCTCATTCCCTCCTTTACTATTTTTAAATAATTCAGATCCAAATTTAAATCCTTAACTGATGGGCTTTTACCATTTAGTAAAATGGTCGGCTCAATTAATTTTCCGCCATTAGCTAGGACTGACACTGCCCGAACCATTTGCATTGGTGCTACCTGAAAACCATATTGGCCAATTGAAGTATGATAGGTATTTCCCACCCGCCAATCATCGCCAGCAAAATTTACTTTTTTCCATTCTGGGGTTGGCACAATTCCGGCTGGTCCAGCAAAAAATGGTGAGACGATAACTTCACCAAAACCAAACATTTTCATATACTTATCAATATTTACAATCCCTAATCCCTTTTGCTTCTCAAAACCGCCGCCGATTTCATAAAAGTAAACATCAGAAGAAACGGCCACGGCTTTTCTCATATCCACATAACCATGAGCTTTCCAATCCCTAAAAATAGTTGGTTTATCAGGATCATAGGGATTAGGAATAGAAATAGAGCCAGAACTATAAATATTAGTTAAAGGATCAATAATATTTTCACCCAAAGCCCCATAGGCCATATAAGGTTTAACGGTAGAACCTGGTGTATAAAGACCATCAATTACCCGATTGAGAAAAGGATTTTTTTTATCAGTTAAATATTTATTGATCGTTAAAGTATCACTACCGTCTGTCAAAACCTGTAAACTATATTCCGGATAACTAGTTATGACTAAAATTTCACCGGTATTAACATCCATAATCACTCCCGCTCCGCCGTCAAAACCAACTTTTTCAGCTAAGTCTTTAATTTCCTCATACATTTTATGTTGAATATCGGCATCAATGGATAAAACAATATTTTCTCCATCCTGAGCCGGAATCATTATATTCTCTGACTGAGGATTACCTAAAGCATCAACTTCCGTAATCATTGAACCATTTTTACCGGATAAATCCTTATTGTAAAACTCCTCAACTCCTCCCTCTTTACCGGTAAATACTTCAGTATAATAAAAACCAGCCTTATCTTTTTGTGGATATTTTAAATAACCGAGTAAATGAGCAAAACCATCTAACGATATATATTTTCTTAAATCAAATGAATTACTTTCAGAGTTCTCAATATTCCAGGCCAATTTAGTTTCCTGCCGATCGTATATCACTCCCCGTTTGGCAAAAATTAATGAATTACGCAGGCGATTATTTTCACTCATAGTAAAATAATCATTACCTTCTATTATTTGTAAATTAGCGATACGAAATATAAATACAAAAATAATCAAGAGAAAAAAGCTAATTAAAATAAAGATACTACGACGAGGAATAGCTTTCTCTAAACGGCCTTCAAATTGCGAGGTATCAAAATTGGGTAGATTACTAGAGTCAATAAAAATCTCATCGGGGGCAATTTCCTTTGCCCGCTGATCATAATGGACCCTATTCCTCTGCCACCAAAATTTCACCATAGAAGGATTCTACCATATAATCCTAAGATTATTTAGTATATATTTCTAAAAATTCTTTTCTAAACTCCTCAAAATTATCATCTAAAATGGACTGGCGGATTTGTTTGACCAGATTAACGATAAAATGAACATTATGAATAGAGGCTAAAGTACCAGCCAACATTTCTTTCCCTCGAAAAAGATGGGCAATATAGGCTTTGGCATAGTGTTGGCAGGTATAGCAGGAGCAATCATTTTCAATAGGAGTGACGTCCAAGCGAAATTGACTATTTTCAATATGAATTTTACCTGTTTTGGTATAAATTGTCCCATTTCGCCCCAAACGTGTCGGTAGAACACAATCAAAAAGGTCCACTCCATTCTCAATACCCATAAATAAATCCTCTGGTTCACCTATACCTAGAAGGTGACGTGGTTTTTCTGCTGGTAAAATTTCATTAACCCATTTTACGGCTGTGGACATATCTTCCTTAGCAAAGGAACCTCCAATACCAAAACCATCAAACTTTCTCCCTTCAACTTCTATCTCAGAAATAATCTGGGCTGATTTTTTTCGTAAATCCTCATCTCGCCCACCCTGAACAATTCCAAAAAGGGATTGGGGAAAGCTCTTTAAGGTCTCACCTTTTCCGTCGCTTTGCTCCTCATTAAGGAGAGACCTTTTCCCGCTTTCTAATTTTATATGCTCCTCTAAACTTCTCTTAGCCCAATTATGAGTTCGGTCCAAGGCTTCACCCTGATATTTTAAATCTTCATTAGGTGAAGTACATTCGTCAAAAGCAAAAATAATATCGGCTCCTAAATTATGCTGAATCTGAATTGATTTTTCTGGCGTAATATAGTGAACAGAGCCATCTAAATGAGAAGTAAAAGATACACCATCCTGCCCAATTTTAGCTAATCTTGGTGCCTCAGAATCATCAAACCTTTCCGGAATCATTAAAGACGGATCATTTATTTGAAGCACTTTAGAGATCCCCTTTTTATAGGCGGCCCCTAGAGAAAATACCTGGAAACCGCCGGAATCAGTCATAGTGGGACCGGACCAATTCATCATTTTCCCTAGGCCACCCATTTTTTTAACCGCTTCATCTCCCGGTTGTAAATACAAATGATAAGTATTGGCCAAAACTACTTCTGTCCCTGCCTCCTTGACCTGATCTGGGTTAAGAGATTTTACCGTCGCTTTGGTTCCCACCACCACAAAAGCTGGCGTATTGATCACACCATGGGCTGTTTGTAATTTCCCTATACGCCCTAATTTACCCGGCAATTTTTTCTCAATCTTAAAATTCAATGACATATGGGTTTAATATAGCAAATTTTAAGAGAAATGCTATAATGGTCAGATGAATTTAAAAAAAATATTTGCTAGAAAAGTTAGACCAACGGGTGAGCCATTAACAATTAAGGAATTGGATCAGATGATAAAAAATCGGATGAAAATTGCTGACAAAGAATTTAGTAGTGGTTATGATTTAATTAAAAAATATCCACGATCCGTCAGTATTTTAGGCTCCGCCAGATTCAAACCCGATCATCCATATTATAAACAAGCCGAGTCCTTAGGACGAAGAATTGCCAAAGAATTGAATTATGCCGTCGTAACAGGTGGCGGTCCAGGAATTATGGAAGCAGCTAATAAGGGAGCTTTTGAAGCCGGCGGTAAATCAATTGGCTTCGCCATTAAATTACCAAAAGAACAGGCAGTGAATAAATACCTGACCGAGTATGTGGAATTTGAATATTTCTTCAGTCGGAAAACTCTTCTCTATTTCTCTGCTGAAACCTATATATATTTTCCGGGTGGTTTCGGGACAATGGATGAACTATTTGAGATACTAACTTTAGTTCAAACTAAAAAAATTGCCACTGTTCCAGTAATCCTAGTAAATACTAATTATTGGCAACCGATAATGGCTACCCTGAAACAAAAACTTCAAGAAGAAGAAAAAACCATAAATCCAGAGGATATGAATATCTTCAAAATTGTTGATTCCGAGGATCAAATAATCGAGATTATTAAAAATGCTCCTTTCAGACAGGAATAATTTTATATAAGCGCTTTTACTCCAAACAATATAGCGATTAGAATAGCAATAGTACAAAACTGGACTAAGACTCCTGTAATTTGATTTAAATTTAAAATGATTTTTGAATGAATAAGACTGCAATGAAAATGAGCAAATAATTCTAGAGATCTATGTTTCAACATTATATAAAGAAAAATAAAAAAATCTGGTAATAAACTACCCACTACGCCAATCAGAAAAATTGACGGATGAATCGGATTAAAGAAAAATAGAAAGGCTAAACAAACACCCAACAGGGCATCAAAGGAAACCAAAGTCATATCCCGAATTAATCTAAATTTCCTATAAATCGTTTCCGCTATCTGCGGTTTATGATCTAAATCAGCTTCCAGAGAAATCAAATGATAGTCTTTATGCGGTATCATATCCAAAGCAAAATGGCTGACAAAAGCAATTGAAAAAGCTTCCACTGGATGATTTGGTACCAATGAAGCCACAGCAGCACCAAAAACGGCATGAACGGATAAAATCATAATATATTAATAATTAATGCAAGAATTATATTTACTAACTTCGACATTGTAAAGATCAATAATCACCTTCAGACCAGTAATACCGTCGTTAACCTGTTTAGCAAAATAATTATATTCTTGTATTTTTTGATTATAATATGAGCGGTCAACATTAGGATCAGTTTTAATATTATTTAGAGTCTCTAGCATAATTGCCGCCTGAGCCTGCATTTGATTAAGCGACAAAGCGGAACTATCAATTAAAATTTTTGTCTCTGGATTCGGCTTTGGACAATTAGACATCGGTAAAGCAAAAACCTGCACGGCGATGGTAACACTTTCACCCTCAAAAATACCTTGCTTAACAGCCACCCCTAATTTAGTATATTGATTATTTAAAATATTAGCTCGATGTCCCGGACTGTCCATCCAAGCCGAAATAATTCCCTGATTGCCATCAAAATTACCCAGGGCTAAATTTTCCCCAATTAAAAGATAATCATAATTCAATTTTTGGGCTAGATTAGAGACAGAATTACCTGTTGGCGACTGATGTTCAAAATATTGATTAGCAAATAAATCATCGGCTCTTAAAATGGCAATACTATCTAAAATCGGATCAGCTGATAGAGAGCTTAAAGCGTTGGCTAATCTCTCATTATTAGTATAACTAAGTATTTCTGAATTATTACCGTAATAGGGTGTAATAATTGAATTGATAGGAGTAAAAATCGCATCCGATCGAACAATCAAAAGGGGAACAGTTGTAGCAATTTGGCTTTGAGGTGGTGGCATAAATGTTATATTTTGGGCGACAGGAATATTTCCCGTTGCGACTGCTTGAGGCTGACCAGAAATTATCACCGGTGCTGTAGAAGTAACAATGGTCGATATCACCTCCTCAATTTCGGGTGTCACCTCTAATGAGGGATAAACATTGGGATCAGAATAATCATTAAAAGTATATCTTTTCTGCATGATTAAATAATAGATTATATCCGATACTCGACTAATAACTATATTGGCCGTTCTCTGGATTATAGTAATAGGATTGAAAGAAAAAGCTGAAGCCTGAGCTGGTAGCATAAAAGAGCTAAATATAATAATAAAAATTATAAAGACTAAACCACCTTTTCTTAATAATCTAATCATAAAGTAATTCGATTATACCATATTTTCCATTTTTGTTATATAATTCACCTATGCGAATAATCCTGATCATTTTAGGCTATCTAGGCTGGCATTATGGTAAAGCTATAATAGCCCTTAGTATAATCTGGAAAAATTTCCTAAATTTTATTTTTGAATATTTTTCTATCAAATCACTATTCCTAAATTTCTTTGACCCCTGGAAAAGAATGTCTGATAATTATCCAAAATTCTTTAACCTTAAGGAATATTTTTATGCTCTAATAACGAACATAATTGTTAGAGGCGTAGGGATTATCATGCGCTCTGCCCTAATTATCGCCGGTCTAATTTGCTATATCCTAACCGCCTTGCTTTACCCTCTTATCATAGTCTGCTGGCTAATTTTACCAATTATAATTATTGCCCTAATTAGTGTTGGTATACTTTTAATTATCAAATAACGTTTATTTAAAATGACAAAAACCGAAGCCTTATTAAAGAAAAATCATATCTATAGTGCCATCATATTAGAAGGTTATTTTAGCTTCAAAAAAAGACACCTCTTAATTAATACGGCTAAATATTTATTATTTTCGCTCCCAATAATTATTATTCTGAGTATTATTTTAGGTAATTACGGTATTACCAGCCCAGGCATCACAGCTGATTTTCTAATTATTAAATTGATTGGCCTAGCCCTGCTAGCCATAGGTATTTATACCTTAATGCAAATGTTTGAGGCCTATTTTGCTTCCATTTATTATTTTGAATATGTGGCCAAAAATAATTATAGTTCCAATGATATCTATACTTTTTCCGTCGGCCGAATATTGCTTAAGGTAAACAATGATAATTTACTGACCGGTTTTTTAAAGTCTCAGAGCATTGGACGACAAATAATAAAAAGATTAGGAATAAGCGAAGCGGAAGCCGATACCTTATTAATGAAACAAGCGGAAGTAAAAAATCCCGCCTTCTTTAAAAATGATAATTTGACCATAATCAAAGTGGCCGACTTAGTAAAATTTATCTATGAAAATTATCCGGATTTTAAAAATCTTTTGACTAATCATGGTTTGAATCAGAAAGATCTGGAAGCCACGGTCAATTGGGTTATCTATAATACGGAAAGCCTAGCCTATAATAGACAATGGTGGGCTAAGGAAAAACTAGCAAAAATCCCTGGTCTCGCCTCAGACTGGTCCTTCGGCCATACTTATTTGCTCAGTAAATATAGCCGAGACCTCCTGCTAGATGAAGAAGTAAACTCCAGTGCTATTTCTTTTTCCAGCCGAAACCGAGAATTGGAACAGATGCAAGCTATCCTAGCTAGGTCAAGTGGTGCAAATGTTATTCTGGTCGGTTTACCTGGACAGGAAAAAATGGAAGTAATCTGGAATCTCTGCCGAAAAATCAAAACCAAAAGCGCCACGTTGGAAATAACTAAAAAGAGGCCTCTGTTATTTTTAACTTCAATATTTTCTTCAATAATAAAAGATAGGAATGATTTTGAAAAGAAATTAACTACTATTTTCAGCGAGGCCCTCAAGGCTGGTAATGTGATTTTAGTAATAGATAATTTTCCAAAATTAATCCTTCAGGCCAAACAGTTTGAATTAAACCTTTATGAATTATTGGAACCATATTTAGCTAGTCAGGATGATCAAATTATTGCCCTAGCTGATACAGAATATTTTCATACTCTAATAGAATCTGACCAGGCTCTAATGTCAAGTTTTGAAACTGTAATGACAAAACCTCTACTTTTGGAGGAAATTGTGCGAATAATTGCCAGAGAAGCTCTAAATATAGAAAAAATCTATGAAATTACTTTTACCTATCCAGCCATATTGGAAATAGCTAAGAGTGCTGAATATTATTTCCCCAATGGAGTATCATCAGATAAAGCCAAGGACTTACTGGCTGAATTATCACCATGGGCTATTGAAAAAGGTTTTGAAGTAATTGGTAAAGATGAAGTATTGGAATATGTGGAAAATAAAACTGATATACCAATAGCTAGTATTTCTGCTGATGAAAAAAATAAATTATTAAATCTAGAAGATTTATTAATGAAGAGAGTAATCGCTCAACGAGAGGCCGTGTTCTCCGTGGCCAATGCTTTGAGACGAAGCCGCGCCGGTATTAGAAATGAAAAAAGACCCCTGGGCTCATTTCTCTTTATGGGCCCAACTGGTGTGGGTAAAACCGAAACCGCCAAGGCTCTGGCAGAAACATTCTTTGGTGATGAAAAATTACTAATGCGCCTGGATATGTCCGAATATCAAAATGAAGAAGCTTTAGCCCGTCTAATCGGTTCCCAAGAAAATAATACTCAGGGCATATTATCTAATATGTTACGTGAGCATCCCTATGGTGTCCTTCTGCTTGATGAATTTGAGAAAACCAATAAGGATGTGCTAAATTTATTCCTGCAAATAATTGATGAAGGATACTTTTCCGATGTCTATGGTAAAAAAGTGATGGCCAGAAATATTATGTTCATTGCTACTTCCAATGCTGGTGCTCAAAAAATATTTGAGATCGGTTCAACTGGGAAAAATCTCAAAGATTATGAATCAGAGATAATCGCCGACATAATTAAACAAGGTGTTTTGAAACCGGAATTAATTAACCGATTTGACGCTACCGTCCTATTTCATCCGCTAACTAAGGAAAATTTGTCTGAAATTGCTAATTTAATGCTAAAAAAGATTGCCAAAAAATTAGGTGAGAAAGGGATGATTCTCCAAATAGATAAAGAATTAATAGAATTCTGTGCCCAGAATGGCTATAATCCAACTTTTGGGGCCCGACCAATGAATAGATTAATTCAGGACACGGTCGAACAACATTTAGCTGATCTAATTATTCGTGAAGAATTAGTCGCTGGCCAAACGGTCAGCTTTAAAGTAGTAAAAAATACTGGCAATAAAGATAGTTTAAAGCCAATAGTGACATAGCGATTCCCTATTTATCTTTTCCTCGACAGATACATACTAATAAAGACCCACATTAGACCAATCAGATATCCACCCAGGACATCGGATAGAAAATGTACCCCTAAATATAGACGACTTAAACCGATTAACAATATTATCAAAACAAATATCAAGGATATGATAATTTTTAAAATATAATTAAATTGAGAAATAAAATCAAATTTCCACAAACAATAAATTAAAAAACCAAAAAGGGCTAGGATCAAGGCAGAATGAGCGCTTGGAAAAGACGGGCCATTCTCTAAAAAAAGTGCCAAATCAAGACCGGGTCGGGCTCGACCGACTAAATATTTAATAACAACAGTTGTTAAACCAGTACCGAGAAGACAAATAAAAAATGGTACAATTAATCGATTCTTCTTTTTCGCCCACCTTTCTAAATCCATTAAGTGATAAATTAAATAAATAGCCAAAATAATAATAAATATTATTAGAATAGCATACCAACTCCCAAGCTTAGTAAAATAATAAAAAAACTTATTCCAGAAGTCAGTCCGCCAGAAAAGCATCTGATCCCCCACCCGATAATCCAAATTTAATAATTTTTCTAGAATATTCATAAAAATAATTATTTTACAATTCTAGATCTCCTAATTTCACTTTCACTTATATCCATACCTGAATCTTCAATGAAGGTTAGAAATTTATCCTGCGCCTCAACATCATCACTAGCATCACATTCAAAAAGAGATGGGCATTCTAAAACACTACCGTCTGTAAAAGTATAATGATATCTTAACTTTTCCTTACTCTCAAAACTTAATCCTTCTGGACTATTCATGCCTTTATTATAACAGAAAAAAGATTTTAGTGAAGGAAATTAATATTTACGAATCACCCCTTTAACTATGGCAGCGATTTCTAATTCATTCTCTGGATAAATATTATTAAAATTTTTATTAGCTGGTTCTAGATATATTTTACCTAGACGATTACGATAGTATTTCATAGTCCAACCACCATCCACTAAGGCAATGACAATATCTCCATCTCGTGGCTCCCGTTTTGTTCTTTCGGCAATGACCATATCACCTTCCTGAATACCAGCATCAATCATCGACTCCCCTTTTACCTTTAATAAATAAGAGGAATCTTTATCTTTAATCAGATAGTCATCAATATTCATCGTATCCAAATCTATTTCCTCAGCTACTGTCGGAAAACCAGCTTCCACCAAACCTAATAAAGGCACCTCACCAATCAATTTATTTGGTATTAAATGCCCACTGGAATCCTTATCTAATACCCCCTCATCAATTAACTTAGTAATCACCTTAGCCACAGCATTTTTAGATTTAAAACCAAGTAGTTTCATTATTTCCGTATATACCGGCATGCGCTTATTACTTCGATAAAAAGCTATTATTTTATTTTTATATTTTTCAATCATGGTTTTTATTGTGGTCAACCTTGAACGTTGTTGCAACGTGCCAGGTTGACCACTATATTATAGCAGAAAAGTCGCTACCACATTTACCGTCCGTTGGAACCAATTAGAGTGGAATTTAGATAAACGATGCAAATCACTCAAACGATTTAACAGGAAGCGATGCCTGAGTGCTTCACGGCGATATGATTCACCCTTAACAATTTTGGCATCAATAATATCATTAATCCTGGCTAACTCCACCTTAATCCTTTTTTCTAAAATAAATTTACTCATATTATTTTTAGAAGAAGGAAATGTTTGATTTTAAAATGTCTGGCCTGTGCAACAAGGAAACCCGAGGACTTTTAAAATTAAATATTTTCTTCTTCTGATTATTAAATTAATAAACCGACTTTTTATATATAGTAAGTATAGGTGAACGTTCGTTCACCGTCAAGCAAATAACTGTGAATAACTAATTTGCAATACAAAATCCTCTTCTTGTAAATAGTTGTGTCAAATCAACCTTTACTATATAGTTATATTAATGTTAATTATCATTTGTCTAGCGGCGTTTGTGGCGACCCTACTGGGTGGATTATTTGCTTTGCGTTTTAAGGATCGTCTACATTTAATTTTAGGCTTCAGCGCTGGTGCGGTAATCGGCGTGGCTTTTTTTGATTTAATACCCGAAGCCATAGAATTAGGTAGTGCTAAATTTAGCATTTCCCTCATTACTTCCTTTATCGCTCTGGGTTTTATAGTTTATATGGTCCTAGATCGTTTTATTTTTCTTCACACCCATAATCATGATGAAGGTGAAATTTGTCTCCACCCCCGCGGGAAACTAGGGGCTGGTAGTTTATCTGTTCATAGTTTTTTAGATGGTATTGTTATCGGCCTCGCTTTTCAAGTATCAGCCACTGTCGGTGCCATTGTGACTCTGGCAGTTTTAACTCATGATTTTTCCGACGGTATTAATACGGTAAATATGATTTACAAAAATAAAGGCAATAAAAAAGAAGCCTTTCGTTGGCTTCTAGTGGATGCCCTAGCGCCTGTCTTGGGAATCATTAGTACTCTATTCTTTTCTCTATCAGAAGGTGCTCTAGGTATTCTACTAGCTCTTTTTGCCGGCTTTTTCCTTTACATTGGGGCATCAGATTTATTACCAGAAAGCCATCATGCCCACCCCACTATCTGGACTACCCTAATGACCATTCTAGGAGTTTTAGTTCTCTTCTCCGCCATCAAATTAGCTGGGATATAAATAAGAAAACCCCTCCTTTCTTAGGAGGGGTCGCGTTCTAACGCGGGGGTGGTTTTACTTCTTCCCCTTCTTCGTTTTTTTAGCTGCGAGTTTAGCATACTTAGCGACTAAACGCTTTTTGGTTTTTCGCGAACGAGAAGTTTTATTTTTTATATCTTGAGCGGCTCTTTTTGCCATATTATTTCTTATTAGTTTTTTTAGTTTTAACGACCTTTTTTATTTTTTCAACTTTTTCCTTTTTTGATACCACCACTGTTGCTTTCGGCGCGGACATTTTTTCAATCATCCCAGCTAATCTATCAATCTTTACATTCAGCACTTCTATTTGCTTTTTAATTTCCTCCCCACTGACTTTTTTCACATCATTACCAAAATCCGTTCGAGCTGGAGTCTTATAATCGCCAAAACTTTTCTTTTGAAAACCGCCACGATCATTTCCACCGACTTCCTTCTTACCACCAAAACAGGCATTACAATAAACTGGCTTACCAGCTGTTGGCTGAAAAGGCACTTCACAAGATTTTTTACATTGATCACAAATTGCTTTGTGCATAGTAATAGGACCACGATCTGATCTATTGCCACCGCCAAAACCGCCTCGGCTTCCACCACCACCACGTCCGCCAAAACCGCCACCGTGCCCACCATGACCACCAAATCTACTACCACCCCCTTGTTTAAAGTCTCCCATTTGTTTTTTTACTTGTCTCGAGCTAGGTCGAGAGATTAGTTATTAAAATGAATATGTAGTATGCCCTATTTTTTATTAAATAGCAAGGAAATGGAGAATTTAAAAAAAGTGGATAAGTTTATATTAAAAAATTATTATAAGAGTATAATTATAATAGATTTGTACAAAGGAGGAAAAAGTGGAGACAATTATCAGTAAAAAGATAAAGGTTGACACCCATGAATCTGGCGTTGATATTTTTCTAGTTGAAGTAGCCTTTGATTTAGGGGAATATCTTAGGGCACAAGTAGAGTGGGCAATTAATTGCCCTATCAACAAGAATGGTGTCAGAGAAAAAATGGGCTGGAGCGATGAGGAGTTAAATAAAAGGGAACATAGAAGTATTGTTTTTGCCCATTTTGTTGAGAAAAATGGGAATGATTGGTTTCATATAAACCTTCGCCCTCAGTTCCACAAGACTAGAGAAAAAAAACTGGAAAATGTTCGACCTGAGTGTCTAAAACCAGAAGTCCATCAGAACTGCCAGGACTGCTCGGAGTGTCCAGTCCGTGGATTGGAGATAGTATCAAACTAACGAAAGGCGGTGAACTGCGGGTATCTAATAAGATACCCGCATTAATGTATAAAAAGGCGGGGCATGCTTTGATGCCCCGCCGGTGTTACACCCACTATTCATGCTTTCCAGAAGTCCCATTCACCACTGTGATTTCCGAGAACTCCTCATTCAACTTCCAAAAAAGAGTTCTTAACCTTTCCTCACCGGAATGAAAATCTTTACCGATTTTCTCCAGAAGGTCACTGAGTTCACAGGCCGGCACGATAGACCTTTTTTTGATCTGAGCAATGCCAATCTCCACATCCGGATTGCATGCCACCTCCTGACGCCCCAGACAGACTTGATGAAGTTCGTCTTGAAGCCTCCTCAACTTATCAAGAAGTTTGAGTGCCAGACGAATCCTTCTCGCTACCCGAATCGTACCCTTTCCAAGATCTGTCAAAAACATCTCGGAAGAATTCTTAACCTTCGCTTTTTCCGTCATATTGACCTCCATTTACCACGTTAAAGGACTCATAGTTTCCAACACTAAAAGTAGCATAAAAGTATTTTTATGTAAAATAGAATCTATTTCGCCTTATCTTCAAAATATTTGAACAGAGATTGAATGCCCGCCAAGTTTCTCTCCCATTCTATAGTCTCATGAGTTTGCAATTCCACCGTAATAGCTGGAATATTTATGGACGCCAACCAATCCCCGGAATCTCCAGTGATGGCATAGCTGGTAAAAGTCTCTGCCTGAGCATAATTGGACGCTTTAGAATAGGCCGACATTATATCCCTAGTAACAGGTAGAATTCCCTTCTGACATTCCGAAGCATAAATCGTATTGGACTGACTATGCCAAAAAATAACAGCTTGGGGTTTAATTTTTAAAGCATAATCTCGAATTGCTTTAGCCTCCGGTTCAGAAAAAACCTGGGTACCAGCACTCACAATATTACTTTTCCAAGTACTAGTAGCTTGCCACTGACAATCAAAATTTCTATTTAAATCCACTTTATTTGCATTGAATCGGCCGGTACCATTTGGTAAATTTGCTGACACATCCAGTAAAGTAAAGCGTCCCTCCTTACCTGTCACTTGATATAGACCGTCAGGATTCATGGCTGGAATAATTGTAATTGATAAGTCTTCAGGAATCACAACTGGATTATCAGTTAAATAATCTATAAATTTATAAGCCAACATCACACTATTCCATTCATAACCGCCGTGTATGCCACCAATAAATAACAAAGAGGTACTGGCTTGTCCAAAGGAATAGGTTTCAATTTTTCGCCCTTCCACCGATCGTCCGATGGTATTAATTTGCGGACCAGAAACAATCGGTACCTCTATTGGCTCCGATATTATTCGACTCTGCCGAACAATATAAAATAAGAAAAATCCAACACCAAGAATAATCAGCGCGATAATTGTCGTGACAGCTTTCTTCAATAATGAGGAATTCATTAGTCTGCGTAATAACTTAGAAGGGCTTTGATCCCCGCTTCATTCTTAGTCCAGTCCGTATCAGTATGATTGGTCAAAAGAACACTAATGGCTGGGATATTTATTTTGGATAACCAATTAGTTAAATCTCCAGTAGTGGCATAATCATTGAAGGCAGAATAAGCCGGGTAATTGGAGGCCTTAGCATAAGCACTAGTTAAGGCCTTAGTTTCGGCTGAAATACCAGTGCCACAATTGGAAGAGTAAACTCCACCCGCTGCCGCATAATAGGCGATCACCGCGACTGGCTTATTAGCTTCAATATAATTTTTCAAAGCTAAACTCTCCGGCTCGGAAAATACCGAGGCCCCACCGCTCACTGTTTTACTCTGCCAAACACCAGTAGATTTCCAATCACAATCAAAGTTTCGATTTAAATCGACACCATTACTATTAAAACGGCCAAAACCTAACATATCAGCTATTTTTACATCAGCTTTTGAGAAGTTTTTTGTTGTCGTTCCCACCACCTTAAATAAACCGTCGGGATTCAAAACTGGAATAATAGTTACTTTTACATTAGCGGGAATAATGTCTGGATTAGCTTTTAAATAATCCATCGCTTGATAAGCCATCAAAGCCGTATTCCAAACATAACCGCCGTGAATACCGCTGACCAATAATATTTCGTCCGTACCAGCAACACCATAATGATAGGCCATAATATCCCGACCCGCCACCGATTTACCAATCAATGTTTCAGTTTTATTTACTGTTTCAGTTGTAGTCGCGACTGGAATAGTTGTCGTCGCTGTTGGTTCCGTCGTCACCACAATTTCTTTAGTAGTATTAAAATAATAAAAACCAAGAACAATAATCAGAATAACAATGATCGCTATAATTACTTTTTTCATATCATTTAGGATTAAGTGTTATTTTTTGCACTTAATCAAAATTTAACTTATAAATACCTAATAAGGTTATTATAGCATATCACCAAAATTTCAACACGACAGTCGACTGTCGTGTTGAAATAGGGCTAATTATAAAGAGATTTTAAATCTCTAATTTTTTCTCCTGTAACCAAGCCTTAAATTTATTAATTATTTCTGTTTTTTCCTCTTCCTCCCAATTATTAATCGCCTCTCGAGCAATTTTTTTTGCTGACTCAATTTCACCTAATTCCAAAAAGGAATCAATGCTTTCCGTAGCAGAGCTCCACGATATATCCTCATATTTTTGTCTTAATTCTTCTTTCATCTTTTTATTATAGCAAATATAAAAAATGAGTTTTAATCACTCATTACATTATTTTTAATAATATCATTCTCATCCAATAGAAAGCCCCATTCAATCATCTTATCAACAGCCTGCTGAACCCTAGCTCGATTATCCATTCCACCAGCCACATCATCACTGGTATTACCATCAAGCACGGCGTCCACCAAACCACCCCTATCTATCTCTCTACTAGTAGATATTTCAGCTAAAATAAGCTGGCATAAACCCCCTGTTAAATCCGGCTCGGGATCACAAAGTAATTCCATTTCCTCTTCCGTTACTTCACTCGGACCGGGATGACCCTTCACCAAGTGAAATTTTTCATGCCGATTACGAGCTAATTCTACTCTAGTCTTCAACTCCTCCGCGATATTACTTTCACTCTTCTTTTCAAATATATTAAACATAAAATTTATCTCTTAAATTAATAAATACCCTTGCCTTATAATACCTTTATTCAAGAACAAAAGCAAAGAAATAGAAGGAAAAGTATGATGCAATTCTAGATACAGACTTAATAACCGAGACAAAAAAACATTATTGGGGAAAAAGAAAAAGGTGTCAAAAAAGGTGAAAGAAAAAGGAAAAAGGAAAAAGGTGTCAGGAACCTTTCTTTGGTCTCCCCCTTCTTCTTTGAGTCACTTCCAAGCCAAATTCCTTCATAACCTTACCGGTCCAACTATCACTACCGTATGGCTTTCCCCTATTTATAGAATTTCTAATAATATCCAGCTTTTCTTTTTCCTCATTTATGGTTAATAATTGTCCATAATTTCTTGGCCAAGTAATACTTTTAGTTGCTAATAATTTATTCTGTGAAGGTGTTCCAAATAATCTTTTATAATAACTTGACCATTGCCAATCTTTCAGAGATTTTACTAATTTAGCTCGTAAAGGATTTCTTTCAACATAAGCTAAGAGTGTCCATAAATGAGAATCAGCTTCTACTAAAAATGACTTATACCGGCCTTGATAGACATGGCCGTAGCCGGTAGATTTATTTTTTACATGCCATCTTTGAGTGTGGGTAAGCGTTAACCAGTGCATAAACTTTTTAATTTCCCCTTCAGTTTTGGGATAAAGGACAAAATGAAAATGATTTGGCATTATCGTATAGGCAATTAATCTCATACTAAACCTCTCTATCGCTTCAAAAAGTATTTGTTCAAAATCTTGATAGTCCTTATTGGTATTAAAAATCGTCGCTCGGGCATTTGCACGGTTTAATACATGATGTACATATCCCCCAACATCAGTTCTTAGTGACCTTCCCATTATGTAATATTAACACGCTTCTATTTTAAAATAAAGGTTCCTGACACCTTTTTCTCATGGAAACCATATACAGTGGCATCAGCAAGTTTACCAACCGTAAAATTACGGCTTGGCCTACCTAAAGTCTCACAAGCATCTTCAATCACCCCAAAGTGATACTTCTTTTTTATTTTTGCCAACTTCGGATAATCTACTGGCAATCCTAAAATATCCACCAGTAACATCCCTTTCACATTTTTACCTATCTTTTCCCTTATCTTTCCTGGATCAATGTTTAAAGTCTTAATATCAATATCAACAAAAACCGGCCGGACATTCTCAAATAACAAAGCGTTGGAGGATGCTATATAAGTAAACGGAGTTGTTATTACCTCATCTCCATATTTCCAACCAAAGACCCGGACAAGCAAATGAAGCCCGCTCGTGCCACTATTGACCGCTATGGCGTATTTTTTACCGACATATTTTGCAAACTCCATCTCAAAACTTTGCACCTCTTGTCCCCTACTTAATTTTTTTGATCTTAGAACTCTCAAAACAGCGCCTATCTCGTCTTTACTTATATAGGGTTTATATAGGGGGATATTCATTGGATTAGGAAAACATTTTAGTCAAAATCTCACAAGCTTCTTCAAGGGTATTCACCCTAAGATGTGTATGATAGTTTAAAAAATAATCTTTATTGTGAGCGTTACCAAATACAACCACTGGTTTATTTTGCTGAAAAGCATAGAAGACTTCCATTGAAGTCCCAATCATACTGCAGTTTTCCAAAGTATCATTTACTAGTAAAATATCAGAGCTTTTAATATCACTGAGATCTCTTATAACAGCAGCTCGATAATCGGTAAAGGTTTCCTTATCCTCCCGTCCACGAAGAGCATGAATTACCTCAAATTTTCCAGACAAATATTCTGTAGCCTTATTTCTCCAAGTAATAGATTCTTCTCTGGTTACACCCCTGATTGGACCACTTAAAAATACTTGCTTTTTCATAATACTTATTACAATAACATATATTTTGTTTAATCGCCATTATAATTTAACCAATTCCAAAACTTTATTAACAAACTCGGTTTTACCACTGATATATGAATTCTTACCAGTAGGATCACTCAGTAATAGCTTTTCCTTTAATGTATTATATTCATCCCTGCAATCAGAGTGTTTTCTTAAAAAATCCCTAAATAGTATCTGTCTTTCCCAAAAACTACCTTTGTCCTGATAAGCGATTGAAAGATGGAATTCTGTAGGATCACCCTTTCTAAATAAATGCCTTTCTTCACTGGAATTTAGCTTATCATAAGAATATTCGAATCCCTCAAGTGGTTTAATAAAAGAATCTCCATCTTCTCTTTTTTCTATCAGAACAGCGATATCAATAATTGGTTTTGAAGATAAGCCAGTAATAGAAGTACTACCAATATGCTCAGTAGCTATAGCCTTATTGCCAAAAATTTCTTTTAACTTAACCTCCTCCATCTCAAATTTACTCTTCCAAGATGACTGATATGGTACAAGTATTGTATGTGGGTCCTTCATATTATTTATTTGAAAGTTCTAAATAAGCAGATACACAATTCTCTAGATATTCCACAGTCTTGTATTTATTAATCTCCGACGGCTGTATCCAAGCATAAGCCTGATGATCTTCCAGATTAAGGATAATCTGCGGGTTTGAAACTTTAGATAAAAATATTAAAGTGATGAATCGCTTATTTTTCTTTATATCAACATTAGATTTTTGAAAAAATAATTTAGGATTAATAATATCAATTCCCGTTTCTTCCTTTGTCTCTCTTATGGCACCTAACATAGGGTCCTCTCCATCTTCTAAAGTTCCACCTGGGATATCCCAATACTCAGGCAAAATATCATCAGTTTTTGACCGTTGAAGAATCAAAATTTCTCCTTTTTCATTTATTATTAAAGTATGTATTATTAGACCTTTTTGCATATTATTTAATCTATAATAGTCTTAATTGCCACCTTATATACTTCTGCTTTTACTTCCTCTCGCTTTACTTTTTCGCTTACATGACTTTCGCTATGACAAGTTTGACCCTTAATAAGGTTATCTGAGATATAAATTAATGCTCCGCAAGAAACTTTAAAATGATTAGAGACGGCAAAGAAAACTGCAGTTTCCATTTCCACACCAGAATAGCCAGCTTCTGACCAAGATTTTACATCTTCCCAAGTTTCGCCCATCATAGCTTGGCATCCCATAATAGGACCAGTATCAATCTTAAGATTTTTAGGTGTGTTTTTAATTAGTTCTTGCGAAATAGTCTTCGTTGAATAGTGTATATTATCTTTTACTTCCCGAGCATAGATTCTGGTGGTACTTTCATTACCATAAGTGTATGTTGGGACTATGAGATCCAAAGAATTAAGATTTGGATTTAAGCCACCACAACTACCAATATGGATATTCTTTTTAGAACCAAATAGACAGGCCAAATGTAAATATTCAGACAAAGTAGCTCCACCATATTCTATGGTAAACCAATATTTCTTGCCTTTTATCTCTATTTCTCTGATGTGTTGAAGAAACTTATATTCTAGAGTACTTATTTTATATTCTATTCCTAAGTCTTTTAAGGCATCTTCAAAATTTTTAAAGTGTTTTTCATCATCCCAAGCACCATAACAGATAAAACCAGCAACCTTATAATCAGGTGGTAGATCACAATGCTTTCTAAACTCGTCAGCAGTAAATGATTTGTACATATAATTAATATATCACAACTTTTATTTTAAATCTTCTAATGACTCTAAAGCTCTTTGTATAAGATAATCACCCACCTCACCCCAGTCAAAATACTTTTTATAATCTTTTGGGTCAATCAGCTTTATTTCTGTGATATCACCATCGGGATCATAAACAAAAGGTGCATAAGGCTCAACAATACATACTGATCTAGTCTGAGTGTGAATTCTGTCTGGTTCAAAAACCTCCTGATAGCCAATAATCTTCTGCTTTAGAACTTTCATATTCGTCTCTTCTTTTACTTCTCTAATTACAGCCTCTTCTATACTCTCACCAAGTTCTATAGCACCACCTGCTGGGGTCCAATAACCTTTCTTCTCAGCATAAACCAAAACTAGCTTATCACCACAAAAACAATAGGCGTGAACACCATCTACTTTTTTATCTTTTATTTCATCAAGACTATCCAAGTCCCGATAAGTATATGGGAGGGTACCCATCTGCCTGGTTTTCATTATTGATTTAATTTCTCTTTTCATAAGTTAAAGATAGCATAAGAAAAGACTTTTATAAATCCTAAAAACACAAAAGCACCCAATTGGGTGCTTTTGTGTTTTGAATACCGCTCTCAGCGGGTCTGCTTTCTCAGGTAAGACCTTGGGCTACGTTCGACGCGACTCGTGCGCTCGAACTTAGCTCAAGTTGGCTGGGGGAGCTGGAATCGAACCAACATTCTATCCTTCAAAGGGATATGTCCGACCATTAGACGATCCCCCAGCTCTATGCACGAAAGCTATATCAAAAGAATACCTTAAAAACCAGATTTTTTCAAGCTGAAAAGGCTTATAGTAACCAAGGCTAGGCTTTTGGATTACCAAAGGCCGAGCTTTGGTTACTGATTATCTTCCCCAGTACCAATTCCAAAACCATTTCGGGGAGATAGGCGTGAGAGACGAGGTCGTAGTGAAATAACAAAGTGAGAAGAGTTTCGGAATTTATTGAAGATGGAGTTTTAGTGGAAAGAATTTTTAGGAAAGTAAAATCTGTATCTGTCATTTCTTCGCGGAGCTTTTCCTCGGAGGACTTTAAAGTGCGCAGGAGTAGGATGGCGCGGATTTTATGTAAAACAAGTTTAAAATATAAAAGCAAATCAATATTAGCTTCACTCGCTTCAGCAATGGCCTGAAGACCTAAAGCCAAATTATTTTCATCAATGGCCCGAATAAAATTATTTACCAATTCCCCCTTCGGGGCCCCTGTCACTAAAACTACTTCATCCAATGAAATCTTTTTGTCCTTTGATGCACCCATCACCTTTTGTAAAATACTCTGAGCATCACGGAAAGAACCATCCCCCAGCAAGGCAATCAGATCCGCCGAAGCCGGCTCCAAACTAAAACCTTCTTTCTTGGCGATGGCCGTCACCACATCCTTTAACACTTTTTGTGTCGGTTTCCTAAAAGAGAAGTTTTGGCAACGAGAGACAACTGTTTCCGGTATCTTTTCAAACTCAGTAGTGGCCATTATAAAAATCACATGGGCCGGTGGCTCCTCTAAAGTTTTTAATAAAGCATTCCAAGCCCCTTTGGATAACATATGGGCTTCATCTAAAATATAAACTTTGTATTTAGATTCAAAAGGTAGAGTGTTAACACTTTCATTTAATTCCCGAATATTATCCACCCCAGTATTGGAAGCCGCATCTATTTCATAGATATCATCTACGCTGGTTCCTATTTCATGAGCTAGAATTCGGGCGACAGAAGTTTTACCAGTACCACGGGAACCGGAAAAAATATAAGCATGAGAAATACGGCCGAGTTCAATGGAACTTTCTAAAACTTTGACAATATGATCTTGCCCCAGCACTTCCTTAAAATTCTTTGGTCGGTATTTGCGATATAAAACGGTATCAGACATGAGGGTAGTATAACATACCACTTCGCTCTTCTGAAAGAGCTTCGCGGTACAAGAAATTTAGATATAAGAAAAGGCGAGCAACTTTTCTTATTTAGTTCGGCTACCATTCTTTTCATTTTAAGCCGTTGACTAACTGTAAAAAAATTTGCTCGCC
>Ga0268280_1000610_pt1 | contig 28377 bp, 24 predicted proteins | sample saktaG_9_FD_190139 | JGI IMG/M metagenome (GOLD analysis project Ga0268280, IMG submission 190139) | Saline water microbial communities from Sakinaw Lake, British Columbia, Canada - sak_2011_5_24_40m | ecosystem: Environmental > Aquatic > Non-marine Saline and Alkaline > Saline ...
CGGCAAAAGCGGCTTTGCGGAAGAATACAAAAAAATATTCAATACCCCGCCGCCCGACTGAGCAGCGGCTGCGGGCCGGGCATCAGGTCGGAAAAATTCAGGACAAATAGAAATCGACGGCAAACAGCAAGGCCACCAGGGCCAGCAAGGGGTGGACCTCATCCTTTTTCCCGGTCAGCCATTTCAGCAGGACATAGGCAATGAAACCGCAACCGATGCCTTTGGCGATGCTGAAAGTAAACGGGATCATGACCATGATCAAAAAAACCGGCAAGGCGGTGCTGACGTCATGCCAGTGCACGGAACGAACGCCGGAAATGAGCAGAAAACCGACCAGGATCAAGGCCGGGGCCGTGGCATAGGCCGGCACGACCGCCACCAGGGGAGTGAAAAAAACCGCGAGCAAGAAAAGGACCCCGGCCACCACCGAGGTCAGGCCAGTGCGGCCGCCTTCGCTGACCCCGGCGGCGCTTTCCACATAAGTGGTCACCGAACTGCAGCCGAACAGGCCGCCGCAGATGGCGCCCAGCGAGTCGACGAACAAAACATTTTTCAGCCGCGACATCCTGCCGGTCCGGTCCATGAAGCCGGCCTGTTCGCCCACCGCCACCACGGTTCCCATGGTGTCAAAGAAATCGGTGATCAAAAAGGCGAACAATGTGGCCAGCAAGCCGAAACGGATGGCGCCGACGATGTCCAAAGCGAAAAAAGTCTTGAAATACTCGGCCTTTATTCCTGCCATCAGGGATGCCGGCATGTGGACAAGACCGGCTGCCGCGGCCGCCGCCGTACAAGCAAAGATGCCGATCAGAAAAGAACCCCTGACCTTTTTTACCATCAATATCGCCGTCAGCACCAAGCCGCATACGGCTATCAGGCTTTCGCTTCCGAGCTTGCCGAAAGCGATCAAGGTCGCCGGATCGGCCACGACCAACCGGGCGTTCTGCAGCCCGATCAGGGCGATCAACAGGCCGATGCCCACCCCAATGCCGCGCTTCAGGTCAAGCGGGATGGCAGCCATGATCTTTTCGCGGACACGGGTCAGGACCAGGATGGAAATGACAGCCCCCTCCAGAAAAACAATACCCATGGCCGTCTGCCAGGGGACCTTCATGCCGATGACCACGCTGTAAGCCAGAAAAGCGTTCAAGCCCATGCCCGAGGCCAGGGCCAGGGGATAGTTGCTGGCCAACCCCATGAGAATGCTCAAGACCCCGGCGCCGATACATGTGGCCACCGCCAAAGCCGGCAGCAATTCGTCGCCCATGGCCGCTGCCAATATTTTCGGGTTCACGAAAATGATATAGGCCATGGCCATGAAAGTGACCAGGCCGGCAACGATCTCCCGGCCCACCGTGGTTTGGTTCGCCTTCAGTTTAAAAATATCCATATGTTTTTACATCCATTGAAAATGGTTTAATCCCTGATGTAAACCTGATACTGATAGGACAGTTTCAGCTCCGCTCCTGATTTCAATTCGATTTCCCAGGTCAGGTTGTGCTTCGGATTTACCTGCTTGAGACCCTTGGCGGTCCGGACGTCTTTGCCGGCCGGCAGCATTTCAAGGACCTGGCCCGACAGCTCTTTGCTGATTTCTACCTGCACCGGTTTATCAATCCGACTGCGCAGTTTCAGTTCACCCCGCACCTTGACCAGGTCGTACGAATAGCCATGGAATGTAGAAGCGTTGCGGCGGCGCTCGACTTCTACTTCCGCCTGCTCGGCCAAAACATTCAGGGCCCGGTTTATGCGGATCGTCGTTTCCGCTCCGGGTGCGGTGTAGTAGCATATATCCTGCCCAGTAAAGGCGCCATTCGTCATGAATTCCGTTGCCGCAGTCGTGAGCGGCATCTTCAAATTGTTAACCAGACGGCAGGAGTGCCATACCTCCTCGGCATTCTTCCCGTCCGTTCTTGCGGCATTGGGGCGATAACGATCTTCAGGGTCGAGAAAATCTCCAATCTTCCAAGTATAGATGTGTTTGTATGCCATCTCCGCCGTAAACAGCGGCAACCATGCGGTTTCTCCTCTCTTCAACGCGAAATTCTCGACCGGATAGAGAAAGAGGTCTTCGGAAACCTTGCCAGCGGCTTCTGTCGAATACCCTGGGACAGGAAGGGCTTCCATGGCGTCAAAAACCGGCGCGTTCACCATAATGGCCTGCTGGGTCAGCATGCCCTGACCGCTGCGGGTGCGGTCGGTCCGTCCGCCAGCCAGAGAATTCAGGAAATCTGCCAAGCTCTGGGCCATGGCCAGCGGACTCAGGACATCGCCAAATTTGATGTTCGGAAAGCCCGTGACCAGATGGAGGGTAACGTTTTTGAAATCGGCCAGTTCATTGACTACCAATGCCTGGGCACTGAACCTGGCGGTTTTTGCGTCCGAAAGATCGATCAGATAGCTGGGAACCCAGGATACACCCCGCGCCAGATAGCTCAGGGAGATTTTTTTGCCGCTGGCGGCAGAATCGAGCTCCAGGCGTATACTGGGACGTTTCTGTTTCATGGACACAGATGTCAGGATATCGCCGCTGCCAAAATCAGCACGGGAGACAGAACTCGCATTCAGGGCAATGGTCCCCTTATCAGTTTTAATCAGCAGCACATTGCCGGCAGGAACAGCGGACGAGTAGCGGTCATTCAGATTCTGTCGCCGGCCACTGTCCATGAAATAGGGATTGGGCGGTTCCGGCACTCTTGCATCCATCACTTGCGGAAGGACAACGCCTTCCAGAATATCTTTATCACCCGATCCGGTGCGCAGTATAACCCGGCGTCCGGCATTGATCTGTAAAATTTGGCCGAGGTTCTGCAAAGGAATCTTTTCTTCCCAATCCTCCATTGAGGTGATCAGGCTGCGCACTTTCACGTCCTTGGCATAACCGACCCAGAAAGAGCCGAATGAAGGTATCGGCAGTTGCCCAAAACGCACCGTTTTCTCGTTTTCAGGCATCTTGGCCGTGGAAGTGAAAAATCCGAGACCATTTTTAAAGAGTGCGACTGTTTCGATTTTCAAACTGACATCCGCTGGCCGGATCTTTTCCGCATGGACATCGCCGGCTGAAAAAATCAAAAATAAAACAATTCCGAAATTAAAATATTTCATCCTGTCCATATGTCTCATAATTCCTCCTCAAGAAAACCGGATGCATGCCATCCTTTCTGCTAATTTGCTATCTCAAAATTATCAATAATCCTTAATAAATTCAACATAATATTCAAATTCTTCCTAAAAAAGACCGGAGCATGGGGAAAATATCCAGCCGCTGCTATGGGCATATGGGAGCGCCGTAATCCTCACGGAAATAGTGTTAGGGAATCGATTGTGCACCTGGCAGACAGCGAATTTTGGTTGACTGAGGCCGGTATTTATGCTATTTTTTTGAGATCATGACAGACATATTCCGCATCGTGGTCCAGTTTGCCGCTGTTCTCTTTGCCATATCGATCCATGAGTCGGCCCACGCCTGGGCTGCCGACAAATTCGGCGATCCCACCGCCAGGCTGCAGGGTCGTGTCACCCTCAACCCCATCGCCCATATCGATCTCATCGGCACCATTATTTTCCCAATCTTGCTGGCGGTTATGGGGGCCCCTGTCTTCGGGTGGGCCAAACCGGTCATGGTCAATCCCTATAACCTACGCAACCGCCGCCGCGACGGCATGTTCATTTCCGCGGCCGGTCCCGCCGCCAACATATTGGTCAGCCTGGGGATCATATTTCTCATGTTGGCCTTCAGCAATCCAATCCTGACCACAACCAACCCGACCCTGTTGCTTCTGATCAAAATCGCCGCCTACCTGCTGATGATCAACATTTTTCTGGCTGTTTTCAACCTCATTCCCATCCCTCCCCTGGACGGCAGCGGCATATTGGAAGGTTTGCTGAAAGGCGAGGCACTTGTCATGTATGAAAAAATCAAGCCATACGGTTTTTTCATTCTCATATTGATCATTTACACCCATGTTTTTGACAAGATCGCCAACGCGATTTTTTATTTGCTCTTCAAGATTTTCCCGATGCTGGTCTTCATTTTATTGAAAGCGGGCGTGGTCGGATGAATCCCCGCATCATCATGAGCGGCATCCGGCCATCCGGTACCGGCGAGGCACATCTGGGACATTGGGAAGGAGCATTGAAGAGTTGGGTGAAACTTCAGGACATGGGAGAATGCTACTATTCAATTGTCGACTGGCACGCACTGACCACCGATTACCAGGATGTGAAAAATATCCAAAGCAATATACGCCAATCGCTGCTTGACCTGCTGGCGGTGGGCATTGATCCGGAAAAAAGCGTCGTCTACCTGCAGTCTGCGGTCAAGGAGATCTCCGAACTTTTCCTGCTGCTGGGCATGATGACCCCCCTGGGCTGGCTGGAGCGGGTTCCTACCTTCAAGGAACAACAAGCCCAACTGGGCGACCGTGACATCAATACCTTTGGCTTCCTAGGCTACCCGCTGCTGCAGACCGTGGACATCATCATCATGAAAGCCGACACCGTGCCGGTGGGCGAAGACCAGGTCTCCCATCTGGAATTGGCCAGGGAGATCGTGCGCCGCTTCAACAACCTGTACGGCGACTGTTTCCCAGAACCCCAACCTTTCCTAACATCCATTCCCAAACTGCCCGGAGTGGACGGCCGCAAAATGAGCAAGAGCTACGGCAACGCCATCTATCTAAACGATTCTACGGCCGTGCTGGAAGAAAAAATCAGACCCATGGTCACCGACGTGCGCCGTAAGCGCCGATCCGATCCCGGTGTGCCCGAAGATTGCCCGGTGTTCACTTTGCACCAGGCTTATTCCAATAGCGAAGAGATCGCCATGGTTTCTGCCGAATGTCGCACGGCCGGAATCGGCTGCCTGGATTGCAAAAAAATTCTGATCCGCAATATCAACACCTTCCTGGAACCATTCCGCCAACGGCGCAGCAGGTATGAAAAAATTACCGTGGCCGACATTCTCGAACCAGGCAACCGCCGTGCCGTCGAGCAGGCCAGGCGCACCGTATCCCAGGTGCGTGAGCTGATGAACGTGTAATGGAAATTGAAATCCAAGGCTACCAGGTACAGACCGATTTTTTCGAAGGTCCGCTGGACCTGTTGCTGCATTTGATCCGCAAAAATAAAATGAAGATCGTGGAGATCCGCCTGTCGCAGATCACGGCCGAGTACCTGGCCTACCTGGAAAACAAGAAGGGGATCAATCCCTCGCGTGAAAGCGATTTTCTGACCACCGCCGCCACCTTGATCTACATAAAATCCCGTTCATTACTGCCCAAACCCGAAGACCCGGGCGAAGAATCACCGGAAAAAAAATTGATCCACACCCTGATCGAATACGAAAAAATCCAGAAAATTTCCAAAATGCTTCAGGATATGGAATACACGGAGCTCTTGCTTTGGCGGCGGCTTGAAATCGACGAAAATTTCACCAACCGCGAATACGCTTTAAAGGAAGTGTCGGCCTTTCAACTGGCGGAAATATTTTTTGATATCATTAAAAAGAAGGAAAATGAACAGTTTTTATACATTTCCTCAAAAAATTATTCCATTGCCGAAAAGCAGGAGGAAATTTTATCCCTTTTGAAGAAAAATGTCTTTATCGATTTCAGCGAGTACATGTCCAAACTTGATTCCATCGAGGAAATACTGGTCAGTTTTTTCACCCTTTTGGAATTGATCAAGCGCCACCTGCTCATTGCCGTTCAGGAACAGCTGTTCGGGACCATTTCCATATACCCGAACCAAGTCGGCAGACTGGAAAATTGAAAAGCATGAACCCAGAGCCAATCATTTACCAGATCGCTATGATCGAAGCCATTCTTTTTGTTTCCAAGGAACCGGTAGAACCTGGGCGGATCATGGAATTTTTGGAGATCAAGGATATCGGAGAATTTGAAAAACTCCTGGCAATTATGGAAAAAGAGCATCTGCAAGACCGCCCGGAGCGGGGGCTGCTGCTGAAAAGAAGCGGCGGCGGTTTGCAATTGGTGACCAAACCAGAGCTGCACGATGAACTGAAAGCATTTTTCACCATCAAGCAATCCACGAAATTGAGCCTGGCTTCGCTTGAGACCCTGTCGATCATCGCCTACCGCCAGCCCACAACGCTAGCTGAAATTTCCGACATGCGCGGCGTCAATTCCACCGGGCCGGTAAAAAGCCTGCTGCAGAAAAAATTGATCAAGATCACGGGCAGGAAAAAAGTGCCGGGACTCCCCCTATTGTACGCCACCACTCAGGAGTTTTTAATCTATTTCGGCTTGAACGACATGACGGAATTGCCGTCGCTGGAAGAACTGACCGAACTTTTCGAAGAAAAAGAACAGCCTTCATTATTTAAATAGGAGGAATACATGGAATCTTTGGTCAATCCCCATGTGCTGCAGATCACTCCTTACAAACCGGGCAAACCGGTCGAAGACCTTCAGAGAGAATTCAATCTGAAAAAAATCGTTAAACTTGCATCCAACGAGAACATGCTGCCGATTCCGGAGCGGGTCAGAAATGCCATAGACGAGGAATTGTCCCAGGTCCACTTATATCCCGATTCCGATAACCATTACCTGCGGCAGCGCCTTGCCGAGTACAACGGCCTGCAACTGGACAACGTCATTGTCGGCGCCGGCTCGGTGGAGATTATCCATATGCTGATCCGCACTTTTCTCAAAAGCGGCGAAAAGGTCCTTAGTTCAGAGAAGACATTCTCCTTGTATAAGATCACCACCACGGAAATTGCCGGGGAGTCGGCCTATGTCGAGGCCCCGATGAGCCAGGATCTGTGTTTCGACCTGCAAGCCATCGCCTGCAAGATCGATCCGCAAACCAAGATCATTTTTATCACCAATCCCAACAATCCGACTGGAACTTTCATCCACGCCCAACCTATCCGTGATTTTATTGAACGGGTTCCCAGCGATAAAATTGTTGTCCTGGACAATGCCTACCAGGAGTACATAGACAATCCAGACGATTATGTGACCGGCCTGGATGAGATCCGCCAGAAAAAAAACGTGGTGGTTTTAAGGACTTTTTCCAAGGTTTATGGCTTGGCCGGATTGCGTGTGGGCTACGCCATGGCCAAGCCGGAGATCATCGCCATCCTCAATCGCGTCAAAGCGCCATTCAACGTCACCCGCATCAGCCAACGTGCCGCCCTGGCTTCCCTGGAAAGTGAAGATTATAAAAATGAGTCGGTGCGAATGAACCGGGCCAACAAGGCCAAGTTGTTCAGCCAACTGCAAAGTTTGGGGCTGCGCGTGATTCCTTCACAAACCAATTTTCTCCTTTTTTTCCCAAAAATGGACGTGGCCGAGTTGAATCTCCGCCTGCTCAAGGAAGGGGTGATCATCCGGCCGACCGGAGGTTTCGGTATTCCGGAAGGCATGCGGGTTACGGTGGGCTTGCAAGAGGAAAACGATTTTTTTATAGCCAAGCTGCAAAAAGTTATTGCAGAAATGAAAAAACAGGCAAGCTGAACATGCCCTAAAAAACAGCCGGAATCGATTTTGGAAACATTGCAAATTCCTTTTGTGGAGATCATTGTCTGAGAGATAAAAATCAATTAAGCTTGATTGATTTTTACTGACGATTATGATAAATTTAATTTTAATTCAAGTGAATTCTTTATTAAAAAAATGGAGGGTACTTTGAAAAAAACAAAATTTAATGAAGCGCACTATGTGCTGAAAGGGAAAATGATCGAATTTTGCGGCTGGGATCTGCCCGTGCAATATTCGGGTGTTAGTGCCGAACATGTTGCGGTTCGGACCAGTGGCGGTATTTTCGATGTCAGCCACATGGGTGAGATCTTTTTCAGAGGCCCCCAAGCCTTGGATGCAGTGCAGTATTTAACTTCAAATGATGCTGCAAAATTAATTCCGGGAAAAGTTCAATATTCGGGCCTGATGACCGAAAAAGGCTGCTTTGTTGATGACTTGCTGGTACATAAAATCAGTGATACTGAATACTTTATAGTTGTCAATGCTGCCAATCTGGAAAAAGATTATGCCTGGATGAAGAGCAAGGCAACCCAATTTAATGTTGAAGTAATAAATGAAAGTGCCGATTATGCCCAAGTTGCCATTCAGGGACCAAAAGCAGGTAAATTACTGGCTGAGCTTACCAATACCGATCTTGCGGCCATGAGCTATTATACTTTCACCAAGGGTGAAGTTATGGGAATGGATGCCATAATCGCCAGGACCGGATACACCGGCGAATACGGCTTTGAAGTTTATATTAAAGATGATGCCCAGAAAGCGAGTAAACTATTTTTGGAATTATGTCAAAAAGGGGAAAAATACGGTATCGTTCCCGTTGGTCTGGGCGCGCGCGACTCTCTCAGACTCGAATGCTGCATGGCCCTGTATGGCAATGACATTGATGATTCCCATACGATTCTGGAAGCCAATCTGGCCTGGATCCTGAAATTGCAAAAAGGTGATTTCATAGGAAAAGACGTGCTGTTGAAACAGAAGGAAGCGGGCATTCAACGAAAACTGATAGGCTTTGAAATGATCGGCCGTGGCATTGCCCGGCATGGCTACCCTGTTTATGTGGACGGCCAACAATTTGAAACTATTTGCAGCGGCACAATGACTCCCTTTCTTAAAAAAGCTGTGGGCATGACTTACCTGCCCATCGGAAAAACCGAACCGGGAAGTGAATTCCAGGTTAAAATTCGTGAAGAGTTGGTCACCGCCAAAGTTGTAGCAACGCCTTTTTATAAATTTGACCAAAAATCAATTTAAATAATTTAAAGGAGATAAAAATGAGCACAAAAGATTTGAAATTTACGGAAAAACATGAATGGGCAAATGTGAACGGCAATATCGCCACTTTCGGTATTACGGATTATGCGCAACACCAATTTGGAGACATTGTTTTCATTGAACTTCCTACTATGGGAAAAAGCTTCAGCAAAGGTGCTGCCTGTGCCAATATCGAATCGGTGAAAGCTGTTGCAGACATGTATGCCCCGGTTTCAGGTGAAGTGACTGAAGTAAATAGTTCCCTCGAAAATGCTCCTGAACAAATCAATAAAGAACCTTATGGAGCAGGCTGGGTATGCAAGGTAAAAATGGCCGATGCCGCAGAGCTCGATTCGTTAATGGACGAAAGCGCCTATGAAAATTATGTAAAGAGTGTCGAGGAGAAATAGATGAGATACCTGCCCCTCACTGAGACTGAAAGGGAGGAAATGAGGAAAACGATTGGCATAAAGGAAACTAAAGAATTATTTTCCGATATTCCCAAGGATAAATCCTATTTTTCTCTGGCTGATTTACCGGCTGCCCTTTCCGAATCAGAACTGCTTGATAAATTCAAAGAAATCGGTCGTAAAAATATTTTCCCCGGTTTTTTAAGTTTCTTAGGCGCTGGAGCGTATCAGCATTTCATTCCGGAATTGGTTAATTTCCTAAGCAATAAAAGCGAGTTTTTGACCCCTTACACCCCGTATCAACCCGAAGTCAGTCAAGGCAGTCTGCAAGGAATGTTTGAATATCAGACCATGATGGCCCAGTTGACCGGCATGGATATTGCCAACAGTTCACTTTATGACGGCGGTACAGCGGCAGCTGAGGGCATTGTTTTGGCTTTGAAAAAGTCAAAAAAACAGCATATTCTGATTGCCGGCAACATTCATCCCGAATACATTGAAATCATGCAGACTTATATCAAGTATTTGGACTATAAAATGGATCTGGTACCCTTTGATCCGCAATCCGGAAAACTGAAACTTGCTGAACTGGAAGGGAAAATAGACCAGGATACGGCTGGATTTATCTTTCAATCGCCAAATTTCTTTGGCGTAGTTGAAGAAGGGAAACAAATTTCCACCATGCTGCACAGTAAAAATTCCTATTCCATACAGATTGTGACTGAAGCTTTATCATTGGCTTTTCTTGTCCCGCCCGGAGAAAATGACGTTGATCTTGTGGTAGGTGAAGCCCAAAGTTTCGGTTTGCCCTTGGGTTTTGGCGGTCCCTATCTGGGATTCATTGCCGCTAAAAGCGAATTTCTCCGGCAAATGCCCGGACGTTTTGTGGGTCAGACCTTGGATTCAAAAGGAAACCGGGGTTATGTGTTGACCCTTTCCACTCGCGAGCAACACATCAAAAGGGAACGGGCCACCTCCAATATTTGCACCAACGAAGCATGGTGCGCTTTTCGGGCCGGAATCTATCTGGCCACAATGGGCAAAAAAGGGTTGCAATCAATTGCCAAAACAAACCATCTGAATACTGCTTATTTTGTCAAAGAAGTCTCCAAACTGAATAACGTAAAAGTAAAATATCAAAAAGATTATTACAACGAAGTGGTCCTGGAAGTACAAAATGGCAAAACCGATGATTTTTTGAATAAACTGGAAGCAAAAAAGATTCTGGCCGGCATTCCCCTGCACTGGTTTTATCCTGATCAGAAAAACACAATTTTAGTTAACTTTACCGAAATTCACAGGAAAAAGGATATTGATCAACTGGTTCAGGCTATCGGAGAGATAAAATGAATAAGCAATTACCTGAATTGATGTTTCTGAAAAGCCGGGACGGTAAAGAAGGTTGTTCACTTTCGGCTCCTGAGATTGCCGATGATTTATGCGTTTTGGCTGCGGATAAACTTAGAAAGGATATCGCAGATTTTCCGCAGCTTTCGGAAGTGGAAATTGTCCGCCATTATACCAATCTGGCCCATCTGAATCACTCGGTAGATGCCGGATTTTATCCGCTCGGTTCCTGCACCATGAAATATAATCCGAAAATAAATGAAAAAATCGCCAATCAACCTGAATGGAATGCCCACCCCTATTCACCCATTCATCTAGTACAAGGGAATCTGGAAATAATGAAAAGTCTGGAAGAGTTGCTGATGAAAATCACGGCCATGGCTGCCTTCACATTGACGCCTGCCGCCGGAGCCCACGGCGAATTGACCGGGCTGCGGGTGATTCGCGATTATTTAACCGCTAAGGGGGACGCTCGCAAAATCGTATTGATTCCTGATTCTGCCCATGGCACCAACCCGGCTTCCTCCGTACTCTGCGGTTATCAAACCAAGGAAATTCCTTCCAATGAAAACGGTATTCTTGAAGGCGAAACATTAAAAAAACATCTCGACAAAGATGTTGCCGCTTTAATGATAACCAACCCCAATACCTTGGGAATATTTGAAAAAAATATCGTGGAAATTGCCCGGATTTTACATGAGAATGGTTCACTTTTATATATGGATGGCGCCAATATGAATGCCTTCATGGGCATTGCCAAACCGGGTGATCTGGGAGCCGATGTGATCCATTTGAATTTGCACAAGACCTTTGCAACTCCCCATGGTGGCGGCGGCCCCGGCAGCGGGCCTGTCGGCGTGGCCAAAGACCTGGTGAAATTCCTGCCCGTTCCCATTATCACTCACGAAGGCAAAGAATATAAAGTGCGTTATCACAACGAATCCGGCAGCAACCGCGTAAAGAATTTTTATGGGAATTTCCTGGTAATAATACGTGCTTTGGTGTATTTGCTGGAATTGGGCAAAGAAAACATACGCCAGGTTGCCGAAGATGCGGTTTTAAATGCCAATTACATCCGAAAAAAGCTCGAGCCCTATCTGGACTTGCCCTACAAATCCAAATCGCTGCATGAAGTAATTTTTTCAGACAAGGGACTCACCGTAAAAACCCTTGATATTGCCAAACGCATATTGGATTACGGCATGCATCCTTTTACCATCTATTTTCCGTTGATCGTTCATGGGGCAATGATGATTGAACCGACCGAAACGGAAAGCAAGGAAACTCTGGATCAATTCATCGATATTATGATCAAGATTCTCGACGAAGCCAAAAAAGATCCGGCTTTCGTGCAAGGCGCCCCCTATTCCACTCCGGTTACCAGACTTGATGAAGTCATGGCTGCCAAGCAGCTGATCTTACGCTGGAAACCTGCGGCGACAAAAACAAATTGAATTTGCCTGACAATTTTTATTAATAGCACAAAAAATTACAGTTGTACTTCAGTTTGCTAGAAACTTGTTTTCTGCTAATAGCTGAGATCGCAATTGCTGCTTAGTTCAAGGCGCGACCAAATCTTTGGCATGATACGAACTGCGCACCAGCGTTCCCGATTCGACTCCCTTAAAACCCATTTGCAGGGCAATGGTTTTTAATTCAAGAAACTCTATTTCGCTGTAGAATTTGGCAATTTTGGCATGGGTCGGGGATGGCTGCAAGTACTGACCGATAGTCAGCAGATCACATTGGCTGGCAGATAAATCTTTCAAGGTAGCCACAATTTGCTCCTGCGTTTCGCCCAAGCCCACCATCAAGCCTGACTTGGTAATCATTTTTGCTGAGGCAGTTTTAACTCTGCGCAATAAATCCAATGAAAGTTGATAGCCGCCCTTGGGACGCAAGCCGGGAAATAAATCGCGCACCACCTCAATATTGTGATTCAATACGTCGGGTTGGCTGTCAATAATCTGCTGTAACGCCGCAAAATTTCCATTCAGATCTGAAATCAGTAATTCGATTTTGCATGACGATATTTTTCTGATTTCTTCTACTACCGCGCAAAAATGGCCGGCTCCACCGTCTGCTAAATCATCCCTGGTTACACAGGTAATTACCGCGTATTGCAGATTCATTTTTTTAATGGTTTCAGCAATCGCTTTGGGTTCGTCGGGATTCGTGGGTTGAGCTATGCCTTTACTGACATTGCAATAGCGGCAATTTCTGGTACAAATATCGCCGAGAATCATGAAAGTAGCCGTACCTTGAGAAAAACATTCATAGCGATTAGGGCAATTGGCTTCCATGCAAACGGTGTTGAGCTTATTTTTATGGATTAGATCATGCACTTCTTTGTATTTCTGGCGATCAAATGGTTTTATTTTAATATTTTTATACATAATTTAGCGATTCAATGTTTTATCCTGGCTATTTTAACAAAATTATCATCGTTTGACAATAAAACCCAACATAATTCCAGCTTTTCAAACCTTGACTTTCACAGCTGTTTACCCTAAAATCTTTTTTTGGAAAAATCAGATCGAAAATCACTCAGAAAAAAAAGGAATTCCCAAGGAGGTTATTTAAATGCCGGCCCTTGAAAAAGAAATGAACGTTGTCGTCGTCGGCCTTGGCGTCGGAGGGTTATATGCCTCTAAATACGCTGCGGGAACAAACAGAAAAGCAAAAATTACTATAATAGAAAAACGTGACTTTGACCAATTCAGCCCTTGCGGTCTGCCTTATGCCATTGAGGGAGTTGTTAAAGACTTCATGGACTTACGCTACGCTGTGCCGGTCGGCGGCAGAACGACAAAGCTATTGAATCACGAAGTTCTGGCTATAGATAGCACAGCGCGGAAATTAAAAGTAAAGGACCTCCAAAGTGGCAACAGCGATGAAATATCGTTTGATACGCTGGTTCTGGCAACGGGCGCCGACCCGGTGCTCCTCCCTGTCCCCGGAGCCGGGGAGTTTTTAGGCAAGGGAGTGCATTTTTGCACCAATCCCGCCAATGCCGAGGCCCTGCGCAATGCCGCTCTGGCTTCGAAGAAAAAAACAGCATGTGTCGTCGGCGGCGGTGCCACCGGACTGGAAGTAGCGGCGGCTTTAAAAGTTCTGGGGCTCGACGTTCACGTCACGAAAAGGACACCGCCGGTCATGGCGGATATTTTCGATCCGGACATGGGCGCACTGGTTTTAGCCAAACTTGCCGAGTTGGGAATTCATGAATACTTCGGCAAGGGCATTGACAGCATTAACGGCAAGGACCAGGTTGAATCGGTAACTATCGCCGGTCAGATCATACCTTGCGATCTTGTGGTAATGGCTGCGGGTATGAAGTCCAGGATACTGATTGCCGATGGTACCGGCATCATCGTGAACAAAAACGGTTTCGTCACTGACCAAGGCATGGAAACAAATATTAGTGGCATATTTGCGGTCGGTGACTGTGCCGAATCGTTCTCCCGATTGGATGGCACCAGAGGACCTGCGCTGCTGGCCACGACCGCCTACCGCCAGGGAGCGATCGCCGGCATCAACGCTGCCGGCGGAGAGGCGAAGTACAAGGGTTTCTACAATACTTTTGTCTCTTTTGTCGGAAATATGGAAATTGCCGCTACTGGGTTGAATTTGCAGGCAGCCCAGCAGGCTGGATATACAAATACCAAGGCAATCTTAGTCAAAGGAGCATTACGGCCGCATTACATTCAGAATAATTCGGAATTGACACTAAAAATTATCGTTGATGGAAATACAGCAAAAATCCTTGGCGGCCAGGCGATGGGCAAGGAAGGCGCCGCTTGGCGTATCAACGTTATAGGGTTGATGGTGACGAATGGGCTCACTGTCCAGGATCTTGAGGATACCGAATTCGCCTATTGTCCGCCCGTAAGCGATGTTTTTGACGTGCTGTCCAGGGCGGCGGACATCGCGGTCAAGCGCCTAGGCAAGCCGGGGCAGTAACATCTGTTTCAATTCAAGGCATTTTTTCATCATTTAATTTTTTTTGCTTGCAAATATGGAAAAAGTTAAAAACTGAAAATTGCTTTTTAATTTTTAATAATCTATAATTAAAGCAATGAAAAAGGTACTGGGGCTTTTGCTGTTCTTGATCCCTTTCTGGTTGCAGGCCGAGATTTACACTTTGCGCGTGGATGGTCCCATTGATACATTGCTGGAAGAATATATGGTGGATTCTTTCAAGAAAATCCAAAAGGCCGGTAACGCCCGCCTGGTCATCATCGAAATGGACACCCCGGGCGGTTATGATACTTCGATGCGGGTCATCATCAAGGCCATGCTTAATGCCGAGATCCCAGTCGCCGTCTATGTTTCTCCCAAAGGAGCCCGCGCCGCTTCAGCCGGATTCTTCCTGCTGCTCGCCTCCGATATCGCCGCCATGGCCCCGGGCACCAATACCGGCGCCGCTCATCCCGTTTCGGTCACTGGCAGCGACATCGAAAAGACAATGAAGGAGAAAATCACCAACGACGCCGCTGCCTACGTCAAGACATTGGCCAAGAACCGCGGACGCAATATGGAAATGGCGGAAAAAGCCGTACGCGAAAGTCACTCTTATACCGCGGAAGAATGCCTGAAAAACGGATTGATCGACCTGATCGCCGCCGACAGCGGAGACCTGATCGATAAATTGCACGGCAGAGCGCTCACTTTAGCCAACAGCCGTGAGATCATCCTGAACCTGAAAAATGAAAAAATCATTTCTTTAAAAATGAGTGAAAGACAGAAATTCCTGCGCACGATCACCAACCCCAATCTGGCCTATTTTTTGCTGATTTTCGGCTTGATCGGTCTATATATCGAATTCACCCATCCCGGCGGCGTCATTCCAGGCATTCTCGGCGGCATTTCGCTTTTGCTGGCTTTCCTGGCCTTTCAAATCCTGCCCATCAACTATGTCGGCTTGTTTCTCATTTTGCTTTCCATTGGCTTTTTTATCGCCGAGATCAAGATCCAGGGATTCGGCATGCTGGGAGTCGGGGGTATTGTTTCGTTTGTATTGGGATCGATCATGCTCATCAATGCACCGATCCCGGAAATGAGGCCGGCCATGCCAATCATCTTAACTTTTGCCGTGTGTTTTGGCTGCATTTTCCTTTTTCTGGGCTTGAAGGTCATTCAGGCCCTGAAAAGAAGAAAGGAAACCGGCCGGGAAGGGCTAATCGGCGAGATGGGGGTAGCTAAAACCGATATCGACAACCACCAGGGCAAGGTCTTTGTTCACGGCGAATGGTGGAACGCGGTAGCCGACGGCCAGATTCCAGCCGGCAGCAGAATTCAAGTGGACACCATTGATAATTTAATATTAAAAGTAAAAAAATCAGGAGGGTAAAATGCAATCAGGTGCTTTTTTCAGTCCGCTGGTCATCGTGGCCGTAATTGCCATATTTTTCGTTTTGAGTTGGATCAAGGTGCTGAAGGAATACGAACGCGGTGTTATTTTCCGCTTGGGACGGGTTTTGGACAAACCCAAAGGCCCGGGATTGATCCTGGTCATGTCCCCCATTGACAAACTGGTCCGCATCAGTCTGCGCACAATTGTTTTTGATGTTCCACCACAGGATATCATCACCAAGGACAATGTTTCGGTTAAGGTGAACGCCGTGGTTTATTTCCGGGTAATCGACCCCAAGCGGGCGGTCATCGAAGTCCAGGACTATATGTACGCCACATCACAACTATCACAGACCACCCTGCGTTCGGTTCTGGGCCAGGCCGACCTTGACGAACTGCTCTCGGCGCGCGACCAACTTAATTCACGTTTGCAGTCGATCATCGACGAACACACCGATCCCTGGGGCATCAAGATATCCATGGTGGAAATCAAACATGTCGATCTCCCCCAGGAAATGCAAAGGGCCATGGCCAAACAAGCCGAAGCCGAAAGAGAGCGCCGGGCCAAGATTATCCATGCCGAGGGCGAAAACCAGGCATCGGCCAAACTTCTGGAAGCGGCCAACACCCTTTCCCAGAATCCCGCTACCATTCAGTTGCGTTATCTGCAAACACTGGTAGAAATCGGATCAGAAAATTCCACCACAATCATTTTCCCCATGCCCATCGATTTACTGAAAGGAATATTTGATAAAAAATAAATGGAAAAAACCTATTTTGAGATAAAGATAACGTTTGTCCATATCGTTATTTTTCTGATCGCGGTCCTGGGCATGGGAATTTTTCTTTTTTACATGGGCTACCAGGCGGGCCAGCGCCGGGGAAATCCGCTGACAGCAATGACCGGCGAACAAAATCAAGAGGAAGCCGCCGTCAATCCTGAAGAGTTACGTATTGTCGATGAAAAACCCATCAAAACCGCAGCCGGAAACACCAGCGCAAAACAGACTATTCCGGAAGAAATGAAGCTGCATCAGGCGCAAAAGAAAAAAGAACAACCGCCCGTCAGCCAGAAAAATATTTTCACGGATCAAAACTATACCATTCAAGTAGGCGCTTTTGCCGATTTTACCAACGCCCAGAAATGCAGCAGCAGATTCTCCAGCCGCGGTTATCAAACCGCGATCATCGTGGAAACGATTAACAGCAAAAAATTGCATACCGTCCAGGTCGGTAGTTTTGCCACCATGGCCGAAGCCCAGAAGGAAAAAACCAAATTGGAAAGCCTGGAGAAAGCGACATTCGCCATCAAAAAAGCGCGCTGAACTCAAAAACTATTTTTCTGTGGCTGAGTGCGAGTATCGCTTACGCGCTTGCTTTTCCAAAAACTCAAATCGCCTTCCTGGCCTTTGTATTTTTTGTGCCTTTGCTGCTGGCCATTGAAAACAAACAAGCAGCCGCAATTTTTCGGATATTTTTTTGTTTTTCCTTTGTATCCTATTTGATCGTTTTGTACTGGATCCCCAGGGTAATGGTCAAATACGGCGGCACGACCTGGATACTGGGTATTGTCGGCCTGATCGCCCTGGCCATGTTTTTATCCGTTTTTTCAGGGCTGGCCGGCATGCTGATAGGGAAATTAAGCAATGTCGGGTCGGCCCGCACTGCCGCATTTTGGATCCCGACGATCTGGATCGCCAAGGACCTTGTTGTCGAGAAAGTTTTCAGCGGTTTTCCCTGGTGCCTGGCCGGCTATTCCCAGTATAAAAACATCTATTTTTCACAATTGGCGGAAATTGGCGGCATCCACCTGATTACGTTTTTGCTCATCGGCATTAATGTCCTTTTTTTTAGGCTGTGGAAAACAAAAAGCAAAAGAATATTAATCGCGCTTGCAGCTGTCGTTTTAACTGTTTATGCCAGCGGTTTTTGCTTGCTGAAAAATCACACGGTCAAAACCGCCAAAATCCCCTTCCACCAAGCCGGTATTATCCAACCAAACAGCAACCATGACCAGGTTTTTGATTTTGTCTTTATTAAAACAACCCTGGAAAAACTTTTCAGATCTTCCCTGCAATTGAAAAAAAAAGGGGCCGAATTCGTGATCTGGCCGGAATTCACTGTCCCGATCTATCCTCGGCAAACTCCATATTTCAGGGACCAGTTCGTGGCATTCAGTCAAAGGCATGTTCCTTTATTTGCCGGTTTTACCGATTACCAAGGCTCGGAAAAAGTTTTCAATTCCATGATGCTTTTCAACGGACAGCAATTGGAAAAATATGACAAGGTGCACCTGACCCCTTTCGGTGAATACGTGCCATTCCGGCGCTGGCTTTTTTTTGTAAAGAAAATAACCGATGAAATCGGCGACTTCAGCCCCGGGGAAAAAATCCACAATATCCGCTTTGCCGGACATTGGTTCTCCACTCCCATCTGCTACGAGATCATCTACCCCGAATTGCTGCGCACCATGATCGCCAAGGGCGGCGAAGTGATCATCACCATTTCCAATGATTCCTGGTTCGGGAGATCGGCGGCCCCCTATCAGCATTTGGCCATGGCGGTTTTCCGCAGCATTGAAAACCGCCGCTATCTGCTGCGCTCGACCTCCAGCGGGGTTTCGGCGCTGGTCGATCCCAGCGGCCGCATCAAATATCAATCTCCCCTGCACGAGCCCGACCAATTTTTGGTATCGTTTCAATACCTTAAACATAAAACCATATTCACCCGCTGGGGTTATGTTTTTCCTTACGCCTGTTTTTTACTGACCCTGGGGAAATTCCTCTGGATGTTGGCTAAGAAAAAAGGCCGGCGCTACCAACCCTGAAGATTGTAGAAAAAGTCACCGCATGAGCCAATAAGGTTAAAGCGCTTCTGGGGTATTTTAATCGCACGCGATATGCCCATGTAATAATTCAAATTAAAAAGCGGGATAAGCGGCAAGGATTTCAACCACAAGTCATGGGCGCGCCCATATATTTTCCGGCGCTTCTCAATATCCATTTCACGCAGACCTTCTTCCAAAACAGAATCCATTTCCGGCTCTGAGAGACCGGCATAATTGAAGTAGCCGTCACTGCCAAGAATATCCTTCAAATTCCAATCCATGTCCAAAAGGAAAGCGGAAACGGCCAGGTCGAAATTCCCCTGCTTCAAATATTTCAAAAATGTCTGGTATTCGACAAAAACAGGTTCCAGCTCAATGTTGAAAGCCTTCATCTCCTCGCACAAAAACAGGACCAGTTGCTTGCGTACAACCGATTCGCTGTTGGTCAGAACCTTAAGCTTGCGGGGTGCGGACAGGGCGACGGTCGGAAAAGGCTGCGGACGTTTTTCGGCGCTCAAATAAAGGAATGGTGAAAAAACCTTCTCGCCCGTGCCCTGCAAAAAGATATCCAAAAAGCGGGTCGGCAGCAGGCGGTTGTACAGTATGCGCCGCAAATTCCGGTCGATTCGGGAATTCTTCATATTGAATACAAGGTAAGTGAATCCGAATTTATTGTATTTCAGCAAACTGAATTGTTTTTGCCATTTTTTCATTTGCGCATATGTTTTTGCGTCGTCACTATGAATTTCAACCGCATCGATTTCGGCATTCAACAACTTCAGAGGGGCCTGCCTGGATTCCCTTAGTACGTAATAACGAATCCTGGCAAAAGAACCACGTTGCGGCCAGAAAGGATTTTCCAGGAGTTCGAACCCTTCGGGCTCATCGCGGCGAGCCAACTTAAATGGGCCGCTTCCCATGGGGACATGCCGCCTGAATTTCAGCGGATCAAAGCTCTTGATTTCTGCGGCATTCAATATTTTAAAAGTCAGATAGTTTTTCCAGGGAGCGAATTTTCCTTTTAATTTGATGCGCAAATTTAACGGGTCGATGGCCTCGATTTTCTCCAAAAAATCGAGGTCCGCCAGATAAGGATACTCAAAAAGAGGGTTTTTAAGCAACGCCACCGTGGCCACAACGTCACGGCTGCTCAAAGCCGAACCATCGGCAAAAAACTCGCCCTTTTTCAACGTAAGCGAAATCTCCAGCCGCGCTTCATTTGGCGCTGCCGCAGCGACCAGTTCCGGGCGAATTTTTCCCTGGCCGTCAAAATAAAAAAGGGATTGGTAGATTTTGTTCATCACTGCTTGAGCCGTCTCGCTGGTGGCGTAAACCGGGTTGAACGTTGCAGGAAAATCAAAGCAGGCGATGCGTAAAAATTTCTTTTCCGCAGCAGTAAAAAAAAGCGGCAAAAAAACAATATAAAAAAGACAGCGCCGAAATAATTTCAAACTAATATTTTATGACCTGAAGGACCAAAGACAACCCGTCCCAAAACAGGGCAATGACATTTATTTGACCAAGCGCACTTCGCTGATTTCGGGGATTTCCTCTTTCATCACCTGCTCGACATAACCCTTGATGGTATAGGTACTCATCGGACAACCAAAACAAGCACCTTTTAGCCGCACCAGAACTGCTTTTTCTTCAGCCAGCACATCAACCAATTCAATATCTCCGCCATCGCCCTGCAGCGCCGGACGGACTTTTTCAATCACGGCCATAACTTTTTCCTTTAGTTGCATTGTAGCTCCTCAACTATATTTTAACATTTCTCGCAACGCCAGGCCAGCTTTATCTCTGATGGTCGGATCGATTTCAATTTCATACTTCTCCTCAAGGAGAGAATCGTATATGTCTTTGAGCGCGGTCCGCTTCATATTGCTGCAGATTTTCTGGGATAAGGCCGGAAAAAAAAATTTGCCGGGATTTTCTCTTTTCATTCTTTGCAGCAAACCCTGTTCCGTGGCAACAATAAATTCTTTTGCTGGAGATTCCTTAACATAACCAAGCATACCACTGGTGGAAAGGACCTCATCGGCGCCTTCGATCACTTCCGGGCGCACTTCCGGATGTACGATCACTTTAGCTTGCGGATAGCGAACCCGCATGGCCGCGATTTCCTCTTTTTTAATGCGGTGATGGACATAACAGAAGGCCTCAAACAAAATTACTTTTTTGGCCGGCACTAATTTCTGTACATAGCTTCCCAAGTTCTGGTCAGGGATAAAAATTATTTCCTTTGCCGGCAGATTCTCTACAACACGGACAGCATTGGACGAAGTGCAGCAAACATCGCTTTCCGCCTTGATTTCTACCGAAGAATTTACATAGGTGACAACCATGGCTTGCGGATGACTGGCCTTCATTTCGCGCAGTTCGTCCACCGTGATCATATCGGCCATGGGGCAACCGGCATCGAGGCGCGGCAGCAGGACCTTTTTTTCAGGTGCGAGAATTTTGGCTGTTTCCGCCATAAATTTTACGCCGGCAAAAACAATCATGGCCTGGCTTAAGCCAACGGCTTTCCGGCTCAACTCCAGGGAGTCGCCAAGGAAATCGGCGGCAAGCTGCACTTCCTCGATTTGGTAATTATGGGCCAAAATGATGGCGTTTTTCTGAATTTTTAACTTGCTGATCTTTTGCTTCAGTTCAAGGTTTTCATTCATTGGTTTTTTCCGAATTATTTTAGCCTTTTTAGTCACCGCGGTCAAATATCAATAAATAAGCTTCATAACGAAGGATTGCGGGGTTGGCTATCACAATGTCGCAACTTCGCTTTTCGATAAAATTACTTTTTATCAAGAAATCATGATTGCCGTTTGCCAGAAATATTGTATAATACGGATGCTCTTTTTGGAGATAAATTAATGAAAAAAACTCTTCTCTCGTTATATTTTTTAATTATAACGGCGCTGATTTTCCCCCCTGGCTGCTCAATAAAAAAAATCGCCATGAATCAGGTGGCCAACGCCTTGACCGGCAAAACTTCGGGAATGGTATTTAGCGGAGACAATGACCCCGAACTGGTCGGCGACGCGCTGCCCTTTGCCATCAAAATGTACGAATCCCTGCTGACCGCCAATCCGGGGCACCAGGGATTGCGCCTGCAGACAGGGAGCTTGTATATTATGTACGCCAATGCTTTCCTGCAGACGCCGGCTGTCATGCTCCCTGAAAGCGAATACAAAATGCAGGAGTTTATTTTGAAGCGAGCCAAAAATCTGTATTTGCGTGGCCGCGACATTATTCTCAGCGGCCTGGAAAACAATTTCCCGGGATTTCGCGAGTCCTTGAAAAAAAGAGACTTCAGCAAGGCCCTGGATGCCACAACCAGAAAAGATGCGCCTTTGCTTTATTGGGCGGGAGCAGGCTGGCTGGGGGCTTACGCCATCGATCCCTTTGACATGGATCTGGGTATGACCTTGCCCGCTGCTGCCGCGTTGATGGACCGGGTCATCAAGCTGGACAAGAATTTTGCCGACGGAGCGATCCACGAATTCTATATTTTGTATTATGGCTCCCTGCCAGATTACATGGGCGGAAGCGCAGCAAAGGCCCGCGAACATTTCGCTCAAGCCATAACCATTTCCCAAGGAAAATCTTCCACTGCCTACCTGTCACTGGCCGTTACCGTTTCTGTCAAAGAACAAAACCTCACTGAGTTCAAAACACTTTTAAACAAAGCGTTGGCCATGGATGCGGATGCAGTTCCGGAAAAAAGACTGGTAAACACAATAAATCAACGCAAAGCGCAATGGCTGTTGGAGCACACTGAAGACTACTTTTTGGAAAGCGAAGAATCAGATCCGGCACCAGAGGAGAAAGGAATATGAAATGGAGAAAAGTTCTTGTCGTGCTTTTTTTTCTGCCCTTGGTTCTTGAAGCACAGGTAATCAAAATCGGCAGTATAGCACCGGATCGTTCGCCATGGAACGATGCCTTAAAAGAGATCGGCCGTGAATGGGAAAAGATATCCAAAGGCCAGGTGAAATTGAAAATTTATCCGGGCGGCATTGCCGGCAGTGAAGAGGATACAATCCGCAAAATGAAAGTTGGCACCCTTGGCGGCGCCGTTTTGACCAATATCGGGCTGACCAAAATTTATCCCGATGCTTTTGTCCTTACTACCCCGTTCATGTTCCATTCCGAAAAGGAAATGGCCTATGTCATGGAACGCCTGAATCCGATCTTTGAAAAGCAAATCAAGGAAAGAGGATTTAAGGTCATTATCTGGACCATGAGCGGCTGGCTCAATTTTTTCTCAAAAAATCCCGTTCTATACCCGGAAGATTTGAAAAAGCAAAAATTATCAATCTCTACTGGTGAACCGGCATTGGAACAGGCCTGGAAAAAATCGGGCTACCACATTGTCCCCAGTGACCTGAAAGACCTTATGATGGCTTTGCAAAGCGGCATGGTCGAAGCATTCTATCTACCACCACTATTGGCTGGATCCGGGCAGTATTTTCCCCTTGCCCCCCATATGTGCGCGCTGAAAATAGCTCCCCTGGTGGGCGGCATGGTGATCATGGACAAAATATGGGAAAGAATCCCTGAAAACCATAAACAACCCATGATGGAAGTGGTAAAAAGGGTTTCAGCCAGGTTGACCGGAGAAACCGCAGATCTGGAAAGAAAAGCCCTGGATTCCATGAAAAAAAATGGCCTTATCATCCATGAAGCGCCGGCAGACAGCCTGTTAAAGTGGAAAGAAGCCGCCAACAAGGGTATGGACGAAATGATAGGGAAAATTTTCAGCAAAGAGATCTATGAAAAAATGCAGCAATTACTGCAAGAATACCGACTGAAAAATGCCGGTTAAGCCATTCCTGAAATTCGGAAAAGGCTTGGAGAATCTCCTGGCTTTTTTATCTGTTTTTCTGCTGGCTCTTTTCCCTTTCCTGGAAGTAATCGCCCGCAAATTCTTTCACACCGGCATCAGAAATTCCACCGAATATACCCACCATCTGGTTCTGATTCTGGCCTTTATCGGTGCTGCCATAACCACCAGAGAGAACAGACATCTTTCCCTTACCCTCAATTTTAAATTTAGACCGCGAATTTTATCCAGGATACATGTGGCCAACGCCTTGCTCAACACAGTTTTTTGCACGGCTTTCGCCTGGTGCTCCATGTCATTTTTGTTGAATGCCTTCGATGCCAACGAAAAGATCGCCATTTTCCCCTTGCGCTGGATCGTCATGGTCATGCCTGTGGGCTATGCGCTGATGGCCTTTCGTTTCTCCCGGCAAGCCCCTGGCGGAGCATGGGGCAAAGGGATCGCTTCATCGGGATTCGCCTTCGGCACCTTGCTGGCATGGGGCGCACTGGCAAACATTGCCCAAGTCCTGGCCCCGACCTGGGCTAACTTTTTCAATGCCCTTATTCCATTCTACAACCAGATTGGGATTCACCTGGCTTCGCCAATCATCGTACTTTTAATTATAGCGGCCCTGGCCGGAGTTCCGATATTTGTCGTTTTGGGCGGCATTGGTTACATGCTTTTCGCCCACAGCGGCCAACCCCTGGAAGTCATTGCCAATGAAGCCTACTCACTTTTAATCAGCCATTCCATACCCGCCATTCCCCTTTTCACATTTACCGGCTTTATCCTCTCCGAGAGCAAGGCCGGAGAAAGGTTGGTCCGGCTTTTCAAAGCTGTTTTTTCCTGGTTCCCCGGTGGTCTGGCCATAATGGCCATCCTGGTATGCACGTTTTTTACCACTTTTACCGGCGCCTCTGGAGTCACCATATTGGCCGTGGGTGGATTGCTGTCTTATGTGCTGATCGGCGGCCAATACAAGAAAAATTTCAGCAGCGGCCTGCTTACAGCAACCGGAAGCATTGGTCTGCTTTTTCCTCCGAGCCTGCCGGTCATCATTTACGGGGTTACAGCTCAAACCAGCATAAAGGATATGTTCGTGGGCGGAATCGTACCCGGAATCATCATGGTAATGGCTATGGTTTTGGTTGCGATTTTTTACGCTTCAAAAAATAAAATTCGCCGGGAACACTTTGTTTTCAAAGAAGCATATGCGGCCGTTAAGAATTCTTTTTGGGAAATTCTTTTGCCCGTTATCATCATTTGGGGCTATTTTGGCGGGATTACCACCCTGGTGGAAAGCGGCGCGGTCGCAGTTCTGTATGCAATTGTCGTTGAGGTTTTTATACATAAAGACATTAAATTTCTAGATTTGCCGCGAGTATTGCTCAAATGCATGCCGATCATTGGCGGCGTTTTGGCCATTCTGGCCCTGGCTAAAGGACTTTCCTATTATATCGTGGATGCGGAGATACCCATGCAGCTGACCGCATGGGTGCAAAACAATATCCATTCCAAATACGTTTTTCTTTTGCTTTTAAATGTATCCTTGCTGATCACGGGCTGTTTCATGGATATTTTTTCAGCGATCCTGGTCGTGGTGCCCTTGATCATTCCGCTGGGAAATCTATTCGGTATTCATCCGGTGCATTTGGGGATTATTTTTCTGGCCAACATGGAATTGGGCTACCTGACACCACCGGTTGGCCTCAATCTTTTTCTGGCTTCTTATACATTCAATGAGCCGCTCAGAAAATTGTATAAAGATGTTTTCCCCTTTCTGTTGATTCAAATCGTGGCGGTTTTATTGATCACCTACGTTCCCCTGCTTTCCACGGGACTGCTGGCATTTTTCAAATAAAGCTTATTTTAAAAACAATCCGTTCAAGATGGTTTATTCAAACTCTGGTGAATTGCCAATCAGGATGGAAATGACTTTGTTTCCATTCGGGAAGACTTTTTTCACAAAATCAATTCCGTCCCCCTGGATGATGAAAAGCCCGGCAACCCCTTCCAGTTGCACAAACGGAGTCTTTTTTTCAGAATGGTTCAACTTGATTTGAGGATAGTTTATGCGCATCATACCAAGGTTGCTGCCGATGCCGATGCCTTTTTCAGTTTTAAATATTTCGCTGATGAGCGAAATTCCCCATACTTTGCCTTTGTTTTCATATACATAAAACAATGGTTCATTGCTTTGATCCAGAATTTTATATACATCAAAATAAACATCATTTACCAGAATTTTTCTTTTTAAAACAATATGCGATTCAATGAACAGCTTTTCCATCTGCGCCACTGGCATTCCCAAGGTGATATGACTGACGCTTTTTCCGGAAATCAACAATTCCCCTGGTATCTGCTTGCCAAAAAAATGAATGGAACGTAATTGCATGCGAACCATTTTTCCGGCAGGTAGTGCGGGGACGGCAAAAAATTCAAGCCCCGCATCTTGGATTTCCACGCCAACCCGGGAAAAATCGGTCTCTTTAATGGTCTCAAGAACATTATCCACCGATTTGATATAACCATGTTTTGGTGTCGTGACGGTGATCTCCGAGGAAACCAATTTCTGATTCTCAATTTTTTCAATCGCGTTTATTTTAAATCCGCGAAATTCTCCCTTGGTGATCTTGGTTTGCGTATTCCCGCGGACAACTGTTTGGCTGCCCTGCAAAAGTTCCAACCGTTTTTTAAAAGCGTCGGCCAGCGCCGCCAATTGCGGATCAATGTCTTGAGAAATTAACGGACCACTCGCCTTGACAGAACCGGGCGCCTGCCCTGCAAAAGCATCATCCGTTAGAATTGTTTCAGAATATTTTGGTTCACCAAGCAATAATTTCTTAGAAATAACTGAAGCATAGTCGCTTACACTTGATTTTTCTTCCTGTTTTGGTTCCTGGTCCAGAATTTCATTTGAGTCTTTTTTTTGCTGGGGACGATCGATAATAAAGAAAAGAACAAAAAGCAACAACACAAGAGCCGACAAAATCCAGATCATTCTCATGGGAAGCGAACTTTTTAATTGTCCCGGCTGCGTTGCCATTGGCATGGCATCGACAGCCGGCAGGGGGGGGTGGTTTGCGGCTGTTTCCTTTTCATCAGCTTGTTTTGGCAACTTTCCCGATTCGGCTGCTGGCACTGCCTTTGCTTGTTCCGGATCAGCGGCTATTCCGGTAGGAGGCTGGCCGGGATCAGCGGACACGGGCGGGGCATTTTTTTCGCTAGATTTCATTTCGGTCATGATCAACTCCGAGAATAACATAAAACACCTGACTTTTTTTGTCAATCATTTAATCCTTCTATTGAAATGAATATCAAATAGAATCGTTACAAATTTCCAAAAATCTTATTCCTGCTATATTTAATTTGCAATTCAATCAAGCAAGTCAACAATAATACACATTTGCCATGCTTTTGTACTGTTTAAAAAATATCAGTTTAGCCTGGATATCCTAAAAAGGAATATAAATCGAAATTATTTCAATTCCTTGATCTCCTCGCGGCTTTGCACTTGGAAAAACCTGTATTTTTCATAGACCTGGCCCAGGAGATAGAATTCGACCTGCCGCCGTCCCTGGCTGAGCTTTGGGATGTAGACGAAGGTCACGCCGCCAGTGTCGGATTCTCCACCAAATGGAATTTCGACTCTCTTGGTGGTCGTTGTTTTTTCAAAAAAATAGACCTCGCGAAATGTGGTCGAGGAGGGGAAACGGATGCCGTCGCTTGCGACAAGATACAAGTGGGTCACTTCGAGCAACAGGCGTGCCGCCATGGTTTTGGCCGCCTGTTCCAGGGCTTCCACTCCGACCACGCCGCGCGGGTTCATTTCGATCTTCAGCACCGAGCCGTCAGCCTCGTCAATCCACACTTTACCCTGGGCGATCTCGCCGCTTTGCGGGTGGCGCGGCAGCACCTCGACCACCGCGCAGCGCCGCTTCTTCAACTTTTCCCGCTCGACCAGCCGATAGCGATATTTCCCACGATTCTCGGCGGCCAGCAGGGTCGCTGGCAAGAATACCGAGTAGCGCGAGGAAAAGCGCGTCTCGAGGGCGACGCTTTGCGCGCCGACCTTCAGTCCGGCGTTTTTGAGAAGCCGCCGCTGCTCCTTGATCTCGCCGCCGGCGCCGACGATCTGGTAATCGTAGGCCCAACGCCGCTCCACCGTTTCCACCTGCTGCTTCAATGGATTGCGCTGCAAAACCTTCTCAACGACCTTTTCCAGGCAGTAAAAACGAAATGCTCCCTCTTTCAGCCGGCGGCAATAGCCGGCGGCCAGTTCCAGCAGCGCTGCCAATTCCGCGGACGGGGCCGTTTCTTCGACAACTGCTTCCTGGGGTTTGTTTTCTGGCGGCGGCGGCAGGATCTCGATCTCTTTTTCGGCGCGAGCGCGGTTTTTCGACAACAGATCCTCCACATCGACCTGCACCCGGTAGCGACCGGGAACGGGAAAGTTCAATGCCATCTCCACGGTCACATCCGCTTCAATGGGCAGGATCTCTTTTTCAAAAGCCAGGGCCTTTATGCCTTTGCTTTCGGCCTGGACGCCGACGCGCAGGCGGCCAGCCAAGCCCGACTCGGCGTATAGGCGCTGGTAATCGGACAGCGATATTTTCAGCACCTTGTCCTGCCAATTCAGCCCCGATATCTTCAAGGGGAAGATCTCGGCCAGCGTCAGCTTGCGCGAATAGACCGCCTTCATCCCAGGCTTATTCACCTTGACCCTGAGATCGCGTTTGCGATCTTTTCCTTCGGCCGGCAGGTAGGTGAGAACGTAATAAATGTCTTCGCTCTCGGCCGCTTTTTCCAGGGCAGCGCCAAGTTTTGTCGTATCGCTCACCCGGCCGCCGGTGTCGG
>Ga0268280_1000611_pt1 | contig 28377 bp, 27 predicted proteins | sample saktaG_9_FD_190139 | JGI IMG/M metagenome (GOLD analysis project Ga0268280, IMG submission 190139) | Saline water microbial communities from Sakinaw Lake, British Columbia, Canada - sak_2011_5_24_40m | ecosystem: Environmental > Aquatic > Non-marine Saline and Alkaline > Saline ...
CTGCGGGCCTACTCCGCATCGGTAACAGCCATGGAGAATGCCCAGTACAGCATAGACGCGGCCTATTCGTTAAAAGCTGTTATGGGCGGGATCGAGGAAAAGGCCATAGTCCAGAAAGGCACGTCGCCAGGCGCGTCGAGCGGTAGCTTTGATAAATGGCTCTGGAATGAAGAGGTGCGGCAGACCGATCTTCAGGTAAAAGTATCAGACGACGGTACTGCAGGCGAAGCGGCCGATGAGTCGGCGGGGTATTATTTAAACCTGGTGGATCTTACGGTGGCCAACCCTTTGCGCACCCCGGCAAAAAATATTAATCTGGTGACATATATGGAGAGTGAAAGTGTCGAGCGTTAAAAGGGATAAGGGCTTTACGCTGATAGAGATGATGCTTGTGGCCGGCATATTGGCGGTAATAGGTCTGACCATAGCCTCAACTTTTGCCGGAGGGTTGAATATATTTTACAGGATGGAAAATTATACCAACACCAGGGCCGATATCATGATCTCCATGGAAAAGTTGGAAAGAGATATAAGGAATGCATTTTATTATACAGGGATAGATTTTATAGGCGAATCTAAAAAGCTCACCTTTCCCGGCATTATAAAGAGAAGGGGGCCTAATGACCGGCCGGAGGAGTCGGTCGGGTCGATCTCTTACTACCGCGACGACAGTAAAAAAATAAGAACGATCTCCCGTGAAGAGAAAAAATATTCTATCGCGGTCAAGAATAAGGATGCGCCCAAGGGCGTCGTTACCGCGCTCTCTCCCATAGAAGATATCAGATTTAAATATTTTTCGTATGATCCTGAGGCGGAATCTTACAGCTGGGTGGATATGTGGGATAAGTCTGAGGAGCGCCAAGCCCGGGAAGAGGAAGGCAAGGCCAAGACCGGTAAGATACTTTTAGAGGACGCCCCAGAGGATATCCCTTTAGGCGTTAAGGTGGAGATCAGTTATAAGGATGGCGGCAAGGCCACGACCCTGGAGAGAATTATATTTATTAAGCCGTCGGTCTCGTTGAACCTGGCTAAGATAAAAGCCAAGCTGAAAAAAGAGAAAAAGAGTGAATAAGAGAAGAGGAAGTGTATTGGTCGTAGTCATGTGGAGCCTGTTCTTTCTGGCTATACTGGCCATGGCCATTAATTCATATATATGGCCGCAATTGGAGCTTTCGGGCAGGCTCTTGGGTAATGTTAAGATGTATTATCTTGCATGCGCCGGAGTAGAGAGGGCTATCCTTGAAATACAGAACGACACTACCGGAAAATACGACAGCCTGCAAGATTCGTGGAGCACCGGTGACGAGGCCTTCAATAATGTGCCGCTTGGCCAGGGAAGCTTCAGCGTTATTAAGAGAGCGCCGTTATCCGGCGCCGCACAACAATATGGACTTACCGACGAGGAGAGCAGGATCAGTATAAATAAAGCTTCGCACGATGTCTTGAAGAATCTGCTTGTGGAAGCCGGCGGCGTCGCTACGGTTGACGCCGAAGCGATAGCGGACTCTATAATAGATTGGCGTGATCCCGATGACTCGCTCGGCAAGAATGGTAAGGAGAGCGGTTATTACGAATATCTCGGTGAGCCATACCCCTGTAAAAACGGAGATTTTGAAGCTCCGGAGGAGCTCCTGCAGGTGGGAGGGATGACGAGGGATATATTTGACAAGATAAAAGATTATATAACAATATACGGCACCGGCACGGTAAATATTAATACCGCGGGCTTTATGGTATTGGTCGCGCTCGGTATGGATAAGAGCCTTGCGGATAAGATAGTCGCTTTTCGCGAGCAAGAGAGCTCGGGGGAGAATAAGGATACGCCCGGCAATATATTTACGGACGCTTCTCAGGTCACCGAGGCGTTGAATAAGGCAGTGGGCCTTTCCGGAGGCGAGATAAGTCAGCTGACGCGCGCCGCCGGGATGCTGGGAGTAGAGAGCGATAATTTCAGAGGCACGGCGTTAGGCTCACTGGGACGCGAAAGCAGGTCACGGAAGATAACATTTGTCTACGCCAGAGAAGATAGGCTCATAAAGTACTGGAGAGAAGAATGACGGGCGATAAGAAGAGTCTCCTGGGCAGAATAAAACTGCCGGACTTTTTAAAAAAATTAAAGTTCCCGCCGCTTGGCTTACCTACAACCGTTGTAGCGGTGGAGATAGGCAATGACTGGCTGAAGATAGCCCAGAAAAGCCAGACGAAGAATGGCAAGGCTTCCTATGTGATAAACCTTTCCAAGTTGGCGCAGATAAAGGATAGTATAGCGACAGCCATCTCTAAGATATTCAAAGATCTAAAGCTCGACAGGAAACATGTAGTGGCCTACATACCGCGCCATTTGGTGACAGTACGCATGCTGGAACTGCCCACCACGGATCCCAAAGAGATAAGCGACATGATAAATCTCCAGATAGGCAAACAGACGCCTTATTCAAAAGAAGAGATAGCGTCGTCGCACAAGATAATAGAGACAGGCCAGTCCGGCTACTCGAAGGTGATGCTCGTCATAGCGGCGCGGAATATTATAAATGAGCGCACGGAGACACTGGTGAAAGCGGGCCTGAATATAGACAGGGTCGCCGTAAGCAGTGAAGGCGTTTATAACTGGTTTCATGATTATTATATGCCGGGAATGAAATTGGATACCTTTCAGGGGGTCGCCCTGGTGGATATAGATTCCAACTACTCGGACTTTATAGTCATACGCCGCGACAAGATGGTCTTTACGAGAAATATATTTATCGGCTCTAACCATCTTATGCAGGACGCGATCGATTGGCGCGCTAAATTTTTAGATGAGTTAAAGAGATCTTTGGATCGTTATCAGATAGAAGAGAAGAGCATAAAGATAGTGAAGATATTCCTGAGTGGTTCGGCATCTAATATAAAAGGGCTCGACGCCGCCTTAGGGGATGCTATGGGTGTACCCGTTGAGAATGCTTATCAGTTCAAGGACGTCGATATACATAACGCTAAAGATATTTCGCAAAACGATGACTTTAAGTTCGTTTCGCTGACACAGCTTCTGGGTGTATCTGCAAAGACCAAAGAACCGCAGATAGACCTTACCACCAGCGAGCAAAAGGTTAAGGACATGGTCGATACCAAGAGAGAGCAGCTTACCCTGATGGGGGTGCTGATAGTCTCCATGGTCACCATGTTGTCGCTCATGATCTTTACGAACATTTATAACAAGAATATGTATCTGACAAAGCTGAAGAAGATGATATCCAGAATAGGAACGGAAGCCGATAGCGCAGAGAAGATGCGCAGTGTTATAAACCTGGTGGAAAAGCGGCTCGATTCGCGCGGCTCTTCCATAGAGATAATAAACGAGGTATACAAGATAACGCCCAGAGAGATACACCTGACGGATATAAATATAGATGAAAAGCATACGATAATCTTAAAGGGCGGCGGGATGGCGATGTCGGACGTATTTAAGTATATCAAGAAGCTCGAGGAGTCGAATATGTTCGAGGGCGTCAAGGCTACTTATACGACGACAAAGAGGGATAAGGATAATGCCGAATTCGCGGAATTTGAGATATCGTGTAATTATCAGAAATAATCGGAAGAGACTATGATCAATATGGATTTTTTACATAAGCTATCGAAGAAAGACAGGATAGGCCTGACGGCGGCAGCCATTATCGTGACGCTCGTATTTGTCGACAGGCTTATCATAAGCCCTATAGGCGATAAGTTCAGGCGCGTTAATAGTGAAATAAAGCTCAGTGAAAAAAAATTGAGCCTGGATCTGCGCAATATAAACAATAAGGATATTATAGAGAAAGAGTATAAGAGGTATAAGTCTTATGTCAAGAGGAGCTACGCTTCCGACGAAGAAGATGTGGCGGATATACTTGCCCAGATAGAGGGGATGGCGCGAACGGCTTCGGTCAGGCTGGTAGACATAAAACCTACGGCGCCTAAACAGACCGAACTCTACAGGGAATATGCTGTAGAAGTGGAGGTTGAAGGCGACATGGAGCAGGTCACCACATTTCTCTACAACCTGAACAACTCGCCGCAATTACTCAGGGTCTTAAAGCTCCGCCTGGGCTTAAAGGATAAAGAGGCGTCGCTTGTGAAGGCCTCCATCCTGGTAACCAAGATCTCAATTTAAATAGGGGACAGCGCCCTATTTCCCTATTTAAATTGATAGGAAATAGGGCGCTGTCCCCTATTTACTACTGCTTCAGAAGGCTGTACGGGCCGCACCTCGCGAGCCATTCCTGGGCCATCCGATGATCCGGATTTGCCGTCAATACTCCCATAAAACAGTGTATAGAATCCCGGTATCTGCCTTTTAAAAAATAGTTGATCCCCAGATTAAAGAGGCTTTCATAATACTGCGGACTATTCAGAAGAGACTCCAGATAGAGCTCTTCAGCCCGGTCGAAGTAGCCGAATGAAGAGAGGACGTTTCCTTTATGTATATACTCTATCGGAAATCGCTGCGAGGAAAAACGGCCCTTAAAAAAACGCCTAATAGAATTTTCCGGAGCCCAATAGAGATCGAATGACCGGAACGCGCTCTCCTTTAATTGCGCGCCGGCCTGATAGGGCTGTTCGAGAGGCAGCTTCTTCTTTAATATCTCTCTATTCTCTTCGGCATCTTTCACAAATACCGCTGTAGTTCCGTCTAAATAGACTAGCGCCCAATCCGGGCTCTTATAGAGCATCTGCAAAAATCTGATCTCTGAGCATGGGGCGATGACCCAGTTAATGCGGTACTTGTTCACGCATTCTTCCCAGAAAGGCCCCGACGCCATGCTTCGATAGTAATACTCATAGAGGCTCTCGCCCATCACCTCCGTCCGCCCGTCGATAAATACCTTTTGGCCGGGCGATAGACGCCAGAGCAGATAACCGCCGTAATTAAAATGATTGAAGACATTTCCGATCAGCCCCTGGCTATTTACGAATTCAACCGCCTTTACCGGCATATCGCTTCCCATCCCTATGCCGAAATTCTCAGGCCGCCTCTCTTTAACATAATAGTAGCCGGATACGACCTCGCATATCGTAACCGCAACAAAGAGTAATACGCCTGTGAGCGCGCATAGCCCTAATAGCCTCAGGTACTTTGACCGGGGTATTCTGGCCCAGATCTCTTCGAGATTCCATGCCGTCATAGGGACGACCGCAAAGCAAAAGAATGGGACATTTCGTTTTGCTTTAAGGGATATCGTAAGAAATAGAAGATAGATGAAGATATTGAAAAAAGATTGTCTGCCTATATTCAAAAGAATAGCTATGAGCGAGACCGCGATCAGGCACGCGTAAAGAAATATGGGGGAGGAGAGCGTCATCCAGCCCTCTACGGGTCCCGAAAAAGGAGGGATGAGTTCGGTGATCACGCCTGAATATATACTTCCGCCCAGGCCTTTCAGCATAGAAAAAGGGTGGGCTACTCCTTCATATCCGTAAGGATTTAAAAAACAGACGGCTATGGAAAGCGCGGCCGCCGTCATGACATGCTTTGAGGGCTTCCTCCCCTCAATAAGCTCACCGGCTAAAAAACAGAAGAGAATGCCCCAGCCTAAAACGAAAAATCCGTGAATATTGACCCATAAAAAATTGATCAATACCAACGGCCATAAAGATCTCCCGCTCTCTTTTTTATATCTATAGAAGACGTAAAGTGTCGCGCTGATGAAGAAGAATGTAAATAATTCGGGCCGGGCGTAAAATCTGGATTCGCAAATAAAGATCGACAGGAGAAAGAGGGGAAAGAGGATCATTAGATTTTTTTGGGAGAGCGTCGAGCTCTTAAAGAGGAGCCAGAAGGCGGCCAAGACAACGAAAAGTTTTAATAGAGCTATCCCTAAGATCCCTGATTTACACCAGAGAAAGTAGACGATGATCTGAAAGATCCAGGAGAGATCTATATATTTGTGGGGGGAGGCTGTGAAGGTAAACGGGTCTTCATATATCCTGTGCTTTTCGAGGACGATAGTCTCGCCGGCCTTGATATGAAGCCCCAGATCTACGGCGCTCTCTGTACGGATGCAAAGCGCCACCAGAAGAAAGAGTGTGGCCAGGAGTGCTAAATATGCTAGTCTTCTCATTGTCTTAATAGGGGCTAAAGAGCTCTACCTGCCCGACGCTAGTTTAAGCGCGAACTTTTCCGGGAATTTCTTAAAATGTTTTACGCATGCCTCGCAGCACAGATTATATATCTTACCCTTATATTCTACCATAACGGCTTCGCCTTTAACGATATCATCGTCCGATACGGGGCAGGAGGAATTATTTATCATCATTGCCGTGGTCTCGTCACCTTCCTTAAATGCTTTTACCGTTTCATCAAATACTTTTACCGTTTCATCCTGGCATATGCCGTTAGTCACGAATATTCCCGCACATATAAATAGAGCTATAGCCGCTACAATAACGCATCTCTTTAGCCTTCTCATCATACCTCCTCCGTATTTGGGGACGTTTCACTTGGTCCCAACATCTTATCAACATTAGAGTTACAAACGCTGTCAATCCACATTTTTGATAAACGATCCCGGGCCATGTTAACTATGCACGCTACAGGAGGCCGCTCCCGAATCGTCCGTAGAATAATCGCCGCGCGGGCAGTCGGGCATGCTCTTAATATAGTCAGGCTCTATAATAGCTTTAATGCCATCTTCTGACAAATTACTGATAGAGGCCCCTGTCTCCAGTGTTGCCGTCGTTAGAGCGCTCTCTATCTGCCTTATATTGGCTAGACATGTATTTTTTACAGCGATCTCTCTGGAGGCAGCAAAATGCGGGATGGCTATTGCCGCCAATATCCCAATGACAGCAACAACTATGATTATTTCAAGTAATGTAAAAGCGTTTCTAGAATTAGAAGAGATGGTTTTTATGAGCATGTCTTCGCTTAAAGCATATCATATTTCAGGCGTGAATTCTATTGTAATGTCGGGCCTAAGTGAAACGTCCCCTAAGCCTGTTTCGAAGACTGAACCTTGCGGGCCTCGTCAACGAAGGCATTGAACAATCTCTGGTTGGCATCGCTAAAAATGGCCTGCAGTTCAGGGTGCCATTGTACGCCTACGACAAAACGCTCATCGGGCAGCTCCACTCCCTCGATCTCATCTTTGCCGGCGATGGCGGCTATGCGCAACCGTCCGGGGTCGGCGATCACCTGATGATGGAAAGAGTTGGTATGTATCGGCTTGTCGCCGAAGATATTCCATAGGCGTGTGCCCGGCAGCATATTTACGTGGTGCCAGGCAAGTCTCCTGATCGTGCTGAAATGATCTTTCATGCGCTCCGCGTCGTGATCCTGGCTTTCAAGGCGCCCGCCAGCCCAGACCGCGAGCAGCTGCGCGCCCCGGCAGATGCAGAGCACCGGAATGCGCGCCTCGGCCGCCTTATTCAGCAGCATAAGCTCGAAGATGTCCCTGTCCAGATTTGATTTGTAGGTGCCATGCTTTTTAGCACTGGAATATTCCGGATGGATATCCTCACCTCCGGCAAGTATGAGACCGTGAATGTTTTTAAATATCCGGTCAATCCGTTTCAAATGCGCCGGCACCAGAGTCACCACGCGCGTGCCCGGCCTCGCCAGCGCGAGGTCGTATGGGAGTCTGCGGAACTGATACCGGTCGGGCCAGGCATCGGAGACGGCCAGGCCTATCGTCGGGCAACTTCTGCCAAGCCTCACCCGCGCGTGAAAGATGCGCGGAATAGCGCTTACGAAGAGCCATCCTTTTTTGAGCATTCATCGCTCCGGTGGATAGTTTTATGCAGGGCCTTTTCCCCCACAAGCAGCTCGGGTGTGATCACGCCATGCTTGATATAGACCATGAGAGGATAGATCAGGCCGAGGATCGGTAGCGGGTCATCCCACGAAAAATATTCATTTATCGCCCCGCGCTCCTTTTTAATTAATTTCACTACGGCCCTCAGCCGCGCAGGCAGGTCAATAGCGGAGCTCATTTTTTTGACCAGCCGCATCACTGCCGCGGCATTCTTCTTCTTTTGCTCGCAATTAAATTCATTATATGCCTCGGCGATCGCCGGCATGGAATCCCTGGCATCGGCAAAATCCTGGATCATCCGCAATATCATCAATCCCGGATTGCTTGTGCGCACGTCGATCTTTTTAGGCTTCTGCGGTTCGGTCTGCCCGTCGACCGCAAGGTCATACATCCACGCCGGATATAGCCAGCCCGATTCGATCGATTGCGCGAGCCCTCCCCAAAAGCGCGGGTTTATCTCGATCAGCCACGGCTCGGAGACGCCATCCCATCTGAAGTCCATCTCGGCGACGCCGTTCCAGCTGAGTTTGCTCAATAGCTCTATGCCGATCCGCTCCAAGGGATGCGCATCGACCGTCTCTCGCAGAGCGCCCATTCCCTTATCGCGCGGAAAATCCACGATATTATGGTAGGTCATCGATGCGCGGTATTCACCGTGATCAAAGAGGAATGTCGAACAGTAATCTTCTCCACCGACGCAAGTCTGAAGGATCGGCAATAACTCCCGGCCCACAATATTATAGCGCTGGACCATATCGCGGAACGCGCTGATCGCTTCTTCATAAGACGAGACTTTGCACATCCCGATAGAGGCTGAACCCGTCGGTATCTTCACGAAGGCCGGATATTCGGTTTTTCGCGCGCATTCATAGAACTCTTCGGCGTTACCGATCACGCTGGTAGGAGGGATGCGTATCCCGAGCTCGCGGCAATATGCGGCCAGCCGCGCCTTACTGCCCGCGATCTCATATGATTCTTTCGGCGGCAATACCAGCTTTGCCAGCCCGTCGAAGCGGTCCTTCTGGCACAGGATCGGATAGATATCGGTGAAGAGAGGCATGAGTACCAGGTCGGTATCGGCAGCGGCGTGGGCTCTGGCGACGTCTACCAGCTTATTGATAAATCCGTCGGGATCCGCTTCGGGATCAGGATAGACAAATTGCTCTTTGGAATAACGCGAAAAGTTGGCGGCTGCGACAGCGTCGATATCACCCGTGATAACATAGATGCCGTGTTTGCCCAAACAGCGCGTGGCGGCTAATCCATTCCAGCTCCGGGCATAGGTCAATATGCATTTTCGCTTGCGTAGGCTGACTTTGCTATTCATAATGTATATTATATCACATTTTTTTAAATAGAACCGTCCCCATTTACACCAAGATTGCCATGAAAACAAAAAACTCTATCCACCGCCGATTTATCGACGATAAATAGAGTTTCCGCCTGGATTCCCGCTTTCCCGCCTTCGCCAAGGCTTCGGCGGACAGGCGCGGGAATGACAACTACTGTATATGGCGGGGACGACGGGGGTCGAACCCGCGACCTTCAGATCGACAATCTGACGTTCTAACCAAACTGAACTACGTCCCCCTAAAGCTTTTGTATCGGGTATTATATCCTCATCCTTCGAATATATCAAGATTTTTTTGTCTCGACGAAAATATGTGGTATAATTTAAGAACAAAAGGGAGATCATGCTATTTAAAGATAAGGTACTGATAATAGGATACGGTTCCGTCGCCAGATGCGCTCTGCCGATACTTCTGAAGCATATCAGGATACCTTATAAAAATATCACCATTATAGATCTGCTAGACAAACGCAAAGAGCTCTCCTCCTGGACAAAGAGGGGGGTTAAGTATTATCAGGAGCGCGTAACCCCCATCAATATCAATCAGCTTCTCTCCAGACACGTATCTTCGGGCGGCATGGTGATAGATCTCGCCTGGAATATAGAGTGTCTCGATATGCTCACCTGGTGCCATGACAACAAAGTGCTCTACATCAATACTTCCGTCGAGGAATGGGACCCTTACGCCAATATTCACAAGAAGACGCCATTTCAGAAGTCCCTCTATTATAAACAGATGCAGATCCGCGATATGACATCGAGATGGAGCGAAGGCTCCGCGACCGCGGTATTGGACCACGGCGCGAACCCCGGGCTGATATCCCACTTCACAAAGAAGGGCCTGATAGATATCGCCTCAAAACTGATCAGGGATAAGCTGGTGCAGAAGAAGCAGGCCAAGAGAATAGAGAAGTTCATACAGGAGAAAGATTTCGCGCGGCTTTCAATGAAGCTGGGCGTGAAGACGATACATGTGAGCGAGCATGATACCCAGGTAACGAATAAGCCAAAGATGCCGGGAGAATTTGTAGGCACATGGAGCATCGAGGGCCTGCGCGAAGAAGGCATATCTCCCGCGGAGATAGGCTGGGGAACTCACGAGAAAGATATCTCTCTGGTAGCGAATGTCCCGCCTTATGGCCCGAGGAACCAGATCTTCCTATCCCAGATGGGGATGAATACATGGGTCAGGACATGGGTGCCGTCGGAAGAAATCGTAGGCATGGTCATACGGCACGCAGAGGCCTTTAGCATATCCGATCATTTAACGGTATGGAAGAAAGGTATCCCTGTATATAGGCCCACAGTCCATTATGCGTATATGCCGTGTAACGAGACCATCACTTCCTTGCACGAGCTCCGATGCAGAAACTATGAGCTCCAGCCGGTACATAGGATCATGAGCGATGAGATAACGGCCGGCGCAGATACCCTGGGCGCCCTCATAATGGGGCATAAATACAATTCGTGGTGGACGGGCAGTGTCCTGTCTATAGCGGAATCGAGAAAGCTCGTACCTCATCAGAATGCCACTACCATGCAGGTTGCTATAGGGTCAGTATCCGCCATAATGTGGATGCTGGAGAACCCCAATGAAGGCGTCTGCGAGCCCGACGATATACCGCATGAATATATACTCAACATAGCCAGGCCCTATCTGGGCAGGCTAGTTTCCGAACCATCCGATTGGACCCCGCTTAAAAATTACCAGGTCTTCTTCAGAGAGAACCCCGGAGCTTACCTCGATAAGAGAAATATGTGGTCTTTCGGCAATTTCCTCTTTAAAGGCTGAGGACAGTTGCAGAAATTGATATAGTAGTGATATAATATCCTCCATATGAGACGAGCTTCATCAGTAATTATATGGATCTTCGGCGCAACCCTTACTTTTATTCTCTATCTTGCCATGTTGTTTTTCACCGTAGTCTTATACCCATTCGATAAACAGAGGAGAGCCCCTCACGCGCAGTGTTACTGGTGGAGCGATATCCTGCTTCGCTTTAATCCTTTCTGGAAGATGAAGATAATCGGCCTGGAGAATATCGATAAGAAAAAAACATACGTTATAGTAGCCAATCATCAAAGTCTCGCCGATATAATAGTGCTGTACCAGATAAGGTCGCAATTCAAATGGGTGGCCAAAGAGAGCCTCTTTAAGATACCGGTCCTCGGGTGGTGCATGTCGCTCGCCAAGCATATAAAGCTGGAGCGCGGGGACTTTTCGAGCATCAAAAAAATATACCGCGAGGCCGCCCAATGGCTTAAAAAAGATATGTCGGTGCTCTTCTTCCCCGAAGGCACGAGAAGCGAGACGGGTGAGGTCGGGGAATTTCAGAACGGCGCTTTCAAGCTCGCGATAAAAGAGAAGGTTCCGGTGCTTCCGATTCTCATCAGTGGGACTAGAGACGCTATCCCTAAAGGCGGCAGGGAGTTCTCATCAAAAATATTCTGCACATTGCGCGTTTTTCCGGCCGTGGAGACATCGACTCTCGGGCCCGGAGATTTTGACCGGCTTAAAGACGAGATCCGGACAAGGATAGTGGACGGCCTCGCTCAATGTTGATTTACATTAAATGGAATGGCTGATATAATTACCGATCATGATAGCATTTGACGATTTCAAAAAAATTGAACTTAAAGTTGCCAGAATAACCGAAGCCGAAGAGGTCGTAGGCGCCGAGAAGCTATTAAAGCTGCAGATAGATTTAGGCGGTGAAAAGCGGCAGATAGTAGCGGGCATCAAGAAGTCATACCAGGCTAAAGACCTGATAGGTAGAGAGATAGTAGTAGTAGTGAATTTAGAGCCCCGAATGGTGATGGGCATCGAAAGCAATGGCATGCTCCTCGCCGCCTCCGACGACACCGGGCCGGTGTTGCTCAGGCCCGATAAGGATGTGCCGCCCGGCAGCGGTATTAAATAAGTATTAACGCGCGCCTGTAACTCACACGGATAGAGTACCTGGCTACGAACCAGGGTGTAGCAGGTTCGATCCCTGCCAGGCGCGCCACTAACTTTTGCTGGTGCAAGAAAGCGGCAAAAGTTGCCCCCCTTGCTAGATTTGAAATTTGATGTAATTTGCACAAGGCAAATTTAAAATCTAGGGGGACTAACTTTTGCTATTATTGGATGATGAACAAGCTCGATTCAATGTATATGACCGAAGCGCTAAAGGAGGCCCGAAAGGCCTTTGACGGCGACGAAGTGCCGGTCGGAGCTGTCATAGTTTATGACGGAAAGATCATCGCCAGGGCGCATAATCAGATAAAGCTATTAAAGGACCCTACGGCGCATGCCGAGATGATAGCGATCACTCAAGCGGCGTCGTATCTGGCCAATGAGCGTTTGATAAAGACCGCCATCTATGTTACAATTGAACCGTGCTCTATGTGCGCCGGAGCTCTCGTCCTGGCGCGGGTCGGTAGATTGGTCTATGGCGCCGACGATCCGAAGACAGGCGCATGCGGCTCGGTATTTAATATTACGGATAATAAAGAGCTTAACCACAGAATAAAGGTAGAAAAAGGCGTCTTGGGTAAAGAGTGCGCCTTGCTACTGAAAGAATTTTTTTCAACAAAGCGGAGAGGTCGCCTAGTGGCCTAGGGCGGCGGTTTGCTAAACCGCTATATGGGTAATACCGTATCGAGAGTTCAAATCTCTCCCTCTCCGCCATTTTTGTAGAACTTATCAGACGTGTTTCCGAATTACACTGCACCCTCCTTTTTAGTTTTTAACCAAAAAACTTTTCCCGTCGGACAAAAACTATTTTAAAATAAATTGCCCCGCCTGCGCTATGCCGTAGCCCAAAGACGGCGGGACTTCCTCGCCGCATTTAATAGAAGGCTCGGTCGCAACCACTCTTCCGCTTTTCCGTCTTATAGTATAGGGGGATATAGCGCCTATACAAAGGCAGAAAGGGAGGCAGTCGTGAAAGATTTAATTCCTCAGGAGGTCATTGAGAATAAGATTTATCTGATGAGAGGGCATAAGGTAATGATGTCTAGAGATCTGGCAGTGCTTTATGGGGTAACAACTAAAAGATTAAACGAGCAGGTAAAGCGAAATATAAAACGATTTCCCGATGACTTTATGCTTCAGCTAACAATAGAAGAAGCCTTGATGTTCCAGTCTGGAACATCAAGTTCAAGGTCGCAATTTGCGACCTTGAAACAAGGGCACAATATTAAGTATTTACCCTATGCTTTTACTGAACAAGGTGTTGCTATGCTATCTAGTGTGCTCAATAGCGAAAGGGCTATTCAGGCCAACATTGCAATAATGAGAGCTTTTGTTAAGTTAAGACAGATCCTTTCGACCCATAAAGAACTTGTTCATAAACTTGAGGAGCTCGAAAGAAAGATAGAAAAGCATGATGTCGACATACAATCAATCTTTGGGGCTATACGCCAACTCATGGCTCCGTCTCCGGAAAAGCCGCGCCGAATGATAGGTTTTAAGCAGCTATAAAGAAATTGTCAGGAGAGTCTAGTCTTCTTAGTGACAGGCCCTCCTACTTAGGGCTATGGAGCTACCGTGGATAACCTTATCGCTGCCGGGATGGTGAAGCCGGTCGGCGGTACGTATTGTGGGGCAGGAGGGTGGCTTCTGTTATAGATAGTTATTAAAGTAAGAATCACCACGAGCCATATTACCAGCCAGGCAAATAATCTGACGACAGATCCTTTCAGCGCCTTTATTATTTCCTCTTTTCGAGAGGACCTTCTTATCACGTCAAATAGCCCTATTATTGATATGACCGCAAAAAGAATAAGTACCAAATGCGAGACCTTAACAGGCCCATAGAGAAAAGGCCCTTCCGCTCTAAAAAATTCATTAAAAAATCTCAAGGAACTATACGCCAGGATCACATAGAAGAGCACGATCCCTGCTGACGGCGCTTCTCTCGTTAAGCGCTTCATCTCCTCAATGTTCATGTTTGCGGGATCCGCAGGAAGTTTTGCCCGGCTTATATCGGCGATCTTTCTGTACAGGTAGACACTTGATATAAGAACTGCCAGCACAATAGAGAGCTCATAAGCCTGGGTCGGATGGCCGGGGCTCGTGGAGAAAAAAGGATATGCCCAGGGTAGGCCAGACCGGACTCCGTAACAACATCCGTGCAAAAGGCAGCCCAACCTGCCAAAGACGCGTTCTAACATCAGAAAAGGCGCGGCATAATCAGCTACCATCAGAAAAGATATTTTTATGGCTCGGCAGTATATCCACACCGCGATCAGGCCTAATACCGGGGCGCCGAGATATGCCAGTCCCGAAATCATAAGTATATCTTTCAGGCCCCACCCCGGATGCGCTATGGCTTTAAGAAGTATGCCGAAAAGGACCGCGCCGATAATGCTAAAGACAAAGAGAATGATTACTAACCAGAAGACATATCTGGCGGGGAATTCTTTCGGTCTTAATAACAAAGCGGATATGAGCACAGCGATAAAGCCGGCCAGCATACATAGCCAATAAGAGGAAGCCGGGGCGCCGAAAAACATGATTTCAGGAAACATGTAAAAAGCCTCCTTTAGTTAAGAACGGACAATTTTTTGGGTATTACCGAGTATATTATCTCTTTAACGGACTCAAACATCTCTCCGTCGAGCATAAGCGCCGCGGCTTTATGTAAGCCTATCTCCAGTTTTCCGGCGGTTTTTGCGGCAGGATAATAGATGTATGTCCCGGTCAAAACGCCCGTATTCCATAAGTACTGGGTGAAAAAATTCCTCCGGGCGAAAGAGAAATCCAGCTTTGAGTCATCGAGAGAGGCTGCCGGGAAGATGCGTACATTGCCTGCGTGTTTTGTGTTGTTGGCGAAAAAAGAGGTAAATTCTGTGCTTTCCGTCACTGAGCCGTCGATCTTTATCTCAGCCGACAGCGTTTCCTGAAAAAATGATTTAATGCACATAGCCACGATATAGCATAAAGGGCCCAGGCCTTTAAGGTAATGATTTCCGAAAGAAGCCGTCTTTTCACCGAGCCCTATTCCGGAAGTCGTGACCAGGTATTTTTCAAATTCGCTGCCGCGGCTTTCAAATCTGCATTTTAGAAGGTCGATTTTTTTTATCCCGCTTCTTTTTATGACGTCAAAGGACTTGCCGATACCGCTGATTTTCAGGTCCGTAGCAAGGCTGTTCCCTGTGCCCATGGGGATTATGCCCAATGCCTGTGACTCCAGGTCCATGCCGTTTACGATCTCCGAAATAGAGCCGTCGCCTCCACCGGCTATAATGATATCGTAAGCGCCGGAGTTTTTGGCTATTTTTTCGGCATGGCCGCGGTATTCGGTAAATATTATGTCGGCATCCATCTCTTTCAGCTTATTTACGATAAGCGCGGCATGGCGCTTATTTTTTTTGTCATAGCAAACTCTATTTATTATCGCGATTTTTTTCATGGCTAATATTATTTACTGACAAGCTCCCTGAAGACCAACCCGAAGAAATCATTCCAATACTGGGCCGGCCTGATATGGCTGGCTCCCCCGGTGTAAATACACTCTATGTCTACAAAGTCAGTTTTAAATCCTGCTTTTGCGGCTTTTATGATCAGCTCATACTCTGTATCAAACCTCTCCGTGGTTAATTTTACGGATTCAAGGACGCGGCGCGTCATTATTCTGTAGCCGCATGCGCCATCCTTTATGTTTTGCCGCGTCACCAGAGATGTTATAGCCGAAAAGAGCCTGTTGATGAAGATCCTGTAGCGGGGCATGTCCTTCGGGTGGTGAAGCCGGTTTCCGATGACGATATCTGCCGGGCCTGCGCTTATTTTATTCAAGAAGAGCGGTATCTCGGAAAGAGCGTGCTGACCGTCGGCGTCAATAGTGAGGAAGAGGTCATAGTCTTTTTCCAGAGCGGCCCGGAACCCATCACGCAAGGAAGAGCCTTTGCCTTTGCACGAAGGATGTCTTATAAGGCGAGCGCCTTCGTCTTCTGCGATCGCCGGTGTGTTGTCAGTCGAACCGTCATCGATCACTATGACATCAATGTTATGGTCTTTTATCTCTTTTAAAATAGCGCGAAGATGCTTTTCTTCATTGTTGGCAGAAATTATACAGCAGGTCTTCATCGTGTCAAATAATATAGCAGAAAAATAAATTCAAGTCTATCTTAATTATCCCCGGAGTATTCTCCGCCAGGCGCAAAGAAAGTTCTTGAAACCACGGATAAGAAGCGGTATGATATCAGCGTTGTAAATCCCGGACGAAAGGGGGTGTTTTAACATGAAGAAGATATTATTGGTTGTACTTGCTTTTATGTTAGTCTCTTCGGTATCATTTGCCCAGGACGCTAGCAAAGCGACTCCTTCTCCGGCTAAGGAAATTGCCAAAGGAATAAGTTCGGTTGGTGATTTCGTCGGTAAGGTAGTTTCTGTGACAGTTGCTGACCCCGCCAAGGGCGTGAGAGAAGGAACTATAAAGGTTGCCGATAAGATGGGTAACCCTGTTTCCTATACAGTTAACTCAGCGGCTACGATAGTTGACGCTTCCTTTAATGCTATTACGCTTAATCAGCTTAAAGAAGGCTCGATGATCAAAGTGAAGGCCGAGAAGACGGAAGGCGGTAAAAAAGAGGCGAAGTCCATTAACGTAATATAATCTTTAATAAAGAAAGGAGGCTAACGCGATGAAGAAAATTCTAATCGTTTTAATAGCCTTAACGTTTGTAACGTCGGTCGTATTTGCCGGTCAGGCAGCCAAGAGCACGAAAGAGCTGAAGACTTTTGTGGGTAAGGTTGTTTCGCTGGAATATGCGGATCCTACCAAAGGACTCGACGCCAATAACATGAAGGTAGTCGGCCCGGATGGTAACCCGTTATCATTCACAGTAAGCGCGGGCGTTACTGTTCTTGATGCTGCGACGAGAGTTATCACTCTCAACCAGCTGAAGATCGGTGATTCCGTAAGGATCGAGAGAGTTAATAAGAGCGGTAAAGAAGAAGTAAAATCGATACAGCAGACAAAATAAGGTTTGTAGGCGAATTTTTGTAGACCGCCCCGGTGTCAACACCGGGGCGGTCTATTTTTGCCGGGATGGACTTTGTCCCCAAAATATGATAAGATTACCCAAATGCGACGCTTAATAAAGATAATAGCCATAGCGATCCTGGCAGTTTCGATCTATTCGATGCTGCCGGTCATATCCTTATATCTGCAAAAAGACGCGGCGACCCTGCCTACGAATGATCAGATAGCCGAGAAGCTGAAGGCAAATAAGGGCGAAGCATTCTCTTTTATAGCCTTTGGAGATAATCACGCAGGGTTCATATTCGACGATAGCGCCTTCTTAAAGATAATCGGACGCATTAACAGGGAGGACAGGTTTAAAAAATTTAACATAGACTTCGCGGCGAACCTGGGCGACATAGCTTTTATGAAAGGCACGAGGTGGGACTACAGCACATACAACAAGCTGCGCGCTAAGATAAAGTTCCCGGTCATAAGCGCGATGGGCAATCATGATGACGACCGGCATGGAGAGCATCTATTTAAGGAGTTTATCGGTAAGCGCGAGTTCTCGTTCACGAACCGCAATTCATATTTTATAGTTCTGGATAATAAGATCACCAGCCTGAGCGAAAAGCAGTGCGCGTGGCTCGAGGAAGAGCTGAAGAAGTCCCAGGGCTATAAACATAGATTCGTCTTCATGCATAAACAGCCCTTCTCGTTGTATCAGCAGTCGTGGTTCCGCCCCGAGCTCGGAGAATGGTCATACCGCTTCATGAAGATCTGCGAGGCCTATAAAGTGGATATAGTATTCGCCGGCCATGAACATATGTTCAGAGAGGCCACATATGGCGGGGTGCGTTATGTTAATTCCGGCGGCGCGGGCATGTTCATACAGATACCCGAGTCGGATGGAGGATATTTACACTATATAGTAGTGCGTGTTTACGGCGACTATGTAGACTATGAAGTCCGCAAAGTATTCCCCCCGCTATGGGAATATTTCACATACTATATGTGGAAAGAGCTCTTCTATTCCGTAAAGGACATAGTTTTTTAACCCCAATTCTATGCGCATATTAAGAAATTATATACTGAAAGAATTCCTGCACTCGTTTCTGCTGTCGCTGGTGGTATTCACCTTCGCTTTCCTTATAGGCAATATTATACAGATAGCCAATCTTGTAATAAATAAGGGCGTGAGCATAGTCGCGGTATTTAAGCTCCTCTTCTTTATGGTACCGTGGCTATTGAGCTTCACATTTCCCATGGCGTCGCTCACATCGGTGATACTTACATTCGGGCGCTTCTCAAGCGACGGCGAGCTGACAGCTATGAGGGCCAGCGGAGTAAGCCTCTACCGCATAGCGTTTCCCATCCTGATGCTGGGGGCATTGATAAGCTCCGCCACATTCATATTAAATGATCAGATATCCTCCAACGCCTCCTATGCGTCAAGGCGCGTCGTGAAAGAGATAGGGATACGCTCACCCGCCGCTCTTTTGGAAGCCGGGACATTCATCAGGGGCTTTGAGAATTATGTAATATTCATCTATGAGGTCAAGGGGAACAAGTTTAAGAATATCAGGATATACCAGCCCCAGGAAGGCAAGCCCACCAGGACTATCATAGCGGAGTCGGGAGAGATAAATACATTCCCCGAGAAGAATCTGCTCGAATTAAAATTATTTAATGGCACCAGCGAAGAGCCCGCGCCGGCAGACCCTGAGAATTTTTATAAGCTGAACTTCAAGACCTACTACATGACGATCGACCTGTCAAAAATAATGAAGAAAGAGAAGGTAGAGAAGAAGGCCAGAGAGATGACCATGAAGGAACTGCGCGCCGAGGTTGCGAGATCGATCTCGCAGAAGATAGAACCATTACCGCTATATGTAGAGATATATAAGAAGATAAACATGTCGATCGCTTCATTCGTCCTGATACTGATAGGCATCCCTTTAGGGATAAGAGCGCACAGGAGCGAGAAGTCGATAGGTTTCGGGATAAGCCTGATACTATTTGCGATATATTGGGGGCTCTTCCTGGGAGGAATAGCGTTATCTCTCAAGGGAGCTCTGCCGCCATGGGCGGGGGTATCTCTACCTAATATCGCGTTCTTCGCCGCAGGCACGGCGATACTCGTGGTTACTGCCAGAAAGTAAGATAATGAGCGACATATATGACATTATAATAATCGGAGGCGGTCCGGCAGGTCTGACGGCGGGGCTCTACTCCGCGCGCGCCAGAATGAAAACACTGCTCTTGGAGAAGATGCTCTGCGGGGGGCAGGTGCTCATGGCCGACCTGATAGAGAATTTCCCCGGGTTTCCGTCAGGCACGAAGGGCCCGGAACTTGCCGATCTGATGCTTAAGCAGGCCCAATCCGTCGGCCTTGAAATATCCACCCGCGACGTTAATAAGATAATATTGAAAAAGAGCGACAAGGATCATTTTGTGATCGAGACAGCCGAAGGCGACATATTCAAAGCCTCCGCCATTATAATATCTACGGGTGCGAATTGGAATGCCTTGGGCGTGCCCGGCGAAGAGAGCTTGAGGGGCCGCGGCGTCTCTTATTGCGCCACATGCGATGGCCCGCTCTTTAGGAATAGAGAGATAGTGGTGGTGGGCGGAGGCGATACAGCTTTAGGAGATGCGATATTCCTGACGCGTTTCACAAACAAAGTGACTGTGGTCCATAGGCGGGATAAATTAAGGGCCACCCGGATAATACAAGAGAGGGCGCTTGCTAATAATAAGATAGAGCTCTGCCTGCAATCTGTAGTCACCGAGATAATCGGCGATAAAAAGGTCGAAGGAATAAAGGTCAAGAACGTATCCACAGGTGAAGAGAAGGTCATAAAGGCAGGCGGAGTATTTGTGCTTATAGGCTTATCGCCGAATTCAGGGGCCTTCAAAGGGTTGTTTAAGCTTGACGAAAAGGGCTATATAATCTCCGATGACGATATGCGTACATCTGTGGACGGTATATTCGCCTGCGGAGATGTGAGAAAGAAGTCTTTAAGGCAGATAGTCACAGCTGCCGGTGAAGGCGCCACGGCCGCTGTAAGCGCCGAGCACTACGTCGAGAGACTCAAAGGCACCGAATACAAATAGATTGACGGTATAGTCGATTCATGATATAAATCTAATCCACGTGCCGAGGTAGCTCAGTGGTAGAGCGCCGCGCTGAAAACGCGGGCGTGGGCAGTCCGATTCTGCCCCTCGGCACCACTTTTTTCTACACCATTTCACTTCCATACTATGCAAGATAAGACTATCACCCTCAGAACAGGCAAAAAAGGCAAGCTTAATCCCGGACACCCCTGGATATTCAAGGGGCAGGCCTTAAAGGCCCCACCGGGTATAAGGGCAGGCGACATAGTGGCCGTAGTCGACGGCCAGGGTAAATTTGTCGGCCGCGGCTACTATAATCCCGCTTCAGAGATCAGTATCAGGCTCTTCACATTCACTAATGAACCCATAGACGGTAATTTCCTGCAGAAAAAGATAGAGGATGCCATAGCCAAGAGAAGTTTTTTGTCCGGTACCACCAATGCCAAGCGTCTCATATTCAGCGAAGCGGATTCTCTCCCCGGGCTTATCGTAGATCAGTATAATGATACGTTAGTATTTCAGATATCCACTCTCGGCATGGAGCGCATGAAGGAAGGCCTGCTCAGAGTACTCGCGGACATAGTGAACCCCAAGTTTATATACGAAAAGAGCGATTCGCCTTTCAGGAAGATAGAGACCCTCAAGACCATAAAGAAGTGGTGTCTCTACGACGGTGAGACTAATATAGAGATATATGAGGGCGCCGCGAAATTCATAGTCGATATAGAGCATGGGCACAAGACCGGCTTTTATCTCGACCAGCGCAAAGCTCGAGCCGCCCTGAAAGAGATCTCCGCAGGTAAGACTGTCCTGGATCTCTTCTGTTATACGGGCGGTTTTTCAGTCAACGCCGCATTGGGCGGAGCGAAGAAGGTCGTGGGGGTGGATATAAAACCGGAATGGCTCGCCATGGCCCGAAAGAATGCAGAGCTTAACGGAGTTTCGGACAAGATAGAGTATAGGGAGGGCGATGTCTTCGAGATATTGAGCGATATCTGTGCCTCCGGAGAAAAGTTCGATATCATAGTCCTCGATCCGCCGTCATTTGTGAAGGAGAAGAAGTCTATAATAGCCGCGGCCAAAGGCTATAAAGAGCTGAATACGCTCGCCATGAAGTCTCTCCGCGCGGGCGGAACGCTCTGCACCTTTTCATGCTCATACAATATGTCGAACGCCATATTTTCCGATGTAATAAAGAAGTCGGCCGCAGAAGCCGGAAAAACACTGACGGTCTTAAAGAGGTGCCATCAGGACAAAGACCATCCTATCGTCAGACAAATACCGCAGACAGAGTATCTAAAGGGCTACTTTTTTAAGGTTGACTAAATGCGCCTCTGGTGCTAATATTGGACACGTAATATGAAGAAGACACCACTCATACTCTTACCTATATTAGTACTATTCCTCACGGGAGGCGTCTCCTTTGCCCAACAGCCGCGGACCAGCCAGGAGCTGAGCGGTATGGAGAGGTCTCGGGAGTTGGAAGCAAAGAGAAAAGAATTAGAAGCAGAGATCAAAAAGAAAAAAACGAAGCCCGAGATCGAAGAAGAATTACCCGCCGCCGCAATGCCCGCCTTACCGTCGGAAAAAGTCCTGATAAAGACGATAAAGGTTACCGGCGCCACGCTCATATCCAAAAAAGAGATAGATCCTGTCATTAAACAATTCGAAAATAAGGAGCTACCCTTAACCGAGATGCAAAAGGCCGCGGACCTTATCACAGATCTCTACCGCAAAAAGGGCTATATTACATCGCGTGCCTATCTACCTCCCCAAAAGATAGAGAACGGCACCTTTGAGATAAAGACCGTCGAGGGCAAGATGGGTGACCTCGACGTCAAAGGAAATTACTACTACAAATCCTACCTCTTTAAAAAAAAATTTATACTGAGAAAAGGCGAGCCCTTTAATTATTACATCCTCACCAAGATCTTAAGAAAGATAAACAGCCAGCCGGATAGATTTGCCAAGGCTGTTCTCGTCCCGGGAGAGGCACCCGGCGCCACCGATGTTAAGCTGGAAGTAAAAGATAACCTGCCTATACACGCAAGCTGGGATTACGATAACTACGGATCCCGGTACATTCTCAATAACCGCTATCAATTCGGCCTCAGGCACAATAACCTATTCGGCATGGGGGATATGCTCGACGTTAAATATATGCTGTCCGAGGCCGACGCCTACCAGATGATAGGCGGCAGTTACGTATTGCCCGTGACAGATACGTTCAATCTGGGATTCTCCACATTCTGGTCCAAACTGCATCTCATGGGCGACTACAAATCGCTCGATATCAGAGGAAACAGCCAGATCTATAGCCTCTTCGCGACACAGAATATAGCCGATGATGATAATTTTACATTTAATCTGAATATGGGCCTCGACATAAAGAATATATTCAATTTTCAGCAAGGGCAAGAGACGAGCCGCGACATGATGCGTCCGTTAAAGGTGGGTTACGATATCGATGTTACCGATCCACTGGGCCGCACAGTAATGTCCAATGAAATAAATATCGGTTTGCCCGGCTTTATGGCGGGCGCCAAGGCACAGGATAGCCGCGCCAGCGTACCGGGCTCAGGCGGAGAATTTGTAAAGTTTTTGTTCAACATATTCAGATTACAGCCAATGCCTTTTGAATCGATGATCCTGTGGAAGAACCAGATCCAGGCCTCTACGAAAGTGCTTACGGCAACTGAACAGTATCAGATCGGCGGCGTCATAAATGTCAGAGGATACCCGATAGCGGAGCTCGTAGGAGATCAGGGTCTTTCGTCAACAGTGGAGTGGTCGTTCCCGGTCTATTTTATTCCAAAAGATCTGAAGATCCCATTTACGCAAACAAAATTTTATGATGCGGTACGGCTCGTCGCTTTTTATGACTACGGCGCCGTGTGGCTCAGGGAGCCGAATGCCGCGGCAAAGCCTTTTGATCAGTTAAGCGACTTTGGCTGGGGAGTGCGTTTTAATCTGCCGAAGAATTTCTTCTTTAAGGCCGAGTTCGCCTACCCGATAAATGCACAGGCTTCCGACGGTAAAGGTCAGCGCGCGTGGGTCCAGGTATCGGCGAACTTTTAGTTAAAGAGGAAAAAGTAAGCTATATTGGTTGACTCTGTTTTTTAACGGAGTAAGATACTAAAATATACATGAAGATACGAACCGCAGTACTGATTTTCGTTCTATCTGTTTCCCTTCTAAGCGCATCCAATCTTTACGCGTGGGATGTAACGACTCCCGATGGCGTAACAGTTGTTCAGACCGGCCAGGATTATTCCTATTCCGCACCAGGACAAAATATAATATTCAACGGCAATCTCTCTACAAACGCAGGCCAGACCATTTCTATAGATGCCATGAACGCGTTGCTTAGATCTACCACGGGCATGGTGACTTATGCCAATGGTAATTATTTCTGCACAGGCGGCTTGATAATGGTCAACACGGCCGGTTTCGTATTCGGCTCCACGGCTTCAGTGCAGGCCGCCAGCATCATAGTATCTACCCTGAATATTGATAATAGTAATTTCATGAATCCCGGAGTAGATGGGTATAAATTCTACAGAGGCGGCGACAGCTCATTTATCTATAACGCAGGCCGCATCGCTGCCAGACCGGGTGGTTATGTAGCTCTGCTTTCACAGGCCATAAATAATAGCGGCACGATCTCTGTTTCCAGCCTCAATGCGAATATCGGCAAAGTAGTCCTGGCGGTCGGAGAGCGGATGACAGTATCTTTAGATGACAAGAGCCAGATATCTGTGGTGGTCGATGAGAAACTGCAGGATACGCTAAAGATAATAGGTCCTGATGGCAAAGTGATAGATTCTGCCATCAAGAATAGCGGCACTATCTTAGCTGAAGGCGGTAAGGTCATCCTCACAGCGAAGATATTGAACAAGATATTTGATTACGCCGTAAATAACACAGGCGTTATCCAGGCCACAAATCTGGTGAATAATAACGGAGTTGTGGAGCTGGTAACGGATGGCCCATCACCGGTCCTGAATGCGGGGACTATTGAGGCCAGCTATATTAAGGTAAGCGTTACAGGCTCAGATTTCATCAATAGGGGCTCATTCTACGCAAAATCAATCAGTGGTGTAGCTGCCAGCGGCAACGCGGATATCAAAGCGGGTAACTTACTGTTAGAGGTCGGGAAGAAGATATCGGCCGATAATTTGATGAATATAGATGTGGATGCGGTGCTCGAGGTAGTATTTGCGCCTAATGGCACAGCGGTAGCCGCGGCTGAGGCGGATGTTACAGGCGCCGGCGAAGCGATCAGCGCCCCCACTGTGAATATCACCATGCGCAAGCTCGGTACTGCCACAACACCTGTCTACATAAAAGCCACAAATCTGTATATAAAGAGATTAGACGGAAATATAGATATATTGGAAAGCATCGGTATAGGCACAAGCGTATTAATGCGCGGCCCGCCCGAAGGCTTCGGATCTTTCATTTACCTCAAAGACTCAAATCTTACCTTAGACGCATCCCGTGTTGAGCTTATCGGCTCCGCTCCACTCAATTTCTACGGAAATATCACGTTCCATAACTTCGTCTGCACAGTCCCCGACAAAGAGATCTATTTTCAGGCGGGGAAGACATATACTTTCAAAGATAGCCTCACCATAGATAGCGTGGGAGGAAAATATCCATATCCTGTCCATCTGAATTCATCGGAACCGGGCAAGGTCTGGTATATTAAGGTCGATATCAGTGATTACGTAATAAGAGTAGTCGCTGTCCAGGACGCTTATAACATTTCAGATTTTGTGCTGGAATCCCATCCGGGGTCAAATCGCGGTAACAATACAAACTGGATCCTGAATACCACTTATTGGGTAGGAGCAGGAAATAATAATAATTGGTCAACCAAGGAAAACTGGTATCCCGCCATTGTGCCCGGAAGCGCGGATGACATTATATTTGATGGTGTAAACCGCGGGGCAGGTAGTGGTCAAGACCCAAACAAAGATTCCAAACAGGATATTAATAATCTTACAATTAATTCCCTCACTATTACGGCTGGATATGCGGGCACAATTACACTATCAAAAAACCTCACAATAAGCGGGAATTTCTCTCAGGCGGGCGGCACGTTTGATGCCAGCGGTAAAGCTATTACAATAAATGGAAATACAGCCATATCCGGAGGTATTTATAAGACCGGCGCAGGAGTAAACACTTTTGGTGATTCTGCAGCCGATACTGTATCAATATCCGGCGGTGAATTATATATCGAATCTGGTGATGCTTCCGATATTGTTATAAATGCCGGAACCTGGACTAACACAGGCGGCACCATAGTATATAAGATTAATGCGAACGTCAATGTTATTAGCAAGATGAGCCCGTATTACAATCTGATAATAAACAAAAACAAGACATATACAATGGCCGCGGATATACGCGTTCTCGGCGCTCTTAATGTAAAATCAGGCACTTTAAGCACATCTACGTTTACACTTCGGGTAGACGGATCGTTGACCATAGATGGAGGGACTCTTGATGCCGTTAACGGTAATATCGATGCCAATGGCGACGTGACGATCTCGAGTGGTGAGCTCAAGGCTCCGTTAACAGGCAAATCTTTTACCATCGCCGGAAATTGGTCAAAGACTGGCGGCACTTTTACACCCGGGACAGGAGTCGTCACTTTTGACGGAACAAGCGCTCAGTCTATAAGCGGTTCTGCTACGACGACTTTCAACAGCCTTATTATTAACAATACCAGTGGTGTAAATATGAGCAGGGATTTGGTAGTAAATGGTACGCTAACGCTTACGAACGGTACATTTTCTGTCGGAGCGAAGACTTTGACATTGAACGGCCCAGCGATTGCCGGTACGCCGGCCAATCTGTCTACGACATCATTTTCAAATCTTGTGTTCGGCGGCAGTTCCACCGGTGTCAGCATACCAAGCAGCATTGTTGCGCTGAACAACCTGACCATTAATAACACCAATAATGTTGCGCTCAATAGCAACATAGCTTTAAGTGGCTCGTTGTTAGGCGCTGGGAAGCTGATAATAACGGTTACCGCCACCGGCATTAACAAAACCTATGATGGCAGCACTACGGCGACAGTTAATTTATCAAGCTACAAGATAGTAGGGCATGTCCTTACCTATAATTACAGCGCTTCTTTCGATGATAAGAATGTCGGTACTGGCAGAACGGTCAACATAAGCGGTATTTCACTTGGTGGGGCTAATTCCGGTAGCTATGTAGTTGCTTTAACAACAGCCTCGACCACAGCCAATATAACAGCCCGCCCGATAACCGTCACAGCAGCAGCCAACACCAAGGTTTATGATGGCCTGCTTACAGCTTCCGGCTTACCGACAATTACGACGGGCACCCTAGCCGCAGGCGACACCGGCACATGGTCCCAAACCTATGACAACAAGAACGTAGGCACGACCCATTTAATGACGCCTTCCGGAACAGTCGCTGACGCCGGCTCTGTAGGCATGACCGGAAATTACGATATCACCTTTACCACGATCGCAACGGGCGAGATAACGGCTAAGCCGCTGACTGTAGATGGTATTACGGCCGCCAACAAGGTATACGATGGGAGTGTAACCGCGACGCTTGATACCACCGGCGCTACGCTTTCAGACATAGTTTCAGGAGACACGGTTAATCTTGATAAGACAGGAGCGATAGGTACGTTTGATAACGTTGACGTTGGTATAGGTAAAACAGTTACAATATCCGAGCTTAATAAGAATGGCGCCGACGCAGGCAATTACTCATTCTCAACCCCTCAGGCAGCCACCACAGCTGATATAACGCCCGTTCCGCCGGTACCGCCTGCGGACACAGCGCTGTTAGGATCAATATCGGACCAGTTATCAAGCCTGACCGCGCCGAGATATCCGCTACCCGGGGCGACAGATTTAGGCACATATCAGCCAAGCACATTTAATCCACAGGTAGGACCGGTATATTTCTACCACCCGCTCACCCCATATGATATTGCCGCATTTGATGCGATGATACTCAATGCCGGCTCATATCAATTCCTCAACGGATCCATAAGCCTCTTAGGCCATGAAGGTCTTCGATCTATGCTCGAGTAGTATAGAAGCTTTCCGGACGTTCGCTAAATAATCTATGTAGTGAAAATACTATTTACAATGACGACGCATAAAAAGGGGTCAGGTCCATTCACGGCTTAATAGACGCGTTGGACCAGACCCCATTTTTCTCTAATTCAGGCTGTAAAACGTAATATAAAAAGATTTCCGGAAGATTTTATGTTTCAGCTGACATGGGAAGAGCTAGAGGCAGTTTCAAGGTCACAGATTGTGACCTTGAACAAGATGCGGGGAAAGAACGTAAAATACGTACCCGGATTGTATTTTATGGTTAATTTACAAAAATGCAGGTATAATTATACAATAACCAGGAGGAACATATGCCCAGAAGACCGGTCTTTATTTTATTCATTCTATTATCCATCATAGCCATTAGTGGCTGCTGTTGTCCCGCATCAGGGGGTGGTGCGGATAAAGATACCGCCGTAAGCGTGAATAATTACGTTATCACGCGCGCTGAGTTCGAGGCAGAATTCAAGACATCACCCTATAGCAGATCCGATACCCCGGAATCCCGCAAAGCTTTTTTAAACGGCCTCATCGACCGCAAGCTTATCCTGCAATATGCCCAGCAGAATGACCTCGATAAAGAGAAGGGCTTCCTTAAGTCCATAGAAAAGTTCTGGGAGCAGTCTCTCCTCAAGATAGCTTTAGATAAGAAGACTAAAGAGATAGCGTCCAAGATGGCAGCACAGGGCTGGGAGGCTAAAAGGATCGAGGAGTCGAAGCTGATGGACGACTGGATGAATGGCCTGCGTAAAGATGCGCGCATAACGGTAAAAGACGATATATTCAATGCCGTTAAAGATAAAGACGGGAGATGATCATATGAATAAACGAAGAAATTATTTCATAGACAAAAAGTTCCAGACAAATTTCATCGTGAAGTTCTGCATGCTCGTGGTAGTGACCGGGGCATTGATAATGGTGATATTGTACGCGCTCACCGGGACAACGAACACAGTATCGTTTGTGAACTCGCGCGTCGTGGTCCAGAGCACGGCCGACTTTCTCTTTCCTCTGCTGGTGCAGACCTTCCTGGTCTCTACCATAGTAGTAGGCCTGGCGGCCAT
>Ga0268280_1000613_pt1 | contig 28321 bp, 27 predicted proteins | sample saktaG_9_FD_190139 | JGI IMG/M metagenome (GOLD analysis project Ga0268280, IMG submission 190139) | Saline water microbial communities from Sakinaw Lake, British Columbia, Canada - sak_2011_5_24_40m | ecosystem: Environmental > Aquatic > Non-marine Saline and Alkaline > Saline ...
GTGCCGATGCAGTCTTTCGCCATGACGACCGGGGCTTCAACAAGTTCTGCAAGCTTTGATGCCACGGGAGCAAGCGAGTAGTCCGAATTGGCTTTCCCTTTCGGTCTTCCGAGGTGTGACATCAAAATCAGTCGGCCTCCGTTATCCAGTACTTTTCTGATGGAGGGAAGGGATTCAACGATTCTTTTGTCGTCTGTTATGTTTTTATGTTCGTCAAGGGGAACATTGAAATCAACGCGCATTAACACCCGTTTGCCTTGGATTGAGATGTCCGACAAGGTCTTTTTCTGCATTGCTCTGATGATTGGTTGAAAAAAGGATACGCAGTTGTAATGTATCTAATCTATAATATAATCAATTCATCTGACAGGAATATGAGTCTATCTCTTCCCCTGGTCAGCAGGGGCATCCTTTCTGGCCCGCCTGTAATTTATGATGTTTTCGTTATGCTTTTTGAGCGTTTCCGCGAAGTTATGACCGCCTTTTCCCGTGGCAACGAAGTAGATGAAGCGGGTATCGGCCGGATTGAGCGCGGCAAGGATTGAAGCTGCTCCCGGATTGCAGATGGGCCCCGGGGGAAGTCCGTTATTGCGGTAGGTATTGTATGGGGAGTCGACGGCAAGGTCATTGTAATAGAGGCGGCGGGCCGCCCCTCCAAGGGCATACTGCACGGTTGGATCAGCCTGCAGGCGCATGTTTATTTTCAGCCGGTTCAGATAGACGCTTGCCACAAAAGGTTTTTCCGGGTCAAGCGGGGTTTCGGCTTCGACAATTGAGGCGAGAGTAAGCAATTCTGTTTCGTTCAGCCCGATTGAGGCCGCCCGTTTTTTCATCTCCTCGGAATAGAATTTCCTGAATTGGCGGATCAGAAATTCCGCAGCCTCTTCCGGAGTAGCGGCCCAGGCAAAATCATAGGTTCCCGGAAACAGGTAGCCTTCTGCATTTTTTGCCTTAATGCCGTGTTTGTTGAGCAGCCTGCTGTCGGAAGCCGCTTTCATGAACCCTGTCGAATCCATATCAAGCCTCCTGGAGAGGATCCGGGCAACATGACGGAGATCAAGACCTTCAGGAATAGTGACGCGCACCTCATCCTGCCGGTGAGAGTGAAGGTAGTAAAGGAGGCCGAAGTTTGACATTCCGGGAGGAATGGCGTACCTGCCCGGTTTAATGTTGTGAAGAGCGGGAATAATGCTGCCGGTTACGAGTGCCGGCCATCCCGTTTTAATTGATCCGTTTCGCTGCAGTTCAGCAACAATGGTTCTGAATCCCGTTCCCTTGTGGATCGTCAGGCTTGTTGTCCTTGACGCAGTATTGAGACCGGGGATAAATAAAAAGCATGCAAATACCCCCAGCAAAACAGCGGCGCCGGCTATAAAGGGTTTACGAAAGGGAGCGGTTTTTGATGCCATGGAAGGGAGTGTTATTGTACGGACCGGATACCTTACTGAGCGCTTTTCCACTCATGCTGAAAAAGGCGAGTCTCTTCAATGATGCAACGGTAAATTTTTTCAAGTGTCTGGGATTCAAGACGAGAGTCCGCATGGTGCAGCACATTGTTGAGCACCTCCTTTTCCCTTGCCGGCTGAAGTACCTGCTCTCCGATTCTCTCTTTCAGAGAACTGATACTCTGAGCACAATGCAGCCTCTCGCAGAGCAGCATCGACAACTGCCGGTCAATGGTATCTATTTTTTTTCTCCATTCGTCAAGTTCCTGCCTGTGGTCGGTATTGTTGACGGTGCTGTCGGACATCATGATGAGAGGTGGTTTAGTGAGCCTTGCGCTGCCGAATAAAAGGTTAAAAAAATGTACCGGTCTTTGTCTATGATCTGTCGCCGGTAAACAGCTTCATCCATACGGCAATTTCCTGATCGCATAACAACCCGGCATGGTGTTTTTTTTTGTTGCCGGTCTCCTCGTATATAGGCCCTTCAGAGCAGACCTTTTTCAGTTGTACAGCAAACGCCTCGGATTTTATGCATTTCGCGCCAAAGGCGGTTGCATAACGACGGATTTCATCGTCAGAACTTACAATAGTAACCATTTTTACTTTTGTGTTCAACGATTTTACGTAATCAATAATCCAGTGGTCAGCGCTTTTTGATTTCGAGGTGAAAACAATACGTAATGCTGCGCCTGAGTCATTTTCCCTGAAATTGCCCTTTGCATCATAGACAATGGTGATCATGCATTTTTTTTCCTGCTGAAAGCAGAGAAGTTTTTTTTCTGCTTCCCGGCGAAGAACTGTCAGCGACATTTTACCGGGTGACGGATAAAGCTTGTGAATCAGGTTGTAGCCATCCACCACGATTTCTCCTGTTCCTTTTTTCATGGATGGTCCCTGCAGTTAATAACACGCGTACCAAGTAGTTTATAAAATAGGTGAATATTTTTTTAGTGCATCCTTTTTTATACATTTTAGAGTGGTTGGAAATGGTAAAAAATGGGAACGTTTATTCGCTATTTGCTGTTTTTGCTTTTTTTATTCATCCTCAACAGGCGATAAAGGCTTCTGAAGTGGAAATATCCGTATAACAAGCGCGAACAGGAACGCCATAATGGCCGGTTTTATTGGAAAAGAAAAACATGCTGTTGACGAGAAAGGCCGGCTGATGATTCCTGTAAGGTTTCGCCGGAAGTTCGGTCAGGAAGCTTCTTCGGGTATCGGAGAAGCCGCTTATGAAAATACCGATGGCCTTTACATCATGAAAGCGCCGGACCGCTCTCTTGAATTGTATGAGCCGTTTATATGGAATGGTATAAGGAAAGCTCTTTCCGCTCTTTCAGATTTCAATCCTGAAGAGCGACTGCTGAAGACCTTGATGTATGAAAGCCTTGAAACAGTCGAAATTGACCGTCAGGGGCGGGTTGCTCTTTCAAGGGAGTTTCTTGAGCATGCAGGGATTTCAAAGGATGTTGTGATTATCGGAGCGGATACAAAAATGATTATCTGGGACCCTGAGCGCCTTGCAGCGGTCCTGGAGGAGAGTGCGGGGCGATTCGTATCGCTTGCCGGAAGGTATTTTTAACGGTCATGGTTCAGGATACATTTCACGATCCGGTGCTGGCCGCCGAAATTATTGCCCTGCTTGTCAGAAAACCGGGCGTCTATGTTGACGCTACTCTTGGAGGTGGCGGTCATTCGCTGGCGATTCTGCGGGCGCTTTCCGGGGCAGGCAGCCTTGAGGGCTCCCTGCTGATAGGAATTGATCAGGACGATGCCGCGTTAGGAGCCGCAGGCGAAAAGCTCAGGGAGTATGCAGCCCGCACTGTTCTGGTGAAAGGAAATTTCATGGGTATTGCAAGCGTGATCGAAAGGGTCTGCACACAAAAAGGCCTGCGGCCAAAAGTTGCGGGCATCCTTCTTGACCTCGGGGTCTCATCGTTTCAGATAGACACACCGGAACGCGGATTCAGTTATCTTCGCCAGGGGCCTCTTGATATGCGGATGGACAGGGGCGGCTCTTTAAGCGCGGGAGATATTGTCAATACCTATGAAGAGCGTGAGCTCGCCAGACTATTTTTCAGATACGGAGAAGAGCCCAGAAGCCGGAGCATTGCCAAAGCGATTGTTGCCTACCGTCAACACAGCGGACCGGTCAGCGGGACAGAGGAGCTTGCCGGTATTATCCGCAGCAATGCGCACAGCAGGGAGAAGGTCATCAAAACTCTTTCAAGAGTTTTTCAGGCCTTGAGAATTGAGGTGAACAGCGAGCTTGACGTGCTCCGTCAGGCGCTTTATGATGGAATCGAATGTCTTGATGATCAAGGCAGGATGGCTGTTATCAGCTATCATTCGCTTGAAGACAGGATCGTGAAAACTGTTTTTTCCGAAAAAGCCCGCAGCGACTGGGGGCCTAAGGGTGTAGGGTTGAGAGAGCCCCTTGAGCGAGGCACGGTCACACTCGTGACCAGAAAACCGCTGATGGCAACCCTGCAGGAGACAGAATCCAATCCGAGGGCAAGAAGCGCAAAATTGAGGATTATTGAAAAAATTTCCCTGGGAGGTCAGCCGTGAATGCAGATAATGCTATCCGTTTTTCCTTAAACAGGCTGCAAAAGCAGGTTAAAGGGTTCAGAAATAAGATGCCGGACCAGCCGCCCTTTTCCGGACGGAGCAGCAGGGCTGAAATGGTTGCACAGTCAGACCCGGCAGCGGCAGGAGATGCCCCGAGGTCCGCAATGAAGCCGGCGGTTACCGGCTACGACGCCAGAAATTCCGGACTCAGGGAGCTGGTCAGCAATACCCTGGAGTTTGATATCGGCTCATTGCTGCAATTGCGGTCTTTTTTGTACCTGCTGGCAGGCACGGGGATTTTCCTTTTCCAGACGCATAATACTCTTGCGATAATAAATCTTGCCCTGGAGAATGAAAAGCTTCGAGAGCAGATACAGATGACTTCCAGTGTGTTAACCTCACAGGAACTGAAAGTACATGAATTGCAGAGTATCCATAATATTGCACAGGATGCAGCTGAACTTGGACTTATAGCGTCGAGTATTCCTGCCGTTGAGCTTAGGCCGTGAACTATCAACCCTCACGGAACGGGATGGCTCATGAATGATCAGCATAACACCGGCAGAAAGGATGATCAGGAGTTCGGAAGGCGACTCGGGGTCGTTGTGGTCATTTTTTCTCTGTTTATTGCAGCGATCATCGGCATGCTGCTCAATATTCAGGTTATCAATGTCAGGAAATACAAGCAGAAAGCTTCCCGGCAGTATGAGCGTGTTGTAACAGAGACCGCGCAGAGGGGGGTTATTCTTGACCGTCATTCACGAATGCTGGCGGAAAGTATTGAGTCCATTTCCTTTTATGCCGATCCGGTCATTGTCCGCAATACACCCCTGTTTGATAAAAAAGGCAAAGCTGTTATTGACAGCAAGAGCGGCAGGCAGGTCGTCTATGATAACTCCGGAGCTGTTGCAGCACTTTTTTCCAGGGCTTTGGGGCGTAACAGGCTGGATTACGTTAAAGAGCTGAGACGTCGAAAAGGGGTGGCTGTTCTTGGCAGAAAAATACCTGTTTCAAAAGCTCTGCCGATTATACAGAAAAAAATTCCCGGTGTATGGTTTGACCGTGAGCAGCAGCGGTATTATCTGAATATTGCCGCTCAGGTGATCGGGTTCACCGACAGCAGAAATGCAGGGAGCAGCGGGCTTGAACTGCAGCTTGACAGAGAGCTGAAGGGACGTGATGGCACGAGAATTTTTCAGCGGTCCGCAACCGGAAGGCGTTATCCTGCACCTGATGCTTTACAGCAGGATGCGATAAAAGGCAGCACCGTACAACTGACCCTTGATGGCGATATTCAAAGCATTGTTGAAGACGAACTGTCGAAAGCGGTCGATGCGTTTCAGGCCGAAGCTGCGTCAAGTATTGTTATGGATGTCCGTACCGGTGAGATCCTTGCCATGGCCAGCAATCCTACCTTTGATCTCAACCACAGGGCGACATGGACCCCTGAAAAGTCGCGGAACCGTGCGGTGACCGACAGTTATGAGCCCGGCTCAACCTTCAAGCTGATTATGGCTGCTGCCGCAACGGAGGTACTGAACAGAAAAGCGGATGATGTGGTGTTTGCCAATAACGGAGTTATGCCCATTTATAATCTCAAGATCAGGGATCATGCAGCTTACGGAAACATAACGTTTCGTGAGGCCATTATGTATTCCAGCAATATCGTTGCAGCAAAGACAGCGATGGCTGTCGGTCGTGAAAAGTTCAATGCCTATACAAGGAATTTCGGGTTCGGAACGAAAACCGGGATCGGCCTGGTCGGCGAGTCAGCTGGAAGGGTTCGTCCGCTTGCCAGGTGGGATATGACCACTCTTCCCTGGATGGGGTACGGTTATCAGGTTATGACAACCCCGCTTCAGATCCTTCAGGCCTATGCTGCAATTGCCAATGACGGCGTGCTGATGAGGCCCTATATTATCAAAAAGGTTATCGATCCTGAGGGCAGGGTCATCAGGGAGAGTACTCCTGAAAAAGTCAGATCCGTGGTTTCAGCCGAAACGGCACGATATATCGGGAGGGAGTATTTCAAAGCTGTTGTTGACAGCGGAACGGCTACAAGTGCCGCTGTGCGGGGTATGAGCGTTGCCGGCAAGACCGGAACGGCAAGGCGCGCCGCCGGAGGTTCTTATTCCAACCCTGTCTATGTCTCTTCATTCGTCGGGTATTTTCCTGTTGAGACACCTCGCTATGCCATTATAGTGCTTGTTGAAGCTCCGAAAACGGCATATTATGCATCGACTGTTGCAGCTCCGGTTTTTTCAGGCATCGCGTCAAGAATGATAGCCTGTTCGGAGGAGATGCAGAAAAATCTTACTATCCGTTCCCCGGAACAGGCTGTTATTGATTCACTTGCCGTGGTCGCGGTTCCCGATCTCTGGGGACTTAAGGGTCGGGAAGCACAACGTCTGCTGAAATGGCTCAATCTGAAGATGGAGTTTTCGGGCGATCTGGATGGTGTGGTTGTCCGCCAGAGCATTGCTGCCGGCAGGATGGTTGAAAAGGAAAGGATTATAAGAGTGACACTCGTATTAAAGAATATGAACAGAAAATCCTCATGACGGTACCGGAGGCAGGTGCAGTACCGCAGCAGATAACAGTTCCGGATCTGCTCAGGGAATTGGTCTATCTGGAACTTGCCGGCAAAACGAAGTCCGTATCTGTGATAAGCTCGGTCACAAGTGATTCGCGGGAGGTTCTGCCCGGTTCGCTTTTTGTGGCGGTAAGAGGCTATTGTACAGACGGGCACAGGTTTATCAGCAGTGCTGAGGCGTCAGGGGCCGCTGCGGTCATCTGCGAGGAATTTCCTTCTGACACAACAGCCTCCTGCGTTTATATAAAAGTTTCCGATTCCCGGCAGGCTCTTGCCGTGGCCGCGAGGCTTTTTTATGGAAACGCTGCCGAGGGGCTCAAGATTATCGGGGTTACCGGTACCAACGGTAAAACCACCACGGCAAAGCTTATCACGGCAATACTCAATGACAACGGCATTTCTGCCGGTTATATAGGCACCAATCTCTGCAGTTTTGCAGGCAGGGAGATTCCGCTTGACCGGACTACTCCGGAGGCTCACGGCCTGCATGCGCTTTTCAGCATGATGCTTGAGGCCGGATGCAAGGCGGCGGTAATGGAGGTTTCCTCCCATGCCCTTGTGCTGCAGAGAGTTTACGGCATAAGGTTTCATGCGGCGCTCTTTACCAACCTGACCATGGAGCACCTTGATTTTCATGAATCAATGCAGGAGTACGCTTCGGCCAAGCAGCTGCTTTTCGACCAGCTCGGGCCGGATGGTTTTGCCGTGTTTAATACCGATGATCCTTATGCCCGGCAGATGTCTGAACGGGTTGCTCCTGAAAAAATATACTGCTGCACCATGCAGGACGGGCATTCTCCTGCTTCTGCATGCCGAAGCCGTTTTGAGGCGGAGATCTTGCAGAGCACCATTGCTTCGAGTACGGTATCCCTGCATTTTCCCGATCAGCTTATAACCATGCAGGTGGGGCTTCCCGGAATTTTCAATGTTATGAATGTGCTTGAGGCCGCAGCCACCGGTTTCGGAATGGGTATTGCACCGCAAGATATCTGCCGCTCCCTTTCCGCAGTATCAGCGATTGACGGGCGTATGGAGAGAATCGGAGGGCTCGGGACGGGATTCAGCGTCTTTGTTGATTATGCCCATACTCCCGATGCACTTTTCAAGGCGCTTGACGCTCTTCGTACCCTTAAGCCTGAGGGCTCCCGCCTGTTGGTTGTGTTCGGGTGCGGCGGCAACCGGGACAAGGCAAAACGCCCTGAAATGGGGCGTATCGCCTCCGAAACAGCCGATGAGGTGATCATTACGTCCGACAATCCTCGCGATGAGGATCCTGAGGATATTCTCGATGAGATTGAGCGGGGGATTATAACCGGTGCTCACTATACAAGAATCAGTGACCGGAGTTATGCCGTAAGGGCCGCTGTTTCCATGCTTCATCACGGTGATCTTCTTCTTGTTGCCGGAAAAGGGCATGAAAAGTACCAGGAGATTGCCGGTCGAAAAGAGTTCTTTTCTGATCAGGACCTTTTGAAAAAGTATATGCAGGAAAACTGTTCGGGATATCCGGCGAAGGAGCTTAAATGAAAGGGGTGCTGACAATAGATGATTTCCGGAATGTCGGAGAGGTTGTGGCCGCCCAGGCTGAACCTCCTCCCGGGGATATGGTCGAGCCTGTTGTCGTCATCGATTCAAGAGAGGTGAAAGGGGAGGAGCTCTTTGTTGCCCTGAAGGGGGAGAGAACGGACGGTCATCGCTATATCAGCACGGTCTTTGAAAACGGGGCCCGCTGGGCCATGGTCAGCCGGGAGTGGCATGAAGCGGAAGGGTTCCCCGATCCGCCAGCCGGAAAAGGTTTTATTGTTACTGCCGATACTGTTGCGGGACTGCAGCAGCTCTCAACGATCTACCGCGGAACATTTTCGATTCCTGTCGTGGCTGTCGGCGGCAGCAATGGAAAAACAACGACAAAGGAGATGGTTGCATCGGTACTGGGGACGGCTTTTACTGTTGAAATGAGCCGGGGCAACAGGAACAATCATCTCGGTGTTCCCCTGACCCTGCTGCAGCTTAGACGGGAAACCGGAATTGCTGTGGTCGAGATGGGGATAAATCATCCGGGAGAAATGGCTTTGCTTGCAGACATCGTCATACCGACCCATGGTCTGCTGACCAATATCGGCCATGAGCATCTGGAGTTTCTTTTTGATCTTCATGGTGTTGCAGAGGCTGAAACGCAGCTTTTTGACTATTTTCGCCGGTGCGGAGGCACCGTTTTCGTCAACATGGATGATCCATGGCTCAGAAATGCAGGAGAAGGGCTTTCGGGAAGTATCAGGTACGGAACAGGGGAAAATCCCGGCCAGACCTGCTGGGCAAGGGAGATTGCCGTAGACGGTAGCGGCCGGATTTCTTTTCTCTTATGTTCAGCAACCGGCACAGAAAAGGTTCTTCTGAACTTCACAGGCCGCCATAACGTCATCAATGCCGTTGCCGCCGCCGCAGTCGGGCTGCATTTCGGTCTTTCACTGTGCCGGATCAGAGAGGGACTTGAGCGGCTCGTTCCTGCACCCGGATGGAAACGGCTTGAGGTTGTTGACTCAAACGGGATAAGGATTCTCAATGACACCTACAATGCCAATTCCGACTCCATGCGCCTGGCGATCGATGCGCTTAGTGATATGCCGTGCACCGGAAAAAGGATTGCGGTTCTTGGCGATATGCTTGAACTTGGAACGGCGGGAGACCTTGAACATGAAACAATTGGCCGCTATATTCAGCAGAGCCCTGTTGATGCCCTGTTTACTTTTGGAGAGAAAACCCGGCTGCTCTGCAGGGAGGCTGCCGGATGCTGTCTGGGCCATTTTGAGAGCCGCGAAAAACTTCTTGACGCACTGCTTGGGGTGCTTCAATCGGGTGACGCCGTTCTTTTCAAAGGATCAAGGGGGATGAAACTCGAGCAGGTGGTTGAAGCACTCATCAATGCACGAACAATAACCAGTTAAGAATACGGTATGCTTTATTATCTGTTGAAGTACATCAACGATGTTTTCGATCCTCCGGGACTTGGTGTTATCGAGTATCTGACGTTCAGGGCGAGCGCTGCCGCCATTACGGCGCTGCTTATTACGCTTCTTGCCGGGCCGGGTTTCATACGCTACCTTAAGTCCCGGTTCATTGAACCGATCAAAGATGAAGCGCCTCCGGAGCATAAAAAGAAAAAGTCTCTTCCGACCATGGGAGGACTGCTTATTATTTTTTCCATTGAGGTTTCTGTGCTGCTCTGGTCGAAGTTCATTGATCCGCATGTCTGGCTGATCATGCTTGCAGTGCTCTGGATGGGAGTCATAGGATTCATCGATGACTACCGTAAAGTCGTGCTGAAAATCAAAGGGGGCCTGTCGGCACGCTACAAGCTTATCGGGCAGGTCTCTCTCGGGCTTGTGATAGGGCTCTATACCTGGTTCGATCCGGCTTTTTCTGTACTTCTTTCCACGACAACCGTACCGTTTTTAAAGAATGTGACGATAGACTATGGATATTTCTATATCCCGATCGTCATTTTTATCATTACAGCAGTGTCGAACGCGGTGAACCTGACCGACGGTCTTGACGGTCTTGCGTCCGGCAGTTCCGCTATTGTTTTTTTCGGGCTCGGCGGCTTTTCCTATCTGGCGGGAAATGCGGTCTATGCATCATACCTCAATATTCCTTTTATTCCCGGAGGCGGCGAGGTTGCCGTTGTCAGTATGGCCATAGTCATGTCCTGCGTGGGATTTTTATGGTTCAACACAAATCCGGCCGAGATTATCATGGGCGATACCGGATCCCTTGCTCTGGGCAGCGCTATTGCAGTTATTGCGCTGCTGATCAAGCAGGAACTGCTTCTGCCTGTTCTTGCCGGTGTTTTTTTTCTTGAAACGCTTTCGGTATCCCTTCAGGTTCTTTATTTCAAGTATACCAAAATGAGGTATGGGCAGGGACGGAGAATTTTTTTGATGGCACCTCTTCATCATCATTTTCAGCTGAAAGGGTGGGCTGAACAGAAGATCGTGATCAGATTCTGGATTATAACCATTCTTTTTTTTCTCACCAGTCTCATGACCTTGAAACTCAGATGAGTGACATGGATGTATCAGGTAAAAAGGTATCGGTTGTCGGTGCCGGAAAGAGCGGCCTTGCCGCAGCCCGCCTGCTCCGCAGCAAAGGCGCGCTTGTGCTGGTCAGCGAGTTCGGCAGGGTAGGAGAGCAGGAGGCCGGGCTCCTTCAGGAACAGGGGATTTCGCTTGAACAGGAAGGCCATTCCGGGCGGGTCTACGATGCCGATTTTTGTGTCGTCAGTCCCGGTATTCCGCCTCAGGCTCCGGTCATGAAAACAATGGCGGCAAGGGGGATGGCTCTTTACAGCGAAATTGAGATCGCGAGCCTCTTCTGCAGTGCCAGGATTGTCGGTATTACCGGGACAGACGGGAAAACGACTACCTCAACTCTTGTTCACCGGATCTGTGAAGAGGACGGTCTCAGGCATGGTTACCGGTCTTACTGTGTCGGCAATATCGGCGTCCCTTTTTCATCACTGGTTTCAGACATGAAGGCCTGTGATGTTGCAGTCGTAGAGCTGAGCAGTTACCAGCTTGAGCGCTGTCCGACCTTCAGGCCGGATATAGCCGTCATCACCAATATTACACCTGATCATCTTGACCGATATGAAGGCGATCTCAACGGCTATGCCGCGGCGAAGTTCAGGATCTATTCCAATCAGTCCGAAGATGATACGCTCATCTACAACGAGGATGATCCGCTGCTCAGCTCTCATTTCGAGGCAGGCAGGAGGCACTTTCCCTTCCGCATAGTACCGTTTGGTCTTGAGCCTGTTGCTCCCGGACATCCTGACCGCCGCATTGTCTTTCTTGAAGGCAATACGATTGTTGTCCGGACAGACGGCGGGTATGAACGGATAATTGAGACGTCAGAGTTCCTCAAAGAGAGCTTTCGGGGCAGGCACAATATCTATAACGCGCTTGCAGCTGTGGCTGCAGCAAGGGAGCTGGGCATCGGCAATGAATCGATATGTTCTGCCCTCAGGGAGTTTACGGGCGTTGAGCACCGCCAGGAATTCGTCATGAACATAAACGGCACCGGTTGGGTCAACGATTCAAAAGCAACGAATATCAATGCGCTGAGGCAGGCGCTTGATGCGCTTCCCGGCATGGTTATTCTTATTGCCGGAGGAAGGGATAAAGGTAACGATTATGCTTCGATTGCGGATCTTGTCCGCAAGAAAGTCTCTGTTATTATCGCTATCGGTGAATCTCAGGAGAAGATCGCCGCAGCCTTTGATGGAATTGTTGCAGTTAAAACTGCGGGCTCACTCGAAGATGCCGTTTTGTCTGCCAGTGAGTTTTCCGGTCCAGGGCAGACAGTACTGTTTTCCCCCGGGTGTGCCAGCTTTGATATGTTTGCTGATTTCGAGGACCGCGGCAGGCGCTTTAAAAAATGCGTTCATCAATTACAACAGACATGCTGAATACTGCCGACATGTCGCTGTCTTCGGAGCAGGGGGCTCAAAATGAGCTTTTGCAGCAGTCAGCCGGAGAAAGGATCGCCGGAAAACTCCTGATGCTCATTGTTGCCATTCTCATGTGCATCGGTATCGTTATTGTTTACAGCAGCGGAGCGGGATGGGCTGAAAACAAATATTCGAGCTCCGAGTATTTTTTGTGGCGGCAGCTTATTTTTTCCGTGTTAGGGATCAGTATTGTCCTGCTGTTTGCGCAGTTCGACTATCATGTATTCTGGAAGACAAGTAAAATCCTGTTTTTTGCCAGCGTCGTGCTTCTCAGCCTTCTTCTGGCCATGAAAGCTGTCGGAATCATTTCTGGTGCGGCACGCTGGATCGGTTTCGGGCCGCTTAAATTCCAGGTGTCGGATTTTGCCAAATATGCCGTGATCTTTCATTTTTCCAGACTCATCAGTGAAAAACAGGGATATATAAGGGATCTCAACAGCTCCTATTATCCCCTCCTTACCCTTCTGATGACAGTTGTCGCTCTGGTTGCGCTTGAACCGAACTTCAGCACCGCTTCACTTATCGCCATAATAGGGTTTCTGCTTATGTTCATCGGTGGGGTGAGTATTCGGCATCTCCTGGCGACGGCCTCGCTGCTTATACCTGTGGCAGCTGTTTTTGCCATTGCCGCCCCATACAGGGTTGCCCGTCTTCTCTCCTTTTTCAGCGGAGACGAAAAAGGGCTGAGCTACCAGGTCGTACAGGCATTGATCGGTCTTGGAAACGGAGGGTTGTTCGGTCTCGGTATCGGAGCCAGCAAACAGCGGGAACTCTATCTGCCTCTTTCCTACAATGATTTTGTTTTTGTCGTTATCGGTGAGGAGTACGGCTTTATAGGAGCTATTGCGGTTATCGCTCTTTTTGCGGGTTTCTTTGTCTGCGGACTTATTATAGCCAAGCATGCACCGGATAATTTCGGTAAATACGTTGCAAGCGGTATAACAATGGCCATTACTTTTTTTGCATTCATTAATATTGCTGTTGCCTGTCACCTTCTGCCGACTACCGGTGTCGCGCTTCCTTTTATCAGTTACGGCGGAACGGCGCTCCTGTTCAACTCTCTTGGTGTCGGAATTCTTATGAGCATATCGCGTCACAAGAAACGTCTGCTTGAACGTATCGAACGATCGATGGTCAATGAAAGGAGGGTGGAATGAAAGTGCTTTTTGCCGGTGGAGGAACAGGCGGCCACTTATACCCGGCCATAGCTATGGCCGGAGAGATCAGGAAGCTGATTCCTGATGTATCGATTTCATTTGCCGGGACGACCGGCGGCATAGAGGCATCCGAAGTTCCCCGGCTCGGTTACCGGCTGCATCTTATTCCTGTCAGAGGATTAAAAAGAGGGCCCTCTCTTGCTGATCTGATTGGTAATTTTGGAGTGCTTGCCGATTTTGCAACATCTCTGGGTCGTGCGGTTGCTCTTGTCGGCAGGGAGGCTCCCGATGTTGTTGTCGGTACAGGTGGTTTTGTCAGTGCGCCATTGCTTTTTGCCGCCCAGCTCATGCGGAAAAAAACACTCATTCAGGAACAGAATGCATTTCCGGGTGTCACGACAAAACTGCTCTCTTTTCTTGCCAGTGAAGTGCACCTTTCCTTTGAAGAAGCGCGGAGGTTTATTGCAAAAAAAGAGAGGATTTTTGTTTCAGGAAATCCTGCGCGTTCTTTTGAACTGCAGAACCCTTCTCTGGCAAGGGGACGTTTCGGTCTGGTCGAAGATCGGCCCACGCTTCTTGTTTTCGGTGGAAGCCGGGGCGCGCGCTCTATAAACAATGCCCTGCTTCAGTGGCTCGGGGAGATAACAGCAGCGGCAAATCTTATCTGGCAGACCGGGGCGCTCGATTTTGAGCGCATAAAGATGCAGGTTACTCCCTCTCCTCATCTTTGGGTTGCTCCATATATTGAAGATATGGGAAGCGCTTACAGCGCAGCTGACCTTGTTCTCTGCCGCGCCGGTGCATCGACCATTGCAGAGCTTACCAATCTTGGCAAGCCGTCCGTTCTTGTGCCCTATCCGTATGCTACCGGCGATCATCAGCGTCATAATGCACGGGCGCTGGTTACGAGCGGGGCGGCAATGGTGCTCGAAGATGATTGTCTTGGCGAACAGAAATCGGGCAAAGATATTCTTGAGCTGCTGCATGATTCAGAGAGATTGAGAGCAATGGGTGCGGCCTCCCGCAAACTCGCCTATCCCGATGCGGCATCTGAGCTCGCGCGGCGAATCATCACTCTTGCAGAAAAACATTAAGGAATCGAAATCATGGAACTGGGGAAGACGAAACGGGTTCATATTGTCGGCATCGGCGGTGCGGGAATGAGCGCTATAGCGGAGCTGCTTCTGAAGTCAGGGATTGAAGTAACGGGTTCAGACCTTATGTCCGGCGAAGTTACCGATAAACTTGCTGATCACGGCGCAGTGATTTATAAGGGCCACAGGGCTGAGCAGGTTGTATCGTGTGACGTTGTCGTATACTCTTCCGCTATCAGGCATGAAGAAAACGTTGAGATCATTGCCGCTGAAAAAGCGGGTATTCCCGTCATCAAGCGGGATGAGATGCTTGGTGAACTTATGAGGTACAAATACGGCATATGTATAGCGGGGACGCATGGCAAGACAACCACAACAGCCATGATTGCCACGATGCTTATTGAGTCGGGCGAGTCTCCTACGGTCATGATCGGAGGAATATCGGATTATCTGAAAGGCAGTACTGTTGTCGGTGAGGGCAAATTCATGGTTATTGAGGCTGACGAATATGATCGTGCTTTTTTAAAGCTGACGCCGACCATAGCCGTTGTTAACAGTCTTGAGTCCGAGCATATGGATACTTACGGCACACTTGAAGAGCTGAAACAGGCGTTTGTTGCTTTTGCAAACAAAGTTCCCTTTTACGGTAGGGTGATCTGTTGTGTTGACTGGCCGGAGATCAGAAAGATCATTCCTTCGTTCAATCGCCATTATACAACGTTCGGTATCGAGGAGCCTGCAGATGTTATGGCTTCAGACATTGTTCTTGAAAAAAACCGCACAGTCTTTACCATACAGGCTTACGGAAGGGAGTATCGCGATGTATGCATCAATGTTCCCGGACGTCACAATGTGCTTAATGCCCTGGCCGCGTTTTCGGCAGGCCTTGAGCTGGAGATCATGCCGGAAAGGCTGATTGCCGGACTTGGGCTCTACAGCGGGATGAGGAGAAGGTTCCAGATAAAATATGACAATGGAGCAGGGCTTATGGTTGTGGATGACTATGCCCATCATCCTTCAGAAGTCAAGGCGACGGTCAAGGCGGCAAAAAGCGGGTGGCTTGACAGCAGGGTCATTGCTGTATTTCAGCCGCATCTGTTTTCAAGAACCCGTGATTTTGCAGATGAATACGGCTGGGCACTTTCAAGGGCCGACATGGTTTATGTTACCGACGTCTACCCGTCCCGTGAAAAAGCATCGGATTTTCCAGGAGTTGACGGGGGTCTTGTTGCTGCTGCTGTAAGGAAAGCAGGCGGAAAGAATGTTGAATTTATTGCTGACAGGGAACAACTTTTTTCACTCCTCAGGCAGCTTTCAGTCGATGGTAATATGCTGCTTTTTATGGGAGCCGGTGATATTACCCAACTTGCATCAAGAGTCGCCGGAGTCTGCCTGAAGGGGTCTTCCGGCAACGTTGACAGCCATTAAAACGTTACAGGCGGTGCAGGCTGGAAATGGGTGAAGCCTGAGAACGTGATGTAGGGAATGACCTGAAACCCCTCAAAATTGCCGGTATCATGAAAGGATTTGACGCGGTCTGGTTTTATGCCTGAGAGTAAGAACAAGAAATATCCGGGTTATCTCCCTGATGCCGACCGTCAGGCGTTCCCTGACGGTTCTGATGGAGGGGAGCCGTATGAAGCTTCAGTTCCGGTTTATGCAGGAAGCTGGAAGGCTCTGTTCTTTATTGTTCTTGTTGTTATTGCCGGACTTGCAGTGCTGGCCGATTATGCCGCACACTGGAAAAATGAAGTCGTGGTCAGAAAATTTATCGTTGAAGGGGGTTCGATTGTTGACGGCAGGGAGCTTTCTTCACGTTTGAATATCTACAGGGGCAGAAATCTGCAGCAGCTTGATGCTGAAGAGCTGAAAGACAGGGTCATTGTATTCCCTTATGTCAGGGATGTCCTGATCAGCAAGGAACTGAACGGGGTTGTTCGTGTAAGGATTGTTGAGCGCGAGCCGGTTGCATTAACTATCATAAACGGCAGAATTATTGCCATTGATCGTGAAGGCTTTCTTTTTCCCGGAAGAAAAGAGTTTTCCCGTCGGATTCCGAAATTGCTGAAGGTGTCGGGAATAAGCCGCCTGAAAGCAGCAGGGAACGGTTTGCAGCAACTTGACATGCGTGATGCCGATCTGCTTCGTCACTTTCTTGAGGCGCTTTCCCTGACTGATTATGCAAGTCTTATTATCCGCGAGCTTCATCTTGAACCTGATAATATGACCTATTGCATTGCCGCCCGCTCCCCTACCCGTTTTATTGTCGGCAATGACGGTAACTTCAAGGAAAAGTTGAAAAAATTCGAGATATTCTGGCAAAAGGTTGTGTCAAAGAAAGGTATAGGTACTTATGAGATTGTGGACTTAAGGTTCAGGAGCAGGGTATTTACCCGGGAACCTGCATCTGCAGTGGTTCCAAAGGATGTTTCCCTCTGATAATCATGCAAGAATAGAACAATGCTGAAAAGCAATATCGCAGTAGGTCTTGATATTGGCACAACCAAGGTGTGCGTTGTTGTTGCCGAAAAAGATGAAATAGAAAAACTCAATGTACTCGGAAAAGGACGTTCCAATTCTGACGGCCTTCAGCGGGCAACGGTGGTCAATATCAACAAGACTGTCGCAGCTATCAAAGCGGCCGTTGCCGATGCCGAACGGGAGTCGTCCATTCGGATACACGGGGTAAACGTCGGGATTTCAGGGGCACACGTTCATTGTATTCACAGTAATTCCGAAATCAGCATCAATCAGACAGGGATTGTCAATGATTCTGATGTCAGGAGGTTTCTGGAAAAAGCCAAGACCAATATCCGTTATCTGGATATCGATCATGAAATTATTCATGTCATTCCCCAGGAATTCATTGTTGACGATCAGGAGGGGCTTCTTGATCCGATTGGTATGGCCGGAACAACGATGAGAGGCAGTGCCTATATTGTAGTCGGACTCAGAACAAAGATCCGCAATATCAAGCAGTGTGTCGAGAAGGCCGGACTGGAGATCAGTGCTGTTACCTTTGAACCCGTAGCATCAGGTATGGCGGTCATGAAAGAGCGTGAGAAGAAAAGCGGAGTTGTTATCATTGATATCGGCGGCGGGACCACAGAGGTCGCTATCTATATTGACGGAGCGATCCGCTACTCTGAGGTTATAAAGGTAGCTGCAAATGACGTCACTCTGGATATCGCACACGGGGTGAAGGCCCTTTATGAGGTTGCCGAGGAGCTGAAAATAACTCATGGATGTGCTTACAGCGGTATCAGCGGTGAGGATGAGGACATTCTTATTGAAGGGATAGAGGGCCGGCCTCATAAATCTTTTCCCAGGAGTTCGCTGACCTTGATCATTGAGGCCAGGATGATGGAGATTCTGGAGCTTGTACGGGACTCTGTAAAACGATCGGGTTATTACGAATATATCAATGCCGGAGCAATTATAACGGGAGGAGGTTCGCTGCTCCCCGGAACAGAGGAACTTGCCCATGATGTTCTTGGTCTTGATGTTCGTATAGGCTATCCTGAAGGAGTATCCGGAGGAATAAAGGGATCTGTCAATAATCCCATGTACGCAACAGTTATGGGGCTTGTTGCCCACGCATTTCAGAGCAACCTTTCCGTGGATCAGCGCTTCCCGCAAACACAGGAAGTACTGCCGGTTGTTTCCCCTGAAGGCCTGCAGGAAGGGAGTGCGGAGCAGGAGCAGAATCCGGCCAGGAAAAAAATTGTTGATCGCATGAAGCGATTCTGGGAGCAACTGTGATGAGAGAGAAAAAAAGAGCGCAATAAAGGGGAGAACTGACCTATGGCATTTGAGCTGGATCCCGGCCTGTTTGACAGTGACCAGGGCAAAGGGGTTACCATAAGGATTGTCGGTGTTGGCGGTTGCGGCGGCAATGCGGTAAATAATATGATCGACCGCAAAATAAGCGGCGTTGAATATATCGTTTTCAATACCGATCGTCAGGCGCTCCTGAATTCGAAGGCTCCGATCAGAGTGCAGATCGGAAAGAAAGCGACGAACGGTTTGGGTGCCGGTGCTGATCCGGCCAAAGGCCGTCAGGCTGCTGATGACGACAGGGAAATCATTGCAGCTCAACTCAGAGGAGCCGATCTTGTTTTTATTGCCGCAGGCATGGGGAAAGGTACGGGTACTGGCGCTGCGCCGGTGATTGCCTCAATTGCGCGGAATATGGGCATACTCACCATCGGAGTTGTAACCAGGCCATTCAACTTTGAAGGTCAGGTAAAGGCGAAGATTGCGGATGGCGGGATTGCTGAACTGCGCAAGTACATCGACACCCTTATTCTTGTCGAGAATGAAAAGATTCTCAGTATTGCCGAAGAGGGGGTGAGTGCCACCGAAGCGTTCAACATGGCAAACGATGTCCTCTACAGGGCGGCCAAGGGCATCGCTGACATCATTACCCGTCACGGGCATGTCAATGTTGATTTTGCCGATGTTCGCAGCATCATGTGCGGGGCGGGTGATGCGGTTATGGGTTCTGCTGCGGCAGCAGGCGAACGGCGGGCGTTGAAAGCCTCATCGGATGCGCTCAACAGTCCTCTTCTTGAGGGCGTTTCTGTCAAGGGAGCCAAAGGTGTGCTGGTCAACATTACCGGTGAGGTCACCATGCGGGACATGTCGGACGCAATGAACTATATCGAGGAACAGGTCGGCAGTGATGCCAAGATAATCAACGGATATGTCGATGAGCCTCAGGTATCCGGTGAAATCAGAGTTACCGTTATTGTTACCGGTTTCAAGAGAATGGAACAGAGTGAAGAAAAGGCTTCTTCAGTAAGGCAGCCTGTTACCGTAGTGCCCGGCGGGGTCAGGCCGGGGCAGGGCCCCTCCCTCAGGCACTCAGTTTCCCTTTATCCTGAAAGGCAGGAAGAGGATTTGCGTATTCCTGCCTATATCAGAAGGCAGTTATCAATCCATGATCCTCGTGATGTCAGCATAAGCCAGAATGCCGGTCATGACGTCGATCATAATCCATTGCTTTCGGGTGGAACAGGGGAGCACGAAGATAAAATTCAGAAAGGGTTATCCGATACACCAGCCTATCTCAGAAGGAAAAACAACGGAATCTGAGCAGGGTATTTCTTTATCAAAAAAAAGGATTAAATGCATTATAGTGCGCTTTCCGCAGAAGATGCGGCAGCAATGATCAAGTCGGGAGACAGGGTTTTTTTGCATACTGCGGCGGCAACGCCGCAACGCCTGATTGAGGCAATGGTAGGACACTCAAGTGAGTTGAAAAATGTTGAAATTGTCAGCCTTCACACCGAAGGAGATGCTCTTTATACAAGGCCGGAATATCAGGAAAGTTTCAGGCTGAACTCTCTGTTTGTGGGTAAAAATGTCCGCCAGGCGGTACAGAACGGGGATGCGGATGCCATTCCTGTTTTTTTAAGCGACATCCCCTCCCTTTTCTCCAACAGGATTCTTCCGCTCGATGTGGCTCTTATCCATGTTTCTCCTCCCGATCGCCACGGCTACTGTTCTCTCGGGGTTTCGGTCGATGTTACCCTTGCGGCACTCCATTCTGCAAGACTGGTTATCGCCCAGGTGAATCCCAACATGCCCCGGACGCATGGTGAAGGCATGGTTCATGTCAGCAAGATCCATGCGATGGTCGATGTGGCCGATCCTATTCTTGAAACGCCCCGTCGCACATTGAGTGAAATCGAAATCCGCATCGGTCAGCATATCGCCTCCATTGTTGAGGATGGCGCCACGCTGCAGATGGGGATCGGTGCTATTCCAGACGCAACCCTTGCGGCACTTACAGGGCACAAGGATCTGGGCATTCATTCTGAAATGTTCTCGGACGGGGTGGTTGACCTTGTTGAAAAAGGGGTGATCAACGGGAGCAAAAAGCGTACCCACAAAGAGATTATCGTGTCAAGTTTTCTTGTCGGAACCCGAAGGCTCTATGATTTTGTGGACGATAACCCGCTTGTAGAAATGCTTCCTTCCGATTATGTCAACGATACCAGGGAAATAAGAAAAAATCCCCGGGTGACAGCTATCAACAGTGCACTTGAAATTGATATGACAGGTCAGGTATGTGCGGACTCTATCGGGCAGAAACATTATTCAGGTGTCGGAGGACAGATGGATTTTATCCGGGGGGCAGCGCTCTCCGAGGGGGGCAAACCGATTATCGCCCTTCCTTCGACAACAAATAAAGGTCAGTCAAGGATTGTTCCGCAGCTTAAACCAGGAGCCGGTGTTGTTACAACAAGGGCTCATGTGCAGTACGTGGTGACCGAGTTCGGTATTGTGAATCTGCACGGGAAAAATCTCAGGCAGAGAGCGGAAGCGCTTGCAAGCATAGCGCATCCCGATTTCAGGGAGGACATCTGTCGTCAGGCTCACGAATTATACGGTTCTTACAGCAAAAGTTTCATGTAACAGGCTGAAAATGCGGTTGTTCACCATTCAAGCAGCCGCATTCTGCCTTTGCAGGCTTGACAGGTTGTGCATTCCGGCACGACGCACTCCGGCTTATGGCTGCGGAGCGGAGTGCAAAACATTGAAACGACGGCGTTATGATTTTCTCACGCCCTGATTTATTCCTCACTGAAACCGATAATGCTTACCATGCGTCCGGTTTTACCCTGATCGCGCCGGTAGGAAAAAAACAGATTCCGGTCACGGAAAGAGCAGAAGGGAGATCGATCGATATTCGATGAAGGAACTCCTGCTTCAAGCAGTTGACTGTAATTGACCATTCCAAGGTCAAGCAGGTATTTTTCCTCTTCATCCGGGCGCAAAGATCGCTGCCGGTAAGCAGGCGGGAACTCCCCGGCGACTTCCAGCCCGACCTCATAGGCTTCAGCTGAAATCCCTGTACCGATAAAAGCCAGGCACTCTGAAGGTCGGGAGTTAAAGCTCCTTTTCATGGCCTCAATCGTTTTTATCACAATTCTTCCGGCAGATCCCTTCCATCCGGCATGAGCCGCTCCTGATGCCTTATGACGGGGGTCGTACAGAAGCACAGGATAGCAGTCCGCCGTATAGATACAGAGGAAGAGGTTCTTTCTGTCCGTAATGAACGCATCATAACACGGGTACCGTCCAGGCTTTTCCGCATAAAGTATTTCAGTACCGTGTACCTGATCGGAGCTGACCAGCATCCCCTGATCAATGCCTCCGGCGGCACAAAGGCGCCGGGTGTTTTCATCAATATTCCGAGGCATGTCCCCTGTATTGCTTCCGAGGTTCAGAGAGGAGAAATTGCCGTCGCTTACACCGCCTGCTCTTGTGCTCTGGAGTGCAGTGAGGCCGCGATATCCCCTGAAGCTGTCCGGCACGATATACTGCGGCGTCAAACCGGACGTTATGTTGTCAGTTATTAACTCGGCCATAAATCCCTCTGTTGATTGTTGACTTAGCCTCATGAATGCCGGATGCCCCGTTCATGCTGCCGATGTTCAAAATATAATTTTTCCTCAATCGGGGCTCCATTGAGCAGGTGAATATCCGGTAAAGGTTTATTATGTCGCTGAGAGTATTATCTTTCGGATATTGAGTTATTAAGATCCGCCGCTTTTTTTGGTGATGAACATTGTGACGGTCTCAATGCAAGACAAGATCGTTAGAACGATGAAAAAACCTGATGAAGAAAGATTTCCTGATCATTTCGGACGATCGGTTCGGGCGCTTTCCGAATACATGGGTATGGGTCTGCAGATTGCCGTGAGTTTTGCCTTTTTTGTGTTTCTGGGATATTGGGCGGATGGAAGGCTCGGAACTACACCGTTGCTTTTTCTCGTCGGAGTTGTGATCGGAATGGCAGGTATGGTACTTGTTCTTATGAAGGTACTGCGGGGAGCAAACAAAAAAAGATAAAACAACGTCCTGACTGCATTTAATCAAGAATCAAAAGAAGAGATATGAAGCCGGTGTTTGATTTTTTTGTTAAGTTATGTATCTTGTCCGTCATTTTATGGGCGGTTATTTTATTCGGTCTTGATCCCGCAAGTGTTGACCGGTACTCGGTATTTCTTGCATGGTTAATGGTTGTAGTCAATGCGGGCACAGGTTATCTGCTTTTTGACTATGCGATTGACAAGGAATCGGCAGTCTTCACAAAGGTTGTGTTCGGGGGGTTGACTGTCAGGCTTTTAGTGCTGGTAATCCTTGTCGCTTTTGTATTAATCAATGACATGGCAGTCAGAAAAGATTTTGCCCTCTCTTTGATCGCTTTTTACTGTATCTATGTGATTGTTGAGATTCTCGGTTATCAAAAGAAAAACAAACAGAAAAAAAACGCTGCATGAAACGGGTAAACGTCATACACGCCAAAGCTTTTTTCAGGGTTATCGCTATTTTCGCAACTTTTCTGCTGAATGCCAACGCCCATGCTGTAGCATCACCTGATCAGCATGCAGTTGTTTCTCAGAGCAGTGCAGCAGTTTCCGCCCTGACCGGTGTTGCCGCAGAACCCGCACCGCATGCCGAGGCTGCCGAGGGAGAGGAGAAAGCCGGTGATGTCATCATGCATCACGTGCGTGACAACAGCGTTATTGCCTTCGATCCTTTTGGTGAGATCCATCTTCCTAAAATCGCTACAGTTCCGGGTTTTGAATGGTTTGATATCTCCATCACCAAACATGTCGTTATGCTTTGGGTGGCTTCGGCCCTTCTTCTGCTGGTTTTTTCCCTGGTCGGCAGCAAGTACAGCAGGATGACGTCCAGTCAGGCGCCGAAAGGGCTTGCCAATGCAATGGAGGCACTTGTTCAGTTTGTCCGCACTGATGTTGCTAAGGCTAATATCGGTCCCGGTTACGAAAAGTATCTTAACTATCTTCTTACCGTTTTCTTTTTCATCCTGTTCTGCAACCTTCTCGGACTTGTTCCCTATGCTGCTACTGCTACCAGCAATATCAGCGTTACCCTGACACTTGCCTGCATAACTTTTTTCATAACACAGGTTGCCGCACTGAAGGCTCATGGCATAAAAGGTTATCTTGCGCATCTTACCGGTGGTACACATCCCGCCCTCTGGATCATTATGATTCCGATCGAATTCATAGGGTTGTTTACCAAGCCGGTCGCTTTGTCCATCCGGTTGTTTGCCAATATGACGGCGGGTCACATCATGATACTCAGTCTGATATTCATCAGCTTTATTCTTAAAAGTATTGTCGTCGCCCTGGTCATGTCGGTTCCATTCTCCATTTTTATTTATCTGCTTGAGCTTTTTGTAGCGTTTCTTCAGGCATTTATCTTTACAATGCTCTCATCGCTCTTTATCGGTCTTGCATCTGCACACGAAGGCCATGACGAACATGAAGCTGCAACCGCCTCACATTAAAATGGGGTAAGGATTATTTGGGAATAACTCTTATTTTCATGCTTGTTATTGACTGGATTTAAAACCGCTTTTTCAGCTGAAAACTTACAAAAAAAATAAACGGGGGTAATTACAAGATGGAAGGTTTAGGTTTGGGTTATTTAGGAGCTGGTATTGGTGCTGGTCTTGCTGTTATCGGCGCTGGTCTTGGTATTGGTAACGTAGCGGCGTCTGCTGCTGAAGGTGTTGCCCGTCAGCCTGAAGCGACTGCAGATATCCGTACTACCATGATTATTGCTGCAGCTCTTATCGAGGGTGTTGCACTGTTCGGTGAAGTTATCTGTGTGCTTCTTGCTCTTAAGTAAGATTAGGCATTCTGGCCGATTCGATACAGAATATATCCCGATTGCGGCTGATGTTCTCAGGCTGCGATCGGGTTTTATTAACCGTTAACGGAAACATTTTTCATGCTTACGTCAGGAATTATTCTTCTTGCCGGTAGTCTTCTGAGCCCGAATCCCGGTCTTATTTTCTGGACTGTGGTAACATTCGTGATTGTGCTGCTTATTCTGAAGAAGATTGCCTGGGGACCGATCCTCAGTGCTTTGGAAGAAAGGGAGAAGGGTATTCAGTCGGCCATTGACCGTGCGCATCAGGCAAAGGACGAGTCTGAGGCCATTCTCCGTAAAAATAAGGAACTGCTCGCAAAAGCCGATGCTGAATCCGACAGGATTATCCGTGAGGGAAAGGACTATGCCGACAGGCTTCGTTCAGATATTGCCGATAAGGCTCAGGCAGAAGCTAAAAAAATGATCTCCTCTGCAAAGGAAGAAATTGAGCAGGAAAAACGCAGGGCGCTTGACGTGCTGAGAAATGAGGTTACCGACCTTGCCGTCAGAGGTGCCGAAAAAATTATCAAAACGGCGCTTGATGCCGATTTGCAGAAAAAGATCGTTGACGGCATGATTCAGGATCTTTCAACAAAACGCAACTGAAAAAAACGGTCACGAAATGTCAACTGTAATTGCAAGCCGTCGATATGCCACCGCTCTTCTTTCTGCCGCTGAAGAGGGCGGTTTTCTTGATCAGATAGTCAATGAGCTTGAGCTGATCAGGGAGACTCTTGAAAATTCCCGCGATCTTGTCCATGCATTGCGGAGTCCTCTCGTTAAAGGGGATAAGAAAATTCATATACTCGAGGAGATATTTCGTGATTCCATCGGGGAAAAGATGTTTCTGTTTTTGAAGCTGATAGCCAGAAAAAAACGCGCCGGACTACTTCCTGAAATTATTAACGAGTTTCAGATTCTTCTTGACGAAAAGAGGGGTATTGTCAATATCGATGTTACAAGTGCGGTTACTCTCTCTGATGAACAGGTTAACAGGCTGGTCGACAGGCTTGGTGTATATACAGGGAAGAAAATACGTGCGAAAATGTCTATCAATGAAGAGTTGATAGGCGGTGTTTCTGTGAAAATCGGTGATACCATCTTTGACGGAAGTATCAGTCATCAGCTTCAGCTGCTCAGGAAGACTCTTTCTGCAGAAAAGGCATGACAAGCGCTTTTTGTTTCTGACGGTCTTTTCAATAGCCTGCCTAGCAGGCTATTTTTTTGCCTTTTGAAGATTTATGCTTGTAAGCTTCGCATGAAATTTGTAGCATCCTGCTATTGGGGCTTTAGCTCAGTTGGTAGAGCGTCTCGTTCGCAATGAGAAGGTCAGGGGTTCGACTCCCCTAAGCTCCACATGTAATATTAGTCATGTGTTACGTTCTATTCGTTTCCGTACAGGGAGGCGACAGCGGTATCAGCACGGTAACGGTAATTGAAAATGGTCCGCCCGATTGCTTATAAGACAAAGAGATTGTAATTTTGCTGTACAGTGCTGGTATTTTCAACAGCAGTTTACGGCTCTTCAGCGGAATAACAAGAAGCAGAATGCAGGAAGACCCGACAGGACTTTGAGAGCTGTCATCGGTGAGGAGATGGTTCTTTTCAAGCTGTTTTGTATTATATATTTTCTCTTTTCTATTAAAAGGATAATGGAGTACTCTATGCCGGTTACACGAATGTTTTCACGTTCAGCGCTGATGCTCATTGTGGCAGGGTTACTGATAAGTTCAGGCTGTTCTTCCTCCAAGCCAGCAACCACGGCAACTTCCATGGTAAATGAAGGCTATGCCAGAGCTGTGAAGATGTACGATAAAAAGGATTATGATGCTGCTGCACTCGGTCTTGAATCGCTGATTTTTACTTCCCGTGCAACGGCAGTCGAGGATGACGTACTATTTCTCCTCGCCCAGTCATATTACCATTCCAAACAGTATCTGCTTGCTTCCGAGATCTATACCCGTTTGCTTCAGCAGATCCCGTCTACCCCCTATGCACGAACGGCCCAGTTTATGCTTGCAAAATCCCACGAGAAGCTCTCTCCGCATTTTGAGCTTGATCAGACACATACCAGAAAAGCAATCGAACAGTTTGCTGTTTATCTTGATCTCTATCCGTCTGTTGATTCCCTGAGTGTTGCCGGCGATGTAGAGACATACAGGGAACTTCTGAAGATCAATCCCGACAGCCCGTCCTATAAGCAGAATTACTCGAAGGCCGTTTCACAACTCTCCAGAGTTGATTCCCTGAAGTATGCGGTAAAGGCAATTCCTGTTCTGAGAGAAAAACTGGCAAAAAACTCGTATTCCATAGCCCGGCAGTACATTCAGCTCAGAAAGCTTAAAGCCGCAGGTATTTTTTTCGATGAAGTTATCAAGCGTTATTCAGAAACAGTCTATGCCCCGCAGGCATGGGTAGGCAAGATTGACGTGCTTGTCAAACGGAAAAAGTGGTTTGAAGCCGGGCAGGCACTTGATCAGTATCTGCAGCTATACCCTGACAAGCAGCAGGAAATGCAGGCTGTAAGGACAAAGATTACACAGAACTTCAGCAATAACTGACGGGAGCGGAGAGTGCATCTGGCTGTTTTCGGCGGCAGCTTTGATCCGCCGCATAATGGTCACCTGGCTCTCTGTCTCTTTGCCAGAGAACTGCTTGAAATCGATAGAATTCTTGTTTCGGTTTCAAACAACCCGTTCAAGAAAAACAGATGTACTGCAGACGCCCATAGAAAAAGCATGGCCGAGCTGCTCTCGCTGGAAATCAATCTTACAGGAGCATGCTGCGAAGTCAGCGGTTGGGAGCTTGAAAAAAGGGGTCCTTCCTATACGGTCGAGCTCCTGCATTATGTCCATTCACTCTACCCGAACGCCCGCCTTACTCTCCTTCTTGGCGAAGACAGCGTAAGGGAATTATCCACGTGGAAGGATTACGAGCAGCTTATTTTATTGTGTGATATTGCGGTGTTCAGAAGAGCATCGGCGGGTTTCAGTGCATCGCTGACTGAAACCCCCTATCGGAACGGCGTCTTAAGGTTTATTGATTTTGCCAATCCCGTTTCTTCAAGCGACATCAGGGAGCTTGCAGCCGCCGGACAATCCATCACTCGGTACGCCCCTCTTTCAGTATGCCGTTACATCAGCAGACACGGACTTTACCGGCATGATCATGACGCTACATCGACTCAGGAGCTGAAACACCCAGAATTCTGAACCCGTTTCGCAGTACCTGGCGTGTTCCGAGGGCAAGAAAGAGTCTTGCTCTTGCAATATCCGGTTCAGCTTTGAGAATCGGGCACTCCTGGTAGAACTTGTGAAAAAGTTCAGCAAGCGAGTGCATGTATTCGACAAGTTTTTGCGGTTCAAGAAGCCGCAGGCTTGTTTTTATCATATCAGGATAATCCAGGAGGGCAAAGCCAAGCTGAATTTCAGCCGGAGACTCAAGCAGCTGCAGCAGCTTGTGATCAGGGCTGGAGGCAGGGTCAAACCCTATTTCCTGCAGGGCCATGCGCAGGAGGCTGCAGATTCTGGCATGAGCATACTGCAGATAGAAAACCGGATTGTCCTTGGACTGTTTTTTTGCCAGTTCAATATCGAAGTTCAGGTGCGAATCCTTGCTGCGCATGATGAAAAAGAGTCGGGTAGCATCAGCGCCGACATCGTCGATCAGGTCGTCAAGCAGGTCGGCATTGCCTTTTCTGGTTGACATTTTCAGTGTCTGACCGTCAACAGTGGTGGTTACAAACTGATTGATGGCGATTTTGATGCGTCCGGTATCATAGCCAAGAATTTTCAGGGCCTCAATAACGTCAGGGTACTCATCGATATGATCAGCGCCGAAAACATTGACGATCATTTCGAAACCCCGCTCAAACTTTGTGACGTGATAGGCAATATCGGGAAGACGGTAACTCGGTTCACCGGTGGATTTGATGAGGACCTTATCCTTTTCCTGTCCGAGCCTTGTTGTCTGAAACCAGGTCGCGCCATCATACTCGGTGATGAATCCTTTCTTCCTGAGAGCGTCGATTACACTCTTGTTGGCGGTAATACCCCCCTCATCGGGAGTGTAAAGCGTATGTTCATTGAAAAAAGAGTCATGCCGGATGCTGAGGCGTTCAAGCGTCTTGCGTATTGATGCGAAAATGATCTCTTCCGCTCTTTTTTTGAATACCGTTACATCATCGCTTCCGGCAAGTGCGGTTCCATGATCTCGGTAGAGCTCATCGGCAATCTCCCCGATATACTCTCCCT
>Ga0268280_1000614_pt1 | contig 28287 bp, 34 predicted proteins | sample saktaG_9_FD_190139 | JGI IMG/M metagenome (GOLD analysis project Ga0268280, IMG submission 190139) | Saline water microbial communities from Sakinaw Lake, British Columbia, Canada - sak_2011_5_24_40m | ecosystem: Environmental > Aquatic > Non-marine Saline and Alkaline > Saline ...
TTTCCTTCATTTCATCACTAGCACCCTCTTCAATCTTAAGTTTTTCAAGCTTCTCTTCTTTTCTTAAAGGCATTGGTCTTTTTACAGAAATTGGCAAAACACCAGAATCAAGTTCAAGTGCAGCAATCTTCAGAGGATCATAACTTAAGTTAGATAAAGAATCATCATCAATCTTTGAAAGCAAAGGAGCGTCCATTGAAATCTGCAATGCTCTTGCTCCAAGAATCCTTGCTCTTTCGTATTTTGAAAATTCTATTGCCATTTATTTACCCCACACCAATTTTGAAATTTTAGGAAACATTTCTTTATGTTTATCCTCAACAAGCTTTAAAATCTTTTCCATTTCTCCTTCAGTTATAGCAGTTTCTTTACCTTTCTGCATTGCAGTAATTCTTGGTTCTCCATTATTATCCGCAATAGCCATGGAAATTCTGAAATCTGAAAGTTCTTCCTCATCCACAGAAGGATCAACAATCAAAACACCATTAATACTATGAATAGTCATATTAAATGCCATTGCTTCCTTATTCAAAGGCAAATCAATATCTGACAACTCATGTTCAGGCTTTCCTGTTTCTTCATTATAAACTGGCAATTTCGCATGAGCCAAAGCAATTAATCCTGCCAACCCAGCAACATCCATTAGATTACCGTCATCATTTATTGCGATAATATCTAAAAATACTTGCCATACTTTCTCCCCTTCTTTAATACATAATTTTTCAAAATCGATAAATCCTGATTCTCTTATTCCTCTATCCAATACCCTTCCTAATTCAATAGCATTGATTCCTGGAGGTCCTAATTCAAAACTTTCAGAAGCTAAAGGACTTAATTCAGCAGAACACATAAAATTTCCTTTATTCGGAGAATCTGGATAAGGTTCAGTAACCTCAAGTTTAACACCAACATAGACTTCTGTTTTTCCAAACTTAACAGAACATGAAGATTCGGCATTCTTAGAAAGACCCATTTCAACGGTTATATCCCTAAATTCTTCAGGTTGTCTTCCATCAAATCTCTTTCCTTCTTTTAAGTATTCAATTATTCTTTGTTTTTGTATTGTTGGCATCATTCTTCACTTCCTGCAGATTCTTTCAATGCTTTAATCTGTATTTCATTTATTTTTTTACATGCTTCTTTAGCCATTTTAAGTGCTTCCCTTAATTCTGGAATTGAAATCTTTCCGTCCAATTGCAATAACGCAAGTTTTCCAGACCTGGATAAAAAGCACATAGGAATATCCGTAGAACCTTCCCCTTCCTTATAGTCTTCTTCTTCTTTATCAACATCAACAACAATTGTTTTATCAATTTTTCCAACAGCAATTGCAGAAGCCATTTCTTTCATTGGAACACCAGCATGAGCCAAAGCCATAACAGCCGCATTTAGTCCAGCAACTCTTGTTCCAGCATCTGCTTGAGGTATTTGAATAAAAACATCAACAACAGAATTTGGAAAAGCATCTAAATCAACGCATTCAGCCAAAGCCCATTCAATTACTTTATTAATCTCCTGACTTCTTCTATTTGGTCCGGGTCTTATTCTTTCCCATACCGAAAAAGGCATCATCCCATAGTTAATTCTTAATATTCCTTTTTCCGGGTTCTGCATATGCTGTGGGTGTAATGTTCTTGGTCCTCTTACAACAGCAATTGCCCTTGTCCCACCAGTTTCAAACATAGCACTTCCATCAGCAGAAGGAACAATTCCAACTTTCGCTTTTATAGGTCTAGTTTCATCAAACTTCCTTCCATCCGTTCTCTTTGTATAACTTGACTTTGTCATTTTATTTTAACCCTCCAATAAATTCTTCAACTTTTTCAGTCAACCCATGAATAAACGAATTATCGCAGATGAATTCAATTATTTTTTTAGTCTTAATTTCATTATCAATATTGCTTCCTTTAATCCAAACCACTCCGTTTTGCCCCACAGTAATATCACATCCAGTTGCTTCTTTAATAACATTAACCATACTTCCTTCTTTCCCAATAACTCTTGGAACTTTGTTTGGATTTATCTTTATAAGCATTCCACCACCTAGCTTTCCAAATCCCCTCATTTTAACACTTAAATCAATACCTTTTGCTTTAACACCCCATACTTTTGCAAGAATAACATCCCCAAAATCAAATTGATCTCTTAATTCGTCTTTATTAATATATCTTGGAACCTCGGCAACAGGTAAAAATGCATTTTGAGCTCCTCCAAAATCAAGTAACCATCCATTAAATGTAATATCAATAACAGTTGCAATAATAGAATTTCCTCTTCGAGGATAATAAACACCAGATAAAGGTATAATCTTTACTAATCTATCAGTCACATCAGATAATCCAAACCTACAAGCTACAATATCATTCCCATCTCTTCTTGTTGAATCGCCTGGAAGATATTCATCACCAGAAACAATAGTTTCACCTGGAACAACAATCTTTCTAGAAGTTTCTTCTTTCTCTGCCATATAATAATATTCTCCTACCCATTTTCTTTTCTTTACAAGGATTTGAGTAAAAATGGGTTTAAAAAGTTTTCTATGGTTTTTGGCAGGTTTTTAGTAATCTAAGTTTTATTATTTCCTGTTTGAGTAGCTGGTTTGCCTAAACTGATACTATCCATTCCCCAACCTACCCCTGGCAGTTCAAATATTCCTCTTTCAAATCTAGCCTGCTTAATATCTTCATCGGCTCTTTTAAGAGCAAGAATTAATCCTCTAACATCTACAGGCATCGAAAATCTAACTTTTGCCCCCTTGCCATATTTCTTTTTAACAACTTCTAAGACATGGTCTTCATTTGCAGCATCAACGATGTCATATCTAGCTTCACAATAAGGACCTCTTCCAATAGGTACATGGATTTCAACATAAACATTTCTCAAGTAAGGTCTAATACTTTGAATTGCAGAAGGTAAAAAGATACTTGGAAAATCTCCAGCCCTTCTGGTTAGTCTAAAATCGTCGCCACCCATGATAAATCATCAATAAAATTCTTTTTAATTCTTTATATCTTTGAAAATATATATCCAATCACTCCTTAACCTCTTCAGTCATAGCAGAACCATGAGTAACACCATTCAACTTATCATAGAAATCCATGACAATTCCAGCAGGAAGCTTTACAACAACCTTCAAATCACCATTTCCAAGCCATTCTTCTTTCACCAAGTTTTCCTTTAAAATACCATAAGCTTTCCCAGTATGCATAGCCGGAACAACAATTCTTATGCTCTTCATCTCAAGTTTTATAGGTAGAACTTTTGATAATGCATCGATTATCTCTCCAATTTGTGTATCAATTGGTTTATTCTTTACAGTTACATGTGCTTCATGCAAAGACTTCATAATTCTGTCTGGAGTGTAAGGTCTTCCTTCAGGAGAAACAGCATTTTTAACAACAAAATCAACAACTTGCTTATACTTCTTTTCTAGCTCTTCATTTTTAAATTCAGTAGGCAAGACAACTTCCCCCTGCTTGATTATCTTTTCACAAACCTCATAGAAAACAGAAGTCTCAAAATTGTTCTCTAATTCATCCTCAGAAACATGTTCTCCTGATTTGAGATTGTGAAAAACAGAATCAGTCAAAACTGCAGAACTAATATTTCCTTCACCTTTCTTAACTTTCAAAGCTTCTTCTAAATCGACCAAGATTTCAAAATGCTTTCCCTGTTTTGTTATTCTCGCTGTTGTTTGTGTCATGATTATAAAAAACTAGTTCTGTTTATTAATGTTTCCTCTCTTTTTAATCTTTATTATACTAAACTAACTAAATCTTATCAATGTCTTTACCAGATATCTTTTTTATCTTCTTGTCCGCCTTAATAACTCCAGCATCAAATCTATCAATAGAATATTCAGCTCCAAGAATTTCTTTAAAAATTTCAAGTACAAGCTTAACACCTTCGCTGCAAGTCATACCTTCCTTATATTTTTCCTTCAACTTATCTCTTATTTTTTCATCTTTTTCACCGATTGCATTCGCCTTATACTGTAGATAATTTCCAGTTACATCTGTCGCATATAATGAAGGACCATTATTAAATCCAGCAATCATTAATGCAACACCAAATGGACGAGCACCGCCATACTGTGTAAACTGCTGTTTTACATCTGCAATTTCCTTTACAATTGTCTCTGTATTTGGTTCAGAATCATAAGTTATTCTATGTTGCTGTGATGAAACCCTCGCTCTATCTATCAAAACTCTTGCATCGGAGATAATTCCAGCTGCCACAGCCATTATATTTTCATCAATTTCATAGATCTTATTTGCAGAACTTTCAACAACTAATTTATCCTTCTGCCTTCTGTCAGAAACAATAATAACCCCGTCTTTACATACTAGTCCAATAGAAGCACTACCCAATCTTATCGTTTTCTCTGCATATTCCACTTGAAGGATGTGTCCATCAGGAGCAAACATTGTTGCTGCCCGATCATACCCCATTACTTGATGTTGCATATCTTCCATTTTATATTTTTATTTGTTTTAATTGTTTAATTAAAGATATAGAATTTATCTATAATTAGTATTGTTCAGCAGGATTTATAAGGTTTTCGCTGGAGTTGGCTACAGAAAAATAAGTTTTTAAACTCGTATTCATAAGCAAAAGTATGAGTTTGAATATTTATGAGAAATTGGATATTCCTGAAGGTAAAAAAGGAGTGGCCGTCTCAAGAGAGCAAGCAGAATTTATGTACCGATTTCTTAAAAAAAAGAAGGTTAATGTTACTTTAGAGACAGGATTTGCATACGGTTGCTCGGCAGCACATATAATATCTGCTACAAGAAAAAAACATTATGTCATTGATCCCTTTCAGGAGAAGTTTGGGAATTTGGGCTTAAAGAACATTCAGAGATTAGGATTAAATAAGTTTATTTTATTCAAGAAAGACTTTTCCCATATTATCCTTCCAAAGTTGGTCGAAGAGGGCGTTAGATTAGATTTCGCATTTATTGATGGAGGCCACAACTATGATGATGTTTTCGTAGATTTTTTCTACATCGATATCATGCTTAAAAAACAAGGATATGTTCTTTTTCATGATAGTTGGATGCGTTCTACACAATTGGTCGCATCTTGGATAAAAACTAACAAAAGGAATTATAAATCTATAAAAATCCCAATAAAAAATCTCATTTTATTTCAAAAAACTGGAAAAGATAATAGGACATGGAATCATTTCAAAGAATTTTACAGTTTAAGATCAATAGTGGGGCACAATTTATTCAATTTAAGATATCATGAAAATCAGTCATTTGGGCGAGGAGCATCAAAGAAAACAGATTGATTCTATCTTCTATAGCTTTGGTTTAGGAGTTAAGCTCTATCTTTAATCTATCACAAACAACTCGCTTATCCGGCTCACCCTCATATGCTAATTTCTGCTGATAGTAACCTATGGGAAGATCATATTCTAAAAAGGATTTACTCTTCCTTGTAGGAAGACCAACCAAAGGCATTTTTTCAAATCTTTTTTCAATGTCTTCAAGAGTACCAAGCTTTACCCTTTTTGGGAGCCATAAACTTCTCCATCTTCGGAAGGTTGTGCTTTCAAAATCTACTAAAAAAAAGCTCACAGAATATAAATCTCTAAGCCTTAGTTCCTGTCTTTCTTCCTGCAATATTGCTAATCCCGATATAGACTCAAGAACCCTATGAAAAATATAATGAGGCGGATGGAAATTAAATTGTTTCCCCCACTCCAATACTTCTTCTTCAGAGAGCCTTTTTCTAACCGAAGTATCTAAATAATTATGTTGCATCTCCTCTTCAATAGACTGAATTATAAAAATCTATCTTTCCAGTCCCCTCAAAGTCCCAGAAACATTCTCCACCCTTATTCCCATCATTCCAAGTGCCGCACGAACATCGTTTAAGCTTTCTCTTTTAACAGAACACACCAAGTTATTGCCATCTTTATCAACAAAAACATATCCTGCCTTGGCAAAACCCAAAATACCAATATAGTCCAAAATAGCTTTTTCAATTACTTCATTAGACTTTTCATTTACAAGGAGATATCTTCGATTATCTCTTGCGCTTGCCTTTAGCTTTAGCTTTTTTTGTTTTCTTTTTTTGTTTTCCATTCTTCTAAATAACCCTTTATCTGCTTATATATCTTCTCGTGTCCGTCACTATTTGGATGTAAACCATCTTCAAAATCTTTATCTCCAAGAAACCCAAACATTTTCTGATACCTTACTTGATTTTCTTCACAAACAGCTTTAAGTATCTTATCAAACTTAGCTATAATGTTATTATTATATTGCTCGTCTAGAACATTTAAGATTACCTTTTCGTCAACATTTGTTAACCCTAAAAACATGATAGCTGGTGTAAATTTCTGGCATATTCTTATTAATTCTCGGATATTTTCCTCAAAATAAGTAATTTTCTCAGGATAAAGAGTATCGTTAATTCCAATAGAGCATAGAATAGTAGTCTCATCATACAACCGAGATTTAATTTCCTCTTCTAATCTATCTAAAACATCAGCACTAGTATCTCCAGCTATACCCAAATTATAAACATCAATCTCTTGCTCAGCAAGATCTATCTTCAATCGCTCTACCCATCCTCCCTTATCCTTATCAACGGCTCCCCACACAATGCTATCGCCAAAAATTAAAATAGATTTCATTTTTTCCATTTCCTTTTATTTATCTTCTTCTTTCCATTCTTCCTTTGTTTCTTGCTTTGTATCAGAGGCACTTCTACTTCAGCTTCTATCTCTTTATTTTTTCTACGTCTAGTAACCCTAATAATCAAACCAATTACTATAAGAACAATGGCAATTACAAATAAAGATTCTTTTTTAAATAAATTCAAACTATCCTTACTCACAGAAGTTTGATTTTCATGTGTTTCAAATGTAGCATTTCTTTCTTCCAGAGTGAGCCCTTCGCTTTGATTTGCATCTGCGATATTTGTTTGATTTGTATTATTACTTAAATTAGCTGGTCTAACAATAGAAACAGCCCCGCCACCAGAACCACCACTACTCGGAGTTGTAGAAGGAGAAGTTTGAGGAACCACAACTTCGGGAACTTCATAAGATAAGGTGTAATTATCCGCAATTGAATAGTTGGAAACATTATTGAAGCTATCACAAGTCCAAAAATAAGTACCTTCATCTAAAGTATAATTAAAGATACTTGAATTACTAGCCCCAGAAACATCAACACTTGAATTATAAATCAAATCACTAGAATTCCACAAATAAAAACTCAAATTTATTAACTCATAAATCTGCTCGGTACTAACGTCACACGTAAAATTAGTTTCATTCACTTCAGTTGTTGAGCTATTTTCAGGACTAATAAGACTTACGAGAACACCCCCTCTTGACAAGGTATAATTATCAGCAAATGCAGAATTACCATTTAAATCATAAGCAAGACAATTCCACTTATAGTTCCCAAAGTCTAAAGTATAATTAAAGATACTTGAATTACTAGCCCCAGAAACATCAACACTTGAATTATAAATCAAATCACTAGAATTCCACAAATAAAAACTCAAATTTTTTAATTGCATGTCTGTTGCAGAGCATGAAAAGTTTATATTATCCCCAGAAACAACCCCTCCATTTTCAGGCTCAATCAGAGTAACATTCGGAGATATGTTATCTAAATTTATAACCGAATCATAAACGTTAATTCTTGAATAACTTAAACCAGAGAAAGAATCATATATTATTTTACCTGTTTGATTTAATACCGCCTCAATCTCCAAAGGCGTTTTACTCTGGTTTGTTTGATTTAACATTTGATTAATTATTGCAATTGCTCCCGCAACCATTGGAGCGGCCATAGATGTCCCACCTTCATTAGCATAACCACCATCATACCATGTAGAATTAATCATGGCACCAGGCGCAAGCAGTTTTACTAAAGAATTTCGATTAGCATGACATACAATCTTATCCTCTGTTGTAGTTGAATCTGTACAAGTTCCAACCCAAGTCAAACCACCAACATTCGCATCATAAACATCAGCAACTGGAATTGCATTTGGAATACAGGCAGGAGAAGAAATAGCAGTGTAATTCGCATCATTTCCAGATGAAACAACAACTGAAATATTTTTCACAAAAGCCGAGTTAATAGAATTATTAAAACTTGGAAATTCACCGTCACAATAATCAGAATAAGCAGTTGAAGTTCCTAAACTCATACTAATAACTGAAATATTATAATTATCTGAATTTGCAACACACCAATCAATAGCTTTTCTAATGCTCAAAGTAGTAGCATCAGAACTACTAGAGCCAGAGAAGACTTTAACACCAATCAAACTAACACCAGGCGCAACACCCTTCAAACGCCCATTAGCTCCAACAATTCCAGCAACATGGGTCCCATGCCCGTTTAAATCAGTTACAGAGCAATTTTCAATACAATCACTCCCATCAGGATTACAATAAATATTACATGTTTTATTTTTACCAATCAAATCCACATGATTAAAGTTAATTCCAGTATCAATAATGCACACAGTTTCCATATTTCCAGTTAGATTAGTATCATTAATCATCAAAGTCCAAGTATTATTCGCATCAATTAAAGGCACTGCTTCTGTCAAGGAGATTTCAAAATTCCTGACCGGTTCAATATAGTCAATATCATCTCTTTTTTCAAGCTCATGCTTTTCACTTTCATTTAATTCAGTTGCAAACTCGCCGGAAGACAAATCTGCAATCCGTCCAACCTGCCCAATAATCTCCTGTTTTTTCTCAAGTTTATCTCCCTCAATTTCTTGCTCTGTTTTTGAAATTAATCCAAAAAACTTCTTCTCATCAACTTTAACACCCACAATAAATTCGCCGTCAATAGAATTATTTTCAGAAGAATCAGATTCATTAAACATAATATTTTCTTCAAAAAACGCACTTTCATTTGAACTATTACTCACATCATAAGAAGTGTCAGTAACGTTAAATCCCCCTGTAAGATTTTCACCTGAAGAACTATTTCTCCCTATCTCATTAACGCCAACAACAGCTATCTCATCACTCTCATTACTTTCCTCACTTAAATTATTTTCAATGGTCATATTATTGATTTCACTATAAAAACCAGTAAAAGAACCATCAGCTCCCAGACTAGGGTTACTAATATTGTCTTCAATAAAGAGATTATCATCAATTTCAGAAGAATTACTCAAGCTTTCATTTTCAGAGATATTTGAAAAATCAGAATAATTAGAATAACTAATGTTCCCCTGTTCAGAGAGGACAGCATTTCCGCTAATAGCTACTAAAAAACTGTTGCTAAAGAAAACACTTACTACAAATAACAATACAAACAATCCAATAATAACAACTCTTTTTTCCATACTATTAACCGACTTAATTTATATATAAATATTCCCCTGTTTTACCCAAATGATTATAAACCCTTTTGAAGATATATAATCAACTTAAAATAAAGAGAGAAAATGTTAAAAATTCATACTGTTGGCGGCTTTTCTGAAGTTGGAAAGAATATGGTTGTTTTAGAATTGGATGATGACGCATTCATTTTTGATGAAGGTTTTTTTCTTCCAGCAATTGTTACAATGCAAGAACGCGATAAAGTTCTAACAGAAAAAAAGCTAAAATCAATCGGCGCAATCCCTGATGATTCATCCATAGATTCGATAAGGCATAAAGTTAGAGCACAATTCATAGGGCACGCTCATCTCGACCATGTTGGTGCAATCCCCTTCATGTCTGATAAATATAATGCTCCAATTTATGGAACCCCTTTTACAATAGCAGTTCTTAATTCCTTATTAAAAGATAATGAGATGTATTTAAGAAACCAGATAAGGACAATACAACCAAACACTTCTTTTTATATTAAAGGGAAGCATAAGCAGTTCCTTGTAGAATTTATTAACATAACCCACTCGACACTTCAAACATCCTTCATCGCGATTCATACAGAAAAGGGAGTCATACTTTATGCAAATGACTTTAAATTAGATGACAATCCGGTTGTAGGCTTGAAACCCAATTATTCAAAACTAAAAGAGATTGCAAAAAAAGGAGTATACGTACTGATTGTCGATTCTTTATATGCTCCTTCAGATAGAAAAACCCCCTCAGAAAAAATAGCTCGCCATTTATTGGAAGAGGTCCTTTTGACAACTCAAAATAAAGATGCAGGAATAATTGTTACAACCTTTTCATCCCATATTGCAAGACTAAAATCTATTGTGGATTTTGGAAAGCAATTAAACAGAGAAGTAGTATTTTTGGGAAGAAGCTTAAACAAATATACAAGAGCAGCCCAAGAAGTTAAACTTGCCCCATTCTTAGATAAAGTAACCATCTCAACCTACAGAAGACAGCTTGAAAAAACACTGCATAAAGTGGAGAAGAATAGAAGGAATTATATGATTGTTTGTACCGGACACCAGGGAGAACCTGGCTCAATTTTAGAAAGAATGTCAAGAAATCAGCTTCCTTTTAAAATAAACAATGGAGACAACATTGTTTTCTCATCAAGCGTAATTCCAGCACCAGTAAATATAGAACAATTCGGAATAATGGAAAATCACTTAAAAAAGAAAAAAGCTAGAATATTTAGAGATGTTCATGTTTCAGGACACGCAGGAAGAGAAGACCTAAGAGATATTCTAAACCTTCTTTCTCCACAACATATTATCCCGGCTCATGGTGGCCCGGATAAAACAACAGCTATGATAGACCTAGCTTTAGAAATGGGCTATTCAAAAAAACAATGCCATTTAATGCATGATGGAGCAGTTTTAAGCCTATGATCAATCAATCTGAAAATGAATCTCCTGTAGACGAAGTCGCAGGAGGAATTAAAAATGCAATTGAACGAGGTCAGAGTCTTGGTTCTGTGAAACAAAGTTTTCTTAATGCAGGTTATAAAAGAGAAATTGTAGAATCTGCCGCTCGTAAGATTTCAGGGATTAGTTCGATGCCAAGCACAGCACTAACACAGATGAGGAGCCAAGAAGCAAATCAAGAGATTATTAAGATTAAACCCGCCATATATTCATCAGAAAAATCACATAAACTTCTTATAATTGTGCTTATTACCATCTCGGTTCTTATTCTTGTAGGTGCAGGAATTTTAGGACTGTATTGGGAAAAGATAATTTCTCTATTCAGCTGATAACCATGGCAATCTACAAACCCTCCGAAGATTCATTTTTCTTTTCAGACTTTTTAAAAAGCCATCTTTCAAAATTAAAAAATAAAGATATAAAATATCTTGACATTGGTACAGGTTCAGGAATCTTGGCAGGAGCAGCATTAAATTCAGGCATAAAAAAATCGAACATTCTCGCTTCAGACATAAATAAAGAATCAGTAAACTTTGTAAAAAATAATTTAATGATAAAAACAATCCACTCAGACCTATTCAGCAAAATACCCAAGGCAAATAACTTTGACTTAATAACTTTCAATGCCCCATATCTTCCCGAAGATAAAGATGAACCAGAAGATTCAAAACTTGCAACAACTGGTGGAAAGAAAGGAGATGAAATATCTCTCAAGTTTCTTAAACAAGCCAAACAGCACTTAAATGAAAACGGAAAAATTCTCCTGCTAATCTCCAGTCTAACACCTCTAAATAAAATAAAAAAGTTCAAGCCAAGAATAATTGCAAGAAAGAAAATTTGGATGGAAGAACTTTTAATTCTAGGATTTGATTAACCGCCAATAATAGCTCCCCAGCATATAAATATTTATTAATGTCCTTTTTATTTCTCCAGTATGGATGAACCAAGAAAACCAGACTATGTATGCGCTGTAGATTGCCACCACTTTGAGGAATTGGCAGAATATTTTGAATATGCTGGAGGACCACAACCAAGAACAAGTCCAAACAACTTTAGAATATACCTTGAAGGGAAAGGAAGGCTTAGAAAAGGAAAATCAGTAGACTCAGATGGACGTGAAGCAGGTATATTATTGGAAGAAACAGATGACTTGATAAAATTCACTAAAACATATAAATCAACAGAAGCAGCATTAGGCGCAAGAAGAATATGGAGCTATGAAGGCGTTAAGGCAAGGAATATTGTTGCAGGTATTAATCCTACTAAAGAGTCGGATTTAGTAGCTGGAATTGTTAAAGGTATAAGCAGCGCAAGAACATTTATCATGGTAAAATTAGATCCTTAAGATTTAGTTGACCTTTTTCTTACAAATAACAGATTCACAAAGCCCAAGGAGACTTCTACATATTTTATTAGCTGCTTGTTTTTCTTCTACTTGATGCCTACCAACTTCGCCAAACTCTCTCATCTTTTTTCTATTTTTTATAACCTTCATAATTTCTTCCGAAAGTCTTACCGAATCATTTGGGGAGATTAAGATACCAGATTTATTACTATCAATAATCTCAGGAATGCCTCCAATTGTTGATCCAATAACAGGTAAGCCACATGCCATTGCTTCTGAAAGGGCTAAAGGACAATTTTCATAGTCAGATACTAAAACACATAAATCACACCCATTATAAACAAAAGGCATATTTGATGGGTCAAAAGTTTCTACGAATACCCTATTTTCAATCCCAAGTAATTTGCCTGTATCAATAATTTTTTTGATAGTCTCTCTTTTAGACTCTTCAAATTGGGGGATACACGGAGCTGCAGATATTATCAGTTTAACATTTTTTTCTTTAATCATAGATAAAGCTTTCAATAAAACAAAAACGCCTTTTGACTCCGCAACATCATAATTATCAATCCTACTTGCATGGAGGATAAGAAAATCTTCATTAGACACATCAACCCTGCTTCTTAGCCATTTTGAACCCAAATCAGGTCTGAATAATCTTAGATCCACTGGAGGATAGGTAGATTTTAACATTTCGGTAGAGATACCTCTTTTGAAAATTGATTCTGCCAAATGAGAGCCAATACATACAACCTTATCCCAATAAAGATTATGAATAAGCTGAAACTTTAAATCTGAACTTTTATCCTCTTGAATAAATGAATGGACATTCAGAATTATAGGAATATTTGTCTGCATTGAAACCATATTCAATGCAAGAACATGTCCGATTGAAGAAACAATAGTATGAAAACTCTGAGCAAGAAAAACATCAGGATTTTTTTTAGAATATCTTTTTAAAAATCTCAAGAAGTCCCTTGATTTTTCTTTATTATCTTCAGGATTATCAAAGATGTTCATACAAGGCAATCGATAAATGGTGATATTACCTTCTCTTTCAGTTTTCTTCCCATTATAAGAGGCAGTAATAATATCTACATAGTGTCCCATTTCCGAAAATATCTTTGCAAGAGTGTCTACATAACGAGCAATTCCACCTCCTGCAGGCTTATAAAAAAAGCTTGGAATCGCTATCCTCATTTTGTGGACACATGAATTCTTATTTCTCTGCCCTGGTTCTTCTGGCTCATTACCTCGTTTTGCCATATGTACTAAAGACAAAAACCACTTTAAAACCTTGCGAAAGCCTTATAAATTGCCATTTTTAAGTCATTTTTGTCTCTTTTCAGTATATTCTGAATATATAATAAATCCCTCGACAAAACTTTATAAACTGCGCTTATCTTAGTGAATTATACTCCTTAACAATGAGGTGGTGTCTTAGATAATGGATGAAGCAAAAAAGTTTGAGCTAGAACAGTTAATAGAAGAACTTGAAGGATATAGAGGACGCCATACAGAAATGATTACAGTCTATGTTCCTGCAGGATTCACATTAACCCAGGTAGGAAAGCAGATTGAAGATGAAAAAGGAACGGCTACGAATATTAAAGGAACAGTAACAAGAAAAAATGTTCTTCAGTCATTAGAAAGAGTTTCAAGACAATTAAAGTTAATCGGGCAAACACCTCCGAATGGTTTAGCAATTTTTTCCGGAAACATTTCCGCAAGCGAGGGCCAACAGGATTTTCAAGTCTGGGCAATTGAACCGCCTAAACCTCTAAGAATAAGACTATACCGATGTGACCAAACATTTATTCTAGATCCATTAAAAGAAATGCTAGAAACAGATGAAGTTTATGGCCTTTTAGTAATTGAAAGAAAAGAAGCAACCATCGGAATTCTTGAAGGTAAGCAAATCAAAGTTTTGCAGCATATGACCTCAGGAATTCCAGGAAAAGTAAGGGCTGGAGGCCAGTCCGCCCAACGTTTTCACAGAATTACAGAAGGTGCTGCTAAAGAATTCTTCAGGCGAGTTTCAGAGAATATGAAAAAGCATTTTTTTGAAAATAAAAAACTAAAAGGCATTTTAATTGGTGGGCCAATCCCAACAAAAGAAGAATTTTTGGCAACAGGCCAATTAGCAACGTCATTAAAAGACAAAGTCATCGCAGTAAAAGATCTAGGAGAAACAGAATTCAATGGGCTTCAGACCCTTGTTAATATCAGCCAAGATGTCTTGGCAGAGCAAGAAATAACTCATCAAAAACTGATACTCGAAGAATTTTTCACAATGCTTGCAAAAAAGCCGGAAAAAGTAGCCTATGGTGCAGCAGAAGTTGAAAAAAGACTTACTCAAGGAGCAGTGGGAAAACTAATAATTTCAAAATCACTTCCAAAAGAAAAGATAAAAGCAATTGAAAAGTTAGCAAAAGAAACATCAACAGAAATCTATCTAGTTACCAAAGAGACAACAGAAGGTGTTCAATTTGATAATATGGGCGGCCTAGGCGGTATTCTGAGGTTTGAGATTCATGAGTGATGGGGTAGTTAAGTGCTCTGGAAGGGAGTTGAACTCTAATTTTATAAATTGTTGGATAGTTCTGTCCCAAAATTTTTATAGCCTTTAGAAATATTTAAATACTTGTTATTATACTTCTTATAATAGGTTATCTAATATAACTTATCATAGAAGATGTCAGAAGTAGATAAAATATCAATAAGGTGTATGAATATAGAAAAGAGGATAAAAGACATAGATAATTGGAAAATCAGTGCACAGGACAAGAAAGACATTAAAAACGGCTGGATTCGGGCATTAAGATTGGGCGAATTAACTAATAAAGTTGTGAGGGATGAAACTCTCTCATCTTATTTATCTGACATAAAAATAGCTTTAGAGCACATAAAGAAGCCAGTGGCTAAATTAACTGAAGAAGACATTAGGAAATTCCACGAAGCAATGGTTGTTGATAAAATTACATACTCTTTTAAGAAAAGAGAGAAAAATGGCAAAAAGGTTGTTGAAACAATAACTGCTGAAAAACCTTATTCCAAGAATAAGAAAATATCGATAAGAAGAACTTTTGTTTTATATTTAAAATGGAAGCTTGATGAGAAGGCATACAAATTTATTAAGCTGTTAAAAATAAATCTGGGTGGAAAAGAAAAGGATATTTATGCACCGACTGAACCAGAAGTAGAAAAAATGTATTATGGGTGTAGAGAAAGTTTTTCAAGATTTTTTATAGCTGTGTTATTTGACACGGGAGCAAGAGCTGAAGAATTTCATAATATTCGTATGGAAGATGTTATTTTTCCAAAAGCAGGAGAAAGTTTTATTAAAATAAGATTTAGACCGGAGTTCAGCAAGACAAAAGGGCGAACAATAAGCTGTTACTGGAAACATAGCACTAAAGCAATAACTGATTATTATGATGAAAGATTAAAGGCAGGAACACAACCTACTGAACCAATTTTTGAAAAAACTTATCAAACAATGAGAAAATTTTTACATAGGTTAAGTAAAAAAACTCTCGGAAAAAGTCTGCACTATCACACTTTGAGGCACGCCTCAGCATCTCATTATATCTACATAATCAAAAATAATCATCAGTTTGCATACAGATATTCTTGGTCCTTTAACAGCCCAATGATCTCTCGTTACTCAAGACGTAGAGACATGAGTGAAGAAGTTGATAAGGAAATTGAACAGACAGAAATTAATACATTAAAACATGAAATTGAAAAAATAAAATTAAACAGTGATATTAAACATAAGGAATTTGATAAACTGAAAAAGGACTTTATAGAATCTCTGAAAAAACATACTGATGATATGAATCAAATAAATGCTTATCTGAATATTCTTAAGGTTGCAAAAGCTGAATCAGTTAGTCGCTAATATTTTATTAAAGAGTTTTAATAAGTCTTTTCCGTATTGAGTGATTGTTAGGTGGGCTTTGTTTGTTTTATCAACTCTTTCTCTTTTGATTAATTTAAGTTGTTGAAGTCTAATAAGATGTCTTCTCGCACTTAATGGGTTAATCTTTAAATCTTTACGCAACTCCAATATGGCATAATCTCTTTTACTAATAGCTTTTAAAATTTCCAAATCCAGCTCTGATAAAATATTTCTTGATTGCTGACTCTTTTTCATATTAATATTATTATTTTTAAGATTATAAAGCTATCGAATGTAACATATTATATAGTGTAATTGTGATTACTGATAAATTACAAGTTTTATCGACGATAAAACGGGCAACATTTATTAACCGTAGTCAATTTATTATAATATAAAATATCACAAAAAATGTGATAATTGAAAGGAGGCATAAAGATGACAAAGCCAGTTAAAAAAGATAAGAAACCTGAGGATAAAAAACCAGAACAAGAACAGCCAAAGAGTAAGCCTGGATTCAAAAAATATGACAAGACCACTAGAGATAAGGTTATTGAATTACATAAAACAGGTCTTAAGCCTAAAGAGATTGTAGAAGAGATGGGCGGAAATCCAAAGGTTAAATGTGTCCGAAGGTGGATATACAAATTCGAGCGAAACTAATTATTTTTTTTGGCAAATTTTATTAATTAGATAATATCTTAAGCATTTTAAGATTAAGGTTTTTTATCACATCAAAATTTACATCACTCAAATTTTCTAAAGGATTCCAATCAGATTCATCATAAATTGTATCGTTTATGTCTTTTAGAACTTTTTTCATATCAACATCTTTGTATTGTTCGCCCCCACTCAAAATAAAATTAAGTGTTTCTTTGCTGTACTTTATTTTGTTTTTATTTTCCAATAAAGGAATATAAAAATACCTCATAAAATATTTTGGAATTGCTTCAACATAGCAAATCGTCTTATATTTATTGTATACGGCTGTTCTAAAAGTATCTGCATTAAATAGTTTTTTGATTGAATCTTTTTCTGTTTCATCAAATCGGATGTTTTTTGTTTTTGCATAATCATAAAATGCATTTAGATTAAGTCTATATTTTTTGATCGGGTATGGATAAGGTGCATTTATTTTTTTGTTTTTTGGAACGATTTTAATAATATTCCGAGATTCTAATTTTGAAAGTCTATGTCCTAATTTTTGTTGATTTAATTTTAGTTTTTTGCATATCTGGTTTCTATCTTTTCCTTGTTTAATTAATGCAATAATTTTTTTATTAAGCTCGATATATTCTTCTTTCTCTCTGAGATTAGGATTATATTTTCTTCTTATACCAAGTTTTTCTGTTTTTTCTGTTTTTTGTCGAGGTATTAATATTTTGAAGATTTTTATGTCAAAATATGGTTTCCATTCTCTAAACCATTTTCTGTTTGTTTTTCTGGTGGCTATCATTGTTGATTCGTTATGGAAATTTAAGAACCATGCCCAAGAAGCTTTGACTTCTTTTTTCATCAACTCTATTGCTTTTTTGTGTTCTTCCATATTAATCTTTAATGTTGGGTATTTAATGATGGATACCTCCCTACCATTTAGTAAGAGAAAATGTTTATATAAATCTTTCTATTGTATTTATCATAATGGATAATAATATACGACCAAAAAAGAGAATATGCAATCGCTGTGGGCATATATGGTATTCTCGTTTAGAGAGGATGCCTGCGAACTGCCCTCGCTGTAAGAGGTATGATTATAATAAAAAGAAAGGTGCTAAAAAATGCAAAAAGAAGTAATCGAACAAATTGAAAAAATCACTCAGGAATCTCTGAAAAGAAATAAGGAGACACTTGAGGATCTAGAAAAAAATGGGGGCGAAAAAGATGACAACAACATTTCTAACTAAGAGTCCAATATTCAAGAAAGCTGAAAGGAGGTTTAAAAAAATGCCAAAGAAATATGCCTACGAGGTTAAGCTGTGCTGCTTTGTTCTTAGGAAGTTGGGTGTTTCAGTGAAAAAGATTGTAGAAATCTTTCATGGAAAGCCTAACAAGACAGCAGTAAGAAGGTTCTATAAGGAATTGGAATCTAAGTTCAATTCAGGAATCCAGGTAAGCGTGCAACCACAAATGGAACAAGTACCACAAGTTTTAGTTGCAAGGCACTAAAGTCGCTGGTGCAATTTTTTTTAACATTTTGAAACAGGTTAGGGCTATTTGGAAAAAGGAAAATGGAAAACAAAACAGATTATTTCAAACAAATAAAAGAGAAAATGGGAATGGAGCAGGTGCTTAACAATTATGGACACTTTAAGGATTCAACACAAAAATTTCCTTGTCCATTCCATCCAGATGTAGCTCCAAATGATTTTAGTGTTACTAATGATGAGATTGGGAAATGCTGGAGCAGTAACTGCGGAAAGTGGGGTGACATTTATGATGTAATTCAGGTAAAGGAAAACTGCTCTAAGTTTGAGGCATTAAAGAAAGCAGCAGAAATGGCAGGAATACAGATTCAGTTTGATAACAAATCAAAAGAAGAATTGGGAAAATTAGCCCAGTTAAAAGAACAGCAAAAGCGAAGAATTGATGTCTTAACTGCTGCTGCAGAAATCTTTCATCAAAATCTTACTCAGGAGAAAAGAGAAAAATTAAAACAAGAGCGAGGATGGACAGATGAAACTATTAATAACTTTAAAATTGGATTTTCTGTTTCTGGAATAAAACAAAGATTAATCTCAAGAGGATTTTCTGACTCTGATGTTCTTGGTGGTTTGGTTTCTGAAAAAGGTTATGAGTACTATAAGAATAGATTAATGTTTCCTTATATAAAAAACGGCAAAGCTGTTTATCTTATCGGGAGAGAAACAGAAGAAACTCCTAAAGACGATTTAATGAAAGGCAAGTATATTAAGTTAAAAAAAGATTATCTTCCGAATGTTATTTTTAACACAGACAGCTTAAACAAAACTCCAGAACTTTTTATAACTGAAGGAGTTGCTGATTGCATTTCTCTTAATCAGGCAGGTTACTCATGCATAAGTCCTGTTACTGTGCGATTTAAGAAAGAGGATTATCCTCAACTTCTCAGATATGCCAAAAATAAAGAGGTCTATATAGCAAATGATAATGAAGTTGGAGATGAGGGAATGCAGGGAGCGGTTGACACTGCTAAATATCTTTTTGAAAATGGAATTTCAAATGTTCAAATAATAACTATTCCTAAACCAGAGAATATTAATAAGATTGATATGTGCGATTATTTAAGGGACGAGGAAGATAAACATACTTCTGCAAAGGAATTAATTGATAATCACTCCGAGCATATTTTAGACTTTTTGATAAACAAGATAAGAAATAAAACAGACTTCACTAAAATTAATGAAGTTCTTAATTTGATGGCTTCAAATGATTCTGCTATTTTAGATCCATTTTTTGATAACCTTAGAAAAAAATCAGGAATCACATCAAGAAATGCTATAAAAAAGATTAAAAAAATAAAAGAACAAATTAAGATACAACAGGCAAAATTAGAACAGCAAAACGCAGTTCAAAGTTCAGGAGATTTAAGAATAACTAAAGAGTATTCAGATGAAAAAGACAAATATTTAGGTATTAAAAAATTCAACAAGCCAACAAAATTGTTTACTCCTAAAGATAATTTGGTTTATACTCATAAGATTTATGGATTGAAAAATGATGCTTCTTATTTTGATACAGATTATGATTTATATAAGGCTTTTGTTGCTGCAGGAAATGATCCTATTTTTATTTCTTCAAGCAAGTATGACAAAATTGAATCAGGGGAAACAACTCTTTATTTGCTTCCATTAGATGAAGAAGAAGTTAAGAAAATTTTAATTGATATGGCTAAAGCAAGATTTCTTTATGAATTTGCAGGACTTCATTTAAAGATAAGTACAAAAGACACAGAACCAGATGAGCTTGTTGAGAAGATTTTGCTTAAACATAAAAAATATGCACCCCCAATATTTTTTAAAAAAACTTTAGCAATTCCCAAAGATGAACTGAAAAATGTAGAGGATTATTATGAGCTTATAAGAAAATGTGTTGCTTCTGGAGTTGAAGGCGATTCTAATATTGATGATTCTTACATTAGCCTAATTCCAGAACCTAACCCTGAAAGAATATCACCATTTGCTTATATGAAAAGTGCAAATCACACTCTAACTATCACTAACTCTTCTGTGGGAAAAACAACTAAGGGGATGATTATCACAGGAGAGCCAGTTATTTCTGATTTTTCTTCTGCTAACTTATTAGGATTTGCAACAGCTGAAAAGAAAGTCAGAGGAAAATTAGATGGAAGAACAAGAGCTACAGTTCTTGACGAAATGCAGGAAATTAAAGATGAAGAAGTTTTAGGCAGATTGTTAACTTATATGGCACAGGGAGAATGCCAAATCTCAAAAGGATTAGGAATAAGATGCAGAGGACATAGCATATTAGTGTTTCAGGGAAACCCAAAATCAGCTAGCAAAGATGTTGATAATGTAATAGTTGAGGTGTTTGGTTTTGTCAGGCAATTTAGAGATTTTTTAATGAAGATATCAACTAATGCAAGAGCATTGTCAAAAAGAATCGGAGAAGTAAATGTAGGATTAGATTATAAGACAATAACAGGAGAAGGAGTATCAGAACAGGAATTTGAAAAAGGACAGCAGATAATAAGGACAATTGCTGAATCATCGAGAGATGGTTTTACAGATTTATTAAAAAATTCTAAAGTAGATAAATGGATTACAAAATCACATAGCAAGGAATACTGCGAAAGAGTGGATAATCTAATTAAAGAGTGTGGGGATTATTTAACTAAGGAATTTTTAGAAGGTCAAAAAATTAATTATAGAGGAGTTCGGGGAGGAGCTATTAGAAGGGCATGGTTTAAAATTGGGATTTCTAAATTTTTCAATAAGGGATATTTATCTAATGAAGATATAGATGAAGTCTTGGATTCTGCTCAGGATTTTTTTAATACAATTATTGCTAAAAATTTTAGGAGTTATGCTACAATTGTCAAGTCAATTAAATCTGAAGAAATATATGGACCTATTTTGGAGATGAATCTGCAAAATTTGAGACCAGAGTATGCAAAAATAATGTTCTTTAGTTTGTTTGAATATCAGTTAAATGCAAACAGCGAAGATAAAATCATTCATATAAACCTTTTAGAAGATAGTTATAAGGCTTTAAGAGAAAATCTGGATATTGGCAGAAAATACGAGTACTTTTCCCGTGTTAAAGAGCCATTTGAGAAACATTTAGGGCATTTGCAATTTCATTTAGGGGAATTTGGCTTAGATTATGATAAATCATTGAATTCCTTTATTATTGAAAATACAGCTAAATTCACAATAATTTTGGAGGTTTATAAAAAATGGAAAGTCAAACAGGTACAATAGGTACACTCGGTACAATCAGTCAAACCAGTCCATTCAGTCAAATAAGTCCAATTAATGAAAAATATAGATATAATTGTATAAATAAAGGATTTTTACATAATTGTACTTTTTGTACTCATTGTACTCCTTATTTTTGTAAATTATTATATTCCTGGAAATGTCAGATGGTACGCTTGGGTTGTTGTTATCTTCCCAGCTTCCTGCTGTCTGGCATTTCTGGGTTTAAAGAAGTGAAAGGAGGTGGAAATTAATATGGAATCTGATATTGAATGTCAATCATGTGGGGCTTATTTGGATCTAGTTGGAGGAGAATATGCCTCGTTACGTGAAGACCCCTACATCACAAAGCATTATTGCAGTTTTACTTGTATGATAAGAGGATTGCTTTATAGAATAAAAGAGGAAATTGTATCTGCTGAAGACCCACGCTATATTGCTGTAGGAGAAAAATTGATTGAACTCATAGATGCTTTGCTTAGTTTTGGGCATATTGGTTTTTATAGAGAAGATTTAGAGGAGTTAAAAGATATACTATTGCCGAAGTAAATTTTTTTATAAAAATGCAAGAGGTTAAACTTACTGAGAAGAAGATGAACAAACAACAAATAATGGCTAAGTATGCTAGGTTAGCTGTAAAAGGATTATATGATATTGAAGATTTAATAATTGAATTTCCTTTTTATTTAACAGAGGGCTTTAGAGTTTTTAATGGTGAATGCACTTACAGCGAAGATAAAACAATAAGATTTAATGGGGCAATCTTTAAAGTTGATGATTTATGGAGTATGGCTTGGTATTTAATTCTACATGAAATAACACACATTAAGATTCTTGGGCATTCAAGAGAATTCTGGTTAGAGTTAAAAAATAATTTTGAAAAGACATTAGAATTAAGAGAACAATTTTATCGGGAATCTGGATTGGATGGAGATAGTTATCATGATACAGATTATGAAGTTTATCACGACGATAGTTTAGAAGAGATTCCTGCTAATTATGAAATAGTGCGAGATGAAGAAGGCTTGGAACATGAAGACATTTATTTTGATATTTACAAAATGCCTGGGATGTGGGAGGATTAATTAAAAACAGAATCAACTGTCTGTTTCTTTAATTGTTTAGAGAGATGCTTATAAATTCCAGTGCTGGATAGTGATTTATGCCTAAGTAGTTCTTGCACTTTTCCAAGGTCGCCTGTTTTTTCATAGATGTGAGTTCCGTAAGTATGGCGGAATGAATGTGGATGAATTGATTTTTTTATTCCTACTTTTTTAACATAGTATTTTATTAGTTGCCATACTCTTTGTTTTGTTAATGGAATAATCTTTTCTTCGTCAGTTTTATATCTGCACCACGATTCTAAAAAAGGTTTTAATAATTTTGGAATTGGCTGATTAGCTTCTTGTCTAGTTTTAGTTATCTCGGCACGAATCTTAATTACATCTTCTTTGAAATTAATATCTCTTTTTTCAATGTTAATCATTTCGGAAACACGCATGCCAGTATAATATAATAACTTGAGAACCAACTCATCTCTCTGGGATTCTGCTGCACCAAATAGTTTTTTGACTTCGTCTTCTGTTAATGTGTCTTGGAGTCTCTTTTCTTTTAGTTTGCCTTTCTTTCTTATTGTTTCCATTTTAATATTGATTATATAAAACTTAAAATGCATTTAAACATTGCTCCGATTTAAAGCAGTTTTCTAAAATTTATTTTAATGTTTAGTTAAAAGTTAAAATCAGAAATGAGCTATTTTTGAAGCTATGTAAGAAATAGCAACTTGCTATATGCAATTTTTCAGGTTAGCTATTATAAGAAATATTTAGGATAAATTATGATATTATAATATTATAAAAAGTTGTATTATAATATCGGAAGAAACTATTTAATCTGGAAAAAGTTATCTTAAATGTTAAAATGTCGTCGGAACACAGAATATTTTCAATGGTTATTCCAAAGAGCTTCATAAAAATATTCGAAGAATTCGAGATTATGGCAGGAAAGGATGATGAGTTCGTCAAGGCATTAGAAGTTCTAAAAAAGAAAACAAAATCTGGTGAGATAAACAAGAGAATTAAGAAAAATAAATTGACTAGCTTAAAAGTTCGGTTTCTGATTGCTGATTATGTTAGAAAAAATAAACAGAGATATTTGAAAAATGCACAGACCTAAAATTGCAATAACAAAGGCATTCCAAACTGATGAGAAAGGACACTTTAGATATTATAGTGCATTGTATAATCCTGAATCACCAGAAATAAAAACTAAAGCTCCTGTCTTTGATTTAGATGATAAACCTTCTCGGTTTCCTCACATGATTGTGAACACGGAGAAAGAGTTGATTAAATTTATTTATGATAATTATGGAATTGGCTTTTATCGGATTATAGGTTATATTAAAAAGAGAAAAGGAAACTGGACTTTCTGGAGAGGAGAAATAACTCATGAAGGATTTATTTTTGCTAAAAAAGAAACTTCTGAACAAAGAGAAATAGAAAGATTAAAGCGTGAGTTAGATGAGGCAGAAACAGAGCATGAAAAACAATCAATTCAGGATATGATAGAGTTAGATTTGGAGATTATGAAATTAGAAAAAGATACAACTAAATTCGGTTTTACACCATACTTAAAACCTTCTGGGAGAAGAGGTCAGTTTGTTTTCTGGGATGATCCAGATGAGGCATACATCAAGAAAGAAAAAGAAATTATTAATCAAGAGGAGGGTTATGATAAATGGTAGAAAATATTGAAAAGAAATTCTGGAGAGTTCCAGTGCCATTAACAGGAAACGGATTTTTTATGGGAAGAATTGGAAGTGCTAAAAGTTGCAAGATGTTATCTATTGCACAAGGCTATCATTCTCATGGATATAAGTTATTAGATATCTTTGGCGGGTTAAGAGATGAAGGACCTTTTTGGTGTTTTAAAAGTGAGGAAAAGAAACTTTGGGATGAGTTAGAAGTAGAGGTAGGAACTTTTAAAACTCAAGGACCTAAAGAATATGAAGTTAATTTATTGATTCCGATGTTTTCTTCTAAACTTCCTAAGCAATTACCTGAAAGTCTGCCGAGGATTACAACTAAGGTTTTTACAATTCCAATATCTTCTATTGATATAAGTGATATTAGTTTAGTTGTGGGAGATTTATCTTCTAACTCTCGATACTTATGGAATTCATTAGTCAAGAAAGTAGGAGAAGAAGGAAATGGTGCTGATATAGAACATTTAATGAAAACAAAATTTAAAGGTTATCAGAATTTAGCAGTCTATAAACTTTTTATCAAACCATTAATTGATAATCACTTGTTATCAAATGATTTATGTTCTATGAATCTGGATGTGCAAGAGGAGATAAAAAATAAAAATGCTGTTTCTGTTTTAATTCATAAGTATATTCCAGAGCAATTTAGATTTTTTATTATGGGTTGGATTCTAAGGCGGTCGTTAAAATTAGCAATGGAAGATAAAGTCCATAAAAAGACAATAGCAATGTTTAGAGAGGCGTCTGCATTTATGAAAGTTCAGGATAAAAGTTCTGAGAATGAAGAACAGACACAGATATTTAGAAATCATGTTAGTAATATTGCTCGTTATGCTCGTTCTGGTTTATTTTTATTTATGGATACTCAATCACCAGCAGAAGTAAAAGGCTTAATTGAGGGGCAGGATGACTTGTTAGGAATTAATGAGATGCCTTCAATGAAAGACAGAGAAGAGGTTTGTGAGCAGTTAAGAAAAGACGGAAGAATTTCTAAGGCACAGATAAGATACATTGCAACAATGCCCATTCATGAAATGTTTTTAGTTACTCGTGGAAAGAAAGCTAAATTATTAAGGAGAGTAGCTCCACCAAGAACTCAATTCTGGAAAAGCAACTTAGGAAATTTTGAAAGTTATTGGAAAAAGACATTTAACAAATACAAAAATACAAACCAAGAAATGGAGTCTATAAGAAAAGAGTATCTGCATCATAAATATTTATTAGATGAGAAAGAAAATCAGAAAACAGAGATGCAAAAAGTTGAGAAAGTCAATAAGATTGATTCTGCTATAATTAAAGTGGAGGTTGAACAAGCTCAGAAGATGTTAGAAGAGCCTGTTCAATTAATATAATGGAAGAAATAAAATTACAATTAACAGAAGAAGAGATAAGAAAGATAAGTAAAATAGCCAGTGATAGAAAATTCATTATTAAGAATGTTGAAACTATTTATGCTCAAGATGCAGTAGAAAAAATGAAGGTCTTTGTTAAATCTTATCGGTTTTTATTTCACTTGCAGAATAATATTAAAGAAAAAGAAATTAGTGATAAGATTTCTAATTATCTTAAAAATATTAATAATATTTATGTTGAATCTGTTAAGCTGTTAGAAAAACTTGATTCAAGAATAGAATATGGAAAGCACAGATACAAACAGAAATTATTTGATTTAATGTTGGAGAACATAACAATTATAGATGATTTAATTGATGTTGTATTTCCATTAGGAAGAGTTGTTAAATTGTTCGACCCAGAAACAGATACAAGTTATGTTCATCAGTGAAATTCTTGAGACATCTTTTTATAAAAGAGTCAATTCTTATTTTTATGAAAGTAATAATTACAGTTAAGACAGGAAAGGGCGATAAATCAACTGAAAAAGAAATCGACAAGACAGTTGATATTTTGGAGAGAATTCTTCTTACAATTGATAGAAAATTTAAGAAGTACAAATGGGGTAGGTGTAAGGCTATGTGTGATGGGACTAGCTTAATTCTTAGCCAAATTTAAAATCAAAGCATTTAAATACTAAGTAATTATTATTTTTGTAAAGAAAAGATTACTATAAATAATTATTACTAAGTAAAATGGTTAATAAAAAAGAGGAAAAGCTAAAAAAGTTTTTATTGGAAATTCCAGAAGAGATTTGGAATAAATGGAAAGATACTGTTCCTCGTTCTATTTCTTTAAACAAAGCATTGATAGAATTATTAAAGAAAGAAGGTGGTAAAAAATGAAAAATAAAACTATTTTATTAATTTTTATACTTTTAATCTTACCAAATTTTGTATCTGCATTTTTAATTTCAGATCAAGGAACGAATGTTCGAGAAGTTGCAACTGGAAATTTAACGGCATTAGCCAATCTAACTATTAGCATATATGACAACGCAACAGGAGGAAACTTAATCTTTGAACAAAATTTTAGTGATGCAATAGCAAATGGTTCTTGGAATGTTATGATAGACCCAAATTTAGAATATGGGATAAATTATTATAAAGATTATCAAATTAATGGTGAAGATTTAGATTTTGATAGTAATGAGAGATTGGAATTTCAGTCTTCTATTGGAAAAATAAATAATGTTTCATTTATCAATTTTTCATTAATAAATTCGTGTTCAGAAGGAAGTTCAATAAGACTAATTTATGAAAATGGAAGTGTTTTGTGTGAGGCTGATGATTCTGGTTCTACAGAAACCGATCTAACAAATTATGCTTTAAAAAATCAATCAGAAACTTTTATAGGAAATATCACAACTACTCAAACAGGATTCTTTGGTTGGCTTGGTTCATTAGCATCTAGAATTACAAAACTGTTTGTTCAAGATATAGATGCTTCTGGAAATGTCAATGTAATTGGGAATGTAACAGCTTCTTATTTTAAAGGAGATGGTTCATTATTAACAAATCTCTCTGCTGGAACTGAATCAGATCCCATATTCATAGCAGAAAACTCTACATTATGGACGGCAATAAACAGCAAACTTACATCAACAGACCAGAAATATAATGAAACAACTTTAATTCTTTCAGTCAATACAACTTCAAATATAATGAGTTTAGATTTCTATAACAAAAGTGAGGTTGATAATTTGATTGATGGGGTAGGGAACTCAAGCTTTAATCAAAGTTTAACTGATACATTATATGCAAGTATAACATGGAATTATAATCAGACTCAACCTGCAATTGACTATGTTGATGCCCAAGGATTTATCACAAGTGGCATAGAAAATAACACAGCAGGATGGATATTAAACTTTACAAATATTTTTTCAGATGATTGGAGTAATGTAACTATAACAGAAGCTCAAATAAGTGATTTAGGAAATTACTTGACAGAAGAATCTGATCCCTTATTTGTTGCTGAAAATGCATCTCTATGGGTAGAAGCTAAGAATAAATATAATGAAACTTATGCAACTTGGGCTTATAATCAAACTCAACCTGCAATAGCATATGCAGATAACATAAACACGACTTTATCTTCGAGAATTAATGGAATTTCAGGAGGAAATGAAAGTTTCAATCAGTCTTTAACAGACACCTTGTATGCTGGAATAGAATGGGATTATAACCAGACATCTCCAGCGAATGCTTATACAGATTCTGTAAATCAATCTCAATCTTCATGGATAGAAAATACTTTTGCTAAAATAATAAATATATTCACAAAATCAGAGATACAAGAGCAATATTACAATAAAACAGACACCTATAATAAAACAGAAGTTGATGAGTTGGTTCCTGATGTAAGTGACTTCTATACAAAATCTCAAGTAGACACAAACTTAAGTTATTATTTATTGTTAACAGACCAGAGATTTAATGAAACTTCTTATATCGATAATCAATTGAATGATTATTACATAAAATCAGAAGTTTATAATAAGACAGAAACAGATGATTTGATTCCTAATTTAAGTGGTTATTATAACAAATCGGAAATAGACAATAATTTTTCAAATTATTACACAAAAACACAAGTTGATAATAATTTCACTTTATATTTATTATTGACTGACCAGAGATTTAATGAAACT
>Ga0268280_1000615_pt1 | contig 28256 bp, 28 predicted proteins | sample saktaG_9_FD_190139 | JGI IMG/M metagenome (GOLD analysis project Ga0268280, IMG submission 190139) | Saline water microbial communities from Sakinaw Lake, British Columbia, Canada - sak_2011_5_24_40m | ecosystem: Environmental > Aquatic > Non-marine Saline and Alkaline > Saline ...
ATTGACGAGCGTCGCCGTCAAAGCCACGAGGAGGGAAATTCGGGCGCCGTACATGACCCGGGTGAGAAGATCGCGGCCGACATTGTCCGTGCCCATGAGGAAGGTCTTGTTCCAGACGGTTTTGGCTGGGGTCTTGAATTCTACTTCTCGAAAGATAATCGAGAAATCGATGTTTTCATCGGCCAGTTCGGGAAAAAGCTTATAGGATAGGTCGACGATGATATCCTCGCCGTCGAGATCGAAATGAAATTGTTTCTTGATGGAATCATAGGAAGTTTGGCGCAGCCGCGAAAGGATATGGCCGCTGCCGTCAACGACCAGCAGCCGATAAGCATCGGTCCTGAACACATACACGCCATCGTCTACTTCATACAATTCGAGCGAGATCGGCAGATTGGAATAATCGGTGAGTTGTCCGTCGTATTCATAAGGCGTCAAAAGCGGTCCGAGGATGGCGAACAGGGTGATCAGGATGATGCCCACGAGCCCGATGATGGCCATCTTGTTCTTTCTCAGACGCCGCCACGTGTCTTTCCAGTACGTGAGGCTGGGCCGGGTCTGTTCCTTGTCTTCCTTGCTGCTGTTTTCAACGAATTCAAAGTCGGAAGGTTTGTAGTCCATGTCATTCACTCTTCTTTCCGAGTCGAATCCGCGGGTCAATGAACGAATAGGCGATGTCGACGATCAAGACCATCACGACATATAGTGCTGCATAGAACACCGTCGTGCCGATGATCATCGTATAGTCGTGATCGGTGACGCTGGTCACGAAGTATTTGCCGATGCCGGCGATTCCGAATACTCTTTCAACGACGAACGAACCGGTCAAAATGGCGGCGATCATCGGCCCGATATAGGTGACGATCGGAATCAAGGCATTCTTCAGGGCATGCTTGAAAATGACTTTGTAATGAGAAATGCCGTTGGCGCGGGCGGTACGGATATAGTCCTGACGCATGACTTCAAGCATCGACGACCGCGTCAGGCGGGCGACGAAGGCAAGCGAGTATCCGGTCAATGCCAAAACGGGGCCGATATAGGACGACGGATTATTCAAGCCGAAAGGCTCAACCCAACGCAACGAGTAGGCGAAAACGAAGATGAAGATGCTGGCGATGACGAAGGACGGCAGCGTGACCCCGAGCGTCGCCAAGAACATGACGAAATAATCGACGGGTCGGTTTTGCCTGAGGGCGGATATGATGCCGATCGGAATGCCGAGAATGATGATGAGCAGAATTGCTAATATGCCAATTTTTGCGCTGACTGGAAACAGGATGGAGATCATGCCTTCGACGGTGTATCCCGTGTGCTTGAAGGAAGGACCCAGTTTCAGCGTGAAAACGCCGACCATATAGTCGAAATATTGTTTGATAATCGGATCATCCAGATGATATTTGGCGTTCAGTGCCGCAAGGATTTCATCGGGAAGAATGCGTTCACGGTCAAACGGTCCGCCGGGAATCAGATGCATCATGATGAATGTGACAGTTGCCACCAAGAAAATCGTCAGGATGGCCGCAAATACCCTTTTTATATAGTAATTGTTCATATATACCTCCGGCGCCTATTGTTCATGAATTATACAAATGATTTTGTCAAAAAACAAGAGGATTGGAAATTTTTATCGATAAATTTTTTGAATCGGGGCCGGATTTCCTATTGATAGCTGATTATCGTCATCGGCTTGAAATGAGGCCGGCATGCCCTTTGCTGATAACGACAAAAAGCGCTATTCATGAAATCAAGCAACAAGTCATCTTTGTTCATGACCTGGAAAACTCATGCCATCGTTGAATTCGTTTTTGCGCATCCTTTTATTATTCTCCGAAACGATTGATCATAAGGGCTCTTCGTTTCGGCTTGTGTTTTGTGTCAATCGGTTTGTTTCAACGCCGCGATCCGATGTGGATGCCGGGAGTGCTGCTTTGTTTGGTGTTGTCATGCAGGCAGTCGTCGATCATGACGACCAGAGCGACAAAGAAATCGATGTTGCTTTCGGTAGTAATCTCGATTTCGTAGGAATCCCCCCACGACAGCCACTTTTTGCGCACGTCGACAACGGGACCGCCACCCGCGGAGATTGTGAAGGTGTGGGCGAAATAATCGCCTTCGATCACGTACTGGCCGAAATCACTTTCGATCTCGAGTTTGTGTTTCAACAGGGTGAAGCGTTTCTTGACGGTTGCGACCGTTTTTCCCGATGCGTCCGTCAGATGATAGACGGGCAAGAACGTAAACAGTTGTTTTTTGATGGTGAAAAGGTGGTGATTGGCTGTGGTTTCAAAAAAATCCATCCGGTGCGTGAAGGAAAGAAAATGGCCTTCGCAGTGGAACGCGACGTTCTGGTTTTCGTCAAACACCTTGTACCGGTCGGTCAACGAAAACGCTTTTTGTTTTAAATAGAATTTTTTCATTCCAATCCCTCCTTTCGCCCCGGGTATCTTGGCTTTTCCGGAAGCGATGTGCTATCTTTATTATAACGCCGTTCTGATGTTTCGATGCCATTTTTTCGAAATGTGCCTGTCTTTCCGGACATCATAACAAATACCTGTTTGCTGGTCGTATTCGTTTTCCTGCTGGAGAAAGAGCGATCTCGACAGTACGGATCATACCGCTCTCCCGAACCCGATCCCCGCCCGTTTTTCCAGCCGCATCACCAGAAATGTAAGCCATGTCGATGGCCGTCCCTTTCGCATCTCCGGCCATTCCCGCCATGCCTGCCATTCCGATTCTGGCGCATAGAGTCCATCCGCATCCGCCTTTGCCGTGATGACGCCCAGCATGCCGCAAAAACGGGGATCGTCGATAGCCTGATCAAATCGGGACAAGACATCGGCCACGTGGAGGATGTCATACCAGATGAACGGTACTTTCAGTTTACGGAAGTCGATCCCCATATAAAAGATGTATGGATGCCGTTCCCTGCTCTTTTCCCACAGACCCAATAGGCATTCGACGCCCGCCTGGGTCTCTGGCCGCTCATCAAAGCCCTTGCATGCCGCCAAGAGCTGTAGCATTGCCAGATTGGCATATGGACAAGGGTCGCCGATCTTTCCCGGGCCGCGCCAGGTGCCGAGTGTCGGAGAAACGGCACAGGGCCACCCGTTATCCCGAGCCCGCCGCAGTAAGGATTCGGTCGCCTGCCGCAGTCGCAAATCGCCATCCAGACCCATGCCCGCCAGAGCAGAAAGGGTGACGGGGGCATCGCATAATGCCCACCCTTGGGTCTGCGTTCCGGTGCCGCCGTGGGATTCTGATATCTGCATCGACAGCGTCGGAATGCCGTCTTTGGTTTCCTGCTGCCGGATTTTGGTAGTGATTTCCGCTAGTGGACCGTCGGTTGCCAAAACACCGATTTCTGCGAGAAAAGCCAGTTTGTGGTAGCATTGACCAGCGCTTTTATGACTGTTCAGAACAATCCCGGGCCAACCCTTAAGTTCTGCCATCAATCCTTTTACCAACGGGTGTTCCAGCATCGCTTGCCGAGCCATCAATACCACCGGATCGCCTTGATCGACACCCAGCAGATCGACGAGCGTACGATATCGGACCCAAGGCTCATCAGCGTGAAGCAGATATGCGATGCGGTCAATCATTTTTCTCTCCTTCAATAACTGCGGGACGTTTGCGATTCGGAAGCGACTTCGGCAGTTTCCGGACCAAAGCGTATATCACCGGCCCACAGAAATACAAGAGCGTGTAGACATAAAATCCGATCGATCCAAAGATGATTCCGGCCGTTTCGTTGCCAAACCCGACAAGCAGATTGAAGATAAGATGGATTCCGGTCAAAACGGAAGCGGCGATCAAAGCGTCCTTCTGACTGGATTTGCGAGCCACATGGGCGGCGATAAAAGTGACAATACCCGCCGGTAGCGCCGAGGCTAAAAACAATAGATTCACCATCGTATCTGGATTGCCGGTACCATCGAACAGATTTGAAATCAGCAACTGCACGACGGACATCACGACGAGAAGAACAAGACCGAGAATGGTATCGGCGAGGATTTTTTTGACCATGAAGGACTCCTTCCGGCGCGTTCAAGTCGCGCCTGTAATTGGAAATGAATGCAACGTTTCTTTATTGATTGGCGTTTTTCATCAGATCGGGATGGACGTAACGGCTTTTCCCGACGGATCCTTTGCCGTATTCGATCGCCGCGACGGGACAGCGGCTGATGCAGCCCAGGCATTGGGTGCACCGCTTGCCCCACACCGGTTTTCCATCGACCTTGATCGTATGAACGGGGCAGATCCGCTCACACAATCCGCAACCGGTGCAGGCATCGGTGGCGTAGAACGGTCCCGTGCGGATCGCAAACCGGTTGAATAGCGGATGGATAAAGGCAATCAGAAAAGCCGGCGTTTTCCCCGGAATGACCAGCGACGTTCCTTTGATCCGCCGAGTGATATGATCGTTGATGACGGTTAATCTTTCATCCGCTTCCCGCAACTGCTTGGCTTGGACTTCGGGATCGTCAAGACGGTAGCCGATCAGGTAGTTGTTGGGCATCACCACGGTAAAGGCAGCATCAAGCGGAAGTTTTTTTCGGGTCAGTCGCTTGCGAATCACAGCGCTTGTCGAGCCTTCTTCTGCGCCGCACGTCGTGAGGCAAAAAATGTAAGGGACGCTGCCGATGATCTGAATCCGATTGATGAAGTCAAGAACGATGGCGGGCGCCCCCCAGGCGTGGACGGGGAAAACGAATCCCAGCAAATCGCCGGTCCGAAAATCATATTCGAACCGATTTCCGGGAGTTTCGAGTTCTTTCGCGATGGACACAAGCCGATCATTCTGACTTGTAGCGACGGTTTGCGCGGCATGAAGGGAATTGCCGGTACCGGAAAAATAAAAGATCATGCTTGTTCCCTGGCAATCGGTATCGTCATCGCGATGACGCGATGTCGGAAAACAAACAATCGATTCGCAGATCGTTGATATTGAAGGAAATCCATGTTATCATCATCCTTTTCGCGGCCGTACGCGGGGTTCTATACTATCGCGCATTATAACATATATTCGCGATAATTACAGTGAGCCGGCAAAAAATAGGGCGATGATTCTGCTTCATAGTTACCCGATTTTCATTTGATTCTTCCGCTCTTCCGAAATGAAGCCAATCGGATCAACGGTTTTTCCACTGCCGGGGCGACCCGACAGGCCCCTGCTTTGAATGTGCGATGCGCTGCGGCCCATCGCGCGGAGCATGGCGTTCTCCCGCTGATGTCCGACACGTTCTGGATATTTTCCTAGCGCTTCTTAACTTTTAAAAAAAGACTTTCGCAGTCACGAAGTCTCTCTATGATAGGATGAGAAGGTTTTCAGCGTTTACCATGGCGATGCATCAGATGCGCCGATAGCTGGCGACCGCGGATCCGCCCCTGACCGGTGAACGTTTTGACAAATCCAATCCGTTCATAAAAACGGATGGCGGCAGCATTGTCGGCATTGACATGAAGATAGACGTCGTCATAATCGTGCATCAGTTCATCGAGGATCGCCTTGCCGATTCCCCGGCTGCGTTCCGATTGGCTGACGCATACATAGACCACATAATATCCCGTCGATGCCATCTTCCCGCCGAGGATGTGATTCATCTTGAGCCAAGTCGGAATCCGGCAAAGAAATCCGAACAATCCGAAGGCGTGAAGAAACGCCCCGCCCATCGCGTATTCGGCCCTTCGCGCGTCTTTCAACTCATAACCGGCCAGGATGCCGATCGTTTTCCCGCCCTGGCAAACGCATCGCAGGTTCGAAACGGCGAAAAATGTGTCTTTTTTCCCCAGCAGAGCGGCAATCCGGCGAATCGCCCGGGGTTTTTCGCCATAGACGATTTCATTGAACGGCGGATCGGCTTCATAGATGAGGCTTGCGACGGTTTCCCGTTCGTTGCGGCGAAAATCCACTGGCTCAAGCGTCATAGACAGATCGTCCTTTCGTTTTTGGTGTTTTGCCAGCGCGGGGGGTGCGTGATTCATGCGTTCCCAGAGCGCCACTGCATCCATCCTGTTGATTCGGATCTCAGGAAGGGTTTTCCTGATGTGGCCGATATTTCCTGATCAGGATGGAGAAGACAAAAAAAACGGTGAGTCCGTAGTTGAAGGCATAGAACAGAGCCTTGGCAATCGTCGCCGTGCTGGCGGCGGCTACCGTGAATAGCCCGAGCGGTGATCGCGTCATCATGACGATCACGAGAATGTTTTCCAAGTAGTCGAAAAAGGCCGAAGCCAAGCCGAGCGCCGCAAACGACCTGTTTTTCGTACGGCTATAGAAAAACAGATAGAAAAACGTCGACAGCACGGCCGGATACAGGAAGTCGAGTGGGGCCTGAAGATAAAGATAGAGCATTTTTCCCGTTGGCGTGATTTCCGCAAGAAAAGTCGCCGCATACTCATAATCATAACCTTTGAACATCCGGACATCAAAGATGGGAACGGATGTGCCGATTTGAACGAACGTCGAAACGATCGCTACAGCCACGAACAGGACGTGGGCAATGGCGAACAGAATGACGAGTTTTTTCGTGCTGGCTGGTTGTTTCATCGCAATGCCTCCCGGATGCAAACGTGCAGATCAGATCGAAACATAATTGCCGACATCTAGTAAAATCACTTCCGCCGCCGTGATTCGCTGCACAAGTTCCCGGAAATGGACCATGTCATGATCCGCCTGATGCATCGGAATGACCCGGATCGGACGAATCACCGCAACAGCAAGGGTAGCTTCTTCCGGATCCATCACGTAGGTCCCGCCGATCGGCAGAAAGGCGATATCAATGGGCCCGAGTCCGGCCATTTCCGGAATGAAGTCGGTGTCGCCGGCGAAATACATCCGGATTCCGGCCAGGGTCAGGACGAATCCGACGAATTCCCCTCGGGGATGGCCCTTGCGGGTGGAATGGCCCTCCGGCGTGTTGTAGGCGTGCACCGTCGCAAGCCCGAAGTCGCCGAAAGTCACAGCGTCGCCTGGCCTGACGATGCGGCACCGCGATCCCAGAAGATCCGTGCAGCAGGCCGGGCCGACCAAGATCGTGTCCGGTCCACAGATCCGTTCGATCATCTCCGGACGCAGGTGATCTTTGTGACAGTGGGAGATCAGCACATAATCCGCGCCGGATTCAAGTTCTTTTTCCGGAACATGCTGATTCTCGAAAAGGCCGGAAAATCCTGGATCGATGTGGATGGTTTTTCGTCCCCATGCGATTTTGAACCAGGAAGAGTGGGACATCCTGGTGATGATTACGGATTCACGCTGATCCGTAACGGTTTTTGAACCTATCGACGGCTGGATTGTCATATCATTTTCTCCCGGATTCTTCTTTTATTGACGTGTTTTGATTTCGAAATAAAAAGAATGCATCACCGTCAGGGATGCATTCGTATCGCATATCAGTGCAGGCGGTTACCGCATTTGGGACAGAATTTGTCGAAGAGATCGACGGCGCTGCCGCATTTCGTGCAGAAATAATCGCCTTTTTCTTTTTCCGTTGCCACGCCGACGACGGCGTCCATCGGATCGCCCTCTTCATTATCTTCGGTGATGTCGACGAGCGAATGGCGGTCCTTGCTGGTGGCATTGTGTTTGTTGAACTTCGCCTGTTTCCAGGCCAGGGAGACGAACAGAACGCCAAACAGCGGAAAAACGACGGCGACGATGATCGAAATGCCACCGATCTGGATGGCGGCCGTAATCCCCATCACCAGAGCGACGATCGTCCACAGAATACCAAAGAACACCGCATACATCGAACCCTGATATCCCAGTTGAGAGATTCCCCTGCCCGGTTTGATCCTTTTCATGGCCTGCACCCCGCTTTTTTGTCATTCATTATTATATCATAAACGTTCGAAAAGCAAAAGTCCTTTTTGTCCTGGGATGAAGACTTTTCAAATCGATGAAAGCGAATCAGAAATCGACGTAGATTTTCCCTTTTTCGACTTTTGCCGGATACGTTGTCACTTTCTTGGTTGGAAGATGAAGGAACAAAATATGGGCTTTTTCGTCGACCTCACCCGTTTTGACATCGAATTGAGCATGATGCAGCGGGCAGATCACTTTTCCGTTCACTAGGGTTCCCTTGGACAGCGTTCCGCCCATGTGCGGGCATTTGTCTGTCATCGCGTATGCTTTTCCCTCGAACAGCGTCAGCAAGATCGGCCGTTCTTCGATGACGACGCGCAGTTTGTTTTCCTTTTCCAATTGGTGCATGTCAGCGGCAAAATAGAACATTTCTCAACCCTCCCATAGTTTGATCTTCTTCTTTTATTATACGCCGAAAATGTTGAATAACTGCACCAAGCCCAAAAATACCCGATGATTTCGCCATAAGAAAATCCGCCTTTGGGCGGCGGATCATGAACTCATTTTCGATATTTCGTTATTCTTGTATTATCGGTTTGCTTTGCCGCTCGCTTCTTCTTTTTCATGCAACAGCTTTTCCTTGTTCGACTGGTCATCCCTTAGCAGAAAAGCTGCCCAAACACGTTCGTCATCGTCGGCGTGTCGCTCCCAATAGAGTAACCGATCGTAGAGCCGTTGGCATTCCGTAGCGATCAGCCCATCGACGTCTTCGGTCTGAGCATCGCGGACAAGCGCGGTCAGTCCGTAGATGACGAATCCCAGCGCATGCGTCTCGACGTGGACCGTCCCGACAATATGTCCCATGGCGCGGGCGGCGGCGCCGGCGGCGGGATCGTCTTCGACTTCGGTCGCTGCGCGATGGGCCGCAAGCGCGGCTTGTTTTGCAATGGGCATCTTGATCCGGCCCGCTGCCCAGTTCCTCGCCATTTCGACGGCATTCCGGGGGCGTGCGTCGCTTGCGTGCCTTGATTCGAAAATCGCCAGGATCGGTTCCGAACAGTCGATGACCCAGGCGACGAGCGTCCGGTGCTTCTGACATTCGATCAGCGCTCGGAGTTTCTCGACTTCGGGACGATGGCGGGTAAACAATAATTTCTTCACGTTTTCATCGCCTTTCCCGGATCGGTTCCGGGATTATTCGCGACCCACTCGTCCCGCAGGAGGGCATAAATGCAGTCATCGAGCCAATCGCCGCCGATCTGGACGCTTTTGACGAAATGCGCTTCGAAACGGAAATGCATCTTCGCAAGCAAGGCCGCCGAAGCTGTGTTCCGCGGATCGATCGATGCCGTGATGCGATGAACGCCCAGGACGCCGAACAGATAGGCGATCGTTGCCGCCACCGCTTCCGACGCATACCCCTGGCGCTGAAAATCCGGCGCGACGGAATATCCGATTTCGACCTGCCGACTCTCATCGAGGAAATGCATCCCGACGTCGCCGATCAGCACGTCATTTTGCTTAAGATGGAGCCCCATCTGGAACCATGTATCCGGAACCGCCGGCAACGCAGCCAGTTTTTCGAAGAAACGCTCGACTTCGGCCATGGCTGCCGGTTGGAAAAACTGAAATTCCCCGACCGCCGGCAATCGGCGATAGGCAAAAAACGGGATTTTATCCCGATCTTCGAGCCGCCGGCAGACAAGGCGGTCCGTCGTAAGCATGAACGGAGCATTCATCGTCATTTTTCCACATCCCTTTGGTGGTCGGCGGCGATTTCCCCTTCACAGCAGGGGGAAATGTCGGTGTTCGTCTGAATCTTCCGAAATCGCGTTTTCCATCCCAAATCGACCTTGAGTCAATTATATTACGTATGGCGGAACGCTTCAACATAATAATCGGTTTTCATCGGATCGTGAAGAATATCTTGTTTTTTTGATCCGGCGATTCTCTTGGCATATTGCGTTCCGATGTCATTTCTCCTCCGGCGTTCAAAGTGCAGACATGATATAATGATTGTGGTGAAGAAGAATGAAGAAGGTACCCGATGTCATCCGCAATATCATTTATGGCAAGACTTATGACCAAGACACGCTCGGTGAATCCCGATCGTCGGTTCTTCTCTATGACGACATCGTTTTGAAAGTGTCCCCGCTCAACGATGAATGCCGGCGCGAATTCCATATGCTGGAATTGCTTGATGGCCATCCGTTTGTCCCAAAGGTCATCACCTACGTCGAATCAAGAAAATACGGATACCTGATATCAGAACGCATCAAGGGCTTTCCGCTGTTGCGCCTGCCGGTCGAGCAGTCGGTCAGACTGGCTTGCGAGGGGCTTCTGTCTTTGTGGAACATCCAGGTGGTCGATCACCATCTTTGCCGAAAAAAGGACTCCCTTGAATACATCAGGAACAACGCCTATCATCATCGCGAATGCATCATCCAGAATGCCGCTCCCGACACGTTCGGAGCTTCCCATTTCAAGGATCCGATTGAACTCTATTTATGGCTGGAAAAACATTACCCCGATGATGAAGCGGTCGTCTTTTCACATGGGGATTATTTTCTGCCGAACATCTTGACCGATGGCGTTTCGGTGACGGGTATCATCGATTTTGGTCAGGCCGGGCTGTTTCCAAAAGAACGTGATATAGCGACCCTGATCAAAAGTATTCATTACAACTATATTGAGAAGAAAGATTACAGAAAGATGATAGAATCCCAGATCCCGCTTCCGATAAAGTGGGATATCGTGGAGTATTTTGATTTGTATGACGAATTGGTTTAGCCGCACCGGATACGACTTGATTTGAACGGATATAGATTTTTATTTTCGCTTCATTGGCGGTTCTTCAGCGAATATGCGAGGCTGTTGTTGGTCTGAGTGGGCTTGTGTAGAGAAATAAACCTGGGATTTCACATTCACACAGCTTGGATCCCCATAATATCAAATTGTTCCAATTGATGAATAGCCGTACCATTCCATATCCAGTCCAACATATACTCTCAAAAAAGCCACCTGACCGTTATTTCTAACTTCAGGTGGCAATTTTTGTATTATGAGACCGCTTTGGCATTTAGAATTTTATCAACGAAAATTTTCGCAATCTTTGGATCAAACTGTGTTCCTGAACATCTGATGATTTCTGAGATCGCATATTCTTCGCTCAATTTTTGGCGATACGGCCGATCAGCCGTCATCGCTTCATATGCATCAACAATCCCTATGATTCTTGAAAACAGGGGGATATCATTCCCTTTCAATCCGCTTGGATAGCCTTTGCCATCCCAACGCTCGTGGTGATGCAATGCGTGAATCGCCAGATCAGAATACTCATCGGCGGCTCTCAATATTTGATAGCCCACGGAAGTATGGGTTTTAATTATCTCGTATTCTTCTGCTGTCAACTTTCCCGGTTTATTTAGAATAACGTCCGGAATAGAGATCTTTCCGATGTCATGGAATAACCCGGATTGTTCAAGCCCCTTGATTTCATCTTCTTTTAATTCCAATTCTTGTCCGATTAATTTACATAACCCACTGACTCTTTGCGAATGTTCTTTTTCGAGATCATATTTTTCTGTCAGTGTTTGTAAAATCGCACTAATGGCGCGGCTACGAACCCCAGTTCCTTCGGTTGTTTTATGCCGGTACATATGATTTTCAGCCAATTTTAATATTTCGTCGGCGTCTTCCGCTATATTCTTTTTTAGCTCATACCCAATTGCAAGCGACATTTCAACATTTTGTATTTTTTTCTTTTTTGCGGCTTCCTGTATTTTTTCTTTATACGTTTGCAGTTTTTCTGATGTCGTATTTGGCACTAGAACAGCGAACTCATCTCCACCGATTCTTGCGACCACATCTTTTTGTTCAAAAGTGTCTTTCAAGATGTTTCCAAGCGTTTTTAAGGCACCGTCGCCCACGGTATGTCCAAATGCATCATTGACAATCTTCAATCCGTTGACATCAAACATCATGATGCCAAGCGGGTGATACTCGGGTTTATCGTATTGACTGAGTTGTTCGAAATAGTAGCGTCTATTATACAATTCTGTCAAATAATCGTGACTGCTGACAAACTCTATTTCTCTTTGTTTTTGAATGCGCGCCGTAATGTCTTGTTGATTGCCAAAGTGGCCAGCGAATCTTCCTAAAGAATCATAAATGCAGATATAATCGCCTTCGATGTAAATTTGCGTTCCATCCGCTTTTCTTTCATCGGTGATTGTATGATGAAGCTGATTATCCAGCATTTTTCTCCAAGCATCTTTTCCCCCCTTGATATCATGTGCAAACATTTCTCTGGGGGTCTTAAGCAAGAAGTCATTCAAGCTCAACCCATATTGATCTATCATTGATTGATTGATTCTGGTACATCTTTGGTGATCAAAAATATAATCCAGAACTTTTTCCTTGTCGACAGTATCATTCCAATATACCGGAATATCCATCATCATGATAAAGAATCCGGTGAGGGATTGATGAAAAAACATGTCTAACCGATGTTCACTTTCTTTAAGTGAATTCAAGGTTTTTACACGGTCGGTAATGTCTTGAGCGGCCCCCCAGATGGCGACAATGTCGCCCTTGTCATTTTTTTCGGCTTCGCCGCGAACCCACATCCACCCGTTGGTTCCGTCTTTTGTCACCGTTTCTAATTCGAGTTCGTATGGGATGCCGTTTGAACTTGTCAAAGCAAGCGAACGAGACAGGGTTTCCCAACTTTCTGGAGTGAATAGCTTTCTATGTTCCGTATAGTCTGGCGGTGGAAGCGTTGGATCAAATCCGTACATTTTGTATAATTCTTCGGTCCAATACACCTTATTCGTTTTTACATCCAATCTCCATGTTCCTAAATGAGCAATCCTTTGTGACTCAAGAAGATTTTTCTGTTTATGAACTAATTGCTCTTCAATCTGTTTGCGTTCTGTAATATCTTCCCCCGAGCTTAAAACGCCGACTCTGTTTTTATCAATATCAAATAACAATGTATTATTCCAATTGATGATTTTTTCTTTTCCACTGGCGGCAATAACCGGGTTTTCATAATGATCAACCATTTCAATTTCTTTAACAAATACATTTCTAAATACACGCTTTACTGTTTCTACGATGTTTTTGGGAATAAAATGATCAAACCAGTTTTTTCCTATGATCGCTTCTTCCTCAAGTTCAAGAATTTCGCAGCCCTTCTTATTTATTAGTGTGATATCTCCGTTTTTATCAAGGACCATAAGCATTACTCCCGCGACATCCAGATACATCTGGGCGAGATCATGTTCATACTTCAGTTTCTTTTCCGCATTCATTCGATCGGAGATGTTGCGGGCGAAGGCCGATACACCGATTATTTCATTCTTGTTGTTGAAGATTGGATTGTAAAGCGATTCATAGTAGCTTTTTTCTATATCACCGTATTCTTGAACGGTGGAATGGGAAACGCCAGTTAAGGCTAAATCATAATTCTTCTTTGAGTTCACTCTATCTATCTCAGAAGAAATGCACGTCATTAAGTTCATTCCCATGGTAACGTCTTTTCCGTATGCATATTTCATGGATTCTTTATGAGCGTTGTTAAAATACAGATAATTATAGTTTTTGTCTATCGCTAGAATGATCACGTCTTTCGGGCTTTCAAGACTTGAACTTAGCATTGTTTGCATTTTCTGGAGATCTTCGGAGGCTTGTTTCGACTTAACGAGCTCCTCAGTCTCTTTAAGGGCTCTTTCTATTGAATTACTCAATCGTCCTAGTTTATCTTTCAAAATATAGTCAGTAGCTCCCTGTTTAAGAAGTTCTACTGCGGTTTCCTCGCCAATCGTTCCAGACACAATAATAAATGGCGTTAAGGGACAGGCTGATTTTGCGTGTTCCAATGCCATAAATCCATCCAAATCCGGTAAATGATAATCCGAAAGAATAAGGTCGTATTCTTTTGATGAAATAGCAGACAAAAAAGCGCTTTTCGAGGTGACGATATCCATTTGAAATGCCTGTTTGAAATGTTCCGATAAACTAGCTTGGATTAATATCGCGTCCATTGATGAATCTTCTAGCAAAAGGATACACAATCGTTTATTTGCTCTTTTTTGCATGTCCATACCGTCACTTTCTTTCCATGGGGATTTCGTTAATGATCGCCCAAAACAAGCCGATCTGTTTTACGATTTCCTCGAAAGATCGAAAATCAACAGGTTTAACGACATAGGCATTTACACCGAGCGAGTAGCTTCTGACTAAATCTTTTTCTTCCTTAGAAGAGGTCAGCATAATCACGGGAATGAGTTTAAAGTTATCATCCTTTTTGATGTGCTCAAGAAATTCCAGGCCATCCATTCTCGGCATTTTCAGATCAAGTAAAATCATTCCTGGATTTGATGGCGTTCTATTCAAATACTTCCCTTTGCATTTTAAATACTCTATGCCCTCCACCCCATCAGAGACAACAATGATGGGGTTCAAAATGTTGTTGTTTTTCAATACTTCCAAAGTTAAAGCAACGTCCAGCAAACTGTCTTCAAGGTAAAGAATCGTTTCTGCTTTCATATTGACATGCGCTCCTTTCTTTTTAATAACGTGAAATAGAATTTCGCTCCCGAACCGACATGGCCTTCTGCCCAGGTTTTTCCACCATGTTTTGTGATTATTCTTCGGATTGTTGCTAACCCTATTCCGGTGCCTTCAAATTCATTCTGTGCGTGTACCCGTTGAAATACATTGAACAATTTCGCTATATATGCCATATCAAAACCGGCGCCGTTGTCTTCTATATAGTATGTGATTTCGGTCGTTGTTTCCTCAAATCCTATTCGAATTTCAGCAATGGCTTTGTTTTTAGAAAACTTAACAGCATTTTCAATCAAATTGCTCCAAACCGATTTTAGCATCTCTTGATCGCCATATGCAGAAGGGAGATTGGCAACCTCAAACTTTATTCTATGATCTTTGTCCATCTCGATAATCGGTTGGATCAAGGCGTCGACAATTTCGTTCATGTTCAGAAGTGTTTGGTTCATTTCTATTCTTCCCGCTCTTGAAAACAGGAGCAGGCCATCGATTAATTCACCCATGTGTTCTGCCGAAGACAAAACGTTATCTAGGTACTGTCGGCCTTCTTCTGGAATCAAGTAAGCATATTTTTTTTCTAACAGCGAAGCAAATCCGGTTATATGTCTAACCGGTGCTTTTAAGTCGTGGGAAACCGAATATGAAAATGCTTCTAATTCCTTATTCGCCGAATCAAGCTGAGCTGTTCTCTCAATGACTCGATTCTCCAGCTGATTGTTGAGTTCTCGGATCTTCTGTCGTTGAAAAATGCGTTCTGTGATATCGCGAATATAACTTGAAACACACAAAACATCTTCTTTCATAATGGTAGTTGCTGAGAGTAATCCGGTAAAGCCGCTCCCATCTTTGCGTTTAAAGCCGACTTCTCTATTGATGCAGAACCCGCTTTCATTAAGTTCTTTCACGATGTTTATCCGATCATTGCTGCCCTGATACAGATTTATTTCTGGTTGTGTCTGGCCCACGATTTCTTCTTGAGTGTACCCGAAAAAATATTCGAAGCTATCGTTGACAGAAAGAATTTTTCCATCACTGAGCCGTGTAATTACGGCCGCATCAGGAATCTTGTTAAAGACGCGTTCATAATACTTTGTTGTTTCATTTAATTGCATTGTTCTTTTTTCGACCAGCAATTCCAAATTCTCATTTAGTTTTTCCAGCTCATCTTGTGCTTTGCGCAATGCAGAAATATCTTTTGCTGCAGCAAATAATCCGATGACTTGGCCTTCTTTGTTTTTGTATACTGATGCATTGTACAAAACAGGAACACTTGTTCCGTTGATGTTTTTAAGTCGAAGTTCGAAATCTATTATTTTCCCGGCTTTGAAAGCTTCTTGATATCCGATTTTTGCTTGTTTTGGATCTGTAAAAAAAGTACAAAATTCTTTATTTATCAATTGATTTCGAGAAAATCCGGTAGCCATTTCCATTGCGGCGTTAACATCAGTCATCAATCCATTCGGCGCTATTATTACGAGTGGATTCGGATTAATTTCAAGTAAATCGCGCGTATAACTCAAAGCTTCCTTGAGATTACTGTTTGCCTCGTGTAGAAGTTCTTTTGCCGTTACTAACTCAGCAGCTCGTTTATCCTTTTCTTCATTTTGAAACTTAAGTTCCTTGTTCGCAATGACTAACTCGGCGGCCCGTTTTTCTTTCTCTTCATTTTGAAACTTAAGTTCCTTATTCGCAATGACTAACTCGGCGGCCCGTTTTTCTTTCTCTTCGTTTTGGTTGCTCAGCTTTTTGAGCAATTCGACAGTTTCTTTATTTGTCATATCCCGTTTTCCTTTCTGCAAGGCTTACGAAGATCGACTGGCTTGGCGGCGTTATTAGGAATCAACCAGAAATTTCCCACTCTAATAGTTCCAAGAATGCGGTTTTGCTTACAAAGGACGAGAACTCGGCGCTTTGAAATGTTCCATCTATTTCCCGCTTCTTTAGCTGTCATATAGTCCATGGATGTTTCTCCTTCAAGCCGTTGATACTATAAGAGTATTCTCTTTCGCGAACAATTGCAAGCGTTTTCATGGTTTCTATATATATAGTTACGAGTGCAAACAAATGGATTTCCGCATACAAATTTCAATTTAATGGCGTATGTTTCCGTAATCAAAATTCCTCAAAAAAATACATTAAAAAGACCACCTGATCGTTATTTCTAACCTCAAGTGGCCTAGCTCAGGCATTTATTGGAATAATATCAAGGCGCCAAATGTTCGCCAACAGAAAAGCAAGGTTACTAGAGCGAAAGCAATGAAACCGTCTCGACATGAGCCGTCTGGCAGAACATGTCGACGGGCTGGACCCGGCGCAGAACATAGTGCGCCGACGTGAAAAACCGCAGATCCCGGGCAAGGGTCAGGGGATCGCAGGATATGTAGACGATCTTCGGCGGCTTCGCATCGATCAGGGCCGAAACAAACTCCGGGTCAAGTCCCTGACGGGGCGGGTCGACGATGACGAGATCGGGCTTTTCGCCGGAATCTCTCAGATCTTTGATGAAGCCGACGGCGTCGGACTGATGGAAACGGATGTTGCGGATGCCGTTGAGCCAGGCATTCTGATTTGCGTTCTTGACGGCCGCCGGGTTGATTTCCACCGCCAGGACCTGCTTCACCATATCCGCAAGGATGATCGCGATCGTTCCGACGCCCGAATAGGCGTCGACGACGAGATCGGTCGGCTGCGGCTTGGCGAATTCGATCGCTTTTTTGTAAAGAATTTCCATCTGTTTGGCATTGACCTGAAAGAATGTTTTCGCGGAGATCTGAAATTTTTTCCCCATGATCACATCCTGGATGAAGCCTTTTCCATAGATAACCCGTTCGAAATCGCCGAGGATGATCGAGGTTTTCCGCTTATTGACATTCTGGACGATCGAACTGATCTCCGGATGCGCCTTCCGCAGATCCTTGACGAAATTATTCCGGCCGGGAAACATCTCCTGCGACGTTACGATGACAACCAGAACCTGTCCGGTTGCTTCCCCGCATTTGATCATCACGTGACGGATCAATCCGGTTTCTTTGTCTTCATAATATGGCTCGATTTTATGTTTCATGAAGAGCGCCTTGCAGGTCCGGATGATCGCGTTGGCGGTCAGGTTCTGGATGTTGCAGGCGTCGACATTGACGATTCTGTGGGTGTTTTCTTCATAGAAGCCGGCAAGGATTTTCCGGCCCTTCTCGGAAAAAACCATCTGGACCTTGTTCCGATAATGGTAGGGATCCTTCATGCCAATGCAGGGAATGAAGGCTTCGGGGGCGAGATGGAACGTATCCAGACACTCCTTGACGTAGGCGGTCTTGACGTTCAGCTGTTCCTGATAATCAAGGTGCTGCAGGGTGCAGCCGCCGCATTCGGCGTACTGGGGGCAAGGCGGCTTGACCCGTAGCGCCGATGTTTCGTGCCGTTTGATGACGGTTCCATGACCGTTTTCACCCAACTCGATGTCGGCGGTTTCGCCCGGGAGAAGGTCTTGAACGAGATACTGGCGCCGGTTCGCGGTCACGATTCCATATCCGGCTATATTCATTCTTTCACATTTCATCTGATCGACGCGCATGAAAATCACCACTTCCATTACTATTATATCATTATTGATGTATGGATTTCACATGGCATCGGCGTTATGATATAATTGAGTAAAAACGAAGAGGTACCCCGATGAAAAAAATACTTTTCTTTCTCGTCATATTCAGTCTGCTGCTGGCGTCGACCGCGTGTGATCTGTTTCCGACCATTCCGGTCATAACGACCACTACCCAGGCCACGACCGCCACCACCAGCGCGACGACGGTGGGAACGACATCGCAGTCAGCGACCACGGCGACAACGGCGGCTTTGCAAACGACCACCTTGCCCGTCACAACCACGACGACGCCCACAACGGCCGTCACAACCACGACGACGCCCACAACGGCCGTCACAACCACGACGACGGCTACGACAACCGTCACAACCGCAATGACAACGTCGGCCACGACAGCGGCCACGACATTGCCGGCTGCCCAGCCGTTCATACCCTCGGGATATTCCCTGCTTCAGGATGAACTGGACTGGATCGGCATCCCGGCGACGGGCGAAGTCAAACTGCTGGTGTTCGTCATCGATTTTTCCGATGCCACCCTGGCCCAGTCGGGTGTGACCCTCGCCATGATCGATAAGGCATTCAACGGCGCAACGGACGAAACCGTCTATGAATCGCTCCGCAGTTATTATGACAAGAGTTCGTTTGGCAAGCTGTCGCTCTCAGCAGATATCTACACCTACCGTGCGCCGCAAACAACGGCATATTATGAAGACGACTATATCGATTACTATACCGACTCGGATCTGATCTACGACATGATGCTTTATTACAACAACGTCATCGACTACTCCGACTACGACGCCAACGGCGACGGCTTCGTCGACGGTATCTATGTCATCTACACAGCCCCGGTCTCTTACTACTCCGGTTCTGATCTGTGGTGGGCCTATCAGGATTATTATATCTACGAAGGTGACACCTTTGACGGTGTCGAGCCGCTCTATTTCTGCTGGTCGGGAACGGATTTCATCATTGAAGCCGGACCGGGAACGGTCGATGCGCACACGCTCATCCACGAAACCGGTCACATGCTCGGCCTGGATGATTACTATGACTATGACGACAGCGATCCCTTCAATGCTGGCGGCCTCGGCGGTGCCGACATGATGGATGACTGTGCCGGTGACCATAGTTCCATTTCAAAACTGTTACTCGGCTGGATCACGCCGCTCGTCGTCACCGAATCGATGACCGTTGACATCGGCCCCTACGTACAAGCTGGAGAAACGCTTTTGATCATCGACGAATGGAACGATACGATTTTCGATGAATACCTTCTGATCAGTTATTACACCCCGACGGGGCTCAACGAATATGACGCCTGGAAACTGTTCACCATCCCGGGGATTCTCATCTATCATGTCGATGCCCGCATCGGCAACGGCTATCTGGAAGATTCCAGCTACTGGACAATCTTCAATTATAACAACACCGACACCTTCCACAAGTTCGTCAAGATCATCGAAGCCGATGAAGACGGCACGATCCCGCTGACGTGGTACTCCGCTGACGACGATCTGTTTCAGGCGGGCGACGTCTTCCGGGTCAGCGTCGAAGCCGGATATGACTGGTACCAGACGTTAAAGCCCGACATGGATTTCATCGTCGCCATCGTTTCCCTCGACGCCGCCGGTGCGATCATCACGATCACGTTTGACGAACAGTATCTACCGTAAGGAATCACCTAATGAAAAAAAGGTTGGCGAATGTTCGCTAACCTTTTCATTTTCCGTACATCATGTAGAGAACCGATTCGACCAGCCGTTTCGGCAACAGCCATTTGAGCGCCAGGAACAGTTTGTACTGGAATCCGACCGCAACCGAAATCGGCATTCGCCGTCTTTGCAACAACTTCTGACAGACCTTCGCGACCGAGTCAGGCGCCATGCCCTGGCGTTCGTCCGCTTCCATCCGCGCGACCGAACGCTGAATCCGGTCACCATAGACGGCATCGACTTCGATCGGTGATTTTTCCCGGTTCTGGGTAAAACTCGTCGCCGTATCTCCCGGCAGCACCGAAGCGACCTGGACCCCTAAGGGTCGCAGTTCGAGGCGCAGCGTTTCCGTGAAAACGTCGATAGCGGCCTTGGACATCGAATAGAACGCCTGGAACGGAATCGCCAGTTTGGCGGCGACGGAGGAGATGTTGATGATTCTCCCGTGCTCGGCGCGGAGGGCTGGCAGAAAGGCTTTCGTCAGGGTGAACGTTCCGAACAGATTGACGTCGAACATCCGCTTCGCCTGAGCCAAATCGGTGTATTCCGCGGCGCCGCTGATGCCCATGCCGGCACAGTTGATGAGGGCAAAGATGCTTTTATCCTCTCCGAGGATTCTCGTGACGGCGGCATGCACCGACGCTTCGTCGGCGATGTCGGCGGTCACGTACGCGAACGCATACGCTTTTTTCGGCAACGTCCGCGACAGCCCGACGACCCGATATCCGGCGGCGTGAAGCCGGAGGGCGATCGCAAAGCCGATGCCCGAGGAGGCCCCGGAAACGACGACGGTCTTACTCATGGCGCATCTGGAGCATCGCCATCAGTTCGTCATCGGATTCGGGCAAAGTCTTCAGGACGTAGGCGATGATGGCGACGGCTTCGTCCATGAGTGCTTTGGTATGCGTCGAGGTGTAACTTGTCCGAATCAAACATTCGCCTTCGGGCGTCGCGGGGGGCAGGACCGGATTGACATAGACGCCGCGTTCAAAGAGGACTTTGCAGGCGACGAGCGTGCGCAAGGCGGAGAAGGTATAGATCGGGATGATCGGAACGATCGAGTTTTCGATGATCTTGACGCCGCGCGCCTTGAGTCCCTGACGGACATAGGCAGCGATGTCGAGAAGGGCTTTCGGCCGCTCGGGTTCCGCTTTCAGGATTTCGAGCGCTTCAAGCGCACAGGCAGCGTTCGCCGGGGTAATCGCGGCGCAGAAGATGAAAGGACGCGATTTGTGCTTGACGAATTCGACGACCGTCCGGTCGGCGGCCATGTAGCCGCCAAGGCTGGCAAGCGATTTCGAGAACGTTCCCATGATGATGTCGACGTCCTTTTCCAGATCGTAATATTCCGCCGTGCCGCGGCCGTGGGGGCCGAGAACGCCGAAGCCATGGGCATCGTCGACCATCACGCGGGCGCCGTATTTCTTCGCCAGGCGGACGATCTCGGGAAGATTGCAGATATCGCCGGACATTGAGAATACGCCATCGGTCACGATCAGGAAGCCTTTTGTCGGATCGGCTTCGGCCAGGCAATGTTCCAAATCCGCCATGTCATTATGCTTATAGCGGACGAGGGTGGCATAGCTGAGCTTGACGCCGTCATAAATCGAGGCGTGGTTTTCGCGGTCGCTGAAGACGAGGTCGTTCCGGCCGGCGATCGCCGACAGGATGCCGAGATTCGTCTGGAATCCGGTCGAAAACGTCACGACGGCCTCTTTATGAAGAAATTCTGCCAGTTCCTTTTCGAGGCGGACGTGGGTGGTCAGGGTGCCGTTGAGAAAACGCGATCCGGAAACGCCGGATCCGAATTGGGCGATCGCTTCGATGCCCGCCTGGATGACCCGAGGGTCGCCGGTGAGACCGAGGTAATTGTTCGAGCCGATCATGATCTTGCGTTCGCCTTCCATCGTAACCTCGATGTCCTGTTTGCTTTCGAGCGCATGGAAATACGGGTATACCCCCAGAGCTTTGTAATCATCCACCATCGTGAATTCTTCACACTTTTTGAACAGATCCATAAACGTCAGTTTCTCCTTTGTCCCAATTAGTCTTCTTCAACGATGATGTTACCATGGAACACGGCGAAGTCTTCGCCTTCGAATACGATTTTTTGCATGTTGTCATCCAGAAACTTCTTTTCTTCGTCGATGTCGGCGAGGATGCCGTAATAAGCTTCGTCCATCACGATCGGATCGAATTCCCCGTTGTTGGCGAATTCGGCGAGCCGGAGAGCGAGTTGCCGGGCATCATAAGCATAGTCGTAAGCCTCTTCGGTCCCGCCGATCGTCACGTTTTCGGCGTCGGGATATTTGTCGCGTTCCTCATCCTGAAACGCGGCCAGGCCGATTCCGGCTTCGATCTGGGGAAACCCGTTCTCCGCCAGGGCGTCGTTGTACAGTTCGAGCATCGTGTTGATTTCAACCGCATCATCGAAGAGTTCGACGGCGGTTTCGCCGTCCGGGGCAAAAGCGGTCGCCTTCACGTAATCATCGCCGGATTCGACGAACAGCACTTCCGGATCGCTTTTGACGACGACGAGCGACTCAAGCAGGAACGATTCGAGCAGGCGGGCCGCCTTTGGTTCGGAACGGGGTCCGTAGAAGTCGTCGACGTTGCGGACGAGCAGATAGAGATCGCCGTAGACGTCCTCGGTTTCGAAGTCGTCGGCGGCTTCATAGCGTTCGGCTTCCTTTGGAAGCTCTTTGTATTCGCGGGTCGGTCCTTCCATCAGGATGGATCGGATCAGGTCTTTGATGTCTTTCATTTCATTGGCTCCTTGAACATATAGACGGTATTATAACACATCTGTCGGTTTTTGTGTATACAAAGCAGCATTTCCCATGCGTCGGTTCGGCGCCTCACGATTCGGCCGGAGTCGGCGTTTTCGCGCGCATCACGATGAAGGTCGCGACGGCCGACAGAAGACCGAGAATCGCGCCAAGGACGAACGGTGCGGAGGTGCCGACGTTGTCCCAGAGCAAGCCGGCGATAATCGATGCGAACAGATACCCGATGCCCTGGCAGGTTCCGTACAATCCCAGAACCGTACCGCGGACGGCCGGCGGGGCGTATTCTGACAGAAAGGCTTTTTCCGCCCCGTTCACCATCGCCGCGAACAGGCCATACACGATGAACAGGCCATAGAAGGCGCCGCGGGACGAAACAAGGGCGAAGCCGAGATAGACGAGCCCGAACAGAAGATAGGCGGGAACGACGAGCCGGCGCCGGCCGATCTTGTCTGATAGTTTGCCCAGCGGATACGCCAGCAACGTGCCGGCGATGTTATACAGCAGATAAAGCAAAAGGACGGATCCGGTCGCGAACCCGGCATCGCCGGCCTTCAGGATCAGGAAAGCGTCGGAAGGATAGCCGATCGCGAAGACGAAGACGATCACCAGATATCCGATGATCTTGCGGTCGAGCTTGATGCCTTTGAGTCGGAATTTCGCCTTGCCAAGGACATGATTCTTCTTCTCGATGACGAACCCCAAGGCGATAAGTCCAAGAACCGCAGGAATGATCGAAAGCAGAAAAATCGTCTTGAAAGCGCCGATGTCGGCGATCGAACCCGTGTCGGTCACGAGTACCCGGTACAGGAGGAAGGCGATGAGGATGCCAAGCCCGGCGCCGAACATGTCAAACGTCTTGTGCAGGCCGAAAGCCTTGCCGAGGTTTTGCCCGCCGGAGTCGGCGACGAGGGCGTCGCGCGGAGCGGTCCGGATGCCTTTTCCGATCCGGTCAACGAGTCTGGCGATCATTACGCCGATCCAGCTGAAGGAAAAAAAGAGCAGGATTTTATAGACGACGGCACTCGCATATCCGGCAAAAGCCAACCGTTTTTTGTTCTGATATTTGTCGCCGATGAAACCGGCATAGACTTTGAGGAGGGAGGCGACCGATTCGGCGACGCCTTCGATGACGCCGATGATCGAAATCGTCGCAAAGGTCGACAGATAGATCGTCACGAGCGGATAGACCATCTCCGTGGACAGATCGATGAACATCGAAACCAGACCGAGCAGGACGATGTTGCGAATCCCCTGTTTGATCGAATGGCTGTTATCCTGATTCATCGTATCCGCCGCCTTTTTGATTCCGCCTTCACTATTATACAACAAAATGATTTCCCCATTTGTGGAAAAAAAGAAAAAACGGTCGTTTCCAACCGTTCTGCTGGTTCATTTGGCGGCGTTTCGGAAGATTTCCAACCCTTTGGTCGTCAGCGGATGCTCGACCATCTGGAGAAACACCTTATAGGGAATCGTCGCTACGTCGGCGGCAGCAAGCGCCGCTTGCTCGACGTGGCGCGGATGCCGGATCGACGCTGCAATGATTTCCGTCTCGAGACCATAGTTGTCGAGGGCAACGCGGATATCTTCCAACAGCTTGTATCCCGCTTCGGGATCGCCGGTGGCATCATCGAGGCGGCCCATGAACGGCGAAATGTAGGTGGCACCGGCATTCGCCGCCATCATCGCCTGCGGCACGCTGAAGACGAGAGTGACATTCGTTTTAATGCCGAGTTTGGCCAAAACGGACGTCGCCTTGATCCCTTCCAGCGTCATCGGCACTTTAATGACGATGTTGGGATGCATGCGGGCGTAGACAAAAGCTTCTTCGACCATCTTTTCCGCCGGACCTTCCTGGACTTCGGCGCTGATCGGTCCATCGATCAGGGCGGTGATTTCCTTGACGACCGCTACGAGATCGCGGCCCTCCCGGGCAATCAGGGATGGATTGGTGGTGACCCCCGCGATGATCCCCCAGGTCGCGGCGATGCGGATTTCTTCAATGTTGGCGGTGTCGATGAACATTTTCATGGCTGAGTGTTCCTCCTTAAAGCCGTTGGTGTCTGGGTTTTTGTTTCCGCCAGATACGGAAAATAGCGGGCATCGGTTTCCAGCATGTGCCCGATCACGAAATCATCGATCAGAAAGGTGAGCATCAGGCTGGGTTTGAGCTTGCCGGCAGTGAATTCGTTGACGATCCGCCGAGCATTGCTTAGGATTGTTTCATGGATTTTGCGGTGTCCTTCGATTTCCGGATATCCGAGGTTACCTAGGATCGTTTCTTCCGTATGGAAATGGTCGGTGATGTCGGCGATGATCTTCAATACCAGTTCTTTGCGTGCCATCAGGTTTTCCCCGGACTGGATTGATTTCGCAAGCAAGGCGCTACCTTCGATCAAAGCGCGATGCTGGCGGTCGATCTTCTCGTTTCCGCTCGCCCATTCGTTCCGCCACCGGAAGTAGTTCGGAGCCGAAGTGATGATGTCTTCTTCGGAAAAGCCGGTCGCGACAACCTGATTGCGGCCGCCAGTCTTAGCGCGGTACATGGCATCGTCGACGCGGTTGTAAAAGGACCGGAAGGACTCGTTCCGTTCCATTTCGGTAACGCCGAAACTGGCCGTCACGGTGCCAACAATCGGTAATTTCTTGTTGGCCAGGCCGATGCGGAGCCTTTCCGCGATGACAAGGGCCTGATCGATATCGGTGTCGGGCATCAGGATGATGAATTCTTCGCCCCCCACGCGACAGATGACATCTGCTTTGCGGGCGTCTGACGACAGATGCTGGCTGACCCGCACGAGGACGTCGTCACCGACGGGATGGCCCCAGGTATCGTTGACTTTTTTAAAATGATCGATATCGGTGGAGATGAGCGCCAGATGGCGACTGCCACTATTGACCGCTGCCATCTCGACGGCGATGCGTTGGTAGAAATAGCGGCGGTTGGATAATCCGGTCAGCGCATCGGTCTCAGCTTCGTGTTGCAACCGTTCGATGTCCTCGATGCGATCGGTGACGTCATGCCCGGAGGCATAGATGTATCGGCCGTTTGATTTTGCGTTCCATTCCAGATGACAGTAGTGTCCGTTCTCGAGCCGATACCGGCTCACGAACTTCTCCAGCGGTTTGGCCGCCGTGATGGCGGCAAAAGCGGACTGGGTCGTTTCCTTGTCGTCGGAATGGAGGAATTCCAGATAACTGCGACCTGCCAAATGATGCTCGGTTTCTCCGAGCAGTTCCTCGAAAGATCGGTTGGCTTTCACGATGCGCCCTTTCCGGTCCGTTACGAACAACAAGTCCGTATTGACGTTGAGAAACCCTTCGACTTCCGCTTCCAGTTCATGTTCGACGGTGGTGTCGCGGAAGATGACCGCGAAATGATCTTCACCGACCGGAAAGCCCGACATCTGCACCCATTTGCCGATTCCTTCATGATAAAAATCGGAATGGATCGGCGTTTTCTTCCGAAAACCGTCGAAGAGCGGACCCAATTCCGTTTTCTTGACGATTTCAAACACAGGGTCGGTATCGATGGGATGGCCCTCGACGCTCTTCGCGTCCGTCAACTTGTTGAAATCGACGTATGCATCATTGACTTTGACGATCCTGGCATCTTCGGTAATCTGTAACATGGCAAAGGGTACCGTTGATTCCTCGAAAAAAGTGGCGAGTAGTTCGTTTTCCACAAAAACCACCTCCAGATAAGGATAGAGAAAGCGTGTTGATCTTAATGAAAATTATAACACATTCCGATCCGGATACCCAAGAGTGCATCTAAAAAAATACCGCCTAGCCGGTAAATAACAAAAAAAACTCCGACCGCAGTCTGTGGTCGGAGTTGCGGTTTTGTATCGTTTTTTGTTATGATTCGTTTTTGAGAAAGGCATAGAACGCGTCTTCTTTGGCCTTGTCGGCCGCCGATACGGTCCCGACCGGCGCAGCGAGGATGACGAATTCATCTTCGCCGTCCAGTCCAAACAAAGCGTTGGACGTCTTGAGATCAAAGGCGCCTACCGCACAGGTGCCGATGCCCGCCGATTCGCAGGCGACATACAGATTCTGGCAGACATGGCCGGCGTCGACGAGGATGATCCGGTGGGCGAAAGCGGAATACCGCCATTCGGAACGATAGGGCAGGACGCTCCAATAGAAGACGACGTTGGCCGTGGCCGCCCAGGCCTGTCCCGACAGCGAGGTTTCGATCCGTTCATCCAGCCGATTGACGGCACCAAGATACTCGATCTGGTGGGTCATCGGCAGATAATGATATGCGCCTGGCTCCAGGCCCTCGACGTGGCGGATGATCAGATACGTTTCAAATTCGTGGCGGGCGCCGCCGCACGGGACGGTCCGCAGCGTGGCGTAATTCTGCCCCCGGATGCTTTTGATTCCCTGCGTCGCCCAAAGCAGGTATGCCAAGGTCAGGAGGGTCATCGGCGCATCGGTGAACACGCGGTGGCTTTCCCGTTTGAACAGGATATCGAGGATGTCGCCGTTCAGCTTCAGGTCCCGATAGTTTTTCGGCAGATCGATTGCGGTCGTGGCCATGGGCGCCTTGACGAGCGGCGGCTGCGGAAGTTTCAGTTGCTGGTCACTGGGGTCGTGGTCGTCACCGTCATCTTCATACCGGATGAACCGACGTCCCGCGAGGATTCTCGCCTTTTCTTTCTCACTTGGCATAGGGTCTCCCTCGACCGCACATCGGCGGTCATTCCTGATTTGTTTGTGAGCCAATGGTAGCACGACAGGCCCAGAAATACAAGGCCTGCCCCGAACAAAGACGACGCTCTGGGTTCCTTGACACTTCATGAAAGGTATGGATCCGCGCTGGTTAGTCCAAATTTCCGGAATAAGCCGGAACCGATTGTAGTTTTTGGATGAAGGACTCATTGCTCTTCATCAGTTTTTCCAACGTTTCGTTCACGTTGGCCGCCGTGACGGTCACTACGGTGCCGACGAAAAGCTTTCTTTGAAATACCATGCGGTTTGAAAACTGCTTGATGGCATCCAAGACGGCGTCAATATCCGCTAGAAACAGCGGATACTGCATGGTGCGGATGCCTTCGCCCCATTTCCGAATGACATCGGCATAATCCGATAAAACCATGACGTCAGTGGTGCTTATTTTGATTGTTCCGTTGGCTTTGCGAAAGTTCATCAGCCGGGTCAGCGCGACCAAATATGACATAAAACCGCCGGCATATAGATGAATCGCCTGTTTTTCTGTCATTATGATCCCCCATAAGATAAATACTGAATTCATTCTATCATGGCTGGAATGAGCGCGCAATAGCGATGGCGTTTCTTGTTCTGTCGGAATTCTCGAAAGAAAACCCCATATATGCTAAGTATATCGGGTAGCCAAAGCGCATTCATCGTAAAGCAACGACACCGAAAGAATGAAAAAAGCCGAACACGAATGTTCGGCTGAAACTGCCTTGGTGCGCCATCACGGACTCGAACCGGGGACCCAATGATTAAGAGTCATTTGCTCTACCAACTGAGCTAATAGCGCATGCATATCTTATGATAATCCAAGCACTGCGATTTGTCCACTATTTTCTTTCATGATCGCTTAAAAAACGTGTCAGTCCGGGGAATGTAAGAAAGTATACGCCATAGGCGCTTTTGTCCGGCCGGACGATTTCCACGTCGGATTCGTTCAGGTAGCGGGTGATGTTCCGGCATGTCGGCATGACGACCGCGACCCGGACGACCGGCTTTGCCGTCACCGGAACAAAGGCAAGGAATTCGGCGACGCCTGGGACAAGATTCGGGAC
>Ga0268280_1000616_pt1 | contig 28217 bp, 22 predicted proteins | sample saktaG_9_FD_190139 | JGI IMG/M metagenome (GOLD analysis project Ga0268280, IMG submission 190139) | Saline water microbial communities from Sakinaw Lake, British Columbia, Canada - sak_2011_5_24_40m | ecosystem: Environmental > Aquatic > Non-marine Saline and Alkaline > Saline ...
TGGTCGAGCGACTGAAAGGGATCGTCGCTGAAGATGCCGGCTTTTTTTTCATCAACGTACTCGGGCAGGAACTTGCCGGCGTCGTCACGGGAAATACCCATGGTCATCTGGGTCAGGTCGTTGGTGCCGAAAGAGAAAAACTCGGCCACTTCGGCCATCTGGTCGGCAAGCAACGCCGCCCGCGGCACTTCGATCATGGTGCCGACAAGGTATTTCAGTTTAGCGCTCCTGATTTTTATGATCTCGTCAGCGACCTGCCGGGTGCGGATCTCCAGGATCTGCAGCTCTTTTTTATCGATGGTCAGCGGGATCATGATCTCGGGATAGACCTTTATCCCTGAGGCGGCGCATTCGCAAGCGGCTTCGATGATGGCCCGCACCTGCATATCCAGGATCTCGGGGTAGGTGATGGCCAGGCGGCAGCCGCGGTGCCCGAGCATGGGGTTGGATTCGTGCAGCTGTTCGATCCGGTAGCGGATCTTTTCAAAAGCAACGCCGATCTCTTGCGCCAGTTGCCTTTGCTTCTCCTCGCTGTGGGGCACAAATTCGTGCAGCGGCGGATCGACGAGGCGGATGGTCACCGGGAAGCCGTCCATGGCTTTAAAAATCCCCTTGAAGTCCTCTTTCTGAAAAGGGAGCAGCTTGTTCAGGGCGTCAACGCGGCCGTCAAGTGTATCGGCCACGATCATTTCCTGGATGGCCAGGCGGCGCTCCTCGGTGTCGAAGAACATGTGTTCGGTGCGGCAGAGTCCGATGCCTTCGGCCCCGAGGTCGACGGCCTTACTGGCATCGTAAGGGGTATCGGCATTGGTGCGCACCTTGATGGCGCGGATCTTGTCCACCCAGCCCATCAGGGTCTTGAACGCGGCCGGGGGCTCGGGCTTGATAAGGCGCAGGGCGCCGCGGTAAACCTGGCCGCTGGAGCCGTTGAGCGTAAGTTCCTCACCCTTTTTGACCACCATGTCGCCGACCGTTAATTCTTCTTTTTCATAGTTGATGTTCAGATTTTCGCAGCCGACAATGCAGCACTTGCCCCAACCGCGGGCCACCACGGCCGCGTGTGAAGTCTTGCCCCCGGTGGCGGTCAGGATGCCCTGGGCGGCATGCATACCGCCAACGTCTTCGGGGCTGGTCTCCTTGCGCACCAGGATGACTTTTTCGCCTTTGGCGGCAGCGGCTTCGGCTTCTTTAGCATTGAAAACCACCTTGCCGGTAGCGGCGCCGGGCACGGCGTCAATGCCCGCGACCAGAAAATTCTTCTTCATCTCGTCTTTTTGGTCGGGATCGATGATCGGGTAGAAGATCCCCTCGATGTCCTTGTCTTTGATGCGCAGCAGGGCCTCTTCTTTGCTGATCAACTTTTCGTTGGCCATGTCCACGGCGACCTTGAAAGCGGCGCCAGGCGACCTTTTGCCGGTGCGGCACTGCAGCATGTACAGCCGTCCCTCTTCCACGGTGAATTCCAGGTCCTGCATGTCCTTGAAGTGCCCTTCCAGGATGCGGCGCACATCGACCAGCTGCTTATAGGACTTGGGGTCGGCTTTTTCGAAATCCGACAGCCTGATCGGGGTGCGGATTCCGGCCACCACGTCTTCGCCCTGGGCGTTGACCAGGTAATCACCGTAAAAAATGTCGTCGCCGCTGTTGGGGTCGCGGGTGAAGCAGACGCCGGTGCCGCTCTTGGGCCCCATGTTGCCGAATACCATCTGCTGGACATTGACGGCCGTGCCCCCCACGCCCGTGATCTTTTCCACGCGACGGTAGGTGACCGCTTTTTCAGCCATCCAGGAGCCGAAGACAGCGTCCACTGAACCCCAAAGCTGTTCTTTGGGATCCTGGGGGAAATCCTTGCCGATGTGATTTTTATAGATGGCCTTGAATTCACTCACCAGCTTTTCCAGTTCGCCCTCACTCACATCGGTATCGTTGACCTTGATGTGGGCAGCCAGGTTCAAGCGCTTTCTGCTCAGCTGGTTTTTCAGGGCTTCAAAGGCGTGGTTGAACTCTTCGCGGTCAATGCCCTTGGCTGTGGAACCGTACATCATGATGAAGCGACGGTAGGCGTCCAAAGCGAAGCGGCGGTTGCCTGTTTTCTTGGCCAGGCCGTCCAGCGAGCGGTCGTTCAGGCCGAGATTGAGAATGGTTTCCATCATGCCGGGCATGGAGAGCGATGCTCCCGAGCGCACCGAAACCAGCAGGGGATCGTCGGCGTCGCCGAATTTTTTCCCCACTTCCTTTTCCAGTTTGCGCATGTTCTCATCGACTTCCTTTGCCAAACCGGCAGGATATTGACGGTTGTTTTTATAAAACAGTTCGCAGACTTTGGTGGTGATGGTAAAACCGGCCGGTACCGGCAGGCCGATACTGGCCATTTCAGCCAGTCCCGAGCCCTTGCCACCCAGGAGGTTCTTCATCTCCTTGCTGCCTTCGCTCAATTTCCTGGAAAAAAAATAAACGAATTTTTCTTTCATGATTGTCTCCTTTATACTTGGGAGGGGGGATTTTTCCCGGCGCTCTTTTTTTTCTTTTTTATCGGGTTTTCCGGCAGGGGAAAACGGATCTCGAATTGGCAGAATTCCCCCAATGACGATGAGACCCGGCAGGCAGCCGCGTGGTTGGCGATAACCTTTTCACAGATCACCAGTCCCAGACCAGCGTGTTCCGGGAATTTCGCATAGAAAGGCGTCCAGATATCGTTGATCTCATCTTCGCTCAAGCCGGGGCCGTTGTCGCGAATGACCAGCTTCAAGGCATTGTCTTCCATGCGGGTAGTCAGTCTGATCTCTTTGTCCTGCGTCTCTTTTATTTTCAGGGCCTGGGCGGCGTTGTCCACCATGTTCAGCAGCAGTATTTTCAATTGGGCGGTGTCGAGCCAGAGGACAGGGGCCTTCGGGTCCAGGTCGAGCACGATCCTGATCTTTTCACTATTGGCGACTTTTTGCCATTTGGCGCCCATAGCTTGCAGAATTAGATTGATGTTCCCCGGCTGCTTGGGCGCAGGCTCGGCCTTGAAATAGTCCTTTAAAATATTGAAGGCGTCTGTCAATTCGGCCGTGTTTTTTTCGATCCTGCGCAGCCGGTCGATGATAAACTCATCGCTCGAACGGGATTGCAGTATCTGGGCATAACCAAGGACCGGGGTCAGCTTGTTTTTCATTTTATGGAAAACCAGGGGAAGGATCTCCCGAAAGATCTCGTTTTTTTGGAATTCTTCGGCAGGAATTTCACCGGGAGAAAATGCAGTCGATTTGCCATCGGGGTTGAATTCAATTATTTTCATGAATTTCCTGATGAGGATACTTGATTATATTCCATTCTTGCGCAGAATTCAAGGAGACGCTGTGCGAAAAAATGGAAGGCGCAAGCATAGGGTAGAGGGTAGAGGGTTTAGGGTAAGAATAAGCGAGCCATTACCAAACGTAGGGGAGGGTTTCAAACCCTCCCGGTTCTTTAAAATCCCAAGCAGCAATGATAAAAACCAGAAAGTAGATAGGTAGAAGGGACAACAGCAATGACAACGAATTTTCAACTCATCCCCAACCCCCTTCTCTTGGGAAGAGAAGGGGTAAAATTCAAAATCATGAGTTTCCCCCCTCTTTTTGAAAGAGAGGGGGTAGGGGGTGAGTTTGAGGAGAGTGATTATGTTTTCTCGGTTTTTTTAACCTGTACCTTATCCCCTGTAGCCTTTTTTGACATTGGAATTTATTTGAAATTGGGAATTTGTGATTTGATATTATATTTCCTTCTATCGCCTTCTCTTCCACCGTCAACCGTATTCCGTATGCCGTAAACCGAGTTCATATTCCTTGGTTTCATGGCTGGTCTGTGTTAAAATGCTCCTATGATAGCCAAGAAACACGAAAAATACTGGCAGCGTGGCCGTGATTTCCTGCAAGTGCAATATCCCCTGATCGCCGGCGCCATGACCTGGATAAGCAGCGCAAAGCTGGTCGAAGCCGTGGGCGCGGCCGGAGCGTTCGGCGTGCTGGCCGCCGGCAACATGCCGGCCGACATTCTGGAACAGGAAGTGAAAGCTCTTCAAAAAAGGGGCTGTCATTTCGCCGTCAATCTGATCACCATCGCTCCTAATTATCTGATTCATTTAAAGAAATTGGCCGACTGGCGAGTGCCATATATCGTTTTTGCCGGCAGTTTTCCGCGCCAGGAAGAGGTGAAGACAGCCAAGGAAAGCGGAGCCAAAGTGCTATGCTTTGCTTCCAACGATTCCATCGCCGAACGCATGATCGCATATGGAGCCGACGCCTTGATCCTGGAAGGGAGTGAAGCCGGCGGTCACATCGGCCATGTTTCCACTATTGTTTTGATCCAGCAGGTGTTGTTCAATTACCCGCAGCTGCCGGTTTTTATTGCCGGCGGCATCGCCACAGGGAAGATGATAGCCCACCTGTTGTTGATGGGAGCGGCCGGCGTCCAGATGGGCACAATTTTCGCCATGGCCGAGGAGAGCCCGGCCCACCCCAAGTTCAAGGAGAGGTTCTGCAGGGCGCGGGCCCGGGAGGCTTTCGCCACGCCGCAATATAGTTCGGAATTGCCGGTAGTGGCCGTGCGCGCCCTGAAAAACAAGGGCAGCGAGGAATTCGGCCGGCTGCAGCTGGAACTGATCCAAAAGCTGGGCCGCCAAGAGATCAATCGCGTTCAGGCCCAGTTCGAGGTTGAAAAATACTGGGTCGGCGCCCTGCGCCGCGCCGTTCAGGAAGGCGATGTGGAAAACGGTTCATTGATGGCCGGCCAGAGCGTGGGGTTGATCTGTGACACCAAGCCGGTCAGAGAGATAGTAACCACATTGGTTCGGGATGCAGAACAGACCTTCAACAACCTGGGTTTATGACTAAAATTTTATACAAATAAGGAAGAAACATGAAAACAAAAAACATGGGATTTAACACCAAACTGATTCACAGTGGAGAATTTGAAGATCAATTCGGGAGCGCTACTGTTCCCATCTATCAAACTTCTACATTTAAATTCAAGAATGCCCAGCATGGAGCAGATTGTTTTTCCGGTGCAAGCGCTGGGTACATTTATACTAGAATCGCCAATCCGACGATCCGCGCACTCGAAAATAACATTGCTGAGTTGGAAAATGGTTATGATGGAATTGCCACAAGCTCCGGGATGGCCGCGATAACAAGTGTTTACATGGCGCTATTGGCAGCCGGAAGTCATATTATCAGCACGGCTTCTGTTTATGGTCCGGCAAGAGTTGTACTGGAAAAGGATTTTTCACGCTTTGCTGTTGAAGCTGATTTTGTAAATACCGCTGACATGAATGCGATCTTATCAGCAATAAAGAAAAATACAAAAGTTCTTTATATTGAAACACCATCAAATCCGACCATGGATATTACTGATATCAAAGCATGTGCTGAGATCGCAAAAAAACACAATTTGGTTTTGGTTGTTGATAATACATTTGCCACCCCGTATTTGCAAAAGCCATTGGATCTGGGTGCGGATGTAGTCCTGCATTCTGTCACAAAATTTATTAATGGTCATGCGGATATCGTTGGCGGAATTATCATTACTAAAGACAAAGACTTATATGAAAAGATCCGTCATGCGATGGTTTACATGGGCTGCAATATGGACCCGCATCAAGCCTATCTGGTTCTGCGCGGATTAAAAACCTTGGTTCTTCGTGTAGAACGCAATCAAGAAAACGCTATTAAGGTCGCTCACTTTTTGGAAAGTCATCCTAAGATCGCCTGGATTCGGTATCCCGGACTCGAATCTCATCCTCAATTCGAATTAGCAAAAAAACAAATGAGCGGATCCGGTTCGATGATCAGTTTCGGTGTAAAAGGCGGTCTGGAAGCCGGGCGAAAACTAATGGACAATGTTCATTTGGCAACCTTGGCCGTATCACTGGGCGGGGTGGAAACGCTCATTCAACACCCTGCCTCAATGACGCATGCTTCTGTAAATAAAGAGGAAAAAGTAAAAGCCGGAATTACTGATGACCTGGTTAGATTATCCGTAGGCATCGAGGATGTCCAAGATATTATTGAAGATTTAGATCAAGCACTAAAAATTGTTTGATGGCTATATGAAGTCAAGGGGAGTGGGGGACGGTCCTTTATTTTTCCTGCCAGGCCGGCGCGCGCTTTTCAAGAAACGCCTTCATCCCCTCCTGCGCTTCCGGCGATATTCTCATCTTAGCGATCACAGCAGCCGTATGATTATAGGCAGTCATTAAGTCCATCCCGGGAACCTCCACAAATAACTGCTTACATACCGCTATGGCCTTGGGGCCACATAAACACAATTCCTTGGCTTTTTCCATGGCAAATTCCAACAACTGCTCAGGCCCGACTTTGTAATTAATCAACTTGATGTCCAAGGCTTTGTCCGCAGCGAACCGCATCCCGGTTATAAATAATTCTTTTAATACCCCTTCCCCGACCCGCTTCACCAGGTAAGGCGAAATACAGGCGGGAACAACTCCGATTCTCACCTCGGATAAACTGAATCTCGCATTTTCCGAGGCAATGACGATATCGGCCGCCCCGACAAATCCCATCCCACCTCCGATGGTTGCCCCATTGACAGCAGCAATTACCGGCTTGCTAAGGGTGTAAATTTTATGGAAAACGTCTGAAATCATCAGGGCATCTTTGAGATTTTCCTCATAGGTGTAATCGATCATTTTCTTCATCCAATTCAAATCCGCTCCGGCTGAAAATGATTTACCTTCTCCTGTAAATATGACTACGCGGATGGCGTCGGATCGATCCACAACTTCCAAAATATCCGCCAACTCCGCCAGCATGGTATCGTTAAACGCATTATGAACCTGGGGCCGGTTCAGCCAGATGGTGAGAATCCGGTTTTTGACATCATATTTAAGCGTCTCATACGTCTTATTCATCATTTGCTCACTTCCTGTTTTTCCATAATAATTTTTGCCGTTAGGTCACGAAAACATTAGAGAGCCTATCCTTCGTATCCTGGGGTGTCTGCGGCAAGGAATATTTCATACATTAAAACATCCGATGTGCCTGGCAATCACAAGCCTGAGAATCTCGGATGTGCCTTCGCCGATTTCCAGGACCCGTTGATCCCGGTAAAGCCGTTCGATATCGTATTCCTTCATCAATCCATATCCGCCGTGCAACTGCAGAGACTGGTCCACACAGCGGTGCGCGACTTCGGAACAATAAAGCTTGGCCATCGATGAGTACATTTTATAATCCTTGCCGTTTTCACACAGCCAGGCGGCTTTATAAAGCAAATTCCTGGCGGCCTCGATCTCCACTGCCATATCCGCCAGTTTAAATGCGCAGGCCTGGAACGTAGAAATGGATTGGCCGAATTGCTTCCTGTCCTTGGCGTATTTCAAACCCAGGTCATAAGCGCCCTGGGCGCACCCTAAACCCATGGCCGCAATAGACAACCTGCCCCTGTCGAGGGTATCGAGCATCTGATGAAATCCTTCCCCGCGCTTTCCCAATATTTTTTCTTCAGGCACGCGACAATCATCCAAAAAGAGTTCCGCGGTTATGGATGAGCGCCATAACATTTTGTCATGAAGCGTCCTGGCCGTGAACCCGGGAGATCCTTGGTCCACCAGGAAACACGTATACTCCTTTTTCCCGTCGGGCCTTACGCCGCTTATGGCTTGAATCGTGCTGCCCAGGCATACGTCCCCGGCGGCATTGGTAATAAAAGTCTTTGAGCCATTGATGACCCACTCGCTGCCGATTTTTTCGGCTTTGGTTTTCGTGCCGCCCGCATCGGAACCAGCGTCGGGTTCGGTAAGTCCGAATCCCCATAATTTTTCACCGCTGCATAACCTGGGCAAGTATTCTTTCTTCTGTTCTTCGTTGCCGAAAAAGTATATGGGCCCGATTCCCAACGAATTATGGGCCGCTACTGTCACGGCCTGAGAACCATCCACGCGCGCCAATTCTTCCACGGCTATCAAATAAGGAATATAACCGATGCCGTTACCTCCATACGCTTCGGGTATGCAAAAACCAAACAGTCCCAGATCGCCCATTTGTTTGCATAATTCGGGGGAAAACTCTTCTTTTTCATCAAGCTCCCGGGCTTTGGGCCTGACCACTTCCTCGGCAAATTCTCTTACGGTGTTGCGAATCATTATTGCTTCTTCAGGCAAATCAAAATTTAAAGACATGTTTAACCTCCCTTAATTTATTTTTCACGACACCCCGTCCTTCATGGCGCTGTGGCTAATCTATAAGAAATAACGGTTGCCCCAATTTGACTTCCTGTGAATCTTTTACAAATATTTTTTTAATTGTTCCGGAGTCCCCTTTATCGGTCCCGGGAAAACTGATGTAATTGAAAGTCTTCATCACTTCGATCAATCCCAATGTTTTTCCTTTTTTTATCTCCTGGCCTACAGCTACAAACGGCGGTGAATCGGGACCAGGTTTGGCATAAAAAATACCGGTGGTAAATGCGCTAATTATACAACCTTCTGCGGATTCCGCATCCTCCTTGGTTTTGGCAATCGACTGGACGGTTTGCTTTTCCGATTCGAGGAAACTCTTTTCCTGGTCTAAACGAAACAATTCCTGCCCGTATTCAACGGGGAAAATAAAATCTTTTTCGCTATCTGTCACCACCAGTCCAGAAACATCGCCAGGTAAACAGAGATCATAAAAAGTATTCAAAATTTTAAGCCTGCCGACAAAAGAACCGCCGGGAAGGTAGGCGCCGGGTTGGGGCATGGCTGAAAAATTTCCCACCGTGGGAGATAGTACGATATACTGTGAATCCCTGAATTCCGCAAGAGCTGTCAATGACCCTGATTTCTCGTCTGTCATTTCAATCTCCTGTATCCCCGGACAATGCATCGATATCATGCAAAGACCATATGCGCGGATTTTTTACACGCCTGTAGCCGATACTCTGGTAGGTCATTTCGGTGACGGTTTCCAGGTAAGACCGCAATTCGCTTAACAGGATAATTTCATCCGTATCCAACTGGCGCGCGCTGAGGATCGGGTTCATATCTTCGCTAATACGGAGTTCCAACTCATCCATGCCCTTTTTTACCTGGTCGTATTCTTCCTGGCGTGTGAAAATAATATTGAAATTCTCATCCAATTTTGTCCGGAAAGCGCCGATGGCCAAGGTTCTGCCTTCCATCACTGCCAAGCGGGTAAGTGGAGTGGACAATTGCACGATGGGTTCGTAGGGCCTTCCGTTCATGGCGTAGTATCCGGCTCCGGAGGCTTTTCGTAAAAGCACGGTAATAGACGGGACGGAGTTGGTGGAATTGGTGTAGATCAAATTGGAACCCCATCCCAATAAGCCCATTTTTTCCGCTTCGGGGCCGATATCGAAACCCGCGATATCATGCAACCATACGATAGGAATACCATCGCAATTACAGGCCCTGGAGAACGTCGTTATTTTAGCGATGCCATCCTTGTACAGGATACCTCCAGGCCGTTTATTGCGTTTGTGCACAGGATGTTCGGTCAAATTCTGGTTGTTGGCAACGATACCCACATACAATCCATTGATCTTGCCGACACCGCAGACAATTTCTTTGCCCTTGTCGGGGAATATTTCCCAGAAAAGAGAGTTATCCACGATCCGGGCGATAACTTGCCGGATATCATAGGTGACCCTGTAATCCATGGGAAATATCCCTTCGATTTCAGCCGGGTCGAAAAGAGGAGGCGCAGGCTCCTGGCCGTAGTAATAATATTCGATACCGCTGGACGGGAGTTTGGCGATTTCTTTCTTGATGTTTAAAAGGAGCGTTTTGTCATCGGGAACCCTGTAGTCCGCACAGTTGGAGATATTGACATGGATGTCAGGCCCGCCGATGGTAAGAGAAGTTATTTGCTGGCCCTTGCCGCCTTTAACCAATGCGGCGCCGGCAATGACCATATAAGCTTGCTCGGTCATGTAGACGATATCGCTGATGATGGGCATATACCCTCCGCCGGCGATGCAGTCGCCGAATACTCCGGCTATCTGGGGTACCTGCTGGGCGCTTAATAAAGCGTTCATTTTAAATATATATCCCGCCCCGGTTTTTCCAGGAAAGGTTTTGGACTGCTCCGGCAAAAATAAACCGCTGCAATCGATAATATATACCACGGGAATTCTTAGTCGAAGGGCAATTTCCTGCGCCCGTTCGATTTTTTCAGGCGTAAGGGGCCACCAGGAACCGGAAGCCACTGTGTTGTCGTTGGCGATTACTATCACGTGGCGGTTCTCGATCTTAACAAATGCGGTAACCACTCCGGCCCCGGGCGCTTTGCGTTTATTGCTGCCCTCACCGAATTCCAATCCATAGTTGACAAAGGTCCCGATGGGGAATACCTTGCTGCCGGGGTCTTTTAAAAATTCGATCCGTTCCCAGGTGGTCATTTTCCCTTTTTTATGCGCCCGTTCCACATATTGCTCGCCCCAACCTGCTTTGACCTCCTGGCGTTTGGCTTGGTAACTTTCGTTCAATCGTTTCATGTACTCCAGGTTTATTTTGAAGTCGACTGGGTCCATAAACGTCTCGATGGGCGAACCGATACGTTCCATTAATACTTTTGCCATTTATTACGCCTCCCTTACCCCATAATATCCGCAAGAGAATTGGTGTGATACTTTCCTTCTTTGAATATCTTCGAATTGAGAATTTCAAGGTGGAGGGGGATAGTGGTTTTAATACCTTTGATCTCGAAAGCTCTCAGCGCATTCACCATGGTTTGCATAGCGGCGGCGCGGTCTTGGCCATGAGCGATGATTTTGCAAATCATGGAATCATAAAAAGAAGGTATTTCATATCCAGCTGCCACATGGGTATCCAGGCGAATTTTGCCGGGACCTTCGCCCAGGGGGGGACTGAAAGCGGTAATGACACCTGGAGAAGGGGCAAAATCGTTGTCCGGATCTTCAGCGTTTATACGACATTCGATGGCATGTCCGCTGAAAGAAATATTATCCTGAGTTAACGACAAAGGGTGGTTAGCGGCGATTTTGATCTGCTCCTCCACAATATCTATCCCGGTGATCATCTCAGTTACCGGATGCTCCACCTGCAGCCGGGTGTTCATTTCCATGAAATAAAGTTTTTTATGCTCATCCATCAGGAATTCGATGGTCCCGGCATTAAGGTAACCGATCTTTTTCATGGCTTCAGCCACTTGAGCGCCCACTTCACTGCGGATTTCAGGGTCCAGGGCCGGGGATGGAGATTCTTCGATGAGTTTCTGGTTCTTTCTCTGGATGGAGCATTCCCGTTCACCGAGGTGAATCACGTTGTGAAAAGCGTCGGCCAGTACTTGAAATTCGATATGCCGTCCTTTCAGGATCAGCTTTTCCATGTATAGATCGCCGCAGCCGAAGGCTTTTTCGGCTTCCATACTGGCCTGGAGACAAAGGTTTTTAAATTCTTCTCCATGGTAACAGGGGCGGATGCCTTTTCCGCCTCCTCCGGCTGTTGCTTTTAATAAAACCGGGTACCCCAACTCATTGGCCAGGGCCAGGGCCTCATCCATGTTTTTCAGATTTCCTTGCGATCCTGGAATGGTTGGCAGCCCGGCCTGTTTTACGGTTTGCTTGGCCCGGGATTTGTTGCCCATGACCTGGATGGAATGGGGCTCAGGCCCGATAAAAATCAATTTATGCTGCCGGCACATATAGGAAAACAACTGGTCTTCCGCCAGGAACCCGAACCCGGGATGAATCGCCTGGCATTCGCTATCGATACCTGTCTGGAGTAGGGCTTCCCTGTTCAAGTAACTCCGGCTGCTGGGTCCCGGGCCGATGCATACGGTCATGTCCGCTTGCGCGAGGTGGGGAGAATCCTTGTCTGCCGTGGAATAAACCGCAACGGTTTCTATTCCCATTTTTTTACAGGCTTTAATAATGCGCAGAGCCACTTCGCCTCGGTTGGCTATTAAAATTCGTTTAAACATAGCTAAGCTGCGGCTATCCTAGTATTTTGATTTTATAAGCCCAGATCCGGTACGAACTTGTAGCCGTAGAGAATCATGCCGGTTTTTCCTTCCTGATTGATTCGGCGGAATTGGGATACGACGCGGTTGCCGATTTTTAATTCTTCGGGGTTACAGTCGACGATCTGGGCCATGACGTGGATGCCTTCATCCATTTTTACAATGCCCACGGCATAAGGAATTAAATCTCCGAACCCTGTGGGGGCAACCCGGATAATGGTAAAGGTTGCCAGTTCGCCTTTCCCTGAAAGTCTGACGGTTGCAAATTCCCTTCCCTGGCATTCGGGGCAAATAATTCGTGCCGGGAAGTGAATTGCAGCGCATTTTTTACATTTAGCCGCTTCCATCCGGTAGCGTTCGGGGGTTTCTCGCCAATTTCTAGCTACATGCATTGCCATTATCGTGCCTCCAATATATGAATTATGCTGCTGGCGCCTGAGCCGCCCATATTTTGAGTTAAAGCTGTCCTGGCGTTTTTGATCTGCCGCGGCCCTGCCTGTCCGCGCAGTTGAATAACCGCTTCGACTACCTGAGCCACGCCCGTGGCGCCGACAGGATGTCCCTTGGATTTCAATCCCCCTGATGGATTAATTGGAAAATCACCATCCAGGGCGGTTAAGCCATTTATGGTTGCCGGTCCGCCTTGACCGGGTTCCACCACTCCCAGGGCTTCCATTACCATGATCTCGGCAATGGAAAAACAGTCGTGGACTTCCGCAAAGTCGATATCGCGTATGGTTTTTCCAGCCATTTTCAGCGCCCGCTGCGCGGCGACTTCCACTACCTCCAGCTTGGCAATATCTTTCCTCTGGCACAAAGCAATGGTATCCGAAGCATGACCGATCCCCGTGATCACAGCGTATGGTTTGTTCATTTTTTTAGCCACGGCCAGCGGAACCAGCAGCACCGCGGCTGAGCCGTCGGTGATGGGTGAACAATGAAGCAGGCGCAGTGGATCCGCTACCATCGTGGAGGTCATGACCTGGTCCAAGGTTACGGCGAAAGGAAACTGCGCATGGGGATTCAGGCTGCCGTTGTGATGGTTTTTTACCGAAACTTGCGCCAATTGTTCGAGGCTGGTGCCGTATTTTTTCATATGGGCGACCGCCATCAGGGCGTAAAGCCCGGGGAAGGTGATCCCGTGGAAAGCTTCATAATCATAGTCGGATGCAGTAGCCAAAGCAAATGTCGCATCGCCACCATCCACGTCGGTCATTTTTTCCACACCAACGGCCAGCGCATATTGGGATAAGCCGGAGGCCACTTCCATGCAAGCGGTTTTAACAGCCAATCCACCGGAAGCGCAAGCGGATTCCACGCGGGTGGCAGGGACGAAACGCTGGCCGAGGTAATCGGCCACCAGGCTCCCCAAATGCTCCTGGGCGTTAAACAACCCGCCGGACATGGTGCCAACGGTTATAGAGTCTACTTTATCAACTCCCGCGTCATCCAGGCATTTTAAGGCGGCTTCCACTGAAATATCACGGAGAGATTTTTCCCACAGTTCTCCCCATTTCGTCATCCCGACTCCGATTATTGCTACTTCATTCATGGATTTCCTCCTTACTCCGCCCGAAGAATTTTTCGCCTGAATTTGGCGTAAGTTCCGTATTCGATGTACTGTTTGTGTTCATCCAGTTGTTTGCGAGTTTTGGGAGCCATATCGCGAATTTCAAGCAGTTTTTTGGTAGTGCGGAAAATAAAGGCATCGCTGCCGGCACCGGAGCCGTAGGAAACCAGCAAAATTAAGCGGTCGGCTTCAGCCGCGTCAAGGGTTGCCGCGAGACCCATGGGCGATGAACCGGAGTAGGTGTTGCCTAAAGTCGGACATAACAGCCCTAATTTGTATTGCGGCTCTTTGAATCCCAGTTTTTGCGCCGCATTTACCGGGAATTTACCGTTGGGTTGGTGAAAAATCACATAGCTGATATCTTCTGGTTTCAGTTTTGCTTTTTCCAGCATTCCGGCCGTGGCGCTGAAAAGATGTTTTTCATAAGCGGGCTTCCCGGTAAACCGCCCTCCGTGTTCCGGGTAATAGGCGTGTTCACGACGCCAGAAGTCCGGGGTATCGGTCATATAGCAATGAGTGTCCAGTAATTCCGCCGCCAGGTTTTTTGAACCCATGATAAAAGCGGCCGCGCCTGCGGCTGCCGAAAATTCCAATGCGTCGCCAGGCGCCCCCTGGGATGTATCCGCGCCCACAGCCAACGCATATTGCACAACGCCTGACTTAACCAGGTGCAGAGCGATAAACATGCCTTCAGTCCCGGCTTTGCAGGCGAACTCGAGATCCGCGGTATGGACAAAGGGACAAGCGCCTAAAGCTTCGGACACGATAGTGCCGGTAGGCTTCACTGCATATGGATGGGATTCGCTGCCCACATATACTGCCCCGATCTGTTTGGCGTCGATGTTGGCTCTGCGCAGCGCGTTGCGGGATGCGCTCACTGCCAGAGTAGCGCAATCCTCATCCGGGGCCGGCACCGATTTCTCATTCAATCCCAGGCCTTTCTTGTACGCTGGAGCGTCCGCGCCCCATACTTTGGCGATTTCCTCAACCTTGATCCTGTAGCGCGGAATATGACTGCCATAACCTACTATTCCAATCATTAAAGCCTCCATTTTTTTGAGATTGCACATTTACGAAAAAATCTATTTAAATGGCCCTTTAATATAAACTATTTTTAAAAAAAAGTAAATCAAAGTGTCATATTTAAAATTTGAAATATACTTTAACGAATTGACAATTTCCGCTTTCGCGCTTACAATCCTTACAAAAAATGAAGCCTGGAGGCTAAAATGACAGCTGATCATGACGATGAAAGCGGGAAAAACGAATCCGCGGCAGGGAAAGAAATGGCTAATAGATGCGAACAGTGCGGAGAGGAACTGGCAGCCAAATACAACTTCTGCCCGCTGTGCGGTAAACCCATAAAAAAAAACAATAGCGTTTCTTACTGGGTATATCAGTTGAACCTGCTGCAAGCCAAGGGCAAGATCAAGAAAGCCATCGAGGCAGCCAAGAACCTGCTGCAGGTGGACCAGCAGAATCCCTACATTCACAGTATCCTGGGTGAACTATATTACCAGGCCGGGGCCATAAACGAGTCCATCGCCAGCTACAGGAAAGCCATCGAAACCAATCCCGGCCAGGCAAAGGATCACTACAACCTGGGCATCAGTTATTACCGGAGCGGCCGGATCAGCGACGCGGTCAGCAGCTTTGAAAAGTGCCTTGATCTCGACTCAGGATTCATCGGCGCTTACTACTGGCTGGGCATTGCCTACTACCACCAGGGGAGCCAGCAGAAAGCCATCGCGGCTTTCACAAAATTGTTGGAAATGAACCCGGACTCGGTCATTGCCAACTATCACCTGGGTATCAATCTGAATGCCATCGGCCAGCACGAAAAAGCCATACCCCACTTCCTGAAGGTCATTGAAGCCAGCCACGAAGACAAGGCCGCCCTGTACCATCTCGGTATGTCCTATTACAATCTGCGCAGGATAAACGATGCGGTAGAAACGCTGCGCAAGTCCATCGAAGCCAACCCCGACGATAAACGTTCCCGGGATGTGCTCGAAAGTATAATCAGCGTACCGGAGATTTGACCTGCAGGGCCGGGTTGCCCGCACGTGCGCTTAACGAGCGCAGGAACGTCAGCAAGAAAACCTGCGGCCGGTTGCTTTTGAAAAAGGGTTTAGGCGCCGAGGCGGAAGCGCCAGATACAATAATGATCGGGCCGGGTAATATTCGGCGGACAACTGACAACTTCGGTGTGAAAAGCGGCATCGATTGCGCTGGCAAAGAGGCCATACTCCACCAGTCCCACCGGTTGGCAGGGAAAATCGGCCAGTTTTTTACGTCGTCTCGCCTGCTGCACCCGACAGGTTTTAACCCTGTATTCAAGGGTATTTTCGTCAATGAGAACCATTTCGTCTTCATTCAATGAGGCATAGAGGCGAAAAGCCAGGGCTTTTTTCAAGCCCGAAAGACCCGAGTTTTTTCCCAATTGCAGAAACTCGATCAGACGTGCGGCTTCAATGACGGTGAATTTTCGCCACGACTCGATATCGATTTCGATGCTCTTGGCCAAACCGTATTTTTCCTCAATAGAAAGGAACCATGAACCATCATGCGCAAGCCAGTTTTTGGCATATACTTGCGTCAGTTGCAGCAATTCTTCCCTGGACAGTTCGCCGATCCGGTCTGCTTTTATCATCTTTCACCTCCCTAAATTCCACGACGGTACTGGCCGCCGACCTCATAGAGAACCTGGGTGATCTGACCAAGAGAAGCATATTGCACTGTATCGAGCAGCTCGGCAAAAATATTCCCGCTGCCGAGAGCCACTTCGCGCAGCTTTTCCAGGGCCCGTTGTGCCTGCTCCCGGTTTTTTTCCTGGAAACATTGCAGTTCACTTAGTATCCGCTCCTTCTCCTCTTTCGAGCTGCGGGTGATACTCATCTTTTCATAGGGATTTTCCTGTTTTTCATTGACAAATTTGTTGACGCCGATGATAGGGTAGGCGCCCGACTGTTTCAGTTCTTCATAATACAATGATTCTTCCTGAATTTTCGACCGTTGATATTGCGTTTCCATTGCTCCCAGCACGCCACCGCGCGATGACAGGCGATTGAACTCAGTGAGGACGGCTTCTTGAACGAGATCGGTCAATTCTTCAATGATAAACGCTCCTTGCAGAGGGTTCTCATTTTTCAGCGGCCCGAATTCATTGGACAGGATCATCTGAATGGCCATCGAACGCCGAACTGACTCTTCGGTCGGGGTGGTGATGGCTTCATCATAGGAATTGGTGTGCAGCGAATTGCAATTGTCATTGAAAGCCAGCAGGGCTTGCAGGGTGGTGCGGATATCGTTGAAATCGATTTCCTGTGCGTGCAAGGAACGACCGGAGGTCTGAATATGGTATTTTAGCTTCTGGCTTCTTTCATTGCCGTGATAAATATCCCGTATGGCAATGGCCCAAATCTTCCTGGCCACCCGGCCGATAACCGAATACTCCATTTCCATGCCATTGCTGAAGAAGAAGGAAAGATTGGGAGCGAATTCATCGATTTTCAGGCCGCAGTTGAGAAAATACTCGACATAAGTAAAGCCATTGGCCAGCGTGAAGGCAAGCTGGGTGATCGGATTGGCCCCGGCTTCGGCGATATGATAACCACTGATACTTAGAGAGTAATAATTTTCAATCCTGTTCTCTGACAGATATTTTTGTACGTCGCCGATCAGCTTCATGGCAAAATCAATGGAAAAAATACAGGTATTCTGTCCCTGGTCCTCCTTCAGAATATCAGCCTGGATGGTGCCGCGCAAGCGCCTGAAAGTGGCCACTTTCAACTCTGCTTTTGCCGCTGCAGTTGCCTCCGGTCCCAATTTCTCCAATTGCCGCTGGTAGGCAACCATGAAATACATAGCCACCATGATCGGCGCCGGCGCGTTGATCGTCATTGAGACGGATGTGAGTGGATCGACCAGGTCGAAGCCGGAAAACAGCTCAGCCATGTTCTCAATGGTACAGATACTGACGCCACTCTCCCCGATCTTGCCATAGATGTCAGGTTCTAAAGCTGGATCTTCGCCATAGAGGGTAATCCCATCAAAGGCCACCGACAATCGCTTCGCCGGCTCACTGGCGGTCAGATAGTGAAAGCGGCTATTGGTGCGTCGGGCGCTGCCCTCACCGGCAAACTGGCGCTTGGGATCTTCGCTGATGCGGCGAAAAGGAAAGACACCGGCGGTGAATGGGAAATAGCCGGGCAGGTTCTCCTTGAAGAAAAACAGCAAGCGGTCATGCCAGTGACCATAGCCGGGCAGGGCCACTTTTGGAATCTTCAGGCCGGAGATCGTCTGGCAGAAGAGTTCGACAGTCATCTCTTTCTTTTGAATCTTATAGGTCAGGATATCCTGGCTATAACCTGCCTTTAATTGCTCCCAGCGATCCATGATCTGCCTGGACTCGAGGCTCAATTGTGCATACAGCTCCTCATATTTGCGCTGCATTGCCAGCTTCGTCTCCTCCTCTGCAAACAGTTCCAGACTCTGTTTGATGCTGTCGCACTGACCGGCGATAAGTGCCTGCTCGCGGGCTTGAAGATGATACTTCTTAATTGCCGCAACAATATCCGCCAGATAATGGGTGCGGTTCTTGGCAATGGTACCGAAATCGAATTTGCGCTCTGTTGGCAGCAGCGCGAGCAGATTTTCCTTGACTGCGATTTTGTGATTGCTTTTTTTAATCACCAGTTGCAGCAGTTCTCTGAACAGTTTATTCAAGCCATGGTTATTGAATTGGTTGCTGCTGGTGCCAAAAACCGGAATATTGAGTTCGAACAGTGATTGCGTTGGGGACAACTTGATATCATGGTTGTGCAGGTAATTGCGGGCGACCTCGCGAAACGCATCTTCTGAACCTGCTTTTTCGAATTTATTGATGACGATGTACTCAGCCGCTTCCAGCATGTCGATTTTATCGAGTTGTGAAGGTGCGCCGAACTCTGAGGTCATCACATAAACCGAACAGTCGCAGAAATCGACCACACGGCTGTCGCCCTGGCCGATACCACTGGTTTCGACGATGATCAGATCAAAGCCGCTGGCTTTGAGAACCGCGATGACATCCGGCAGCGTCAGAGTGATTTCCGACCTGCTTTCACGGGTGGCAAAACTCCGATAATAAACCCGGGGATCATTGATATTATTGAAGCGAATGCGGTCACCGAGCAGGGCGCCGCCGGAAACCCTTCTGGTTGGATCAATGGTTAGCACCCCGATATGGAAGGCGCTGGTGATTTTCAGGAAGCGGTTGATCAATTCATCGATCAATGAACTCTTGCCGCTGCCTCCGGTTCCGGTGACGCCCAGAACCAGAGATTTTTTCTGATCATGGGCGGCATATAATTTTTTGCAGGCTGCCGATACAGAACCAGCTTGCAGGTTGTTTTCAATGAAGGTGATCTGCTTGGCGATGTTCAGGTGGGCAGAGACATTCAAGCTGGCGACTTGGTCTGCGTCGATGTCCTGCAGACCATTGTCCATGCTACTATCTTTTTTTCTGTTTATCCGGGCGATAATGTCATCGATAATGCCGTTGATACCCATTTTTTGGCCATCGCTGGCATGATAGATTTTTTCGACACCATAGGCTTCCAGTTCCTTTATCTCGTCAGGGAGAATGACGCCGCCACCGCCCCCGAAGATGAGGACATTGCTAATGGCCAGTTCCTTGAAACTGTCCACGGCATAACGGAAGAATTCATTGTGGCCACCCTGATAGGAGCTGATCAGGATTGCATCGGCATCCTCCTGTAGCGCCACTGTGACAATTTCCTTGACTGCATGGTTGTGGCCGAGATGAATGACCTCAATCCCTTTTTTCTGCAAAAGTTTCCTGAAGATGTTAATGGAAACATCATGCCCATCAAAAAGGGCAGCCGCGGTTACGACTCTGATACGATTCATGGGGTCGCTTTTATTTCAAGCAGGCCCCGGCAATGATTACGCGCATGATCTCGCTCGTGCCTTCATAGATTTCCGTTATTTTGGCATCGCGCAGGTATCGTTCCACGTCGAATTCTTTGGTATAGCCATAGCCACCATGTATTTGTATGGCTTTGTTGGCACAAAAGGAAGCGGTTTCAGAGGCCTTCAACTTGGCCATGGCCGCTTCTTTGGAATAATTGAGCCCCTTATCTTTAAGCAGCGAAGCCCGGTAAGTCAACAGCCAGGCGGCTTCATATTCGCTGCACATATCGGCAATCATCCATTGAATCGCCTGGAAATTGGCGATGGGTTGATTGAATTGCTCCCGTTCCTTGGCGTATTTGCAGGCATCCTCCAATGCAGCCCTGGCGATGCCGAGCGCTTGTGAGGCGATACCCAACCTGCCGCCATCCAGGGTAATCATGGCGATCTTGAAGCCTTTATTGATTTCACCCAGTAAATTCGCCTTGGGGATAGCGCAGTCTTCAAAGATGAGCTCGGCGTTCGAGCAGGCGCCGATGCCCAATTTATGTTCCTTCTTGCCAATACTGAAACCCGGTGTCCCTTTCTCGACAATAAAGGCGCTGATGCCTCTCGTCTTTTGCACCGGCTCGGTCAAAGCCATGACCACCGCCACTTCGGCTTCACAAGCATTGGAAATAAAATTCTTGACGCCATTCAATACCCAGTGGTCATTGGCCAGGACAGCGACTGTTTTCAAACCGCCGGAATCGGAACCGGCACCCGGCTCGGTCAGCCCGAAACAGCCGATCTTTTCCCCTTTGCACAATGACGGAAGATATTTTTGTTTCTGTTCTTCGCTGCCGAAACGATAGATCGGATCGATACAAAGCGACGAATGGGCCGAGATGATGACTCCGGTCGACGCGCAATATCGCGAAATCTGCTCGATGGCCAGCATGTAGGATATATAATCCATACCACTGCCGCCATATTCTGCCGGAAAAGCGATGCCCATCAAGCCAAGCGCGCCGGCTTTTTTGATGATTTCAGCAGGAAAAATCTCCTGGGCCTGGTTCGCCCGGGCCTGGGGAGCAATTTCTTCCCTGGCAAATTTTTCCACCATTATCTTGACCATTTTTTGCTCTTCGCTCAATAAGTAGTCCAAGCAGGCCTCCTTAATTTGATATTTTAATATCTAACTATAAAAATTATTTAATGTCAACATAAGGCAATACTTAATAATTCTATGTTTTATTGAATTGTATTTGCGCAGAGAAAAATTGCAAAAAATATATTTTTATTATATTTAATAATCGTGAAAAAATTAAATCAGTTATTCAAAGCTGAAATTTCATTGGCAGAAGATTCCTAAAAAAATTCCTTTTTTCCGGCAGGAGGTGAAAAATTGAATTATGAAATCTTATCCACTGACATCAATGAAGGCATTGCGACCCTGACCATCAGTCGTCCCAAGGCAATGAATGCCCTGAACCGGCAGTTCTTTGCCGAGATGAATGCCTGGTTGAGCGAATTTGGTGAGCGCCGGGATATCAAAGTCCTGATCATCACCGGCGCCGGCAATGCCTTTGTCGCCGGTGCCGATATCGCCGAGTTGAAGGACATGAATCCGGCCCAGGGAAAGGAAATTTCAGCCATCGGGCAACAGACCTTCGCCCGCCTTGAACAGCTTGACATGCCGGTAATCGCCGCGGTGAACGGCTTTGCCCTTGGTGGTGGCTGCGAGCTGGCATTGGCCTGCGACATCCGCATTGCCAGCAGCAAAGCCAAATTCGGCCAGCCGGAAGTCAATCTCGGCCTGACACCGGGGTTCGCCGGTACCCAGCGCCTGCCGCGGCTGATCGGCTTGGGCAATGCCCTCTATCTGCTGATCAGTGGCGAATTGATCGGCGCCGACGAGGCTTTGCGCTTGGGGTTGGTGCAAAAAGTGGTGGCGCCTGAGCAATTATTGACAGAAGCACTCGAACTGGCTAGAAAAATCACAACCAAGGGTCCGGCCGCCGTACGCTTGGTAAAAAAAGTGTGCCGCCAGGGATTGGCGCTCGACTTCAAGGCTGGCTGTCTTCTGGAAACCAGTGAGTTCAGTTCTCTGTTCGGCAACGAAGGCTTGGAAGGAATGAGTGCCTTCCTGGAGAAGCGTCCGGCAAAATGGTGAGGCCGGCCGGGCAATTATTCTTTATGACATAGGAGAGTGCGATGACTTATACTGAAAGACTGAGAAATGTATCCGTATTGGGTGCCGGCGGAAAAATGGGCAGTGGTATCGTCCTGCTGACGGCGCTGGAGATGTGTGACCTGAGCCAGAAAGCGGAGAATCGTGAGCTGCCATTCGTCTTGCAAGCCATAGACATTTCCCATACCGCCCTGGCCGGCTTGATGCCCTATCTGCAGGTCCAGATCCAAAAAGTGGCCGAAAAGAATATTGTTCGCCTGCGCCAGGTCTATCAGGATCGCGAGGATTTGATCGAAAACAGCGACATCATTACCCAATATATCGCTGATGTGTTGAACATCGTCCGTCCTACCACAGCCCTGGAAGCGGCTTATGAATCGACCATGATTTTTGAAGCGATTGTTGAGAATATGGCAGTCAAAACCAAAGTATTATCGCAAATAAACACGAACAACCTCAATTCTCCTTGGTTCTTTAGCAACACCTCGGCCATCCCCATTCACGAACTCGACGAGAAAGCCGGTCTTGGTGGTCGTATTCTCGGTTTCCATTTCTACAATCCACCTGCCGTGCAAAAACTGGTGGAATTGATCAGTGCCAAAACCACGCAGTCGGAGTTGCTTGACTTCGCCGGCAGCTATGCCAAAAACCTGCGCAAGACCATGGTCCCGGCCAACGATTTTGCCGGCTTCATCGGTAATGGCCACTTCATGCGCGATTTTCTCTATGCCAAAAGCGAAATCGAACGCCTGCAAGCGGAGGTAAGCTTCGCCGAAGCCGTATACATGATCAACAAGGTGAGCCAGGATTTTCTGCTGCGACCGATGGGCATCTTTCAGCTCTGCGATTATGTCGGGCTGGATGTGTGCCAGCTGATCCTGCGTGTCATGAGCCCATATTTTAGCGGCGAAAACCTGCACAGTCCGCTGCTCGATGAGTTGATCGCCCAGGGCGTGCGCGGCGGCCAGTTCCCTGACGGCTCGCAAAAAGACGGCTTTTTCAAATATGAAAAAAACCGGCCCAGTGCCATTTATGATCCCAAGCAAAAGGGCTATCTGTCATTGGCAGATCTGCAATCCCGCTGCGATGACAGCCTGGGCCCGCTGCCCACGGTATTTCAACCCTGGAAGGCCGTCATCGCCCTTGCCGCTAAAGACACCTTCCTGCAGAGCTATTTCGGCGAATTACAGGCGCTGAACACCCTGGGGGCGAAACTGGCAAAAGCCTATGGCCTGCGCTCCAGAGAGATAGGATTGCAATTGCTGAGTCAGGGGGTTGCTGAAAAGGAGAACGATGTCAACGCCGTGTTAACAACCGGTTTTTATCATGCCTATGGCCCGATCAACAACTATTTCTCTGAGGTGAGCAAATGAAGAAAATGCGCCGAAAAGTATTCATGACCGCGGGATACAATACGATCTCTATGGGTACGGGGCGAAAGGAATTTCATCCCAAGAAAGCCCGCCCCGGACTCGAAGAATATATCAAGGAAGCGGGACAGGGAACTTTAAAGATGATCGGTGGTGCTCAGGCTGTCGATGAAGGTGTGATCGGCAATTTTATGGCTGCGCGCTTCAATCATCAAGGTAATTTGACGGCCATGATTCCCGTTATCGACGAGGGACTGCGCTGGAAATCGTGCACCCGGGTCGAAGGGGCCTGCGCATCAGGCGGGCTGGCACTGTTGAATGGCATCAAATCGGTTCTGGCAGAGACCGCCGAGGTGGCATTGACCATCGGCGTCGAGGTGCAAAACACGGTTAAGGCGGTATATGGCGCCGACATCCTGGCCGGTGCCGGCTGGTACCGGGGCGAACGAAAAACCGGGCATGCTTTTTTTTTCCCGGCCAAATTCAGTGATCGCGCCGGAGTCTATTTCGAGAAATTCGGCCGCGAGCGCACGCGCCGTGCCTTGGCCCGCTGGTACCGCAATGCCATTGAAAATGCCCGCCTCTGCCCCAGCGCCCAGGAGTATCACAACAAAAGCCTCGATCTTGAAGCCCTGGCCCTGAGCGAGCCCAATCCACGGTTATTTGTTGAGCATCTCAATTTCTATGATTGCTCGAAAGTCTCAGATGGTGCCGCGGCCATTGCCATTGTGTCCGAAAGCGGACTGAAGCGCATTGGTTGCAGTACAAAAGAGGCTGTTGAAGTCCTGGGTTGGGCTCAGGTCCAGGCCGACCTGACGGTGCCGGTCACAGAAGCATTCCGCCTCGAAACAACCGAGCGGGCGGTGCAACAGGCCCTGAAAATGGCCGGAATCACCAGTGCCGACCTGGGGACTGTTGAAGGCCATGATTGCTTTACCATAGCCGGCATCATGTCACTCGAAGCCATTGGGCTCTGCAAACCGGGCGAAGGCCCCGATTTTGTCCTGGCAGGAAACACCTCGCGCCAGGGCAGCACTCCCTTTAACACTTCCGGCGGCTTGATCGGATGGGGCCATCCCACCGGCGCAACCGGTGTACATCAGGCTGTCACCATCTGGGAGCAATTGACCGGCAAAGCCGGAGACTGGAAGATAGATATCGCGTCCAAGCGCCCCTATGGCTTGTCGGTGAATATGGGGGGCAACGATAAAACGTTGGTGGCCATTGTCTACCGCCAGGGGCAGTAGCAGTGTACGAGTGAGTAGCTATATCCAGGTACCCTGAAGGAGCCCAACATGTCCAGTCCATTAACTGTCCTGAATGACGAAGAACAAGCTCTGTGCGAACTGGTAGCAAAATTCGCCAAGGCCGAGATAGAGCCCCTGCGCATGACCATGGATGAAGAACAGCGGTTGAATCCCGATTTGCTGCCAAAGCTATTTTCCCTGGGGCTGATGGGTATCGAGATCCCTGCCGAGTATGGCGGCAGCGGTTCCAGCTTCTTCAATTCTATTATTGTCATCGAGGAGCTCAGCAAAGTCGATGCGGCTGTGGGCGTGTTGGTGGATGTTCAGAATACCGTGGTCAACAGTTGTATCATTCGCTATGGGAGCGCCGAGCAAAAGACAAAGTATCTGCCCTGGCTGGCCAGTGAAAAAGTTGGCTCCTACGCCCTTTCTGAAGCCGATTCTGGTTCCGACGCTTTCGCGCTCAAATGCCGGGCCAGGCCCGTGGCTGACGGCTATGTGCTCAACGGTGCCAAGCTTTGGATAACCAACGCCCAGCAGGCCGAGATCTTCATCGTTTTTGCCACCGTCGACCCGAAAGCCGGACACAAAGGCATCACCGCTTTTTTGATCGATCGCGACAGTTCCGGTTTTTCCATCGGCAAGAAGGAGAACAAGCTCGGCATTCGTGCCAGTTCAACCTGCGAGCTTTGTCTGGATGATGTGAAGCTCGGCCATGACCAGGTTCTGGGCACTGTCGGCAAGGGTTACAAAATAGCCATCGAAACCCTCAACGAAGGTCGAATAGGCATCGCTGCCCAGATGTTGGGATTGGCCGAAGGGGCGATGGCGGCAGCTCTGGCTTACAGTAAAGAGCGTCAGCAGTTTGGCCGGCCGATCTTCAATTTCCAGGCCGTTCAGTTCCTCCTGGCCGAAATGGCCAGCCGCATCGAGGCCGCCCGTCTAATGACCTACAATGCCGCCCGCCTCAAGGACCAGGGCTTGCCTTTCATAAAGGAAGCCGCCATGGCTAAATACTTCACCAGTCAGGTCGCCGAGTGGGCGGCCAGCGAAAGTCTGGAGCTGTTCGGCGGCTATGGCTTCAGCAAGGACTACCCGGCCGAGAAATACTATCGCGATGCCAAGATCGGCAAAATCTACGAAGGTACAAGCTTCATGCAGCTGCAAACGATTGCCAAGCTTCTTTAAGGCGCAGGACGAGCACTCAGAATAAAGCTTTTCAATCATGATAAGAAGAAACGTGAAGATGGTGACAGAAGAGTTATATGCTGCAAGAAAAGCTGCCAGGCCTGAAGATCGCGGTCCTTTGTATTGGGGCGGCCATAGCGTTTTACTTTTTTGTTATTTGGAGTTTGGCATTTATAATTTTACTTGATCTTTGGCGTCGAGCCTTGAACTTCTTTGGCTGTTTCTATTTTCCCGGTTTGGTAATTCAACTCCGATCCCAGCATGGAATGGGGAATGAGGTAGACCGCTACCATCAGCACCGTCGCGGCCAATGGCCAGCAGCGGCTTTTTTTGCGCATGAAAAAGGCCGCCAGCCAGAACAAAACGACAAAAAGGGTTTTGCTGTCGGTCAGGTCGCCACCCAGCGGGAAACCGGTCCAAAAGGCGCCGAAGGCGTATTTTTGCACCAGGGGACCGAGGATCAGCCCACCGAAGAAAGTCACGACCAGAGTCCAAAGAACGAGCTTTTGCCAGCGGCCGTCGCAGCGCAGCGCTTCCAAGCCGGTACGAAAGGCCAGCAACATGGCGGCGAACATGAATATGACGTGAAAAATCAGCAAAGCGGTGGGGACTTCACCCTTGAAACGGGCGACAACGGCCGGGCCGTCGGGAAGCCACAGGACCCTGCCGTCCGGGGCAATGACTTCAACCTTGTAGGCTACTTTCCCGGCCGCCGGCTCTCCGGGAATTTCCGCGGCAACGGTTCCGTTCCTTTTCTTCATATCGATGACCGTCCATTTTTCGTCGGCGGCAAAAGGGAAACGGGTGTGATGCAGGCGAAAAAGCAACCCTTCTCCAGCCGCAGCCAGGCTCACCGGCAGCGCCTGGCCGCTGGTCCAGCTGCGTAGGAACTTGTACTGGATCGTTGTTCCGTGAACGGCCTGCTTTCCCTTTAAAGGATAGGTCGGGCCGCTCAGGCGCTGGTATACTGCCAGCAGCAAGGTCAGCACGAAAGCCAGAAGCCAAAGCCACTGGTTAGTTTTTTTATGCATGGAGCAATTATATTCAGGATTCGGATAAATGCAACCAGTGGATAAATTAGCTATTCGTGACACGTGACGCGTAACGCGTAGTGAGAAAGATATTTCCAAATTCCAACTACCAATTCAAAAATAAGCACCAAGCAGCAATGACCCACGGACCAAAACGAACAGAATAGTAGGACTAAAGCACCAATCTCCAAGCACCAAATCACAAATAAGCTCCAAGCACTAATGACCAAATGACCCAAACGAAGAGAAGAAACTTGTAAGGGCTTTCGTTTTGGACATTGGAATTTGCAACTTGGAATTTATTTGGAATTTGTGATTTGGAATTTTAGTCTTACTCATTACTCATCACGCATTACGCATAACGCATCACGAAAATTGGCCCGTGCTTTTACCCTCTTGCCAAACAGCTTCACAAATAATAGAATGGCTCTTGACTAAACAAGGAGATCCCTTATGAATGGAAATATGAAGGCGCTTCGAAAAATGCACCCCGGGCCCGGGCTGGAAATGCAGGAAGTTCCCATCCCGTCCATCAAGGCCAGCGAGGTCCTTATCAAGGTCCATAAGCGGGCCATTTGCGGCACCGACCTGCACATATATAACTGGGACGAGTGGTCGCAGAACCGGCTGAAGCCGCCCCTGACCACGGGCCATGAATTCTACGGCGCCATTGTGGAGATCGGCGCCGATGTCCGCCATTACCAGGTCGGCGACCTGGTGACCGCGGAGATGCACCTGGTCTGCAACCAGTGCTTCCAGTGCCGCACCGGCAACGCCCACCTCTGCGAGAACGTGGTCATCCTGGGCGTGGATGGCGACGGCTGTTTCGCCGACTATATTGCCGTGCCCGAGTCCAACCTGTGGCGTGTGCCCAAGGATATTGACCCCGAATTAGCGGCCATCTACGACCCGTTCGGCAACGCCGTGCACACGGTCATGGCCGGACCTACGGTCGGCAAATCCTTTCTGATCCTGGGCGGCGGACCTATCGGCCTCGCCGCCATCCCGGTCTGCAAGGCCGCCGGGGCGTCGCTGGTTCTGCTTAGCGAGGTTCTGCCTTTCCGCCAGGAGCTGGCCCGCAAAATGGGGGCCGACCGTGTGATCGATCCGGCCAAGGAAGCACTGTCAGAGATCGCCAAAGCCATGACTTCGGGACAGGGAGTGGACGTGGTACTAGAAATGTCGGGCCACCCGGCCGCCATTGCCCAGGGCTTCCGTTCCATCCGCAAGAACGGCCGCTATTCGCTGCTGGGCATCCCGGCCAAGCCGCTCAGTCTCGACCTGGCCAAGGATATTATTTTCTCCGGCGTGACCGTCCAGGGCATCAACGGCCGGCGCATGTTTGAAACCTGGTACCAGATGGACGCCCTGCTGGTTTCGGGCAAGGTCGATCTAAAACCGCTGATCACCCATCATTTCAAGATGGAAGATTTCAAGGAAGCTTTTGAAGTGGGACTTTCGGGCAACGCCGGCAAGATCATCATGGAGTAGAGTAATAAGTGAGTAGTGATTAGTGAATAGAAAGAAAAGAAAGCATTATTTCGATTGGTTGCTGTTTCTAATCACTAATTAATAATTACTGATCACCTTAGTTCGTTTTTGTTATTGGACTCCCATCTCTTTTAAAAGACGGTCGGCGCCGCTGAATTTGGCCAGCGACCAGAGAATGAAGCGGATATCGACACCGATGGAGCGGCTGTAGGATTCATCCCAGGCATAATCGTTGATGGTGGCTTCGAACACCCGGTCGAAGTTCAGCCCG
>Ga0268280_1000617_pt1 | contig 28186 bp, 34 predicted proteins | sample saktaG_9_FD_190139 | JGI IMG/M metagenome (GOLD analysis project Ga0268280, IMG submission 190139) | Saline water microbial communities from Sakinaw Lake, British Columbia, Canada - sak_2011_5_24_40m | ecosystem: Environmental > Aquatic > Non-marine Saline and Alkaline > Saline ...
CAGCAACTACGTAAAGAAACAAGGCAGTCCGGATTACAAACAAATACACCACCAGATGCCAAGCCTATTCGATTAGCTACAAAGTGGCACAGATACCTCGATGCTCTGCATCGGGGTTGTTCATTTGCGGAAAAATATTTCTGCAAATTTTGTTACACGGCTTGTTAAGTACATAGCCGTCTGTCATTATGGTGAGTAGAAGCAATTATGAGGAGTTAGGTGTTATGGACTTACAAAAATGCACAGTGTGTGCAATCATTCACAAAGGAAGACGTTTCTTTCATGCAGGCACCGAGATATTTCTTTGTAGCGATGGATGCCGGAAAATCTATCAAAAACTTTATCATGTGTTTATACCAGCACTCAATGTAGCCGTTGCGGAAAGATACCACACAGCGACAGAAGAATGGTGCCCAGAATGCAAAGCTGGCGCTCGCGACATAACAGTAAATAAACCCTGCGAAAACTGCTAGCGTCCGCATTTATACAAAGTATCTGCGGATATTGGCGCAATTAGGCATTTTTTTGTTGCACATATTGTCGCGACCAGTATATAGCGAGGAATAATCGCGCACATACACAAGCGTCCAACGAGAGTCTGTATGAAACAATGAGTAGCAATCCGGCATGACCCCGCCACAAATGGCGGGGTTTATTATGCAACAAATGCTACACTATTACTATGTTCACCCCTGAGCGAATACTTGCGGTTATGAGTAAGTACGAGAGACCGTTCATGTTCATATCTACTGCATGTGGTTTTACCTTCGACCTTTTTATAGCACGAAGGCCAGACAGTCTCTTTGTAAATACACTATTGCTCACATATTTATGTGTATCTGCGTTTATAATCATACGCCTACAGGCACCAACTAGGCGTGCAGGAGAAAAACACCTAACACAGACTCTCGCGTTTTTATTAACACTGACTTTTTGCTTCGGAGGACTGGCTGGCAACCTACTTATTTTATATGGCAAAAGCGGTACACCAGCAGGCAATATTCTATTCCTGTTATTGTTACTAGGTTTGTTCGTAGGTAATGAATTCGTGCGCAACCGCTATGAGCAATTCCGCTTTAATATCGGAGCGTGGTATCTACTTTTGCTAACATACTGCATCATAGCTACACCAACTTTTCTCCTACATGCAATAGGCGCAAAGTATTTCCTTATAAGTGGCGGAATAAGCCTAACTATCTCTGCCGTGTTTTTGTTAACAATTGGTTGGGTTACACGCCTATTTAACGGTCAACATGGACTCCAAACACTGTTTCACTCAATACTAATAATTATTGGTATCTTTAGTTTTTTCAATGTATTGTATTTCACAGGCATCATTCCACCTGTACCGCTTGCGCTAAGACAAATAGGTGTGTACCACACAATTACTCATACAGGAGACAACTATATTGGAACCTATGAACATGCACCGGTTTGGGAATTCTGGAGAAGCGCCGACACAACCATACGTATAACAAAAAACGAGCCACTATACTGCTTCTCTGCAGTTTTCGCCCCAACGGATCTCGCAACGCCAATCGCACACCGTTTTGAATATTACGACACAACAACCAAAACATGGATTACTGCAACCGTAACGACCTTTCCCATCTCAGGAGGACGAGAGGACGGATATCGCGGTTACAGTATCGTTACATACCCACAAGCGGGTAAGTGGCGATGCGATGTAGAAACAGATGCTGGCGATCTAATTGGTAGGACTTCCTTCACTGTGGCACAAAGCACAACATCGCCCATTCTTTCACAAAAGACGCTATAAATAATAAAACTTGCTAAATAAACGCAATAAGACCCCCAGACTTTTTTTAAAGTTGGGGGTCTTTTACTGTGCCTACAAACAACTAAACGTGTCTATTCTTCGGAATCCATGTCCCCAAAGTCCAAATCCTCGTCACCATCTTCTATCTCATCAAGGTCATCACTACTTGGCCCAGTGAAAGTACTAGGCTCTTCGTCAACAAGCGTCTGCAACATACTTTATATTTACTACAAATTTATAATTAATAACAAGCACTCAAATGTTGTACCAAACTGGAAGAATTTTGCAACTATTTTTGCAAAAAACTGTGGAAAAGTCAGCAAAAGCCTTATTTTTAGTAAGTCTGAAATAGTTCACAACCAACATCTACGAATACTCAGAAAACACGCTATAATAAAAAGGTGATTGACCCAGAAATCAAACAGGCGCTCGATGAAATGTCAGCTAAAACAGACGCGACATACAAAGCAGTAGAAAAAATACGCAAGTATCTTTTCTGGACAATGATTATTACAGTAGCAGTTATTGTAATACCACTTATGTTTTTACCATCGGCCCTGTCTTCATTAATGTCGTCATACTCATCAGTTGGAAGTCTTTGATAAAAACGGCCTAACGAACACTGGCTAGGCAAGTAAGCCCAACCGCAATAGCATCTATTTCATCATCCAGACGCTTGCGCTCTGGAAGTTTAACCAGACGACACACCATCATGGCAACCGCTGCCTTGTCGCTTCTACCATAACCAGTTACAGCTATTTTTATTTGAAGCGGAGAATAATCGTAAAGAGGTATTGTTCTCGTCGCAGCTAAATAACACAAAATACCACGCACCTCCGACACCTGCATAGCTGTCTTTGCGTTTTTCTCAAAAAATATATTTTCAAGCGCAACAACATCAGGTTTGTATTGTTCAATAAGTTGCACAACTGCGTCACCAAGCAAACAAAGCCGTTGTGCAAATGGAAGCTGTGCAGAAGTGTGGATACAGTCGGAGTGTATTAAAACATCTTTCCCGCCGATGCGCTCCAACACAGCACACCCCAACCTCTCAAACCCAGGATCAAAAGCAAGTACTCGCATAATAGTTATTTGTTTATCTTGTCTTTGGTTTTTCCTGCCCCCTCTCCTAGTGTAGGTGAGGGTTGGGTTGGGTGAATTTCTTTCTACTTACACGCAATTTACGCTGCGTTTGTAAACACATCGTTTACATCGTCCTGCGCTTCAAGCGCGTCCATCAACAAAGACAGCTTCTCAGCATCCTCATCAGAAAGTTCAACTGTGGTATTCGGCTCGTATCCGTCCTCTGTTTTAGAAAACGCCCAAGACGCAGCACCAGTTGTTGCAAAAGTGCCACCATGTAAAGAAAGTATATGTTTTATTTCTTGAACAGTACGGTTGCGATTGTCAGTAAAACCATCAATCATAATTGCGACACCACCTGGTCCGTACGCTTCGTACATAACACGTTCTAATTCCGCGCTGGTTCCGCGTGCCTTTTCAATCGCGCGGTCTATATTATCCGACGGAACATTTGCAGCGCGAGCTTTTTCAATCGCCGTACGCAAACTAGGAGCATTGCGGTCACCTTTAACCTTTTTAGCCTCAACCGTAATAAATCGCACAAGTTTAGAAAAAACCTGTGCCTTTCGTACATCCGTAATAGCCTTCTGATGCTTCAACTTAGCCCATTTAGAATGTCCGGCCATAAATATAAAAATTATTTATTAAAACTTATATTCAGTAAACCATAAAAATAGCGCGCATTAAAAGCATTGCGGTTCCTATCCGATTAATTTTTCTTGCAGGTCGGCTGGCGCGTCAAAACCAAGATGATTGTAAGTGCGGAGAGTGGCAACACGACCGCGCGGAGTACGTTCAATAAGACCGAGGCGTAATAGATAGGGCTCATGAACATCGGAAATTGTATTTGGTTCCTCGGAAAGTGCCGCGGCGAGAGCACTAACACCAACTGGACCTCCACCAAAACGCTCAATTAGCGCAACAAGTAGGGCGCGATCAAGCGGAACAAGTCCGAGTTCATCAACCTCCAACATACCTAGCGCTTCACCAACAATCTTTCGCGTGAGAGGAGAACGGCGGAGTTGGGCAAAATCGCGCGCACGTTTGAGTAAATAGTTTGCCGTGCGCGGAGTTGCGCGAGACCGACGTGCTATTTCTATTATTGCGTCATCTTCTGTTTCAACATCGAGAATAGTGGCAGAGCGACGCACAATTCTTGCAATCTCTTCTTCTGTGTAAAACTCCAGCCGGAAAGTACCGCCAGAAAAGCGAGAGCGCAGGGGAGCGGAAAGCCCTGCTATGCGAGTAGTTGCAGCAATAAGTGTAAACGGGGGCAACGGCAATTCAATAGTACGCGCGCTTGGACCTTTACCGATTATTATATTTAGTACACCTGACTCCATTGCAGGATATAAAACCTCCTCAATCGTTCTCGGAAGACGATGAATTTCATCAATAAATAAAATATCGCGTGGCGCAAGATTTGTAAGAAGCGCAGCAAGGTCGCCGACACGCTCAATGGCAGGACCAGATGTAGAACGCAACGTAGTTCCTTGCTCGCGCGCAATAAGATGAGCGAGAGTTGTCTTACCAAGCCCAGGAGGTCCATAAAAAAGTAAATGTTCAGGTGGAGTTTCCCGCTCGCGAGCAGCAGTAATCAACACATGCAAATTATTTTTAATACTTTCTTGTCCAATATATTCATCCCAAGAAACAGGGCGCAATGTAGAATCCAAAAAACCTGCGCCTTTAGAATCTTTTTCAGCGTTGACGCCTTCCTGTTCCGAGGTGCTTGACATAAAAATAGTGGTGTGATAGGGTATAGGTAGAAATTCAGTGTTTTGTTTTTTTAGTTGCGCGCTTCGGTGCGCAGACATATTTTTAGAGATGTTCGAGGGAGCACATCTCTAAGCAATGCGGCCTGACAGGTTTCGGGGTCGGTTTAAGGACGCTTCGGCGGTGGTTTTACATCACGTCTGCGGGGGTTATCCTCAAAATTGTTTTCCGCTTTTCTATTTATAGAAAATGTGCATTGCTTAGAGGTGTGCTCGTTCGATTTAATTCTGCCAACCCAACTCCTTCTGTTATTTTAACTCTTTACGTTACACGTGTGCAAGATTGACCCGTATATTTTTTCGTTCCAACAACTCGAAAGGGTTTATTTTTTCTTAAAAATTTAAAAGATTTTTGCCATAGCAATAATCGCCACAACAATTGCAACTTGATACACAATACCTATCGCGGATTTACCTTCCTGACGTAATTTGTGCGACGTGTGAATCCAATGATGAAATTGTTGCAGATATTTCATTGGAGTGCGTGGCGCACAAGCATAAACAAACTGCAAAAAATCTGGCAACACTCCACCAACCAATCCAGCACACACGGCAATCAGCGACGCTGGATTATAAAAAAACATAAACGAAATAATTACACCAACAGCAAGATCAAAACCAACGTTGAAAAAATCACGCACCAAAGCTCGTCGCATCGTCATACTGCTACAATCTCCCTTGTGCACTCTTACTGAATACAGTGGGTAATCCCAATGGGGAACAGAGTCCAAAGCATAATGACTCACAACACCAAAAACAAAAGCAGCCACAGGATGTGTCGGCATCAAACTCCCAATAGCCGCACCAGCAATTGCGTGAGTAGTTCCGATCATGCAATCATTATAACGCATCAGCACACAAAAAGGCGCAAACAGGTAACAGACGTGCAAGATGTTTCCTTTGATGCTTAAAATACGCACAACATCGGAGGCGGAACGCGGTGCTTTCATATTGCGAATGAACCCAGGCATGGGCGTACCGAAAGAACTTCTATAAAACTATGAAGAAAATCGTTGTTGCTAGTATGAAGAAAGACCAAGTGCCAGAAGCCTTGCAACCAGAATGGCTTGCGGACATGAAGTCGCTGGAAGCGGAGTTCAAAAAAGGCAGAGAGGCGTTTGTGAGGTATACGAACGGTAGGCTTATTATCACGGTGCGTGATAAACAAAAATAAAGCACTAGTTATTCTTTCGGAAGTTTCGTGTGCGCTCGATATAGACGGCTGGCTTCGGAACCGTACACATGTACATCGTAACCAGACTCAGACTCGCACCAGTCGGCTTGTGTTTTTGCTTTCGGATTCAATGCCCAGAAAAGCCTGTCTGCAATTTCGGTGCAACCAACAAAGTGGGTAAAGTTTTCGCCTATGACTTTGTAACGCCAGTCATCGAACACGTCCGCGTAATGGTTCGCGTCCAGCAAGTCCATAACAACTATCGTAAACGGTGCTTTTGAAACCTCGTTTTGTTGCTGGTTCTCTTCTTCAAGCGCACCAATCAGAAGTTGTTGGCGTTGTTCTTTTGTGAGGGGTTGATTGTTGCTCATTATTTTTGATTCTAGCACGGGCAGTTTTGGTTCCAAAATCATGAGTTAAAGAAATTCTAAATATATTTTACAAAATTTGAGAACGATTGGCTTACGATGTAGCATGTAGATACATGCTACTGTCTAATGCCACAAAGGAACAACTGTCTGCACTGAAGGCAGGTTTCGGTACGGACGAAAAACCAGAATACAAACTCTTTGATTTGACTAGCAAAGACGTTTTTGAGATTCAGATAAAGAAGAGCATGCAGGGGCATTGCTATATAACAGACGGTTCTACTTTTTATTCTGGATTTATTCTCAATAAGAAGAAAGATACTCAGACGGTGTGCGAGATTGTTTTCTATCCGAGCAGTCAGGACGGTTTATATATTCCCAGGCTCACATTTTCTAAAACCAAAGTATCAACTGGCGAGATTAAGGATTCTATCAAAAAAGAAAAGGTAAGAATAGCCTTTGATGGTTCAGGGGAGGGTATGCAGGAATTTTGGAAAATGATTAGTTTTCTGTCGCAGTTTAAAGAGCTGGTCAACCTCGGGGATTTTAAGGAAACCTATAGGGTGGTGGGTTCCCAAGACGTTGTTCTCAAATTAAAGAACATGTCAGAGCATGAGCGTATTAAGGAGATTGTCGAATATGCGGAAAAATCAGATGTTGATGCCAGTAGTCTTTCTCAGGCGGCTTTATACGCCGAACGACAGTCAGTCTTGGGCGAGTTTGATAAGTTGTTAAACGAAGCAGACTCTATAAATAAGTATAGGGTGGCTCATGTTGCTGAAATTAAGAGTGGCGGTGATGAGGCTGTCTGGCACCATTTCTTGCGGGAAAACAGTTGGCTGTTGGGGTTGAATTTGGATATTCGGTTCATTGCAGATTTTACCGATGAGGTATCTGTCGGGAATCCAGACACCACCAATCAAGGGAATCCTAAAGTGGACTTGATGGGAATCATGGACTATACGGTTTTGATTGAACTTAAAACGGCGGAAACCGAGATATTCACGTCTGCAAAGACGCAAAAGGCTAGAACTGGAACATGGTCGTTCACTACTGATTTTATAGAGGGGTTTAGTCAATGTATGGCGCAGAAGTTTGCGTGGGACAAAGAAAGTGGTGGAAAGAATCTGGTGGTGGACGGTGAAATACTAGACCCTGTTCAGTATCGTACTATTGACCCTAAAACCATACTTATCGTTGGCAACAAGAAAAAAGAATTTCCGATGGACTCTAAAAATATGGCACATGTGGTTAAACGAGACACTTTCGAGCGTTTCAGAAGAAATAATCGTAACGTCGAAATCCTTACATATGACGAACTATATGACAGGGCGCATTTTATTGTGTTCGGTCATGTGCATGACGAAAACGTGCCGTTTTAGTGCTGCAAACTCTCCAGAGCCATATATTTATGGCTTTCTGTTTGTTTTTGCAAACACGCCTTCCTCGACGAATTCTATGAGTTTGAGCGGTATAAGCTTTGCGACAGCCTTTGGTAGGTAAGGTGATTTCTGTTTCTTGCGCGGAGGGAAGAATACTGTTTCCAACGAACTTCTTACATAGGCAGGCACAAAATCAAAAAGTTGCGGGTTTTTTGTAATCGTGTATAGTGTAAATACCTCTTGTTGAGGTCGCTACGTACAATCCTTTTGGATTGAGACCAATGGCTCCGCAATTCTTTTGCGCCGCCCTTGAAGGCGGTTTTTCTTTTTAGATATGAAATTCATACTTGGAACCAAACAAAGCATGACGACAGTCTTCACCGAAGACGGTCGTTGTCACGCTGCTACCATAATTCGCGTAGCGCCATCTTTTGTTACTCAAATCAAAACAAAGGCTACCGACGGCTACGACGCTGTTCAAATTGGTAGCGTAATCGGCGGAAAGCATATAAACAAAGCTCAAGTCGGACACTCAGCGAAAGCCCAAATGGCTGCGAATCCAGAGGCGGAAGTCGTTGCTCTTAAACATTTCCGAGAAAACCGCCTTGTTCTTAGAGACGGAAAGACTGCTGACGCCGTTATCGGCACATCAATTGATGTTTCCGTATTCGTAGTCGGCGACAAGGTTGAAGTATCTGCAATTTCCAAAGGAAAAGGTTTCCAAGGTGTTGTTAAACGTCACGGTTTCCATGGAGGTCCTCGTTCACACGGTCAAAAGCACTCAGAGCGCGAGCCGGGCTCCATTGGTGGAGGTGGTGGGCGAGCAGGCGGTCGCGTTGCAAAAGGCATGCGAATGGCAGGTCGCATGGGTGGCGATCTGATTACCGTCAAAAGCCTCAAAGTTTTGCAGGCAATTCCGGAAACAGGCGAGCTGGTGCTGAGTGGTGCTGTACCAGGTCGTCGTGGCACCCTTGTGGAAATACGCGGCTAACTATTTGAAATTATATGGAAGCTAAACTTTACAACATAAAAGGCAAAGAAAAGGGGACAGTACAAGTTCCGGAGACACTTTTCGGAGTGCCATGGAACGCCGACCTTGTGCATCAGGTGGTTGTTTCTATGCAGGCGAATGCACGCCATTCTACTGCACACACCAAAGACCGCGGAGAAGTACGTGGAGGAGGAAAGAAGCCATGGGCGCAAAAAGGTACAGGTCGCGCTCGGCACGGCTCCTCACGTTCTCCAATCTGGGCACACGGCGGTGTTGCACACGGTCCTCGCAACGAGAAACTCTATTCCAAGAAGATCAACCGAAAAGTGCGCGAAAAAGCTCTTCTTACAGCACTTTCACGCAAATTCGCTGACGGGGAAGTTATTTTCATTGATGAGTTCAATGTACAGACGCCAAAAGCGAGCATAGCAAAATCAACTCTTTCCGCACTTGCACAGGCAGGATTCACACATATCACCGCCAAGAAAAATAACGCCGCACTTGTGATAATTCCTCGTGCAGACCGCACTGTTATCAAGAGTTTTTCTAACTTTGGCAACATAAATACAGAGGAAGTTCGCAATCTCAATGTAGTGGACGTGCTAGAAAGCAAATACCTTGTTATATTGGAGCCTGAAGCTGCATTTGAAGTATTGACACGCAAACGAGTGGTTACAAAAAGGACACATGCTGACAAGGTTGCGAAAGTTGCAAAAGAAAAGGTAGTTAAGGTTGTAGAGGAAAAGCCGAAGCGTAAAATTGCATCTGTTAAAGTTGCAAAACCAAAGACGAAGACTGCAAAAACAAAATAAGAATCAAATTATATGGCACTTTTCTCTAAAAAAACAACGGTCGCAACATCGACCACGTCAATGCATAAAAAACACACCAACGCTGTGCTTATGTCTCCGCGTATAACAGAAAAGGCGGCTATTGTTGCCGACTCAAGTGGTATATACACTTTTAACGTAGGGTTGCGCGCCAACAAAAAAGAAATTGCGGCTGCAGTAAAAGAGTTGTATAAAGTAACGCCAGTGTCTGTGCGCATAGTACCAATACCAAGTCGCGTTGTGGCGTCACGTCGCTCCCGAGTAGTTGGACACACAACTCGTGGCAAAAAGGCGTACATTACGCTTAAAAAGGGCGATAAGATAGAGTTTGTATAAAAAGCGCGACATGTTAATTTCCAAACACTACTATGAAAACATATAAACCATACACCAAATCACGCCGAAACATGACCGGTATTGATTTCCGCGCCAAACTCACCGCAAGTGAGCCACACAAAGCACTTACACACGGAGGTAAGCGTTCCTATGGACGCAATAATGCAGGCCGTATAACAACGCGACACAAGGGTGGCGGACACAAACGTCTTTACCGCGAGGTTGATTTTTCATATAAAAAGATTGTGCCTGCTGTGGTGGAAACTATTGAATATGATCCAAACCGATCAGGTTTCATCTGTTTGCTCAAATACGCTGACGGCGACCGCAAATATGCACTCTTGCCACAAACCGTTAAGGTGGGCGACAGCATAGAGTGTGGCGAAAACGTAGCCGTGAAGCCTGGCAATCGTATGCCGCTCAAGGTTATGCCTGTAGGCACATTTATATACAACGTTGAGTTGAAGCCTGGTAACGGTGCCAAGCTCGGGCGAGCAGCGGGTGTTCACATAGAGGTGGCAGCTCTCTCTGGAGGTCATGTTGATATAAAAATGCCTTCTACTGAAGTACGCAAAGTATCTGAAAATTGCTGGGCAACCATCGGTGAAGTATCAAACGAAGAAAACAAATTGGTTAATATAGGTAAAGCAGGGCGCAGTCGGTGGATGGGTATTCGCCCAACAGTTCGTGGAACAGCAATGAACCCAGTAGACCACCCACACGGTGGTGGTGAAGGTCGCCAAGGTCGCGGTCTACGTCGCGCAAAGAGTGCTTGGGGTCGTCCGACAGGCAAAGGCCAAAAGACCCGCACACCAAAGAAATACTCAAACGTGTTTATTGTATCAAGACGCAAGGTTGGAAAGCGATCAAAGAAGGCGTAGGTATTGTACACATTACTCCATAAAATTTAGACAAAATTATAGCGCGTGTTGTTTTTCAACAACACGCGCTATTTTTAGGTTATAACAGCCCTAATCACCGCAGCTGCGAGAGCTAAACCGCAGCCCAACAAAACCACAACACCGACGCGCTCTTTGCGCACAGAGACGCGTGATACGTCGTGATGGTGCCTCATTGATAGAGAGGCGTGATGCCTCCCTGCAGTTCGAAACGACGGATACCTTTTGTTCCTCATCAGAGTACTCCTATTTATCCAAACCGAAATGGCTAGGAACTAATAACAATGTACTAGACCTAGATTATTTGTCAACTACCATGCAGGCAGGTGTGATACACTAATCACATGCCAGCTTCTCATTCCAATAATAATAAGCGACTGGTGATTTTGGACACCCACGCGATTTTACATCGGGCATATCATGCAATGCCAGATTTTACTTCGTCACACGGGGTTCCTACTGGTGGTTTATATGGGCTAGTTTCAATGTTAGTGAAACTAATAACCGATCTGAATCCAGATTATATCGTCGCTGCGTACGACTTGCCGAAACCGACATATCGACACGCTGCGTTCAAGGATTACAAAGCAGGAAGACCTAAAGCTGACGAGGCGCTTGTGTCGCAGATTATACGTTCACGCGATATTGTTCAGGCTTTCGGAATACCGATTTATGATTGCGAAGGTTTTGAGGCGGACGATGTTATTGGAACCATTGTAGAAAAACTGAAGGGTGAAAAAGATTTGGAAATTATCATCGCTTCAGGCGACATGGACACGATGCAACTGATAGACGACAGCCGTGTGCAAGTGTACACGCTCAAAAAAGGAATTACAGACACTATTTTATATAACGAGAAAGGTGTGATTGAGCGATACGGTTTTATACCTGCACTTATTCCTGATTACAAAGGATTGCGCGGGGATCCGTCGGATAATATTCCCGGAGTCGCAGGGGTGGGGGAGAAGACAGCTACTATTTTGATTTCAAAATTCGGAACACTGGATGATATCTATTCCATACTCAAAAAACATCCTGAAGAATTAGAGAAGGCTGGGATAAAAAGCGGAATGATTGAGAAGTTAAAAGAACAGGAGGAGGAAGCGCGTTTTTCCAAGATGCTCGCGGAGATACGGCTGGACGTTCCGATTGATTTCACATTATCAACAGTCGCATGGAAGACGGACGAGAATCGCGACAAATTACTGGATCTTGCAGCAGAATTGGAGCTGAGGTCGCTGGTGCCGAGAATAAATGGTTTGTTTGGAAATGGGACCACTCCCACCTCACCACAACCCTCTCCTCAAGCAGGAGAGGTGGCAGACAAAAACCAAATTCCAAATGACGAGTTACAAAAGGCGGAGCTTGCTGTTTGGGTGTTGAACTCAAGCGTTACCCAACCGACGCTGGACGATATTTATCGCGCGGCAGGAACTCATGATTTTTATGACGCAAAGCACGCGCTACTAAAGAAGATTGAAGAAAACGGTTTGGATTATGTTTATGAAAAAATAGAGTTACCTGTAATGCCAGTGTTGCGTGGCATGGAGAAGCATGGAATGCTTGTGGACCGCGACGCTCTCACGGAACTTTCGCACAACTATCACAAGAAACTTGATGTAATTGCGAAAAAAATCTACCATCACGCAGGCAAAGAATTTAATATAAACTCACCGAAACAACTGTCGGAAATACTTTTTGATACGCTCGGACTTTCTGCTGTGCGGCAGAAAAAAACTCCAGGCGGTGCTCGTTCTACTCGCGAGTCGGAGTTGGAAAAAATACGCGATGCGCATCCGATTATAGACGAAGTGCTTTCATATCGCGAATTGCAAAAACTGCTTTCCACATACATTGATGTAATTCCGACTTTGTTGGATGCGGATAATCGTCTGCACACAACGTTTATTCAGACAGGCACGACTACAGGCCGGCTTTCGTCGCAAGAGCCGAACCTACAAAACATTCCAATAAAAGGCGAGCTTGGGCGCGCAATTCGCGACTCTTTCGTGGCTCCGCACGACTATCGTCTGGTATCTTTTGATTATTCGCAGATTGAGTTGAGGATTGCTGCGATTCTATCTGGTGACGAAGCGATGCGCGATGTATTCCGCGAAGGAGGCGACGCACATGCGGCAATTGCGGCGAGGATATTCGGTATTCCGGCAGGGGAGGTAACGCATGACCAACGCAGGAGCGCTAAAGCCGTTAACTTCGGTATTCTTTACGGTATGGGAGTTAATGCGTTGCGCGAGAGCCTCGGTACGTCGCGAGCGGAGGCGCAAGAGTTTTACAATCACTATTTCCATACATTCCCGCGACTCGCAGAATATCTAGAAGAAACAAAAGCCGACGCGACGCGCACAGGCTACACGACCACAATGTTCGGCCGGCGTCGATATTTTGAAGGCATACGCTCGCCAATTCCATACATTCGCGCCTCCGCCGAACGTATGGCTGTAAACGCTCCATTACAGGGCACGCAAGCAGATATTGTGAAGCTGGCAATGATTAAAATTGACGACATGCTTGAACACGAACATTTGCGCGACGACGCAACAATGCTCCTACAAATACACGACGAATTGTTATTTGAAATCCGCGAGGATAAAGTAAGCACGCTCGCCACGCGCATCCGCGAAATCATGGAAAGCATCGTCCCCGAAGAAAAACGTTTCGGCGTCCCCATCATCGCCAACGGCAAATCCGGCAAACACTGGGGCGAAATGAAAGAAATTTAGCGTCTGAGTTTTTTGTTTTTTGTTCTTGGTTTTGTTTTGCCCCCCTCCTTGTGAAGGGGGGAGAGGTGAATTCGGTCTTGTCTTTTGGTTTTTGTATTTTGTATTTTGTCTCGTCTTTGCTCTGCCTCCTCTCCATCTATGTAGCGATGTGGGGGCGGCTTATTTCTGCTAATATAACTCTATGTTCGCAATCATAATCGGTGGGACCCAAGACGAACGCCTCTCCGCGCGACACGACTTTGCCGGAGCCAAGCTCATAGAAGAAATCGACGATTCGGTAAGCATCGCTGAATTGGCAGGAATGGCAGGAACAATGACATTGATGGGTGATACAAAAGTCTTTTTACTGCGGAAAATGTTTTCACCAAAGCGAGCCGTGGCTGTAAAAGAAGAAGGGAATAATGATGAAGAAGATACTCCCGACTCCAACAACAAAGACAAAAGCTCCGAACTCTGCGACATGGCGGAAGCATTCGCTCAATCTCCACACACCTTCATTTTTGAAGAAGATACCTTAACTGCAAAAATTCAAACTAAACTAGAAAAAGCCGGCGCACAAATCCGCGCCCTTAAAAAAGTAGAAAAACCGAAGTTCAACGTGTTCGCGCTCGGCGACGCCTTAGCCCGAGGCGACCGAAAAACTCTCTGGCTTCTCCTAATGCAAACGCGTGACGCCGGCATTCCCACCGAACAAATCTGCGGAATCCTAGCTTGGAAAGCCCGCACGATGCTCGCCAGTTCCCGCACACAACAAGAGCGCACAAAAAACTCCGCCCTCTCCCGCACCCTAATCACCATCTACCACGACTCCCACCGTGGCGCCGGTGATTTATCGCTGTTGTTGGAGAGGTTTGTACTTGAGGCAAAATAAAAAACCGCAAGCATGTACTGTCGAGAACTCTGTTAACAAATCCAAGCAATACGTTATCGTAACCTAGTATGCATTCTTGAATCACTCAAGTCTCCACTTAGATTATCTTCATCAGACCAAGGAAGGATTTTTGACAAATCACTTTCCACGTCTAGTCCATACATTGCTGCAATCTTTGCAATATGAATTCCAAAGACTCCACGCAATTCACCAATCGCTCCGTTAAATTCCCAACTAGCCCAATGACCTTTATTGTTGCCAAATCGAGTCATTTCATCTCGTTCACCGACCAAGTCGAGAAACTTTCTGCATGCGAGACACATAGCCTTAAGAGACTCTGTAAGCTCATTTTGGGTACTATGAGGAATTTGCTGAGTTAGAAAATTTCTAATACTTAGGACAGATTCAACGCAATGATGCGGAAGTTCCATTTCACTTGGATTATACAAAACCCTTCTATCTTCAAGGAACGAAACGACTATTTTAGCAACATCTTTTGAGGTGTTTTCAGAACTCCAAGAAAATCCAAAAATCGGGCAACTGATACCTGTAAGTCTTTTAGTAATTTCATTGAATTTCATATGTATTATCATCGCTTTTACGGAACCGAACTCGGGCGGAGAGAGCGAGATTCGAACTCGCGGACCTGTTAAGGGTCGACAGTTTAGTAAACTGTTGATTTAAACCACTCATCCATCTCTCCAATTTCTATTATTTCCAAGCTCGCCGGCGGAGGAGGTGAGATTCGAACTCACGATGCCTTGCGGCATGCCTGTTTTCAAGACAGGTGCACTAGACCAACTATGCGACTCCTCCATATATGCGCACCTTGATAGAATATAGTAAAACTGGCGTTTTTGCGAGTTTCGGGTAGTGTGTTGGTATGTATATAGGTATTGATTATGGGACGAAGCGGGTTGGGATTGCGGTTTCTGATGAAAGCGGGAAGGTGGCTTTTCCGCTGGAGGTGGTGGGAAATGATGATGCTTTAACGCGCGCTGAGGAATTAGTGAAGGAACGCGGGTCTGTTCTTGGGATAGTTATTGGCGAATCACGCGATTTTTCTGGTGCGGAAAATCCGGTGATGGCTGAGGCGCGGGAGTTTGCGGACGAGTTGGCTAGGGCGACTGGAGTGACGATTTTCTTTGAGCCGGAATTTTTGACGAGCGCGCAGGCGTCTCGGCGCGGGCGCGGGGAAAATCCGCGCAATGCTGACAAACGGAGTGGGGCGACCTCGACGACGACAGAGAAATTAGACGCTTCTGCGGCGGCAATTATTCTGCAGAGTTTTCTGGACAAACAAAATCACGCTACAATAAATCGTATGGAAGAAAATAATAAGGAGACGGAACAGGGTACGAAACCTGCGGAACAAATAAAAGAGGTGAAGATAGAGCCGACAATTTCTATTGATGATTTTCACAAGATTGATATTCGTATCGGGGAAATAAAAAGCGCGGAGCGTGTGCCTGATACGGATAAACTTATGCGACTTGTGGTGGCGTTTGGAGAAGAGGAGAGACAGGTTGTTTCAGGTATCGCTACTTATTTTTCGGATCCGCAGATGTTGGTGGGGAAGAAGGTGGCTTTTGCTTACAATCTTGCGCCAAGGGTTATTCGCGGGCTGGAGAGTAAAGGAATGATTTTGGCGGTTCACGATGCGAACGGTTTTTCTTTGTTGGAGACGCAAGGTGTTGGGTCGGGTACAAAAGTCGGTTAAATGATATAGTTTTGATTGGACACGCCCCTATAGTTTAATGGATAAAACTCCGGACTTCTAAGCCGGTTATCGAGGTCCGATTCCTCGTGGGGGCATTGCAGTGGTTGGTTTATATGGTACTATTTCCATGTACGCATCCTTAGCTCAGTTGGTAGAGCAACTCATTTACACTGAGAAGGTCGCAGGTTCGAGCCCTGCAGGATGCACCGAACAAAGTGATGGGTATCCTGAGTAATGCGCCAATGCGCATTACGGCAGGGCTCGAAATCCACAGCGACCAATTTTTGTTAGCCGAAGGCGTTACAAAAATGGAAGTGCCCTTGTGGTGCGATGTTTCGTCAGCAGACGAAACCGCGAGGCGGGGTAGCGGAAATTTCTTCGCGACGGCGAGGAAATTATCCGTGACCGAGACCGGCACTTCTTTGGGAGTAAGCATGATTGGCGCTCGAAAGACATAAGCCACCCCTCACCCCAACCCTCACCCCAACCCTCTCCCTCAAGGGGCGAGGGGGCAGGAAAACACAAAACCACACAAACACCACCAACATGATTTCTCATTAATTTTAAATATGTATAATTATCACGCTCTATAATTAACAGTTTTTATCTATGCAAAATAAAAAAACTAAAAATATATTACCGATGTTGCTGACTTTCTATAAACCATTTATGGGGAAGTTGGCGGTGTCGTTTAGTATGCTTGTAACGGGGCAGGTGCTGTTTCTTGCGCTTCCATATCTGCAGGGTCGCATTATTGATAACTTGGCGAAGCATGCGCCGATTTCGTACTCGTTGTATTTAATCGGCGCAATGATGACTGCATATCTTCTATCCAACCTTCTAAATTATTTGCGCGACCAATACGAAATCAAAAACCTTGACTACAATTTACCTGAATTTGTCGGCACAACTACACTGCGAAAAATGCTCGGCTTTTCGCTCGGTCAACATATCAACGAAAATTCAGGCTTGCGCCTATCGGTAATTACAAAAGGAAACGAGGCATTATCACAATTTATGCAAATCGTGGTGTTTTCGTTCCTGCCGTTCTTGATTCAAATAATACTCGCTGTCTGTGCAATTTTCCTGATCAGTAAATCTCTCGGCGCCGTAGTATTCATATTCTGCGGGCTGTATCTCGCGGTGCAATATTACACCAACGTATTCGCATTTAAGGGAATCAAAGAAAATCGTAAAGACTGGAACGGTCAGTACAAATATTTCAACGAACTTTTACGAAACGTTAAGCTCGTCAAATTATCCGCAAAAGAAGACGTGATGGTAAAAGAATACAAAGAAAATTTCGGGAAGGTTTCGAACAGATCACGCGCAGTATGGATGAAATATAACCGCGGATATTACGTCAGAAACACGCTTGTGCCAATCGGGCAAGCAACGGCACTAATTGCAGGAGTGTATATGGTCTCCATCGGCGCACAATCTCCGGGGTCCATAGTTATGCTTATAGGCTGGATGAGCAGTGTTTTCGGAAATATTGGAAACCTAAGTTGGCTTCAGCGACAACTCATGACGAACCTGTCTGACATTCAAATCTACCACGAAATGCTTTCGCAGGAGCCTGCGGTGAAAGAATCCATGACGCCGATTTCACTTCCTACGTTTGCAGGAAAAATAGAATTCAAAAATGTTTCGTTCAGGTATCCTGTGGCTCCAAAAATAAAAGACGAAGAACATTCTGGAGACGCGGAAGAAAAATCTGAAGATGTAGATGCACAAGCAAAAGAAATTCTTAATGATGTATCTTTTATAATTGAGCCGGGGGAGACGGTGGCAATCGTCGGACATTCGGGGGTAGGTAAGACTACGATTATTCACCTGCTTTTGCGAGGGTATGATCCGGATTCAGGAAAAGTTTTGGTGGACGAGCATGACCTCCGCGAAATAGAACAGAAAAGTCTTCTACAGCATGTCGGCTATGTACCGCAAGTTGTTGAATTGTTTGACAACACTTTGCGATACAACATGACATTTGCTACGGCGAACTCGGAAGATATAACCGATGCACAGTTAGATGATGTGTCGCGCAAAGCAAGGATTGACCAATTTTACCCGCGCCTCGGCGAGAAAAAGTTTGACGTTATGATCGGCGAGAACGGAGTCAAACTTTCAGGAGGCGAACGTCAACGTGTCGGCATCGCGCGAGCTCTTCTCAAGAACCCAAGCATACTTATTTTTGACGAAGCCACTTCAAGTCTTGATGCGGAGAATGAAAAAATAATTCACGAAGCGATGAGGGAAGCACTGCAAGGACGCACCGGCATAATTATCGCGCACCGACTTTCAACGGTGAAGGATGCACATAAAATTATTGTTATGGATGCGGGGATGGTTGCCGGTATTGGAACTCATGATGAACTTATGAAAAGTTGTGGGGTGTATCGCAGATTAGTGGAGCATCAGATAATTGCGCTGTAGGTTGTTGAACTAAAACCAACCCTCACCTCAAGCAGTGGAGGGGGCAGGAAAATCAGACATCTAGTTCTAAACTTATTGGGCAATGATCGGAGCCTTGTGTGTCAGTTAAGATTTCGGCGTGGTGGATTTTTGGTAGGAGGTTTCGGCTCGTGAAAAAGTAGTCTAAACGCCAACCGACATTTCGGTCGCGCGCGCGAGTTTTCATGTCCCAATATGTGTAAGCCTCTTTAGTATCAGGGTGCGAATGTCTCCACACATCGACGTATCCATGATTTATAACTTCGTCTATCCAAGCGCGCTCTTCGGGTAGAAAACCAGTCGAGTCAGCGTTCTCTTTTGGTCGCGCCAAGTCAATCGCTTCATGCGCAGTGTTAACATCTCCGCAAAAAATAATTTTATACCCGAGCTCTTTTTGAGAATCAATAAATTTCAAAAACTCGTCGTAAAACTCCAACTTATACGCAAGGCGATGTGGGCCCTGTCCCCCGTTAGGGAAGTAGCATGTAAGCAAAATGAGTTTCCCGAAACGGACACCCAACAGCCGACCTTCCTCGTCAAACTTTTTTATACCGAGACCTGAAATAATTTCGTCGGGTTTTTGCCGAGAATAAATAGCCACACCACTGTAACCCTTACGCACCGTACTCCAAGAAAAAAATGAGTGAAACCCAGCAGAATTACGCAACTCGTCAGGCAATTGTTCAGGCTCGGATTTTGTTTCCTGAAGACAAACAACGTCGGCTTTTACCTCCTTCATAAAAGTATCCCAAGAGCCATTCTTGTAGGTCGCACGCAAACCATTCACGTTCCATGAAACTATTTTCATACTTGAATGATACCTGAAAGTCAGCTCAATATCTAACCGGTCAACAACAAAGAAACCTTTTCAAGGAAGCCATTGTTACATTATGTAGAGCACATTGAGAATTCGCCGAGGATGATTTTGAAGGTTACTAACTTGGGCTCACACAATCATTGCCAGCTTTTTTAGCCGACTATGTTTTGCCCATTGTCTCACTTCTACATTTCATCTTCTCCGTTTCACACCCCACACCTTCACAGTTCTTTCACTTCTCACCACCACATTCTTCCACACTCCGCGCCTCGACCATGCAATTGCATGGTCTTTTTTTATCTCCTTTTTCCATGAAAATTTTTGTGGATATCACGCAGATGTTTATCGGTAACATGCGTATAAACTTGCGTTGTCGTAATGTTTGCATGACCGAGAAGTGCCTGCACCGAACGCAGGTCGGCACCATTTTCTAGCAGATCCGTGGCGAAAGAGTGGCGCATAATGTGGGGAGTAACTTTGCGCGTAATACCTGCCTTAATCGCATAATGTTTTATCATTCTCTCTACCGAGCGTGGTGTAATGCGAAGTTCTTTTACGTTACCGGAATTTTTTCCCATCTGCGCAAACAACGCTTCGTCTATGTCGGCGCGTTTTTCAAGATACGATTTTAGAGTTTTTTTTGCGATGGTTGAAAGAAAAACTACGCGCACTTTTTCCCCCTTTCCGCGGACGGAAAACTCATCGCGCGAAAGGTCTAGGTCGCGGTTGAGTCCAACTAGTTCCGACACACGCAAACCAGTTGAGAAAAAAAGTTCTAGAATTGCGCGGTCGCGCAAGTCGCGCAAGGTGTTGCCAGACGGCGCGCTCATCAGACGATTAAGTTCGTCCGCAGAAATTAAATCAAGGTCGCGCGCGCTGACTTTCGCCAACTCTATTTTCTCCGGAGCAAGCGATTCAATTCCGCGTTTGCGCATAAATTTTAAAAATGCGCGTATAGCAATAAGATAATAATTCTGCGTTTTTAATTTCATATTTCCGGCGGTACCTTTCTGTCGATTGAGGTGTAGTCTAAATTCGCGCACAGCTTTTTCAGTCAAAGATGCTGGCGAGGTGATTTTGGAAAATGCAAAAAATCGCGTAATGTAGCGGTCGTAATTTTCAACAGTCTTCACACTTCGACCACGCTCAATTTCCAAGTATTCCAAAAATTCTGTCTTAAGATGCGAGAGTAAAGTCATGCCTTTATCATACCAAAACGCACAAGATGTTGTGCGACGTTGTATACTGTTTTTTATGCGCAAAGAATACAGGACGAGAGTTGATGTTGCAGAGAATTGTGACGAGTTGAACACAGCACTTACTGATGTCCCTGCAACTGTACGCAGACTTTTGCGAGCTCGGGGAATTACGAATGAGAAAGAGGCGCGTGATTTTTTGTCGCCGGATTTTACGCGCGATTCGCACGACCCATTTCTTTTACCTGACATGTTAACTTCTGCAGAACGCATTGTGCGTGCCACAGAGACAGGTGAGAGTATTGCGGTTTGGAGTGATTATGATTGCGATGGAATACCCGGAGGTGTCATGCTCACGGATATTTTGCGAACACTCGGTGCAAAAGTTACTCACTATATTCCTCACAGACACGACGAAGGATACGGACTTAATATCGGCGGAATAGAAAAACTCTCCTCCGCAGGCAACACACTCATCATAACTGTTGACCTCGGCTCTACCGACATTGAGCCTGCAGCTCGCGCAAAAATTCTCAATTTAGATTTAATTATTACAGACCACCACACGATGCCGAAAATTTTGCCTGAAGCACTGGCGATTGTAAACCCTCATCGCGCAGATAGTAAATATCCTTTTGCAGATTTATGCGGAGCTGGGGTTGCATGGAAACTAGCGCAGGCGGTGCTGATAATTTTACGCAAAAAACAAAAAGAGAATCCTGATAAGATTTGCGTTATCGCCGAAGGTCAAGAAAAATGGATGCTTGATTTAGTCGGAATGGCTACTATCGCCGACATGGTTCCATTGCTAGGTGAGAACCGAGCCTTGGCGCAATATGGATTGTTGGTTATGCGCAAAAATCGTCGCGCGGGTTTACGTTCTCTTCTTTCGCTAGCGAAAATAAAAGCAGAAAACATCACGGAAGGTGATATCGGTTTTATGATCGCACCGCGTATTAATGCCTCATCTCGAATGGACTCTCCACATCTCGCAGCAAATCTTTTGATTGAAAAGGATATTGGAATGGCGGAAGATATCGCGCGCGAATTGCAAAAATTAAATGACGAGCGAAAAGGTACGGTCGCAGCGATAGTAAAAGAAGCGAGACATCGCCTGCGTGAACGTGAAGAAAAACAAAACCCCGAGGACGTCGCCAGTGAAAATAAAAAAACAATTATCGTTATGGGTTCCACTGATTGGCGCCCAGGAGTACTTGGACTTGTTGCCAATAAACTTATGGAGACAGAATGCGCACCAGTTTTTCTTTGGGGAAGACATGGTGGAACTTCACTAAAAGGTTCGTGCCGTTCCGACGGCTCAGTACATGTTGTCGAAATGATGCGTGAGGCGGCACATGTGTTGGAAGGCTTTGGTGGGCACGAGATGGCGGGCGGATTTTCACTGCTTGAGGAACGCGCACATGAGTTAGCGCCAGCACTAGAAGTTGCTTACTCAGCCACGCGACGCGAACAAAAAGATGAAATTATTTTTATTGATTTGGAATTAAAGATTGAGGATGCGGATAGAACTCTCAAAGAAATTTCATTACTGGCGCCTTTTGGTGTCGGCAACCCAAAACCATTGCTAGCGTTCCGCGGTGTTTCAATTTCAAAACTAAAGACATTTGGAAAACACGGCGAGCATTTGGAATTAACCCTTTCGAGTAAAGATAGTGGGCGCCAACTTTCCGCCATCGCTTTTTTCTCGACTCCAGAAACTTTTCAGACTCAGCCACGCGAAGGTGTTTTGTGCGACATAATATGTCACCTAGAAGCTGGCTGGAACGGCAGAGCGCGGTTAAGGATAATTGATATACTGTAGACATGCAAAAAATAATCATCCACACAGACGGGGGAGCGCGAGGAAATCCGGGGCCGGCAGGCGCAGGTGCTGTGGTAGCGGATTCTGACGGAACAATACTCGCGGAGGTTTCAGATTATTTGGGAGAGACGACCAACAATGTTGCGGAATATGAAGCACTTGAAAGGGCATTGATTGCTGTACGAGATTGGATTACAAACCACCCAGCGACAAAACCTCATATAGAAGTGCGTATGGACAGTGAGTTAATTATTAAACAGTTGCTTGGCATATATCGTGTAAAAGATTCAAAAATGAAAATGTATTTTTTGCGTGTCGGAATGTTACGCGAGGAATTGCCACCAATTACATTTACACATGTGCGCCGAGAATTCAACAAACACGCAGACGCCTTAGTAAACGCAGCTATTGATAGAGGATTAGTGGAGAGGAGAGGCTAGTATGTTTGTTTATGCACTAGCTATTGGCGTGCTTGCAGGTATTGCCACGAGTTTATTATTTGGTTCTTTAGTTGTGTGGATTATATTAGCACTAGCAATCGGATTAATTTTATATTTATTTTTAAACAAACCAAAACAACACCAATTTACAATAATCGCAATCGCATTAGCCGCAGCGTCACTTGGAGCCGTTCGCACAGTGTGGCACGAGCAGACACTAGCACAACACACCGAAGGACAATCAATCTTCTTTGAGCGACAGGCGGTTGTTGCTGGAACAGTAAACAATGACCCCGCCCACACTGCGGTGGCAGTGCGCGCTACAATCAATATCTCAACAATTAACGACATTTTATCTCATGGCGCCGTTTCAATATCGCTTCCTGCAAACACAACACTTTCATACGGCGACCATATAAAAGTCCGCGGATTACTGCAGGCTCCACAACCTTTTGATACAGCTCAAAACCGTGTCTTTGACTATCCACATTATCTTGAAACCCAAGGTATTACTTCTGTAATGATGCGCGCAATGCTTCTGTCGCGCACAACAGCAGAATGGTCGCTCACTGGAACCCTCTTCCGTGCGCGTCATGCTTTCGAACAATCCCTTGAACGCTCTATACCAGAACCATCTGTAGCGCTGCTGGAAGGTATAGAACTAGGCAACAAAAACGCCATGCCAAAAGATCTAAACCAAGCGTTTATATCATCAAGCCTCATCCATATGGTTGTACTTTCTGGGTACAACCTCTCTATCGTATCCGAAGCTGTTTTGCGTTCATTATCTTTTCTACCACAAGCAGTGGCACTTTCCATCGGAGGATTTGGGATGATTCTTTTTGCTGTAATGACCGGCGGGGGAGCGGCAACATTGCGCGCACTTATAATGGGACTCATCGCTATCCTTGCAAGATATTTTGATAGAAGTAGTGCAGCACTCCGAGCCTTAGCTTTTGCAGCGAGTGCCATGGCTCTTTGGAACCCGACGTCTGTTCTTTATGATCCATCATTCATATTATCTGTACTCGCAACGTTCGGACTTATTACTTTATCACCAATGTTTGAAAGAAGGTTACACTTAATTACATCGACAACTATCCGCGCCATAGCAGCATCGACAATTTCAGTACAAATTTTTGTCCTACCGGCACTTTTGTATTTCACAGGCATTTTTTCTTTCGTATCAATTCCTGCAAACTTACTTGCACTACCAATAGTCCCATTCACAATGCTAGCTGGGTTTATTACAGGATTATGTGGATTTATAAACTATCAACTCGCAATAATTCCTTCAATAGCATCCACAGCAGCACTAAAATGGATAATTTTAGTAGCTAAAACCTCTTCTGGGCTACCCTTCGCAACAGTATCAATTCCAGCATTTCCTTCACTTGTAGTAGTGATAACCTATATTCCTCTAACGTTTTGGGCAACGAGCGTTTATACAAAAAACACAAAGTGATATAAAAAAGCGGCAATGATCCTAATGGAAACATTACCGCCTTATAACTACACAGAAAATATTCTACAAATCAGTTCCAGAAATGAACATTGCCATGATAAACCACAATTGGCACACAGCAACACAAGTAACAACAACTGCGCCACCAACTTGCAAAGAAATAAGTATTTCTGTTGCAATCAAGACTAGCGCACTTAAACACAACAGAAGCCAAAATGCCCACCCCTTACGTGACCGAGCCTTATCTGGGTCGTTACGCGTTAGCTTACCAGCAGAAAACAATGCTAGAAGCGATAACAAATGCAACATCAACACGTCGCCAAACATTGGACCTCTTAAATCTCCAAAAAACAACAACACGTCGCCTTCAACCAACAATAAAGTACCAATAACAAAAACAATAAACACAATTAGTTTTTTCACAAAACCCCCTTTTCCTTACCACAACAGGCAAGGAATCTACTTAGAGCTTTACATAAAAAATACATTTAGTAAAAGGTGAATTTGTACTTATCCACTTATCCACACGTTATCCACACATCCCAACACCTGTTTAGATTTTGGCGAGAGCGCGCATATCATATATAAAAGTATAATATCTTTATGACAACAACCAGAGAGCTATGGGAGCAGGCATTGGCTGACTTGGAGCTCACTATTCCAAAGGCAGCATTTAGTACATGGTTCAAAGACACACATATTGTTCGCATAGACGAGGGAGCGGTATTTGTTGGGGTACCAAGCCAATTTGTACGCGACTGGTTCACAACAAAGTATCACAAACAGATACTCGCCTCATTGCGCAAACTTTCAGATACAGTGCGCTCTGTTGAGTATGTTATTTCAAAACACCCAAAAAAGGTGGACGAGGAAGTTGGCCCACCAGCACTTACAGAATTACCACTTGAGACAGTGCATGCTCACACCAACCTAAATCCACGCTACACTTTTGACACATTTATAGTTGGTTCATTTAATGAAATGGCTTATGCGGCTGCACAAGCCGTGTCGCGTAAACCAGGCATTTCCTATAATCCGCTTTTTGTTTATGGAGAGACTGGGCTCGGCAAGACTCACTTAATGCAGGGTATAGGAAACTATTTCCGAAATAAATTGCCAGATAGGAAAGTTTTCTATGTTACTTCAGAAAAATTCTACTTAGAGTATGTATCTGCAATGCAAAGCGGTAGGATACCAAATTTTAAAGCAAAATACCGCGAATATGATCTGCTGATTATGGACGATTTGCAATTTCTCTCCAACAAAACTGGTACCCAAGAAGAGCTCTTTCATCTTTTCAACGCTTTGTTTGATAAAAACAAACAGTTGGTATTTTCAGCGGATACGCATCCAAACATGATTCAAAAACTGGCTGACCGTCTGAAATCCAGATTTAATCAAGGAATGATTGTTTCAATATCTCCACCAGATCATGAAAGTCGAGTAGCTATTATCCGCACGAAAGTATCAGCAAGAGGAGCTGTGATTGACGACGAAGTACTTGATTACGTTGCCTTATCTATAAATGGAAATGTTCGTGAGCTAGAGGGCGCAGTAAATACACTTCTACTTTCAATGGAACTGAAAGACGAACCACTCAATCTCACGTCAGTCAAACAATTACTACGTAGTGTTAACACGCCAAAGAAGTTAGTGTCCCCAGAAGAAGTTGTTAACCTGATTGCAGATTTTTATGGGATAAACGAGCAGGATATATACGAAAAGACACGACGAAAAGAAGTTGTGCGACCACGACAAGTAATTATGTATATTCTGCGAGATGACTTCAAAATCTCATTTCCAACGATAGGGGATAAGCTTGGAGGAAGAGACCACACAACCGTTATTCATTCATGCGATAAAATTCGTAACGAATCACACACCGACAGTGTTCTTGCAGGAGAGCTTCAACAAATTCGCAACATGTTGAAATAGTTGTGGATAGCCTGTGTATAATATATGAACACATTGTGTATAACCAGTAATGCAGAAAAACACACGGAGACAAAAAGCATCTTTTTGTGTATATCTTTCAGAGTGCTGTGGAAAAAATACCGTTACATAAAGCCATATACTTAACTTTTCCACTATCCACACAGCCTTACTAATCTTCTTTCTTATTTATCTTAAATTAATTACAATACAAATACAGTTATGAAATTCGAATGCTCAATGGAACAGTTTTTGCCAGCGGTGTCACTTGCTTCACGTTTTGTGCATAAACAATCAGGTCTGCCTGTACTTAGCTGTGTTCTTATAACAGCAGAAGGAAATGAAGTTGTTTTACGTGCAACAAATCTTGAATACGGTGTTGAAGTTTCTGTTCCTGCAACTGTAACAAAGAGCGGAAGTGCTGCTGTCTCTGGAACAACCCTACTTGGTTTCCTTACCAACGCAAGAGGAAAGACTGTTGGGGTTGAGTTGAATGATGGCACGGTTCGGTTTGTTGCAGACCGCTCACATGCTTCTGTGAAAATTCTTCCACATGAAGATTTTCCAATCCTGCCACGCGTATCAGCAGAAAAAATGTTTGCATTGAAGGCTGTTGATCTTGCTAAAGCTCTGCGTAGTGTAATACATTGTGCGTCTGTATCAAACATAAAACCTGAATTACAAAGTGTCTTGTTGTTTGGTGATGCTGGGAAGTTGTTTTCTGCAGCAACAGACTCGTTTCGTTTGGCTGAAAAGCAAGTTCCTCTAAAGAGTCGTGGTGGTGTTCCAAACCTTCTGGTGCCTGCGCGTAATGCTGTTGAGCTTATTCGTATTTTAGAGCCGGCAAAAAACGATGTCGATGTGTATTATAACGAGAATCAGTTATCTGTTCAGGTTGGTTCTGTTTATTACACAAGTCGTCTCCTAGACGGTGCGTTTCCAAATTACAAACAAATTATTCCAACACAATACGCCATTGAAGCTGTTATTTTACGTGAAGATTTTACACAAGCTCTAAAGGGTCTTTCTGTTTTCAGTGATAAATTTTTACAGGTTACACTTGAAGTTGATGTAAAAGACAAGGTTGTTAAGCTTTCGGCGCGCAACAGCGATGTTGGTGAGCAGGAGAGTGTTCTTAAGGCTGCTGTGTCTGGTGAAAATGTGAAAATGTCATTTAATAGTAAGTATTTAGGAGATGCACTTATACCTATTTCTGGTGAAAGTGTTCGCCTTCAATTAAGTGGAGCTGGTAAACCAATGCTTATAAAAGATACTTCAGACGATTCTTATTTCTATTTAGCAATGCCAATGAATAGATAGTATTAGAGTTTCATTTATGCAAACCATCGGTTCGTTTTTAAATAGATATGAAAATTTCGTGCCACCAGTAATTGTGGTGGCACGTTCTGTGTGTTCTGTAATAAAACAAACAATAGGGGTTGAGTTAAAAGAAAATCAAGTAAGAATTATGCATGGAAATGTGTATATTACAGCGCATGGAATTATAAAATCTGAAATTATTCTAAACAAAAAGTCCATACTTATTTCATTACAATCACTAAACGGTGCTAGTATATGCGATATTCGTTAATATGTTGTAGTACAATATATTTGTGGATAGGATTAAACCTTTTTCGCTCACAGTGTTATTTTTAAGTGTAACCTTTTTTGTATCAATTCCAGAGGTTGTAAAAGTATTTTCAGGATTTAATGTTGGAATAAGTGGTTTAGCGTCTGTATTTTTTGCGGAAAGTTCTACGCCGGAAATGTTGAAACAAATAGCAACGACGCATGGTTTTGTTGGGCGCAGACTCCGCGTTCTTGTTGTGCCAGGTCATGATGAACAATTTAAAGGTACGTCATTTGGTAGATTAAATGAGGAGGATATAAATCTTTAACTAGGTAAAAAATTAAGAGATTTTTTGAGTAAGGATCCAAAATATGAAGTTATTCTAGCTAGAAATGATGGTGGGTACAATACAACCTTGTAGCCAATAATAAACAACACCCAAAACCTACCGGGTAGATAATAAATAGGGTACCGTAATGCCGTATGAACATGGCAACAAAACAAGGGGTATATGATGAGAAGAAAAAGGAGTATTTCAAA
>Ga0268280_1000621_pt1 | contig 28043 bp, 21 predicted proteins | sample saktaG_9_FD_190139 | JGI IMG/M metagenome (GOLD analysis project Ga0268280, IMG submission 190139) | Saline water microbial communities from Sakinaw Lake, British Columbia, Canada - sak_2011_5_24_40m | ecosystem: Environmental > Aquatic > Non-marine Saline and Alkaline > Saline ...
GTTGCTTATGAAAAGAAGACCTATCTGTCAGTTAACTCAAATAACAGGGAGGATCATTTTGCATAACAGAAGAAGATTATCTTATTTTAATAAGCTGACTAAAGCCAGCTAATTTCCACGCAACGCCGTTTTATCAGAATAAGATAAAAGATAATAAAAGTTAAATGAGAAAAAATAACTTACAATAACTTCAAGAGTCTCGTGGGACTGAAGCGAAGCGAAATGTCGCACACTTTGGGTTCTATCCTTTTGTAAAGGATAGCGGGGAAAGGATTTGAACCTTTGACCTATGGGTTATGGGCCCATCGGGCACTCCTGACTGCCCCACCCCGCTGTAATAATAGGGTTTTTATACTTGTTTATAAGTTTTTTGTATGATTAACTAGATAATCTATTAGATATAGAAAGGATGTACTTTAATAAAGAAAAAATATAAATAGTTGGTTTCTATAAAACATATAAAAGAGGTGAATATATTAAATATGATTAACCAGAGATTAATCAACTATATTAAAGAAGATTTAAAAAGTCATAATAAAGGAGAAATAAAGAAAATATTGGTTGAGCAGGGCTATCCAGAAGAATTGGCTGATAACGCTATTAAGGCTGCTATTGAAACTAATAAACAAGAAAAAGAATATAAAAGGAAAGAAAAAAAAGGAATAAAAGAACTTGAGGAAGAAAGAGAATCAAAAAAAGAGCAGCTGAATACAAAGGCAGAAGAAAGTAAGAAAAAACTTGAAGGATTAAAGAAAAAAACAATAGAAAAGTCCAGAAAGAATTCAAAGGCCTTAATTCCTATATTGATTATAATTATCCTTATAACAAGTTTTTTTGTTTTTAGGGGTATTTTTGATGGTATGTTTTATAATACTGCAATAGGAACATCTAATAGATTTCTATGTAAAATTATAGGTAATCCAGAAATAAAGGGAGATTGTTATCAAAAAATGGCGAGAAATATAAAGATAGGTTTGGTTACAGGCTTGAATGGTCTTGGTGATAAATCATTTAATGATATGGCTTATAATGCTTTGTTAAACTCTAAAGAAAGGTATAAGATAAGATTTAATATATTAGAACCAAAAAATGATGAAGAGACTGAAAAAGATTTAAGAAACTTCTCCAAACAAAAATTTGATTTAATAATTTCAATGGGCTTTAACTCAGTAGAAGCTGTTAATAATATTGCAACGGAATTCCCAGGTATTAAGTTTGTAATAATAGATGGAGTAGTTAAAAAACCAAATGTAGCATCACTAATATTCAAAGAAGAAGAGGGATCATATTTGGCAGGAATTATGGCTGGAATGATGACAAAATCAAATAAAATAGGTTTTATTGGGGGTTTAAATATACCTATAATTAAAAAGTTTGAGGCAGGCTTTAGCGCTGGTGTTAAATCAGTAAATACTAATGCAAGCGTAATACCAAAATATTTGTTCTCTAATGACATGGCTGGTTTTAATTCCCCTGAAAAAGGAAAGGAGAACGCAATAGAGTTATATAATAAAGGAGTAGATATAATTTACCATGCAGCGGGCTTAAGTGGAAATGGTATAATTGAAGCAGCAAAAGAAAAAGACAAATATGTGATTGGAGTTGATTTTGATCAAGATTATATGGCAAAAGGCAATGTTTTAACAAGTGTGGTAAAAAGGGTTGATACTATGGTTTTAACTATAATTAACCAAACTATCAATGAGGAGTTCAAAGGAGGTGTTTATGAATTTGGCTTAAGTGATGGAGGTATAAGTCTCACACAATTTGAATATACTAAGGAAGTTATACCAACAGAAGTTATAAAAAGGATAGAAAAAGTAGAAGAAGATATAAAAAATAAAAAAATAAAAGTCTTGTTGGATTAAATCATAAAACACCACTTTAAGCTGAAGAGCCTTTTCCTCATTCATGCCCTTTAGCAAAGTAAAAAGGGTAGGAACATGCTAAGACATAACCGATAAAACTTGTATTTTGATGTAGTGGTTATGTGCAACTTTGCGAATGTAAGTTTCGCAAAGTTTTTGATATTTGAACTTTGTAAACATCTTGTAGTAGTACTTTGTTACTCATTCAAGATACCAAAGGTTTATTCCAACCTTATGGTTTTAATTTTCAAGTTCAATGTTTACAAATTTCATTTTCGTTGCCTCCGCGCAACAAAAATTTTATAGCTCACGCTTTACTTAAAGATGATTTTGAAAAATTATTTTTTTGGAAAAGACGCTAAAAAAATAAGATAATATATAAAAACAAAGTGTTATTGTACACATAACAGCCCTTATTATGCCAATTATTTGAATGAGTTGAAGTTTAAATGAATCTTGAAAAAATATATCTTAAAACCAATTCAGAACATAACAAATACAAAAAAAAAATATTTGATTCTTTAAGACTAAATAACAAAAAAATTTTGGATATAGGATACTCTGATTATATTCAACCAAATTTAAAAAATGAATTTACAATTTTAGATAACAATAAAAAATTACTTCAATTAGCAAAAAAAAATAAATTGAAAATTATTAAAAAAAATCTAGATGATGACAAACCATTAAATATCAAAAATAATAGTTATGATGTTATTCTTTTCTTAGATAGTCTAGAACACTTAGCAAAAGCTGAAGAAAGATTTGAAGAAATTATTAAAAAGTTAAAAAACAATGGTTTAATTATTCTTTCAGTTCCTAACACTTATAATATTATTAACAGGATATTCTTTTTACTTAATATTAATATAGATATCACTGATAATAATCATTTAATTAAAAAAAAAGTATTCTCCGATCACCTTCATCAAATAAGTTTTAAAAAAATAAAAAAATTAATCAAAAAAAATAATCTTAAAATAACTAAAAAATATTTTTATTTTATCAAAAAAATCAAGAGACATAAAAATTTAAAATTTTTAAATAGTTTGAACAATCTTATCTCCTTTTGTAAATTACAATGTCTATTCCCCAATTTATTTTCTCATGGAATTGTATTACTAATTAAAAAAAATGAATATCCTCGGACTGAAGTCCGTGTATTTAGGCAAAGAAAGTAACTTTCCTTTGTGGCACAAAATTCTAAGCACCTTGTGATTGGGTAATGTAATTTTGTATTACATCTACAGTAACATTTCCTACAGAATGGAATAATTTGCCAGGACTCCAAAAGTGCCCTTTGCGGAAATATCTTCGTAATTAAGGGTGTTTATGAAAAAGTTTATAAGATGATACCCTTTTAAATAACTGCAGTGCCTTGGAAACACAGATTATAGGAGATATCTCAACAAACAAGTGTATGTGATGAGGCATTACCTGAAACTCATAAATTTCAAATTTTTTGGGCAATTTCGTGAAGAAATTACTCACAGTCCCTACGGACTAAATCAAACTTGAAAGGGTCTTTGGCATATTTTGGTTTCCACACCAAGCGATACGCATTTTGACCTACACCATGGTTGAAATTGTTTAGACCTCCCATTTTTGTTGCCTCCACGCAACGAAAATTTTATAGCTCACGCTAACTCGGTTTATGTTAGCGGGTGCGCCAAGTTCTTTGCGCACTCATTCATAATCAAAATACTAGAAAATGTTATGGAGGTACAGGTTACCATTGGGCTAAAGCCTAAGGTATCCTTTAAATGTAATGAAAAAAATAATAATAATAATTGTATATTTTGGAAAATTTCCTGAATGGTTTGAATTATTCCTTGAATCTTGTAAAACAAACAAGACTATAGATTGGATTATTTTTACTGATAATAAATTTTCAAAAAAAGCAAATAATATAAAATTTAAAAAATTTAATTTAATAGATTTAAATAAATTAGCTACTAAAAAACTTAATCAAAAAATATCAATAAAAAACAATTACAAAATTTGTGATTTAAGACCAGCTTTTGGAAAAATATTTGAGGATTATTTAAAAAATTATGATTTTTACGGTTATGGTGATATAGATGTTATATATGGAAAGTTAAGAAAATTTCTTACAAATAAAATATTACAACACAAAATAATTTCTTTTCATAATAACATACTTTCAGGACATTTATGTTTTTTCAAAAATATGGAGGAAAACAAAAAAATCTTCAAAAAAATACCATGGTTCATAAAAAAAGTTAATGACAGACAACATTTCGGACTTGATGAACATATTGCTTTTCAGGCAATCAACCACAGTAAACTATATGTGTACATTTACCATTTTATTAATGATAATATTATGAATATAAATGAAATTACAAATAAATTTAAAAAAAAATTTAAAAAAATACCAAAAAAAAAATTACAAGGCAAATATCCATATTATAAAAAAAAACAAAATATATTCATCGAATTATACACCACCCCAAATTTAAAATTTATACCATGGATTTATGGAAAAAAAGAGTATCCTACAGAATGGTACTGGAAAAATGGAAAATTAACAAATAATATAAATGGAAATATAGAATTTATATATTTTCATTTTATGGTATGGAAAGGAGGACATTTTAAAAAATATAATGGATATGGGTTATGGGAAGAAAAAAAAAGTATAATTAATGGGAATATAAAAAATTTAAAAAAAGGATTTAAAATTAATAAATTTGGTTTTTTTCCATTATAATAAAATATATTATACAATTTGCTTATTCTTCTGTCCTAAAGAAAGGGGTACCTAGTGAGCAAAGTGGTTGAGGTTCTTTTGATGGTAAAAATCCCACAAATACCCAGTCTGACAGAGTTAATTCCTCTTGCTTTATGGCAGAACATTCCCAAGCTAACAACTAGATAATTTATTGTTTTTTAGGACTTTTTCAATGCAGCCTATTATGTGAGTGAGTACCCATTTTCTGTGAGGGCTCTCAAATTGAAACTAACATTGGTATCCCTGTTATATCCCCCGAAGGGCTGAAATTTAGTGCAAAATTCCGAAGGAAAATTTTAGATGTTGAGTATCCGAGCTTTTTATAAATAATCTATGCAGCAGAATACTATTTAGAGGGACTCTTTCATTTGAAGAAATTCATAAACTTTATTATTACCCATTTAATTGGACTTGGAATAAGTTTTGAAATTAAATTTAATCTTCTTGCTTTTGATAGATATTGTTTAGGATGTACTATTGATAAAGCAGAGAGTTCTGTTTGTTTGAATTCCCTTTTCAGCTTATTGTTTGTCTTTAGATAATCTTCTTTAACAAATAACAGAATATTTTGTGCATACCAAAAACTCACATCTTCATTATTCCAAATTTTTTTTCTAATACAATCTATAGGAACATAACCTTTTTTGGCAAAAACTTTAATCCAGTAATCTGGCCATTGTTCATTTATGTGGTGAAGACCTCCTTGAAATGGAATTGCGGCAGAAAACAAAATGACAGGTGCAAAATCAGTTAGAGTTTTAATAAATATCCCAGTAGAATTTTTAGATATGTGTTCTGCAACTTCTAAAGAAACAGCAAGATCAAAATTTTTGTTGATAAATATGGGCTTCTCCAGATCCTCATGCTGAAAGCAATGTTTTGGAATACTTAATTTTTCTTTATTTATCCATGGACCATCTATTCCAAAAATATTTTTTATACCATCTTCTTTAAAAACGGATAAAAATTCTCCTGTTCCGCACCCAACATCAACTACACTTTTAGGTTGAAACAAACCTAATAAAATTGGTACAATTGTCTTTGCTGATTTCAGTGAATCTGATCTATCTCCAAAAGAGTTTTCATTGTATCTTTTATTCATACTATAGTAAAATAAGTTAGTATACTTATAAATTTTCTTATTAGGGGGACTCAGTTGAAAATCTCGAAAGATTTATAACCTAATAAGCCCATGATGGGATTAATTGGGGTGGAAGAGGTACCCCACACTATGGAAAAGAAAACTAACTAATAAAGTTAAGCGTTTTCTGAAACGCTTAGGGTGTCCAAGGTAGCTTCATCATTTTGGACCAAAGAAATATAAGTTTTGGCAGCGTATTGCTGCACTGTTTGTGAAATAAGAATACAATCTTGGTTACTATCGAGTAAGTAGACTTCTTAGCTATTTTGGCTTTGATGTTCCAAAATATTTTGCTCTTGTTAAAATGGTTAAGAGGATTCCTCTTGCTTTATGGCAGAACATTTCCAAGCTAACAACCAGATAATTTATTGTTTTTAGGACTTTTTCAACGCAGCAGGTAAGAAGGATAACCTTTAAATAATTGGAGAGCTTTGGAAACTGGCATATTACAGTGGATATCACAAAAAAGATGAAAGTGATCAGACTGAACATTTAATTTAAAAATTTCAAACCCATAACGTTCACAAACGCCAATTATGAAATGTTCAATATCACAATGAACATCATAGAATTTCATCGGATTACAAGAGTATTTAGGCATCCAAAAAAATGGAAACAATTTTGGCCTATACCGTGACTAAAATGTTTTAAACATTTCATTTTCACAACCTTCGCGACAGCGAAATCCATGCTAAATGAAAAGGAACATGAATGAGCCAAAATTTTCGATGTGCACTTATATTTTTTATTTTAAAACTTATAAAGAATATGGAAGCATAAGAAACTATTGGGCTAAAACCTAAGTTATCCTTTGAGTGGAATAGAAAAAAATGAAAGTCCTGTTCATATATTATTGCGATTTTTGTAAATCTTCAATTCGTCCAATTGCAAATCCCGGTAATATTCAATTAGGTATTTCTTACCTTTCTTCTGTACTTAAAAGAGAAAATAATGAAACTGATTTGTTTATTCTTAAAGAAAATACTTCAATTAAGAATGTATTAAATTATGTAAAAAAATATATGCCTGCTTTAATTTGTTTCCATTATCCTAGCGGGCTATATTCTAAAATTCCTGAATGTGCGCGAATGATCAAAAAATATTTTAACAATATTTTTGTTATAGCTGGTGGAATATTTCCTACTTTTTTTCCTGAAAAAACTTTACATTCAGGTTTTGATGGTGCATGTAGGGGAGATGGGGAATATCCAATACTGCAGTTAGTTGAAAAAATAAAAAAAAATAAAATTACACATATCCCAAACTTTTGGTTTAAAAAAGGAAATAAAATTGAAAAAAATTCTATCTCATCATTTACAGATTATAATAAATTACCTCCCCCCGATTGGGAATTGTGGAATAAATATCTTTGGAATAAAGAAGAATTTGGTACGGTCCTAGTAGGAACAGGTTGTCCGTTTAATTGTTCGTATTGTTTAAATGCAAAATTAAGGAAAATAGTAGGAAAAAATCAAGTACGATTAAGGTCTCCTGATGTAATAATTAAAGAAATCCAATCGCTTATCAAAGTTTATCCTAATTTAAAACAAATTTTACTTCAAGTTGAAACAATAGGGTCTGATGTTAATTATTTAAAAGATTTATCTCAAAAATTGAAAACTTTTAATGAAAGTATTAGGAATAAAATAACATATACAACACATTATAGAATAAGTAATAACACATCACAAGATAAAATATTACCTTATCTAAAGCAAGCAAATATTATATCCTTAGATATTGGAATAGAATCAGGTTCTCAAAGAATACGAAAAAAAATACTTAATCGTTTTTATTCAAATGAAAGTATAATAAAATTTAGTAAAAAAGCAAAAAAAGGAGGTATTAAAATAAATGCTTTTGTTTTATTAGGATTACCAACTGAAACCACAGTTGATTTTAAAGAAACTATTTTACTTCTAAAAAAAATAAGACCAGATAAAATTTTTCAGAGTATCTATTTTCCCTATCCAGGAACAGAGTTATATAAAAGATTTCCACCTGATTCTTCTTTCAATAAAAATTATAAAGTTAGACAACGATTCAATCCAATAATTGAAAACGAAGGTTTTTCTAAAAAAAAAGTACAAAAGGAATTTATATTACTTTCTTATAGAGTACAAAAAGATTATAAATCCATTTATTACATTTTAAAAGATATTATTTCTCGAGCTGTTTATTCTAGTAATTTTCTTTATATTATATTATATAATTTTTATTTACATTTAAATTCAGTATTATATTTATGGATAAAACTAAAGAATGGAAATTGTGATAAAAAATAACTATAAAATTTATTTTCGTTGCTTCCACACAACGAAAATTTTATATCTCATGCTAACTCAGTTTATATTAGCGGGTGCGTCAAGTTCGTTGCGCACCCATTCATAATCAAAATACTAGAAAATGTCATGGAGGTACAGGTTACTATTGGGCTAAAGCCCAAGGTACCCTTTAAATGTAATGAAAATACTATTCATATATCAAGTTAAAGAATTTCCAACATTTAATAAACCACTATTGAATCAAATGGAGATACCTTTAGGAATATCTTATATCTCTTCTCTTTTAAAAAAAAACGGCCATGAAACTGAAGGTTTAGTTTTACAAAAAATAAGAAATAAAGAACTAAAAAAGATTATAAAGTTTAAACCTGAACTAATCTGTTTTTCTGCAATAAGCAGTAACTATAACAAAATAAGAAAAATATCAAGAATAATTAAAAAATATTTACCAAAAACACCCCACTTAATAGGAGGACAACACGTAAGTATGAATTGTGACACCATTTTAGAAAATAGTGAATTTGACTATTTATGTATTGGAGAAGGAGAAGAAACAACATTAGAATTAGTAAACAACCTAACAAATAAAAAAAATAAAAAGATAAAAGGATTGTGGGTGAAAAACAGAAATAAAATTATAAAAAATCCAAAAAGAAAATTCATAAATAAATTAGATTCCCTTCCTTTACCAGACAGAGAAATGTGGAAAGAATATGTTTACAACTATAATAGTTCACCCACAGTAATCATTGGTAGAGGATGCCCTTATAATTGCACTTATTGTTCTAATAAATTTTTTAAAAAGGTGGGTGATGGGAAATTTTTTAGATTAAGAAAAGTTGATTCAATAATTAATGAGATCAAAAGATTAAAAAACAAAAAAACAAAAAAAATTCGCTTTGAATTAGATACCCTTGATGTTAGTACCAAATATCTTGAAAGATTATGTAAAGAATTGAATAAACTTAACAAACAAAGTAATTTTAAGTTGAATTATTCAGCAAATGTTAGAATAAATAATAATACAAATTTTAAAAAATTTTTTTCATTATTAAAAATCGCAAATTTTGAGAATATAAGGATTGGTGTTGAACAAGGTTCGGAAGAATATCGAAAAAGATTCTTAAACAGACACGAAAGCAATGATAAAATTATAGAAGCAACTCATTATGCAAAAAAAAATAAACTTAAAGTTTTTATATATTTGATGTTTGGTTTGCCTGATGAAAATGATTCAGATTTAAAAAAAACCATAGAACTTGTAAAAATAATAAAACCTCATGACATATATAAAAACTTTTTTTACCCAATAAAAGGAACTGAATTGTATGATTATTGCAAAAAAAACAATTATCTCAAAAAAAGAGGAGTTAAAGAAACAATTAATCCATCACTAAATAATCAAAAAATAAATAATTACAAAATTATAAAAAACTATATCTTATTTGAATATTACATAAATAATAAAAAATTAAATTTCAAAATTATAAAAGGAATAATAAATAATATGTTTGTTGTAATAACTCCTTTTTATCTATTAAAAAAAGAAATTAAAAAGATATTTTGGTTATTGACTAACAGTAAAATAAAAACGGATGAATTTGCATAAATTATTTTTTAAATATTAAAATATTTCTGCTAAAAATATCATCTATTATTTTAAATTCTTTTGTTAAATCTTTTAAATAAAAAATTTTAGATTTAAATAAATTAATCCAATAACAATCATTTTGTTCATTGAAGTGACCATATCTACCTTGTCCTTTTTTTGCAGCAGAAATAATTATATTGTCTAAATAGTTATAAAATGTTTGAATTAAATTATTAACAAATTTTAGATGAAAAAAGATTTTAAAAAATTTAAATAGTTTATAATAAAAATTTAATATAAATTTATTTAACCTTTCTATAATTAATTTTTTTCAATAAAAAACGGGACCTTGGCAATAAAAAACTATTAAAATTTAATTTTGTAAATCCAAAAAGAATTTTATATAAATATGATTTACTTACTCCTCTAGTAAAATTATAATTTGTAAAATTCCCTAAAGATACTTCTTCAAAGTATTTTCCCCATGCCTGAAAAGATTTTGGTTCACACCAACCTTTGTTTATCAAACTAAAATATTCCTGTGTTTTCGGATATGGTCTAAATAAATGAGTCAAAAAAATGCCTTTAGAACCAGTTCTTGGATTATAAGTAGGAATTTCACTCAATTTTCTACACATTTTCAACGTATTTAAAATATCTAATTTAGTTTCGTCAGGATTCATCAAAATAATATTGGACAAAGGGGAGATATTAGTTTTTGAAATATTACGATATAAATCAAAAATAATTTTCTTTTTACTAATCTTATTAAATCTTTTCGTTAATATAGAAGAGCCAGTTTCTACACCAAAACTTAATTGGGAAAATCCAGCTTTATCCATTTTATTCAACATATCTTTATTTAAATAAACAACACAATCAGCTAAAAATTCAGATTTGAATTTATTAAAAATAAGATAATTACAAAAATTTTTTACTATAGAATGATCTGCAGCAAAATCCAAATCCAGCAAACGTATTCTTTTATCATCAATATTTACTAAATCTTCTATCTGTTTTAATTCTTTGAATTTTCTATTTAATGAATGCGGTCTCCAATAATTCTTACCATCAAAACCTGAAATATAACAAAAAGGACATTTTCTATTACACCCCCTAGATAATTCTAGATTAATTGTCCTATAATCTTTAACATTTATTAAAGAATGATCTGGAATGGGTAACCTATCCAAATTTTTAATTATTACCAAAGGAGTATTAACAATCTTTTTCTTTTTATTAATATAACAAATTCCTTCTTTGGGTAATTTGTCAATTTTTCCTTGTATAAAATCTAATAAATTAAGAAATGTATAATCTGCTTCACCTTTCAAAACATAATCAGCAACTGTTGTTCTAATTGTTTGTTTGGGTGAAAGAGTTACGTGAGGACCTCCAAAAATAATAACAGAACCTAATTTTTTTTTTAAATATCTAGATACTTTATCAATCCAAATTAATTGTCCTCCAATAGAACAAGTAAAACCAATAACATCAGGATAAAATTTAATAATATCATTAATTGATGTCTTTTCCAATAAAAAATTATATATTTTTACTTCATGGTTTTTTTCAGTTAACTGTGTTGAAAGTTGAATTAAACCGTAAGGATAAGTCTCAAAATCTATCAATCTTTTATTGCTAATTAATGGTTTAAAGATTCTATTAAAATGAGGTTTACCTTTTGAAAAATCATGTAAAACTCTAAAAAACGAGTTTCGACCTTCACCCGAATCCATTGGTGGCATTATCAAAGCAATTTTCATTCTGTTAGTTAAGGGTACTCATACATAATTTAATTTGTAGGGGATTTGCCTTGTTTCCTCCGATATATTTTTCTAACATTTGCTGAATAATTCAACTTAAAATTACTTTGTTTGTTGATATCAAACCAAATGTTGCAATATCAAAAGCTTTCTAGCTTTTGAAAGACATTTCTTCTCGAATTCTTTTTAAATCTTTTCCTAACTTACTTCATAACGACTATTTGAAAGGGGGATATGGAACTGCAGTAAGTTTTTTCGCTCTGTTGGGGGTGTTACATTCGATGTAAGTAGAAGTTACATCAACCAGCAAAACAACTCAAAATATAAGTTTAATTTTAAGGCTTACATCAGAAAAGCTCCACTTAACCAAAAGCTTATGAAAACACAAAAATCATTATAAGGTTTTGTGCCTAAGCTTGAGTAGCATTGCCACCCTAGCTCAATGCTGTGGGCTTCAGCCCACAGTTGTTTACTTTATAAGTACCCTATATGTTTATACCACTTAATTGTTTTATCAATGCCTTTTTCCAGTTTGGTAGGCATATACCTTATTTCTTTCTTTACCTTTAGTGTGTTAAAATGCCTGCTTTCTGTGAAAAATCTAATCCTAAACTTTATTATTGCTGGATTTAATTTAAATATCTTTTCATATTTTTGGCGTTGAGTAGAAACTAGCTGGTTTTAGCCAGCTTATTAAAGTAAGATAATCTTCTTCTACTGTGTAAAATAATCCTTGCCGTTACTTGAATTAGTTAACAACAAAGTCTTCTCTTCATAAGCAACTTATTCCTGTTTTTGAAGCTTGAATGAAAAGTAAAGAAGGGACTGTTATTCTATAATCCCTGAATTATCATAAATCTTATCAGTTATCATTGATTCTATCCTTTTTGAGGTAAATGAAGGGATAAATCCAAAAATTCTCGCCAATAATTCCATGAGTTTAACAAGTATCTTAATCAGCCATACTGGAATATGCACAACAAATGGATTTTTATTTAAAGATTTTGATAGTATAAAAATTAGTTCATTTAATGTATATAATTTTTTATCATTAATTATATATATTTTATTTTTAACATTATTATTAATAATTGATACTGTAGCATTGACTAAATTATTAATATGTATCATAGCAATTTTCTTATCGCCCTTCCCTATTACTGGAACAACACCAAATTTAATAAATTTAACAAGTTTTTCAATTTCCTTGTTAGGATGTTTCCAATCATGAACCATTGGTGGTCTTAAAATTATATAAGGAATATGGGATTTTTTAACAACTAACTCAGATTCATATTTACTTTTTTCATATGGTGTTTCTGGTTTACAACAATCATTTACATTTATCTTCCCGATTTTTTTGATCAATCCCATTGCAGCAATACTACTGAAGTGGATAAATTTTTTTACTTTGGCTTTTTTACATTCTTCTAAAAGATTTTCTGTCCCAACAACATTTATTTTCTTATATTGTAAGTAGTATTTATGTGAGACAGCATTGATATTCCCAATGCCTGCCAGATGAATTACCACATCAATATTATTAGCTATATTTTTTAGCATTTTCTGTTCAACCAAATTAGCATATACCAACCCAACTTTTAATTTTTTTAAATAGTTAACATCTTCTTTTCTACTAGTTTTTCTAACTAAACATCTAACTTTATGACTTTTACTAACTAACTCTCTAATCAAATGCTTCCCAATAAAGCCTGTTGCTCCTGTTACAAGAATTTTCATTTTAATCTTAATGAACATAAGGTATTGGTATAATAAGGATTGCTATGTGTACAAAAGCAGTGCTCTTCTTTAATCTTTTTTCTTATTTTATCTGATTTCTCTCCAAAAAATATTTTTTTGAAATTATAGTTTTCCTTGCGTAAATCTCCTATAATATCATTTCTTGTACAGCATTGCCATACTTTCCCATTAGGAGAAATCTGGATTGATGCAATGCCTGCAAAACAAGGGATTATTTCTTTATTTCTTAATAGGATTTTTTTAACAGTAAGGTAATATCTTTTTCTGAAAAAATTCTTAAATTTTAGGATTGGTTTTTTTGAATTATTTATATGTCCAATATACTTATCTAGCATCTTAATAGATATACTTTTGTTTGGTACAAAATTTTCTTTGATATTAAATAATTCCTTACTTTCTTCTGCAATTTCAACCCCCCAATGATCTGGTTTAATATCACTTGTGATAAAATCCCTTATTTCATCAATATGTTCAACATTGTATTTTGAAATTATAGTATATGTACCAACAATTAGATTAGGATATTTTTCCTGTAATTTTTTGAGTCCTTTAAATGTTTTAATAGTTTTTTTAAATGTACCTTTAACTCCTCTTATGTTATCATGTAATTCATTTACTCCATCTATTGATATGTTCAAAATTAATTTGACCCTTCTTCCTTTAATCTCAATTAATATTTTTTTGATTTGTTCAACTACTAATTTTGGTAAAGTGCCACTGACAGGAAAATTAATTATTTTTGGTCTATTATAATCCAGTATATATCCAACAATCTCTGAAAGATCTTTTCTTAAAAACTGGTTGCCCCCTGTTATAGTAATCCAAATGGGCACATTTCCAATATTCCTTATGATTTTTTCCCATTCTTCTTTTGTTAAATCATCAGTTGATTTTTGTTTCCAGATGTTACAGGTTTTACATTTAGAGTCGCATTTAGATGTAATTGAATAGGTATAATTAATAGGCAGAATAAATGTTTTATTTAATCTTCTCGATATATTAAAAATTAATAATTTAAGTGGCAACAAAAGTGTTTTCATATCAAATCCCTTTAATTTTATTTAAATAATATAATTTTATTATCTTAATCTTTTTGTGCTTTCAGCAATCTCCCAAATAGCATGTTCTTTTTTAGTATAAAAATCAATTATACCAAGTAATCTAGCATAAGCCTCAAGCATCACTGCCCCAAAAGTCCAAATTATGTGCTTTGGTTTTATATCTAAATTTATTATTAAATTTTTCAAAATATTGAAATTATTAATTGTTGGAACTTCATAGTTCTTTTTTTCCTTCAATTCTAAATGCCCGCAATAAATTCTCCTTCTTTGACTTAAGAAGTCTTTGGCTGTGGTTGGGCCCTTGTTAAATACAATAGCATCAGGTATATATCTCGTCAAAAAACCTTTTTTTTGAACGAGCATAGCAATATATTCCTCATCTACAGCTGTATTAGGAATTTTCTCAATTATGTTCCTAAATGCAATCAATTCACCAAACTTAGGGCTTTTTAATGAAATTCTGTGATGCAATGACCATAAAAGGTTAATAGTAAAACCCATAAAAGAATCTTTTTTATTTATTGGTATTGGATGAGAGGCACAAACTCCAATATTTTTATTTAAAAGATAAAGACAAATCTTTTCTATACAATCTTTTCTTGGGATAGTATCAGCACTTTCTAAAACGAGTATGTCTGAACTAACTTTTTTGATAAATTTGTTCAATGCCCGCGCCTTGCCTTTTCGTTTATTTCCAGTTATTAATTTGATAATTTTAATTTTTTTTACAAATTTCCTTACAATCTCGTCTGTTTTGTCTGTGCTTCCATCTGAAATAACAATAATCTCCTTAATTTTAACTTTTTTAAGTTCTTGGTTTAAAAGAGCTTTCAATAGTTTGCCAATATTTTTTTCCTCATTAAAAGCCATTATTCCAAGTGAAACATTCATAAATTCTTGAAAACATTATATATTTAAATAGTTTGTTAAAACATGGTCACAGTCAAATCCTCTTAAGTTGAACAATTCAATGTATGTTATAAGCAAGCATCTTAGCTAATATTTCTTTTGTATTAGTCGTATCTTTGTTATATTATCCCAAAACTGGTTCCGATCACGAAACTGGTTCCGATTTTAATTCATTCCATACTTAAATTGGTGTTTTATAACTCAAACTTATATGTAATTATGTAATCTCCGAGGGTTATAATGTTCAATAGAATCATTAATTGAGGAAAATGTTTCCTCAATAAACTCAGTTTTATAATTTCTAAAAATATTTCTACTTTGCCGTTTGTTTGTGGTCTATTAACTCTTGCCAAAATATGTTTTATTTAAGTAATTATAAATTTCTTTTGCTATAATTTCATTTGCAAAACTATTGTAATGTGGATCATACATATGCACTTTTAACTTATTTAGAGGATAATCTTTTAATGAATCATACAAATCCAAAAGATAAAAATTATTATTTTCCGAAACATTAATTATAAATTTAGTGAATTCATTATCTGTATGTGTTAAATAATGATATTTATTAGGCCAAATAAAAATAACATTTAAAACACTAAAATTATGTTCCTCACTGATTTCTTTTAATTCTTTGAACTGTATTGTTGCATTTTTCACATATTCTGAGTTGGAGTTGTATAAAGTAAAGGAATAATTGTTATATTTCTCCGTTATGTTCTCCCATAGAAATATGCTTGTTATTTTTTCCATTGCCCATTTGAAGAATATACTATTTTTTTCCCAAACAAATGGGTAGTATAATCCTAATTCTTTCAATAATTCATGTTTACCATACCACAACCTATGTTGTATAATAACAATATCCGGGCGGTATTTTAGTCCTTTCTCCTTTAACAAATTAATTTTACGAATTGAGTTATATCCAGGAACCCCAAAATTAATGATCTCATATTTGTATTTTTGGCTATTTTCATTCAGATATTTTTCTAATAAAGAAGGATATACTTGTTTTATATCCCTTATACCTTGACCAAATGTAAATGAATCGCCTATGATTAATATCCTATATGTTTGGTTAGATTTATTTATATTATGTTCACTATCCCTAAATCCCTCTGAATTCAAATTATAATGAATATTTATAGGAATCCCACCAGAACTAATGATTATATTAATCCTCAAGCAAATTTCACAGATTATAAAAAATAGAAAAATTGTTATGATAAATATTAATATATTTTGTATTTTCTTTCTACTTTTTCTCATAAAGGCACCATTTTCAAATTTAGTAAATTATTTGGAAAAATCTTAATTTTATTAGGTTATTAATAAATATTTCTTAGAAATTTCTAAATATATTAATCTTTGTTTTAATTCTTTAATCTATATATCTCATGAGGATTGCCCACTAATAAAATATAACATATAAAATTTTTGTTATATGTAACAAATTTTTGATGGTAAGCAGAGGTTTTTGGCGATCGAATATAATCCATGAGTTCAACCACTCTTTGATCAGTGAGTGAATCAACAATAAACGGCACTGAAAATCTCCGAAAGGTATATAATCCAAATGAAGCTATATGCTTCATGTTGGGATAAACAGATGAAGCATCTACCATGAAGAAGAAAGGAACATTACTACAAAAAATTAACAGTTTGATTAGGAAATTTCCAAAGGTGTGTTTATCCAGACAAACCTAAGTAAAACGCTTAGAATAGTAATTAAAATTAAAAAAGTTTTATTCAGTATTTTCATTTTATGGCGAAAATTTAATTGTAAACTTTTCATAACTTCTGTCATTAGACAGAAATTTTAAAAATCTCAAATTAGTAAACATCTCTCTAAAGGTCAGATAGGGTGAATTGGTGAGCCTGATAAGCCACATTCTTATCTCAATCAACTTAATTATAGTCCTAAATATTAAAAACAAAGACTTATACCTCCAATCATTATATTCTATTATGTCCATCAACAGCGGAGTCGTGTTTCTGTGCATGTGTGTCTTTTTCCTTTCTCCGAAGAGTTATACCTCATGTTTTTTCCAAAAAATGTCTTGTTGCACAAAATGTACAGACTACAGGCACCCTCTTGATGTCATCATGGTAGTGCATACCTCCCTATCTTCTGTGCCAATCAGCCTTGATTTCATGAAATAGTCAGGGTTAAGGAATGACCTGGTTGGTATTGGAATGCTATCAAGATTTTGTATTGGTTCCCTGCTCTCAGTAATGCAAAGATTTTCATTGTCAAAATAAACTAATCCCTTAATTTTAACTTTTTTAAGTTCTTAGTTTAAAAGAGCTTTCAATAGTTTATTAATATTTTTTTCCTCATTAAAAGCCATTATTCCAATTGAGATATCCCTATATATATGTATTTAAATAGTTTATTAAAGCAAAATAAAGAGAAATTTATGGTTCACAACATTTAAATAAAAAAGAGTTTAAGATATTTTTAACATATCTTATTATTTATATAATTTGCTAATAAAAAATGTTTAAAAGAATATTCAAAAACACAGGTTATTTGTTTGTATCAAGTATAATAAGCAAGGCCTTGTTTTTAATACAAATTATATTTATTGCCAGATATTTAGGTACAGTTGGTCTTGGTAAATATGCTTTTATTTTTGCATTTGGAAGCATATTTTTTATTATATCAAATCCGGGTCTAACAGATTTAGCAACAAGAGAAATTTCAAGGAATAAATCAAAAATAGGCAAATATTTGGGTAATTTGTTATTTATTAAGTTATGTTTGTGTTTGATTGCCTCTTTGTTAATGATTGTAATAATCAATTTAATAAACGTTTCTCAAGAGTTAAAAATAGGTATTTATTTTATATGCTTTATATTTAGTGTTGATGCATTCATATGGGTCTTTTACTCTGCTTTCAGGGCTTATGAGAAGATGTTATATGAGGCTATTACTCTATTAATCCATAATGTTGTTATTGTTGGTTTGGTCCTATACTTCTTGATAAGGGGTTATGGCTTTATACAGTTACTATATGCTTTTGCTATTGGAAAAACTGTTGGCTTGGTTATAACAACTTATTTTGGTTATAAACTGCTTACAAAACCTGTTCTTAAAATTGATTTAAAGTTATGGAAATACCTAATGATAAAATCGATTCCATTTTTAGTAATATGCTTTTTTAGCTCAATAATTTACAGAATTGATTTGGTTATGCTGCAGTTCTTTAAAGGAGAAACAATAGTTGGTCTATATGGGGCAGCAGATACTATTATAAGAAATCTAATTATTTTCCCTTCAGTTTTTATTGTTTCAATTTATCCATCTTTATCAAAATATTTCACAAAAGATAAAGAAAAATTGTATTACTTATATAAAAAAAGTTTTCTATACCTTTTTTTGTTTAGTTTATTTATTGTTATTTGTTGCCTTATATTTGGAAAATTCATAATCTTATTAATATTTGGAAAAGAGTTTATAGAATCTATTTTTATCTTGAATTTAATCTCGATCGGTGGATTTTTTTTATTCCTAAATTTGGTTAATATTTATTATTTAAATGCAATTAACAAACCGCTGGTAAATGTTAAAATTTTTATATTTGGTGCTGTTATGAATATAATACTCAACTTAATGTTAATCCCGATGTACAGTTATACAGGAGCAGCGGTATCAAGCATCATTAGTTATTTTACGATTTTTGTTTGCGAACAAAAATTTGTAACATTATCTTTAAGATCGGTTAAAACAAAAAAGTGATAGTGAAAAACATGGGTCTGCTAAATAAAAAGGAATTCAAAATATTTTTAACATTCTTCATTATTTATTTATGTTTTGCTAAGTTTCAAAATTGGAATGATAATTCAAAGCTTGATTTAACAAGAGCTATTGTCGACGAGCATCGCTTTGAGATAGATTCTTACATAAATAACACGGGTGACAGGGCTTATTATAATGGGCATTATTACTGTGATAAAGCACTTGGTGCCTCTTTCCTGACTGTTCCTGTTTATGCTGTTTTCAAGCTGTTTTTTGGAATGCCTGACACTGACTTAAAGCTACGCTTTTTAGAGTTTATGATAATGGTTTTTAGCTCTATTTTGTTCTCAGCGTTTTTGGTTGTCCTGATTTATAAGATTTCAAGGTTCTTCTTGAAAAAAGAGTCTCAAAGGATGTTGATTACTATTATTTTTGGTTTGGGAACTATAATTTTTGTATATGCAACAATCTACTATCATCATGCTATAGCAACATTCTTCGCATTTCTGTGCTTTTACCTTATTTTCAAGATGACGCAGGAAAAGAAATGTAATTATTATTTTCTTGCTGGTTTATCTGGCGGCATGGCTGTTATAACAGATTATTTGACTGCAGTAATAATTTTTTGTTGTTTTATCCTTGTCATTTTAAACAAAAAGTGGAGAGCAATATTCTTGTTTTGCTTTGGTTTTTCCCTGTTTATTCTAATATTCTTCTTTTATAATTATTTAATTTTTGGTAGCCCATTTGACTTATCTTATAATCATATAGACCAGGATCTAAATGATAATAGAATGAATAAATATGATGAAGATTTGGTTATGTTATGGGAACAATATAATGGAACAATAGAATATATAGATTTTGAGCCATTATTTAAACCAAATGAATTTGTATGTGCATATGCTTTAACATATGTTTATTCTCCAGAAAAGAGAGAAGTACAAATAAGAACTGGAAGTGATGAGAACATAAAATTATGGTTAAATGATACAATCCTGATTGAAGAGGAAATGCCAAGAAGAGCTATTATAAATCAAGATATAGCAAATACAACCTTAAAAAAAGGATGGAACAAGGTTTTAATAAAAGTATGTAACGGATGGAATAAATTTGAATTATTTTTTATTATTACAGATAGGAAAGGATTTACTTATGAAGGTTTAGAGTATTACTCATTTTTAAGAAATTACAAAAATTTAACAATAGATAGAGAACATAACCCAAAATGGATGGTTATTGGTCCATTTGATTATGGAGAAAGTTTTAATAGAGAATACCCCCCAGAAAAAGAAATAATATTAAATGCTTCTTATAAAGGTGTTAATCAAATAATTGAGTGGCAGTTTTTCAAAGATTCTAAAAAAGAAAACAAAAAAATTTTTTCTGTTATTACTGATTGGAGTTGGGCATTATTAAAAGAGGCATTTTCATGTTTACCACGTCTTACTAATATTATGATAAGATTACTTTTTTATCCTTATAGAGGACTCTTTTTTTATAATCCAATACTACTTCTGTCTTTGATAGGGTTATTTTGTATGTTTAAAAATTACAAACTAGAAACTATTTTAATTATTGTTTCTTTTATTCTGATTTTATTAGCAAATTCTGTCCAGTTGATGTGGTGGCAGGGCTCTTCATTTGGTCCAAGATTGTTAGTTCTAATTATTCCTTTCCTTATGCTTCCTTTAATGTTTTGTATTAAAAAAATTAATAAAAAGGTTTTATTATTTTTTATGATGATATGTATTTTTATAAGCTTATTAAGCATGCAGGAATTTGAACAAGTACTAAATGAGGGTGGAAATTCTTTCATTGAAATAAATTATAGAACAATGGAAAAGCATGAAGAAGAGTTTTATTCAATGCAACCATTAGGAAACCCCCTCTTCACCTATTACATGCCCCTCTTTTTCAGGTATGGCCCGCGCAGCATCCTAATAGAGCAGATTCTTGGCTTCAGGCTGTTTCCCTTTCTTAATGTATTTGTTTTAATGATTATTACTTTATTCATATGGAGAAAAGAGCTTATAAGAAAAATTAAAAAGGATTTTAAGATAAGTAAAAATAAAAAATGTATTTACTCAAAGATAGAAAAATATATATAGTTATATCCTCCTAAAATATTTTAGATGAAATCACTTACAGAAAGAGTTTTGGAATTTAAGGAAGAATACTCTCCTAAACTGAAGAGTGCTGTTTTTGATGCAAAGATTAAGCTTGCTTACTTGCAGGGATCATTTAAGGATATTATCCCTAAGGTAAATAAAGAAAATATTAGTAAGTTAGCACTTATGTCACTTATTGCACCAGCTGTAGTTATAACCTGTTCTACCTCTGCTATTGCTTCAGAAACAATTAATGTAAAGGAATATATTAAAAATAAATTTTCTTCCCCTAGAGTCAATATATATCTTAAATCTCTTGAGAACCTTGATCTGTCTGAAATAGAATTTATTGATACTTTACAAAAATTATCATCAAAAGAGAAACAAGAGTTCTATGCAAAGGAGATTTATAAATTAGGGGTAACACAAGGTCTTCTAGAAGAACTGAAAGAAGAACTGATGAACCCTCAGCAGAGAAGCTTTGTTCACAGATTAAAATTAGGAGGTATTAATTTGTCAAATAATGAGGATTATGTTAATGCTGCTTTAGACCTTATAGGAAAATACCCTTATTTGTTTGGGGACTATATGGGTACCTATTCAAATGGGAAGAATAAAGCTGATGCTTTATTAAACCTTATTAATATTGCCCAAGAAATAGAACCTGAAACAGGGATGAGTGCTAATATATTTTTGGATAAATATTATAAGCTGGTGTCAATTGCATCAGAAAAAATGACTGTGTTTTATAATAATGCCAATAGATTTGTTAATCGTTTAGATATCCAAGGGGAAGGTCCTTTGTTTGATTATAAGCTGGATGAGAAAGAATATAAATTAGTTAAAAATCATATTCTTAATTTAATAAAAAATAATGAAAAAGAGATTCTCAATTTGAAATTTGAAGAAGAAATTAAAAAATCAGATTCTCTTGTATTACCTTATGAATTATCCCATAGTTAATCAAATATCCATAACTAATAATAACTTTAAAATAAATTTCTTAATATTATCTAAATAACAATTTAATTATATGACTAAGCTAAAAATTACTAATCCAACAATATTTGAGAAACCAAAAAAGTATCAACTCAAAGATAGAAAAATATTAATATGCAGAAAATAAAAAAATAAAAAGAGTATACATATATCTTAAAAAGAACAAAATATTTATATAGTAGTATACATATTTGGGTATTAGTGTTAAAGTAAAAGATGTTTTAAATGGCAAAATATATTCCAAAGGCAACAATCGCTGTTTTGTTTGTTCTTACAATTCTGGTTTCAATAATAGGCACATGGATTGTTCTGGAATCTATTAGTGTAAAAGATGTATCACCTGTTCAAAAAACAGTTGGGGTAATAGAGGGAAATATTAAATTTACAGTAAAAGAGCCACAGGAACAAGTAAAAGATAATACAAATATCAAGGTTGAAATAAAATAAAGAAAATAAAAATGGATGAGATATCAAATAAAACATTGGTAATCTTACTGATTGGAGCAATAATAATTTCATTAGGGGGAACATTAATCAGCCTTAACAGGCTTGCCAGTGTAAAGATACCAATTATAACTGGCTTCCTTCCTGGTGCTCCAGAAACGGCTATTGTACAGCTTAACATAGAAGGAGTAGTGCAGGTTAATTTTACAATAGATACTATTGATTGGGGGTCAGGAACAATAATCAGTAGCTATTGCATATTAAACAGCTATGATGCAGCCATAGGTACAAACTGCTCAGACTTTGGTCCAAACACAGCTGGTCTTGTCCTGGAAAATATTGGAACCTTTAATGTTACACTTAATATAACCATGGAAAAAGATGCAACTAGTTTTATTGCAGGAACAAACCCAGTGTGTCAATGGAATGTAAGTGAATCTGAACCTGGCTCAGCTCCTGGACTAGCATTAACACCAGGTGATTGGCAACCCTGCTCAACAACACCAGTAGTAGTATGTAACGAAACTGGCAATGGTTTCCTTTATGGTAATTCAAATGATGAATTACACTTTGATGTGGAGGTTAAGATAGCAACTGATGCAACACCTGGAAGCAAAACAAACGTGATGACTGCAACAGCTATACAAGTTTAAAATTTTTTTTTCATGATATCCTATGATAATCAAACCAAAGGGAATAATAGTATTTGTTCTTTTATTAGTTTTAAGTCTTATTCTTATTAAACCAATATATGCAGTAGGAATACATGTCCCTAATAATAATAAAATAGATTTTGAACCAGGACTAGAAAAAACATTTAATTTTGCAGTTACGCCATCAAGTATGGATGTTAAGCTTTCTGTTTCAGGATATCTATCAGAATATATAACATTAAGCAAGACTTCTATTATGTCTAATAGCAGTGACAGGATATTTAAGGTTATAATCAAGCTGCCAGAAAAGATTGAAAAGTCAGGGCACCACAAGGTCTGGATTGTAGCAGAAGAGTTAATTGATAAGTCAAAAATAGGGGGCACTGTTGGAACATCATGCAATGCTATAGCTTATATTCTTATAAATGTTCTTAATCCAGGAAAATATGTTGAGATGTGGCTTAGTGCTCCAGATGTTAACCTTAATGAGCCAGTTAATTTTGCTGTTAGAGTAAAGAGTTTTGGAGAAAAGGATATAAACAAAATAAAGGCAGCAATAGATATCTATAACTTAGATAATGAAAAGCTTACAACTGTTTATACAGAGGAGAAATCATTAAAGTCTAATACAGAAGAAACCCTACATGCACAGCTTAGTACTGTTGGCTATAAAGCAGGGGTATATGAAGTTGTTGCAACACTTAACTATGATGACAAAACAAAAGAAGATAAAAAAAATTTTAGGATAGGAGAACTCAACATTAAGATCATCAATCATACAAAAGAGTTCGAGAAAGACAAAATAAATAAGTTTGATATAGAGATAGAAAGTGATTGGGGTAATAAGATTAAAGATGTTTATGGAGAAATAAAAATAAACAATAGTATTATTATGACACCCAACATAAACTTGGATCCTTGGGAGAAGAAGATAATAACAACCTATTGGGATACTAATAATATTGAAATTGGTTTTTATGATGCTGAGATAACTGTTTATTATGAAGACAGGACAACAGTAGAAACAAGCAAGGTCAGTGTTGTTGAGAAAAAAGAAGCATTAGTTGAAAAGCCAGGAATAATAAGATTTAGCACAACAACAATATTAGTATTAATTATTATCTTGTTTATTATTATTGATATTATTTGGATGAATAGGAAAGGAAAAGAAAAAAATAAGTTGACTAGGAAAAAAAAGAACATAAAGAGGTGATTACAGTGAAAAAAAATCATATCTTTATCTTGTTGCTTGTTATCGCACTAATAAGTATAACAACTACAATTCTTTTTTACTCATTCTATGTAATAAAGAATGTAAGAGAATTTGATATGTATCTTATAGTAGGAAACCACACTGGCTTTGATGTAAATACTGAAAAATTAACTTTTGGTATGATTACACCTACAGGGAGCTCATGCACAAGATATATTTTTATATCAAATAAAAAGGATTATCCTTTAAGGGTTTATATTAATTTTTATGGCAACTTTGCAAACTGGGTTTCTGTATCAGAAAATTACTTTGTTCTCAAACCAGGTGAAGAAAAAAAGCTGTCATTCTCAGCCACTGCCCCAAGAAATGCAGCCTATGGCAACTATACTGGAAAGGCAAGGTTTGTTTTTAAGAGAGTTATTTGAATGTTCTATTGTATCTAATTATAATAATCTTAGTTGATAATCAACAACAAAAGGTTTATATATGAGTTATGTTGATAATAAACAATAGATGTTTTCAGATATTCAAAAAGAAATAAAGCAATTAAAGGAAATCTGCAGGGAAAAAGATGTTGTTGATGTAGTTCTGTTAGGATGTAGTGAAAAAGAAAAAACAAGTAAGATTGATTTGACAATAGTCTTTAAGGATAATAACAACCATACTAAAAATATCCTTCTTAAGGTAAAAGGAATTTTTAATAAAAAACAAGCAAGGGTTAATATTAATTTTTTGATGGCTGACAACTTATTTAAAGATAGTCTTTACTTAAGACTGATTCAAAATGGGTTTAGCATAAAGGGAAATAAGTTTATAAATAAAGCACTCAACGTAGAAACTCTTATTTTGTTGACATATGACCTAAAAACACTTGACCATTCTAAAAAAACCCTTTTTGGTTATGCATTAAAGGGGAGAAAAGGACAGCAAGGCTTCTTGGATTCATTAAATGGATGTGCTGTTGGAAGGAACAATGTTCTGATTCCAATAGATAAGCTAAATGAACTAAAAGAGTTTCTGCAAACATGGCAGGTTAAATATTCTATTCAAAAATTCATGAGGATAAATGAATAATAATAAAATAAAAAAGGAAAGAGAAAACGGCTGGAGAGAAATAAAAAGCAAAAAACATCTCTCAAATAATATAATTGCCTTATTACTAATATTATTCATGCTTACATCTATAGGGTTTAATTTTATTGTTTATAAAAATGCAGAAACCCCATTTAAGTTACCTAAAATAACTGGTAATACTTTGAATACAGCAGTAATTACTTTTTGCATAGGAAGACTCCCTCCCTCAGTAACAATTCTTTATCCAGATGGAGGAGAAGTAATAAGTGGAATAATAGATGTAAATGCAACTGCAAGCAAAAGGAATGAGTATGAGAATATTAATACATCCTTTTACTATGCAGATGAGATAGATGGCATCTGGACCTTTGTTGGAATAGATATAGATGATAGTGATATGTATTACAACCATAGTTGGGACACCACTATAAATGTGTCTGATGGAAATTGCATTTATAAAGTATTTACAAGTGTATATAGCAATGATTCTATCTGCCCGGATCTCTTTAGCAGTGATGGGTCTAACTCCACTTTTTCAATCAATAATATTGATGTTGAGCCAAAATGGGATAATTTCAAGAATAATTTAACAACTAATTTCTCAGAATTTGCAGATCCCTTAACACTAGGGGACTGGACAGTAATAGAAAATGCAACCATTGGTATTCCAAACAAAGGGTTGATAAATTTCTCTAACCAGATAATAAACTTTGATGATGCAGATCTTGATTCAAATATCAACATTTCATTCAATAATATTAGCCTTAATCTATCTATTGATGCACTGCCATGCCTAAGCAGATCAGCAATTTTAACATTATATAATCTGAGTTTTATACAACCAAAAATATTAGCAGATGGAGAGGATTGCTCAAGTCCACAGCGTAACCTTACAAATTGCACAATAATAAGTTATTCTAATGGAAACTTAATATTTAATGTAACAAATTTTTTATATTCATATTCTGCTGCTGAAAATGCAACCGTAATATTAGATATATGGGACCAAACAGACAATATTACAAAATATATAAATGATGATACAACCTTTTTTGCTAATCTTAGTGATACTGCTTATAGTAACCCCATTAATGGAACATTGGTATATTGTAATATTAGATTTAACCTAACAGGTGAGTATAATGAGCCAGTGGATATGATCTTTAATCATAGTTCCCTGCTATATGAGGATAATAGGTCTTTTAGCTCACCAGGAACATTTAATTACCTTGTTTTCTGCAATGATTCTTATTATAATTTTAAAACCATAAGCAAAACAGACAATTTCACAATAATCAATAGGGCACCTGTTTTAATTTCAATTATACCTAATGCAACATGGAATGAAGACACAATACTTACTGGCCTTGACCTGGATGATTACTTTACGGACCCTGACGGAGAGACATTAACATACACAAGTACAAAAGTTCCAAACATTAATGTTTCAATAGATAATGTAACACATGTTGTTACATATACTCCTAAAGCAAATTTCAATGGTAATGCAACAGTAATTTTTTATGCATACGATCCCCATGATGCAAGAGCAGAGAGCAATATAGTTTATTTGTTTATTATAGATGTCCCAGAACCTGTTCTTACACCTCCTAGTGGTGGGGGTGGTGGAGGCGGAACAACAGTATTTTGTGAGGAATTATGGGAATGCACTAATTGGGGAGCATGCCTTCCATCAGGGATACAGACAAGAGTATGCAAAGATCTTGCAGAGTGTGGAACAGAATTTAGAAAACCATTTGAGAGCATGGACTGTGAGTATGTTGGAACATGCTCCGATTTTATAAAGAATTGTCATGATAATTCATGTGAAACTGGTGTAGACTGCGGTGGTCCATGCCCTCCATGCCCAACTTGCTTTGATGGTATACAAAATCAAGGTGAAACAGGGATTGATTGTGGAGGTCTTTGCCCTATATGCCCAACTTGTTCTGATAATATACAGAATCAAGGAGAGGAAAGCATAGATTGTGGTGGTCCCTGCGAACCATGTCCAAGCTGCTCTGATGGAATAAAAAACTGCCATCACGACTTGTGTGAAGAAAAGGTTGACTGCGGAGGTCCATGCCCTGCATGCAAGGAAATAGAGATTCCTGCCATTGTTAAAAAGGCTATATGGCCAACCCTCCTATTAATAATCCTACTTATTTTAGCAATAATATTTGTTATAATCAAATACCATAAGTATTACCAGCCTTTTATTGCAAAGATATTGATAAAATTTGTACCTTTTATTGTTTTGTTTAAGAAAAGGAAGAAACAGTTACCAGAGGAATTAAAAGAAAGGGAATCAATATTATTAAGGTTGGACAAACTTGAAAAAAGTATTGATAAAAAAAGTATAGATGAGCTTTCAAGGGAATTTGTCAGAATAGTCAGGGATTTCCTGAGTGACTTGCTAAAGATAGAATATGAGTTCACATATGAAGAACTCTGTAAAGAGATAGAAAAGCATAAAATTTCAACTCCATTAAGAATAGTACTTATAACTTTTTTCAAAAAAATATCTGAAATAAGCTACAAAGGTTATAAGATAACAAAGCCAGAGTTAAGGGAACTAATTAATGAAGCAAGAATTATAATCAAGCTTGGCTCAGAAGAATATCTGGAAGGGAAAACAAAAGAAGAATTTAAGAAAAATGGATTAAAAGA